>Ga0306920_100006996_pt1 | contig 14801 bp, 16 predicted proteins | sample flu12Cox44000170_FD_204666 | JGI IMG/M metagenome (GOLD analysis project Ga0306920, IMG submission 204666) | Lab enrichment of tropical soil microbial communities from Luquillo Experimental Forest, Puerto Rico - flux4day.12C.oxic.44.000.170 (v2)... | ecosystem: Environmental > Terrestrial >... | reverse complement strand
TGTTGACCTGCGTGGCGTCCACATGGCGGTCGAGAACCCACTGTTCGGGCGTGGAAGGCAAATCCGGAAACCAGTTCTCGCCGGGTTCATTGCTGTGGTAACGCAGGAATGAAACGTTGGCGCTCCACCACTCGGTTAATCGGTGATCGACCTTGACGGTCCCCTGGCCGGCCTCGCTGGGCAGGATACCGGAGTATGCGACGTTGGTTGCGCCGAACGGTGCCGTTTTGGTCGGTTTGGCGAAGGTTGACGCGATCGCCAGGCCGGTCTTGTCAAGACGAGGCTGCGGAATCATGTTTCCGGGAAACGGAGTACGATTCCCGTTGGCGTCGCGCGCCGCCAACGGGTCGTATTGGATGGCCAGATTCCCCGCCGGGTCAAAACTCTTAGAGAAATCACCCGTCCGCTCGGCCAGTGTGGGCACCGCCGTCTCCCCCGAGTTGCCCTGCGTATCGTGATACCCTTCCAGTGCCACCCAGAAGAAAGTCCGGTTCTTGCCATTGTAGACTTTCGGAATCCGGACCGCTCCGCCAAAGCTACCGTAGTAGGTGCGATTCGGCTGGTCCGTACGAGGAGTTCCGGAGCGGTTCGCAAAAAAGGCGTTAGCTTCCCAATCCGTGTTTCGTAAACTGCCGCCCAGGCTGCCATGGTAATCATTTGTACCCGATCTGAGCACGACATTAAACATCCCACCCCCGGTACGCCCGATTTCGGCATCATAGGTATTGGTCTGGACCTTCATCTCCTGCACGGCCTCGAGAGAAGCGATGATGACCGCGCGGTTGCGCATATCGGTGATCGGAACGCCATCGAGCAGGTAATTATTACCGCGAACTGGACCCCCGGCCAGCGAGATCTGGGAGGAGCCGCTTTGGTCCTGCATGCGCATGTAAGCGGGGTTGCCGACCTGCTGAATATTAGGGGCCAGCTTGGACATCATAAACGGATTCCGACCAATGTTCGGCAGATCGAGAAGCTTCCTATTATCAATGACCTGCCCTTGTGAAGCCGTAGCGGTGTCGATCAACGGTGTCTCCCCGCTGACGAGCACGCTTTCAGCCACGGAGCCGATCTGCATCCGGAGGTCGACCGTAAGCTGGTTCTGCGTTTCCAGCACGAGATTTTTCCGCTCGAACTTCTTGAATCCCGGAGCTTCCACAGCCACTGTGTAAGTCCCCGGAATTACCTGATTGAAGACGTATTCTCCGAGGTTGTTTGACTGCTCGCCGCGCTGGGCTGCGGTGCCCTCGTTGGTAAGGGTCACTTTTGCATTGGGGATGGCGGCCGAGGCCGGGTCCATCACGAGGCCGCGAATGCTGCCATAGATCGATTGTGCCGCCGCATTTCCATTGGCTGCTGCCAGCACTGCCACCGCGAACAGCGAACGCAGAGCCACATTCTTCAGCCCGATCGGGCACACCACGGACGTTTCGTTGAAACGAACGAATTTCATATCTCCTCCTAAACGATCGGCTTTACAATTTGGTCCAGGAAGTTGGCGACGCCTTCATTCTGCTTGGTTCATAGTAGCTTCAAGGCTACGTCGGTGGCCCACACCGCGGTAGGCGAAACAATTTCACCCAGAATGAAGGGATTCTACTCCAGAAGGGAGATGACGGCAACAGTTTTCTGGCTATTTTTCTGGCCATTGTAGAAATGGAAACCGCAATTTTCTCGTCGGAGGCCTCCCGACGCGAACGTCTTCACGCTTTTGCAGCGATGGATCAGTGCGGACGCGCACGCGCAGTACCCAGTGTCTATAACGAGCTGTGGCGTTGCCCATTTACAGCTGTGGCGCGAACACTTCTGTTCTGCCTCTTAGCGATGTGGAATGTGCTGACCGATGTGAGCGAGGGTCGGCCCTCCGGAGCGACGTAGATCTTTGTGCGGCCGTTTCGTCGAACGCTGCTAGACTCATTTCCCATCGTGCCCCGGGCAGACCGCAGCCGGAAATTCTGGCCTTTCTGGGCAGGATTCCTCGACCTCTTGATCAAGTTATGGCACACTCGACAAAACACTGCCATCCATGATGTGAACCCGAGGCGCCTTCGCCCTCATTGAAAATTGCGACGGTGAGCTCGCCGTAATCAGCCTGCTCACCGATGATGCCATTGATGCTCATTTTCTGGTGCGGGTGGCTTGCTGAACTTTCGCCCCTGTCAGAGCCGCCTTAATTGTGAGCAATACAGCCGCGACTGTCCGGGTCTTTGCACGTGAGTTTAGGAGTCTAATGGGGCGTCATTGACGTGAACGCCTTCAGAATTCCGACGCGTACGTCAATCCGAGTCGTATCCTGTGTTCCGATTACCTGGATATGAAAAGGCTGCTCGCGTTCCGGCGATCTCACCCTCGAGGTATTCCACCAGGCCGTGGCTGAAGAGAGAAACACCCCGCGTCCAGTGCCTCATAAGATCCCCGTCCTGTCGAGGCAACGTGGCCTCGATTATTTCCTGCTCTTCTTCCTCAGCAGCCGGCCAGGGTTTGTCGGTCTGGCGTGCCCCACGCTCTTCGCGGGCTTTCAGCTTCTCCGAGTGATTCCGGTAAAAAACAGCTTAATCCCAACCCATTTACGCGCAGTAGCGAGGCATCCATCCGTTTTTGGTGTCGCGCGCCTGCGCGACCTCGATTCGGAGCAGAGTTCCGGCAAAATGCGCGGGCCGCTTCTCGGCCATGTCGATACGGCGGGAGTCCGCACCTCGGCCAACGCCGTCTTCGATGACCGTGTACCGCAGCGGGACGCCGAAGTTACGAGGCACTTAAAGAAGTCCGGCGGCTCGTCGAGGGCTGTCGGAGCCGGCTTGTACTATGGCGCTCTCGGTACGGATACGGGCGGTTCGATCCGCATCGCCGGGACGTATTGTGGGTTGGCGGGCTCAAGCCGACTACGGCCCGGTTTCCATTCGTGGCATTATTCCACGACTCTCTCACTCGCAAACTGCTACGCCGGCTATGTGGTAAAGAAACCCCCTCAGCGCCTCAGCGTCGAAATTCAAAGATTGATCCCGGGAAAAGGTGCTATACTCGCACGAAGAGATTGTGCACAGCCTGGTAAGCATAGTGCACTGGGTTCCAGTTCTCCCGTCTCCGCTAATCCCCGTCGATAGGATCGATGAAAGGAGTGTTTTATGTTTAGTCGTCGTGGATTCGCAGCAATGATTGCAGCCGGCTTGACTGAGGCCGCGTTCGCGCAACGCGCGGCCGTCCCCGGGACCGCGCCGGCCGACACAGTCTGGCTCAATGGAAACGAGTTTCCTGAGGGGCCTCCAAAAGAGTCCATCGAGGTGATGGCCCGCGCCATCCACGAATCGAACCGGTATCACTATCAGGAATTCCCGGCGTTCTATGGTTCCCTCGCTGCAAGTCAGGGACTCCGTGCAGAACAGATCCTTGTGGGCGCCGGTTCCAGCGAGATTCTTCACGCCGCCGTCGATGCGTTCACTTCGCCAACCATCCCGTTCATCACGCCGTGGCCGACGTATGAGGCCGCTCCGGAGCTGGCCGAGTTCGCGGGCCATCGCGTCATTAAGACTCCGCTGACTCCGGCACGCTCTTTTGATGTGCACCGCCTGGCTGAAGAGGCGGAAAAGGCCGGTGGCGGGCTGATCTACTTGTGCAATCCCAACAATCCCACCTCCACCGTTACCACTCATGATGAAGTTGCTTGGCTGGTGGCGAACCTTCCCCAGAATACGTACCTGTTGGTCGACGAAGCTTATCTACACTACGCCACTTCGCCTGAGGTGACGACCGCCATGCCGTATGTGAAGAGCGACAAGAACGTGATCGTCTCGCGCACGTTCTCCAAGATCTACGCCATGGCCGGTCTCCGAGTTGGATACGGAGCAGCCAGGCCGGATCTCATCGCTCGCATGGCGCCTTACCGAAACAATGTGATCAGCTTCGTCAGCGCTCGTGCCGTACTCGCCGCGCTTGATCTCGGACCAAAACTAATCGAGGAACGGCGTGCGAAGATCGACCATACTCGAGCGGAGTTGTGCTCCTGGCTCGAATCCAAAGGGATCGGGTTCATACGGCCGCACGCGAATTTCGTCATGATTGAAACCGGACACCCAGCCGGCGAGATGCAGAGCCGCATGCTCGCCCAAGGTGTGGGAATTGGGCGCCCCTTCCCGGCGTTGCCCACGATGATCCGCATTTCAATCGGAACCGACGCCGAAATGGCCAAGTTTCGCCGTGTCTTATGGGAACTCATGGCAGCTTAGGCGGTTCATCGGAACTGTGCTAAAGCTGTGTCACAATTCCAAATTCCGAGGTCAAAACGGGTTCTAGCCTTGAGCGAAAGTAGCTCCCCTGAATTAAGTTAAGGACATGCGAAATCGAACCTTTGGTGTAGCGAGTAGAAAAGTCGGTGCTGCCTTACAAGCACTCAGGCCGTTTCCAAAGCCTCCAATGCCTTGTTTGACGTAGTCCCGGCCGAGACCATGTGGTCCTTCGGCGTCGATACCGCTCAGGGCGATATGAACGTGCGGGTGCCCTGTGTTGTGGTGCGCTACCGCCGCTCGTACGGGGCTTGACCACCACCACGATGACGCTAGAACCAAGGCTCGCTTCTCTGCTTGGCGTGGTTGCCGGCTTTGACCTGATTCCTGCAAAATTTTGGCTGCGATTTTTTTCTTGGCCAACTTTGTTCGCTTATTTCCTTTTTCGCAGGTCCTGGTACACCGCACCACACACGCTGTGGACTGGAAGGCTTCAGGGAGTGATCACATTGAAAAAGAATGAGAGCACTACCTGAAAGAAGCGAAGAGCAGCGTAAAGAAGCGTCTGGCGGAGCGCCGCTCGAGACATTTGCCGGCGGGCTGGAATTGGAACCAATTGGAACCAAAACTCGGAACGGAGTGTCTGCAAGTCTTTGAAAACATGGTGGCCAGACGGAATCGGTCAGCATTACACCTCCGCAGTAAGACTCCCCCTGAGTGGCATCTATCTCAATCCAGCCGCCTGATTCTGAACCGCTTATGCAGAAATGCGATGAATCCAGAAAGCCCGTTGGACGCCCTAGAGTAGTATTTTCCCCCGTGATGAATGACGCTTTTGAGCGACCGGCGCTCAGTTACTTATTTGTTGTGTTTTTCGAGGTCCTCAAGAGTCCATCGCTCGGCGAGCATCTCCGCGAGGCGCTGCGTAGATGCCGGGATGTCCGACCAGGAACGGATCGCCTGTCTGGAGCGGAAGATCCAGACCAAGGACGAGGTCTTGGCCGAGTTGATGGGCCGAGCATGTGACCCTAAAAAAACGCTTAGGGAACTCTGACCGGGGTCTGGGTTCCACACGATACGCGGGATCAGATCGTGGATTTCGTCCGGCGCTGGTCGGAGAAGACCGAGATCAGCTCCGGGCGGTTCATCGAGTGGCTCGACAATCGCCGCCAGTAAGTTCTATGACTGGCGGGAACCTACGGGAAGGTGAACGAGCACAACGCCTGGGTTCCGCTGGAGGAGTGGGAGAAAAAGGCCATCATCGGGTTCCACCTGAAAAACCCACTGGAGGGTTACCGGCGGTTGACGTTCATGGCTCACCGAGCGCGAGAAACAACTTGTCATAGCAGACCTCGACGCGGATCGTCACAACGCGGGTCCGCGCAATGATTCACTGGGAGCGTCGTTGGGAAGCGGTCGAGTCTGGCTCCTTTCACTTATCGCCTTTTGCCTGTATAGCGCTGTCATCACACTCGCGTTTTGGGTTCCTACAATCATTCAGGATTTTGGAGTGAAAAGCGCTTTGATGAATGGGATACTATCGGCCGTGCCGTATGTTTTCTATCTGATCGCGCTGGTAGTGGCTGGGTGGCACTCGGACCGCGCACAGGAAAGGCGCTTCCATTCCGCGCTCCCGTGTCTAAGCTGCGCCGTTTTCCTTGTAGGCGTCGGGGTGTTCGCTCACATTCCAATTCTATCTCTCACGTCGCTGTGCCTGGCGCTAGCGAGTTACGGCTCCGCGTACCCGGTATTTTGGCAGATTCCTATGATAGTGCTAGCGGGGACGGAAGCCGCCGCGGGCATCGCGCTGATCAATTCCATCGGCGGACTCTCCGGCTGGCTCGGTCCGATTGTCGTGGGGTGGTTGAGGGACTTGACTGGCAAGACTTCGTCAGGCCTCTATGTGCTCGCGAGCCTTGAGGGTCTAGCGGCGCTGCTCATCCTGAATTTCGTGCCGCGCGGCGAAGTAGCCACTAGCGGGAGAGTACCGAAGTAAACCTGTCGCCACCATTTCGCCTCTGCAAGAATTTTGAGGATTTGGGCTAGCCGAGTTGCTCTAAGTAATGGTACACGGCTTCTCGTAATAAGGCGGACAGCAACTGATTCGGCTCCCCAGCGATTTTGCGGCGCGCGGATTCCCGAACGAGCCGCTCATAGACGTCAGGCGGCACGGTGATTGTTATCCTTCGAAACGCCCCCTTTTCTCCGTATGGAGGATTCGGATCTAACTTATCGTTCATGACAACTCACTCAATACGGAAAACTCCCTCCTCGAACGCCGGTGCGCCCACCTTCAACAGCGTCTTGTACGCGATCTTGATCAATGGCGGAGCCACAACCGTCGTAGCCACGGACATGAACACTACCACGCCGTACGAACTCTGCGAAAGAATTCCATACGCCAAGCCAAGTTGCGCGACAACCATACCGACCTCGCCCCTGGGAACCATCCCGACGCCCACTCGAATAGCATCTGCTTTGCCTAGACCAAGGGCCCCAAGGCCGCAGCCGATGAACTTCGAAACCACCGCGGCGGCCAGAATCACCAGTGCCAGCATAGCCGTAGATAAGCGACTGAATGCGGAAAGGTTTACGTGCAGGCCAATGCCTGCGAGGAAAAACGGAACCAGCAGCTCTGAGACACCTTGCGCCAGGTCGCGCTCGCGCTCGCCAGTGCTTTCGCCCAGTGCCAGTCCCGCAAGAAAGGCGCCGACGATCGCGGCCACTCCGGTATAAACGGCCAGCAAAGAGAGCGCGAACAGTAAACCCATGGCCATCACGAAACGGGATTCCGCCACCCGCCAGGTGCGATCGACGTGTGGTACCACGTGATTCATTGCGTGCGTTCCCCACTTCGCAAGAACAACTGTGAAGGCCGTGGCCGCTAGAGCTGTCAGGAAAAGTTGGAGCAAATCGACTTTACCGTGCGTCACGCTGCTGACGACAGCCAACACCAACAATCCCATCACGTCGTCGATCACGGCAGCCGCGAGGATGATCTTGCTGGAAACAACGTGCAGGAGTCCCTTTGCCGAGAGTACCGAGGCCGTGATTCCGACACTTGTGGCGACCATCGAGGCACCTACAAATATCGCTTCGTTGACTTTTGCGCCCCACCCCAACAAGATCGCGGAGCCCATCATAAAGGGGACCACCACGCCGGAGAAGGCTACGAGGGTGGCTGTTCCTCCAACCTTCATTAACTCCGACGATTTGACCTCCAGACCGACGCGAAACAGGAGAAACATGGCACCAAGGTCTGACAGAGCGCTCAGGAGCTCGTTTGGCGCCAGCCAACCCAACATGCTGGGGCCTACCAATACGCCGGCTAAAATCTCACCGATGATACCGGGTTGGCTGAGCCTTTCCGCAAGTTCGGCCATCAGCTTTGCCGACAGGAAGATGACAAGCATTGACAGGGGAATTTTGGCAGGCCCGTCCGCGCCGACGGATATCAGGAGCGCAGGAAAGACCAGTGAAGGCATCGGGGCCAGCTTACGCGATGGTACGAGAAGTCCGACGGAGGTACATAGCCACTCCGCCGATTCCCGCAGCCACCGCCAGAGGTGGCGCTCCAATGGTGATCAAGAGGCACGCCGCCAGGATGGACGCGCCCGCGAAATAGCTCCATTTCTTATTCATTTCCAGTGCACCACCAGACAAAGGAAGATGGCCATCGCTAGTAGGCACAGCGCCGGCATCGTAATCGGTTTGGTCCACTCGGGTTTTTGCGTGCCCTCACGCATCAATTTGCGGATGTCCTGTAACTGCTTCCGAGCGAGATTCAGTTCCCAGGAATTGATTGCCAGCTCCATGGCCTTTAATGTCTCCCGCTCGGCGCGAATCAGCGCGCGAAGGCGGTAGTGAAGCTCGGCATACTTCAACTGCGCAAAAAAGTGATCAGGTTCCAGTCTCGTCGCTAATTCCAGAGCATCCTCGGACTTGTAGACTTCGTAATTCATGGCATACGCCATGCCGAGACACGTTCTCACGTCTGCCGAGCGTGGGTTCTGTTCGCAGGCGTTTTCTAGCGCCCGTATGTACTCGGCCAGCTTGGCGGGCGACAGGGTGTATGGGTCTCGCCAGGGGACAGGAGGTATCCGCAGGGGCGGGTCCAGAGATCGCCCCTGCACATCGCCTAGAACTAATTCGGCGGTCATGCGCCTGCCCCTACTGGCCGAGCCTTGAGTTCGAACTCGGGATATCCGAGCTGACCCATTTCCGGCAAGTCCAAGCCTTCCAACTCGGCGCGCGCCGAAACCCTGTGGCCGACCACTATCTCGATAAGCCAGAAGATGACGAAGCTAAACGTGAAAACGAATCCGATCAGCGTCGCGACGCCGATGAGTTGCGCCACGAACTGACTCGCGTCGCCGTAGAACAGGCCGGTGACGGAACCATTCACCCCGTTCCAGGAGCCGCCGTAATTGCTTTTGCCATCCGCGAAGAGGCCCACTGAGATCACACCCCAGAGCCCGTTCGTGCCGTGCACAGAGATCGCGCCCACAGGATCGTCTACCTTCATCACGCGGTCAATGAACTCCACTGAGAGACATACGAGAACGCCGGCAATTAGGCCGATAATACAAGCCCCAACCGTGTTCACGAAGCCGCTCGGCGCCGTGATGGCGACCAGTCCCGCAAGCAGGCCGTTACCCGACATGGAGGCATCCGGCTTGCCGTAACGCATCCACATATAGAACATGGCTCCGAAACCACCAGTCATTCCGGCCAGCATTGTATTCACCGCGATCGAGCCGATCCGTAGGTTGCCATTTCCAGAAGCGCCCAGAGTCGATCCGGGATTGAATCCGAACCACCCGAAGGCCAGAATGAAGCAGCCTGTTAGGACGATGACAATGTCGTGACCGATAATGGCGTTGGGTTTACCGTCGCGAGTGTACTTGCCTAGGCGTGGTCCAAGGATCATCGCACCGGCAAGCGCAGTCAAGCCTCCCACTGCGTGCACGACTCCGGAACCCGCGAAATCGCAGTAGCCCTTGCCCAAGCCGAAGTTGGCACCTAGATTGGCCAGCCAGCCATTGCCCCACGCCCAGTTGGCATACAGGGGATATGTGAACGCGCCCATGAAGAAGGAGGCAACGACGAAGGCAACGTATTTCCACCGCTCCGCACAAGAGCCGGTTACGATGGTCAGCGCCGTGTCCATAAAGACCATCTGGAACAGGAACATGACCATGGCGCCCACATCGTAAGTGCCACCTTGCGTCAGAAAAAGGCCATGCTGTCCGAAGAGGCCAAATGGTTTGCCGAACAAGTTAATGGTCCACTCGGTATTCAAGGGCTGAATGCCGCCGAGGTTGCCGTTTCCTCCAACACCCCCCATCTGAATGGCGAAGCCTATCAACCAATAAGCCAACATACCTACGCCGTACACCATGAAATTCATCATCATCGTGTGATTGGCATTCTTGGCACGGCAAAGACCCGTCTCGACCACGGCAAACCCAGCCTGCATAAACATGACTAGGAAGCCCGTCACGAGCGTCCAGACGAAATTAATGGCGATCTTGTTTTGGCCGACCTGGTTTAGGGCGTCGGCCACTGTCAAGCCCTTTTTTGAATCCGCGACGGCGATATCGGCCACGGTACCCGTGATGGCGCCGCCGGGATCACCTTTAAGACGGTCGTCGTTACTCGGGGCTGCTACACTCTTGAGGTCCGCGTCGGTAATTGGCACCGGGGCCGCGGGAGGTGCTGCCGGAGCCTGTGCCATGGCCAGCCTGGCACTCAGCGCAACGGTAATCAATAGTATCGTCTTTTTCACGGACGTTATCTCCTCCAATTCGCATTCTTCAGGAAAGCGCGGTTGAGCACACCGATGATGCCGATCAGGCAAATCGCGATTCCGATCAAAACCACCACCATTCGTCCCGCAATGCTCGACGTCATGGCCACGCTCAGGACCGCGACAATGAAGCCAAGCAGCGTAATCAAAACTCCGGCAAAAGCCATCTCTCCTCCTAATCCTCTTTGTGCTCCAGCGGCCTGCACTTCAAGAAGAGCGCGATCGAAATCGCGAATGACAACAGCCCCAGTAAGATCCAGAGCACGCCGATGTTTTCGGCTAGTCCAACCGAAATCAACGCGAGTGCAAGGAACGATAAAGCGGCTCCATATGCCTGCGTGGGATTAGCTCCCATCTACCACCTCCTGGTTACTCTTGATTCGACTACAAACCCGTACATGACCCCCTACAAGGCCGATTCCCCACGGTCGCCATTCCGAATACGGACGGCTTCCGCCACGTCGTAAATAAAGATCTTTCCGTCGCCAATCTTTCCGGTACGCGCAGCCGTCGTCAGAGCCTTTACGATGTCCTCCGAACGTTCCGACGGCACCACCATCTCGACCTTGACTTTCGGCAAGAGGTCCACGCTGTACTCCTGGCCCCGGTACACCTCAGTGTGGCCTTTCTGGCGACCGTGCCCGCGTACCTCGCTTATCGTCATACCGTCAATGCCGATACCTTTCAGTGCGTCTTTCACTTCATCAATCTTGAATGGCTGAATGATCGCTTCGATTTTTTTCATCGCCCGTCCATCGCGCCAGGTGCGCAGTTCCCTTCAAGTAATGGATACACGCTCATTGAAACCAAATACTTCTGGCGTGGCGTGTAATGTGAACTCAGGTGAAGGCTGGCCGGATTAGATTGGGCAGCCTATGGCTGACAGAGCCGGTTCCCGTCCAGGGGATAGAGTCGAACATCGCCCTGCGATGTTCAGTCGCCTTACCAGCCTACATGGCCGTGGCATCTGGCGATCGAGAACTCAGTGTACGGGCGCGATCTGCATATGTCCAATCAAAATTTTGGATTCTGCCGGAAAGTTTTTCAGATTTTTCCACCCTAAAGATAGGCCTGAGGATCAAAAGATAGGCACCTAATTTATTCCCCCAATAGCTTGTTACGGAAGCCCTTGTAAGGTTCAACACCGGCTGTTTCCATGGCTCCGGCCAAAGTAACTCCGTACGGCTTCTCGAAGTATAGCTGATATCTGCCGGTTTGGCTCCTTAGCGATCTTGCGTCGAGCCGATTCGCGGATGAGCCGCTCATAAACGTTGGGTGGAAGCAGGACGGTAAGCCGACGGAAGCCAACGTTCTCTGTTGCCTGTGAGTAATACACAATCTTGTCCTCCTAAGCGGACTCCGGTAAAGGACCTACTGCTCATCTCAATGTTCAGTCTAAAAGGCACGAAGAGGGGAAGTCCAATCGATATTTTCAATCCGTGTTTAAAGCGTTTCGGATAACTTCAATCAAAGGATGGGATCACATATCGGCTGATCACGCACGTGACCTATCTTTTGGCACCCAGCAGTAGCTTAGCTTGACGAGTTGATCAGCATTTTTCGGCGGCGGGGTGAGCCCAAGTCCTTACCCGGATGGTCGGCATGAGGGTTCCATCGGCAGCAGTCGTGCTGTTGGTGTTTGCGGCGGCGCTCGCCGCCCCGCTGGATACTGGGTGGACTCAGGCCAGAGGATTTGGTTAGCTAGCGCTTTGCCCGACTCCGCCGTTCGCGCCGGCAAATACGCCGCGAGTACTCTCGTGAGGTTCGGTCCCAGATGGCTGGCGCCGCCACCGATTCGGCAATGAAGCGAATCAAGGCGCTTGGGTCTGTGGGTCGCCTGCGGTCTTGAAGAGCATCAGCTCGGGGAGGGTCCGGGCCGTGACCGGACGTTCCACGGTCTTAGGCGGATTCCCGTTCTGTGGGGGGACAAATACCGTCATCGTTTTGCCCCGCCATTTCCACCCCCCGAGTAACACTTCTCGGACGGGGTCGGTCCAGCCTTTAGGCCGAACGGCGCTAGCGTATAAGGGAATCTTCACCGTTGGCGGGATCGATTGGAGGGTTTCGGCGACCATCTCTGCGGTGCTTGATTTCGTGAGCTGCTCCAGCAGTTTGAGCCCCGCTTTCCTCAGTGCGCGTGCAATTTCCCGAGCATAGTGACGAGTTTCGTAGGGATCAATCTGCCGCGGCCTTCCTGGATAAAACATTTTGCGTTTGGCCCTGTATTTTAAGAGCCTTAGAAGCGCTCGGTCGGTGCGGTCGCCTTGCTGACCCATGTGACCTCCGTAGCCGCGGCTGCTTCCTCATACACCGCAGCCTGAGCTTCCAACTTGTCAGCTTTCGCCAGGTAATATCGGCCGATCTTCATGTGGTCCCCGACGGACTCGGCGGTCGCGGTCAGTTTTCTTACCTCTCTCCACGTCAGCTCATGGGGAGTTCTGCCCGGGACCGGGCCAGGTCGCTTGCTAAGTGCCATCAGGTTCTGCCGAGTCGGCCCGAGGAGTCTCACCCCGAGCCGCTCACAGATCCGGACGTGAACCTCTCGATTGATCCGGCTCGTGCCACCGAGTGAAGGCTGCCGCCTTCCGCCAAGACTAATCGGTTCCCTCCCGTTTCCGGTTGACCTATCAACCCCGACGCCGATGACCTGCCCCCTTCGCTCCACGGGCGTTACCCCGCTTCAACGCTACTACGAAGCAGTGCGCCCCTGATCGATGCGTCGGTACTTTCGGCCTCGTGGGATCTCCACTTGTACCTTTCCCTTTGCATCACCGACCCGGTTCTCAAGTTCCATACGAAAGCCTGGATAAGAGTCATGCCCCCTATACGCCGGACACCGCATGGCCGGTAAGTAGGTATCCTCCATGCTGCTCCCAGAATATGGTGAAGACCCTGGTTTTGGTGTCATCTGGAGAGGCTTTCGACGCTTCCTCGAAGGAGAGTTTACACTCATCTCTCTTATCCCTACTTGACGTGATCTAATGCCACGCCTTTTAACTCTAACGTTCACCACCGCGGCCTTTAGGACCGAAGCAGCTTAGGGCAGTTTGAAGCCTCCTCCGGCGGCTCCGAAGGACCTACCTTCATCTTTCGCACAGCATGACGCTTGCGCGTCTTCTTGACACAATCACCACGAGCCTCTTCACACCGGCAGTGCGTCCCTTCAAAAGGGTGATCCCCGGGGACGCCGACTTCGCAGCGGTGGTGCCGGCGTGGCCGGATTCCCCGCTGAGATTTGCTCCGGTCTATTGAGGGCCGCAATGGACAGATCAAGGTTCGTGTTTGAGTGTCCTGACGACCGTTCCATGACACTAATCGCTGGAGTGCCGAGGAGAATAGCTGGCAAAAGCCGATGGAGCAGAAAAACAGGGAAAGAAAATGGGTCTCGTTCGCGAACCGGATGCTGACAAGAGTAGGAAGTCAGCTAGGGAAATAAATGCTAGGGGACCCGATAGCAGCGCGGACGATTCTAAGGGCCTGACATTCATCGTCAGCGTCGCCGGATGCTGGCCGGACTTGAACGGCTTATCGGACTCGTGAGTGTCGGCGCTGTAGATGGCTGGATTGGATGCCAGTTGCCATGGAGGCGATCATCGCCTCCCGATTGCGAGTTGCCCAATATCTGCCGAGCCATCCTGACCAATGCTCCTGGCCAGCGAGGCGTGTGGGTTGGTCAAGGATCAGTGCGGCCCGGAAGGCATCGCCATTGGTCAATAGGCGATCCGCATCGCCAAAATCGCGCACTGTCCAGTTGTGCAGCTGCACAAACGCGTTGGGCGGCAATTTGCCGTTGGCGCGGGCTTCGGCAATGCTCGGATCGTGCGGTACGTAGTAAACCACGCCATCGATGCCTTCGATCAAGACGTGGGGCCGGTCCGATATTTCATCGAGTACGTGCGCGATGACGCGGCCGAGGATGTCGGTGCCGGCATGCGGCAACACGACACGATATTGGAGCCGCGGGTCTGAGAGAAACGCGGCGTGCTGAGCCATCATCCTTTGACGATCTTGCGCTCGCTGGAAGGCGCGCAGGGTGCGTTCAAAATCGGCGTCCACGCTCCACGTTAACGGCGCCGTCGGCTGGGCCAGCCCGGCGTCGGTGAGGTAGTTGAGCCGGGCTACCAGCCGCTGCTCCCGGGCGCGGCCGGACTCGCTGAGTTCGGGGGCGTCCGGCCGCCGGGAGACTTCGAATCGTGACCCGGGTTTCACGTCGGGCGACTTAGCCCGCGCGAGGACGCGATCCAGCGATGTGAACCGAGCCTGGGAGACTTCGCGCCGCTCGGCCTCCTCCCTGTCGAGGCTGGTCCGGTAGCCCAGCTGCAGCGTGCAGGCGCTTTCGGCGTGACGGCGGATTGCGTGTTGAACATACTGTCGATCGAAACGAACCGGTCTACCCGCCGAGGTGCCACGCAGTACGACATGCAGGTGAGGGTGATCAGTGTTGCGGTGAACCACGGCTGCCCATTCCAGTGCCGCACCTAGGTCATCCTCGACGGCCTCCATCACCTCGCGCGTCAGCCGTTCCAAATCCAGGCGTTCGCCGAATTCCGGTGAAAGCACGAGCTTGAAAAGGCGCTCGTCACCGGACCGCTGCCACGCCGCCAGCGTCCTCGGGATGTCAATTGGCTCCGGCAGGGAACCGAATGCCTTGCTGCCGTCCCGCCGCAAGGCGGTGGCACTGTCCCGCACGAGATATCGTCCGTGGGCCGCCCACTGCCCGCGCGTCTTCTTTCCCACATAAGTTAGCCGGACCGCGCAACGCTGATTGTGCG
>Ga0306920_100006995_pt1 | contig 14804 bp, 13 predicted proteins | sample flu12Cox44000170_FD_204666 | JGI IMG/M metagenome (GOLD analysis project Ga0306920, IMG submission 204666) | Lab enrichment of tropical soil microbial communities from Luquillo Experimental Forest, Puerto Rico - flux4day.12C.oxic.44.000.170 (v2)... | ecosystem: Environmental > Terrestrial >... | reverse complement strand
GCCTCCTGCTGCTGCAGCTTGAGCACGTCGACGTTCGCGGTCGCGGATTGCAAGGTCGCTTGCGCGGCCTGCACAGCGGCGGTCGCCTGGTCGCGATTGGCCTGCGCCTGTTCGAGCGTCTGCCGGCTGGCGAACTCGCGCGTCGCCAGCGCTTGCTGGCGCGCCAGTTCGAGCTTCATGCGGGTCGCGCCGGCTTGCGCCGACTCGAGCTGCGCCTTGGCCTGGTCGACCGCCGCCTGCTGGGCCGCGATCTGCTTGCCGATGCGCTCGATCGTCGCCTGCTGCGTTGCGACCTTGTCCTGCGCGGTCTTTACCGCGAGCTGATAGTCGCCGTCGTCGATACGGGCGATCACGTCGCCGGCGCGGACGCGCTGGTTGTCCGCGACTTCGAGGACGGCGAGGTAGCCCGGGATTTTCGCGGCGAGCGTGGTGCTCTTGGCGCCGACGTAGGCGTCGTCGGTCGTGACCGTGAAGCGTCCGACCGTCCACCAGTAGTCCCCGAAGTACGTACCGGCCGCGAGCGCGGCCAACACGGCTCCGGCAATGGCGAATTCTCGGAGCCGCCGCGGACGGGCGGTCACCGCTGCCGCTCGGGTCGGGACGTCGGCCGAGCTCGGGGCGCGGCTCTCGTCCGGGCGAACTATCGGGGTGGGTGCCGCTTCGGCTGCCGGCGGGCTGGGCGGGAAATCCATCCATTCGCCGTCATCCACCAGGGAGATCTTGGGCCGCCGTTCGCGGGCTTTAAGGGGTTGGGCCATCGCTTTATTCTCCATTGACCGAACCGTTCGGTCAATACGGTTGACGTACAGCGAAGAGGGGCTTATGTCAATGATGACCGAACGGTTCGGTCACTGCCTCAACAAAACGTGATGACGGGGACACCCCATGGAAGTGCAGGAGCTCGATCGCGAGCAGCGGGCTACCGCCGATCAGGCGGACAGCGCCAAGCGGCGCCAGATCATGCACGGCGCCCGCAAGGTGTTCCTGACCCAGGGTTTCGACGGCGCCAGCATGGGGGAGATCGCGCGCGCGGCGGGCGTCTCCAAGGGCACGCTCTACGTCTACTTCGACAGCAAGGAGAAGCTGTTCGAGACCATCACTCACGAAGCCTGTATGGCGCAGGCGGAGGGGGTGTTCTCGTTCGATCACGCCGACCACGACGTCGCCGCAGTACTCGCGCGCACCGGCCGCGGCTACATCAATTTTCTGGCGCGCCCAGGTGGCATGTCGGCGCTGCGCACCGTGATTAGCATCGCCGCGCGCATGCCCGAGATCGGTACGGAGTTCTACGATACGGGTCCCGCGAAAGGGATCGCTCTGCTGCGCGCCTACCTCGAAGCGCAGGTCGCCGCCGGGGTGCTGGCGATCGACGACTGCGAGGTCGCGGCTGCGCAATTCCTCGACGCCTGCGGCGCGACCCTGATGAGGCAACTGCTGTTCAACGCGCGCCCAGCACCGAACGACGAGCGCATCGACCATCTCGTCGGCACGGCCGTGCGCGTTTTCCTCGCCGCATACGGCCGGGCGCGATAAGCGCCGCTGGTGTGTTGAATCAATGAATTTTGTCGGCGCATGATGCGGCTTCGCCGCTGATGTGCGTTACATGTGCACGATGGAACCCAAGATCTTCGGCGAGCACGACGAGCGCACGTTGGCGCAGATGGAGCGCTGCATGCGGATCGGCAGCGTGGCCGGCGGCGTGCTGTGCGCCGACGGGCACCTCGGCTACGCCATGCCGGTCGGCGGCGTCATCGCCTACGAGGAGCACATCTCTGTCAGCGGCGTCGGCTTCGACATCGGCTGCGGCAACATGGCGGCGAAGCTCGATTTGCGTCTCGACGAAATCGTATCCGGCGTGCCGATGCTCGCTTCTGATATCGCCAAGAACGTCAGCTTCGGGCTCGGGCGCAGCAACGCCGAGCGGGTCGAGCATCCGCTGTTCGACAGCCCGCTATGGGAAGACTGCCCGGAGATCAAGCATTTCAAAACCATGGCGCGCGACCAGCTTGGCACGGTGGGCTCGGGGAATCACTATGTCGATCTGTTCGCCGACGAGGAAGGATTTGTTTGGATCGGCGTGCACTTCGGCTCGCGCGGGCTCGGCAACAAGATCGCCACCACCTTTCTCAAGCTCGCCGGCGGCAAGGACGGCATCGATGTCGATCCGGCGGTGCTCCAGCAGGACAGCGAGCTGGGGCAGAAATATCTCGCCGGCATGACGCTCGCGGGCGAGTACGCCTACGCCGGGCGCGAGTGGGTGGTCGAGCGCGTACGCAACCTCATCGGCGGCGCCATCGTCGACGAGGTGCACAATCACCACAACTACGCTTGGCGCGAGCGCCACGACGATCGCGAGCTGTGGGTGGTGCGCAAAGGCGCGACGCCGGCGTTCCCGGGCCAGCGCGGTTTCGTCGGCGGCTCCATGGGCGACGACGCTGTGATCCTCGCGGGCATCGAAAGCGAAGGCGCGGCCGCTAGCCTCTATTCCACCGTGCACGGCGCCGGGCGCGTGATGTCGCGCACCGAGGCGCGTGGCCGTTTCGTGCGCGATTCGGAGACCGGCAAGAAGATGCGCCAGCCCGGCCGCGTGCGCCATGACGAGATGCATCAATGGCTGCGCGAGAAAGGCGTGACGCTCGTGGGCGGCGGCCTCGACGAGGCGCCGCAGGCCTATCGCCGCTTGCCCGATGTGCTCGCGGCGCACGCCGGCACGGTCGAGATCGAGCACACGCTCAAACCGTTCGCCGTCGTGATGGCCGGCCCGAACGAGTGGGATCCGTATAAGGATTGAGATGGCGTCCCCCGGGCGCGCCGCGGCCCGAAGTGCCGCAGCGCAGACCCGGGGTCCAGCGCTTCAAACAAATTGTGGACCCGGGGAAAGTTGAACTACTCCGCCGCCTGTAAACTCACGATGGATTCCTCATACCGGCCGCTGCCCATGTCGCTTTCGCGGAAGATGCCGCGCTGGGCGATCCATTCGAACGTCTCGTCGTGGGCTTCCTTGGTGTAGGGCTCGAACACCAGGCGCTCGCCCGGCCCCCAGCGCCGCGTATCCATCAGCGCATGGAAGCGCTCGGGGAACTCGTTCTTGTAATAATGGGTATAGCGGTCGGGCCGCAGGTCGAGATCGCGCTGCGCGCGGCGCAGCGCGTTGAAGAATTTCCTCAAATCCTCCGGGTCCGGATCGCCATGGATCATGGTGCCGATCATGAAGGTCGTGTCGATCACCTTGCGGAAGCCGAGTTGCTCGGCGAAGTAATAGGGGCCGCTGAACAGCGACACTGCCGGCGCGTTGCCTTCGATGAGATCCTCGAGCCGTGCGAACAGCATGCCTTCCTTGTAGGAGAGATTGATTTTCTCCGCCGGCATGTAGGGCTCGAGCGCCTGGATGGTCGCGTAATGGCTGCCCGACTGGTAGCCGACGGAGATCGGCACGCCTGCGAGGTCCTCGGGATTTTTCACGGCTGAATCCGCCGGCACGAATATGCCGGCCGGCGACACGGAATAAACATCGGCATAGAGCCGGCCGTGTCCCTTCGAGGCGGCGACGTTCACGGTCCAGTGGCAGGCGCAGCTCACGTTCGCCTGGCGGCCCGCTTCGAACGACTGATAGGCACCGACTTTGTCGCCCTTGTCGTGATGCTTGCCGCCGCTCGAGCGGATCAGCTCGCGGAACTCATAGTCGAGCCCCTCGTCCCTGAAGTAGCTCTTCTCCTCGGCGATCCATTCCTGCAGCCGGAAATGCGGTTCGATGATGAATTTGGCCATGCGTTCCTCCTTGTTTGTTTCAGCAGCAGCCGTGAGTGGTTTCCGCTTCGCCGTGTTCGGCGACGCGCCGCGCACGGATCATCTTGACGTGGTCGTCCATCAGCCGGCGCGCCTTGGCGGGATCGCGTATCTCGATCGCGTCGGCGAGTTCGCGATGGGCGTCGAGGATGTGCCGCGCCACTTCGGGCGTAAGCGTCCGGTTGTGGCTCGGCCACGACACGTGCTGGAGGGAGACGAGTTGCACCACCAGCACGCGGTTGTGCGAGGCCTCGGCGACGGCGAGATGAAACGCCAGGCTCGAGCGCGTGAAGGCGTCGCGCTCGCCGGTCAGTCGCTCCGCTTCGGCGATCAGCCGGCGCAGCGTCGCGTGATCCTCGGCGGTGGCGTTCTCAGCCGCCAGTTCGGCGGCGAGGCACTCGATCGCGCGCTGGGCATCGAGGATTTCCCGCACGCTCACGCCGGTGAGGTCGAGCTGAACTGCCAGCGCCTCGGCGAGCAGCCGCGGATTGCCGCGGGCGATACGCGCGCCGCCGCCCGCGCCCATGCGGATTTCCACGATGCCGAGCGCCTCGAGCGTGCGCAGCGCGTCGCGCGCGGCGATGCGGCTCACCCCGAAGCGGGCCGCGAGGTCTTTCTCGGTACCGAGGAAGTCGCCAGACTTGAGCCGCTTGGCGAACAGCGCCTCGCGCACGTCGGCGACGATCTGCGACGACAGGGTCGTGCCCGCGCGTCCGGCGCGGCCGAGCAGGCCTGAATCCCGCGTGTATTCGAGCATGGGGGTCTCGGGACGATTAAGATGCTAAAGATAATATCTTTAGACCCGATGCGTCAAGCGGAATTTGCGCCGCTCACCCCTGGTCCGGTGGCGTCCCGTCGCGCGACACGGCCTCCGCCGTCGGCGGGCTCGCGGTTGGTGCGCCCTCGGGTTCCGGCGAGTCCGCCACAAACGTCCGCGCCTTGGCTTCCGGCGGCAGCTCGAACGGCATCCATAGTTCTTCGCACAACAGGCACATGCGCGCTGCCTCGGCGTTTGCTGACGCAAGAATAACGTAGCGATCGTACGCGCGGCTAGCTCATTCTCGCGTGGGCGAGCGCCCATCGCGCTTCATTCAGTTTGTTTTCGTGTCGACCGGCGTCGTGTAAGACAGCGCTTGTAGCCCGCACGACCTTCGCGAAAGCGAGGGCAAATGCGGGGCTTTCTTTCCCGGATTTCCACCCGCTTCGCGGGCGTCATCCGGGCTACGGAGAATCCCATGTACAAAGCATCCGCCGGCGTCGTGCTGCCGACCTCGATCATCGGCTCGCTGCCGCGTCCCTCCTGGTACAACGCCGCACTCGGCTCGAAGAGCTTCCTCGAAGCCATGCTCAACGCGCGCTACCGCGAGCAATACGAGGACGCCGTCTCGTCCCACCTGCGCGCCCAGGAGACCGCCGGCCTCGATATCTGCACCGACGGCGACGCGCATTACGACGAAGAAGTCGGCGGCATGAGCTGGCAGAGCTATCCGCTCACCCACATGGCGGGTTTCAGCAAGGAGGCGGTGCCGGCGGTCTACAACGTCGGTGGGGTCGGCTTTCCGCGCGGTCACATCCTGCACGATTATCTGGAAGCGCGCGTGTTCCCGAAGATCGTCGGCCCCGTGGGCCGCGGCAATCTGCAATACGCCGCGATGTGGAAGGTCGCCCAGCGGCTCACCGACAAGCCGGTGAAGTTCGGCACCATCTTGCCCGAGCTGCTCGCCGCCTCCGCGGGCGACGAGCATTACAAAGACCCGGTCGAGCGCACCTGGGCTCTCAGCGAGGCGCTCAACGCGGAACTCCACGATCTCGCCGACGCGGGCTGCCCGGTGCTCCAGATGGAGGAGCCGCAGATTCACATGGTGCCGGTGCGCGGCAAGGCGTTCGGCAAGCTCGATACCGTCGACCTCGCGAAGGTGTTCAATAATACGGTGAAGGGGCTGCGGGCCAAGACCGAGGTGTGGTGCCACACCTGCTGGGGCAATCCTTCCCAGCAGCGCATGTTCCGCGATATCCAGAGCTATCAGCCGACGCTCAAGGTGCTCAACGAAGTCGACGCCGACGCGCTCACCTTCGAGACCTGCTCGTCCGGCACCGGCGACCTCAAGGCGATCGGCGAGATCGTCAAAGACAAGAAAGTTGTGATCGGCGTGATCGACCATCACACCTTGCAGGTGGAGCGGCCGGACCAGGTCGCCGATATCATCCGCGAGGCGCTCAAATACATCCCGGCCGAGCGGCTGGTGATTTCCTCCGACTGCGGCATGGGTCGCGAGGGCATGAGCCGGCGCCACGCGGTCTACAAGATGGTCGCGATGGTGCTCGGCACCAACATCGTGCGCAAGGAGCTGGGCCTGCCGGAGGCGCCGTGCCGCGCCGCCGACGCGCGGTTTTCGCTCACGCTGACGAAGGCCTGACCCGCCTAGCGACTGGGCGGCCGATGGGATAAATTCGTCCCGAACACCCGCCCCACGCCCGAACGAGGAAGATCGGAGGATCAACCATGGATGCGCCCGCACCCGCCACGAAGGCCGTACCGTTCGACCACGAGAAGCTCGACCGCCTGATGGGCGATGCGGGCATCGATGCGCTGCTCGTCACCTCGAAGCACAACGTGCAGTATCTGCTCGGCGGCTATCGCTTCTTCTTCTTCGACTACATGGATGCCATGGGGGTGAGCCGGTATCTGCCCGTGCTGTTCTATCAGCGTGGTAAGCCGGAGAACGCGGCCTACGTCGGCTATCGCCTCGAGATGCATGAGAAGCAGCTCGACCGATTCTGGACCCCGGTGATGAAGGCTGAGTCCTCGACCAGCGCCGACGCGATGGGGATTGCGATCGATCACATCAAGAAGCTCGGCAACGGCATCCGCACCATCGGGGTGGAAATGCCGTTCCTGCCGGCCGACGCCGAAGCGGTGCTCAAGGACGGTCTCGGCAACACCAAGATCGTCGACGCCGTGTTCCCGCTCGAGCGGCTGCGGGCGGTCAAGACCAAGGAAGAACTCGGCATGCTGCGCGAGTCCTCCGAGCGCGTGATCGAGTCGATGCTGGCAACGTTCCGGCAGGTCAAGCCCGGCATGACCAAGCGCGAGATGGTCGACACCCTCAAGCGCGAGGAGGTCAACCGCGGGCTCACGTTCGAGTATTGTTTGAACACGGCCGGCTCGAGCCTTAACCGCGCGCCGTCCGATCAGAAGCTGCAGAAGGGTGACATCATCTCGCTCGACTCCGGCGGCAATTATCACGGCTACATCGGCGACCTCTGCCGCATGGCAATCCTGCAGGACAAGCCCGACGCCGAACTTCAGGATCTGCTTGGTGTTGTCGAGGAGATCCAGCAGGCAGCGCGCAAGCCGATCAAGCCGGGCGCGAAGGGTGGCGAGATTGTCGAGCGTGCCGAGAAGCTGATGCACGCCTCGCCGCACAAGCCGTACATGGAGTTCCTCGCGCACGGCATGGGGCTGATCAGCCACGAGGCCCCGCGCCTGGTGAAGAACCGCGCCTACAGCAACTACGACGCCGACAAGCCGCTCGAGGCCGGCATGGTGGTGTCGATCGAGACCACGATGCTTCACCCCAAGCGCGGCTTCATCAAGCTCGAGGACACGGTCGCAGTGACCGACACCGGCTGGGAAGGCATGGGCGACGAGCCCCGCAGCTGGAACCCGGCGGGCTGACGATATCTTAAGCGGCGGTAGGGTGGGCCAAGGCCGCGCAGCGGCCGTGCCCACCACAGTGCCGCAACAAACAATCATCGTTGGTGGGCACGCCGTCCGCCCGCGTTTGCGGGCGTCCGACTTAGCCCACCCTACGTGGCCCGCTTTTCGCGGACAATGACGAGACCTTTGCGCACATCGATTGCGGTCGGGGCCAAGCTCGTCGCACATTTTTCCGGTGCGCGGCCGGGAACGAATTGAACGCGGCATTGTTTGATCGGGTTGGTGGACGGGACCGGCGCGGCGATCGTCGCGCCGTCATCGCTGATCTGGCCTCAAAGGGACGATGCCATGAAATGGACATTGATGGTCTCGACGTGCTTGCTTGCGCTCGCGCTTTCGCCGCCTGCCTTAGCTGAAAAACTAGTCCAAACAAATCTTAATGTCTCTACTGCTTCCGCGGGCACACACATGGCATCGGAAGGCAGCGTTGTGCGCCGCCACCGCGTTGCCGCAATCCCTCAGGGGCGTGAACGCACCGGCGGCACGCACGTCACTGCGCTGGGACATCGCCATGGCTCGTCGGGTTCCCGACATGGTCGATTTGTCGCAGCGCATAACAAGACCGTCCACGAGGCCCGTCTTGGCAAGTCGGAAGGCGGTTCGGTCGGCGTTGCGAGCTACTACGGCGCAAGCGGCTTGACCGCCGCGCATCGTACCTTGCCGTTCGGCACGCGCGTGAGCGTCACCAATTTGGCGAACGGGCATAGCGTGGTCGTTCGTATCAACGATCGTGGGCCGTTCATTCGCGGCCGCTCGATCGATCTCTCCGCCAGCGCCGCGCGTGCGATCGGCATGACCGGCTCCGGCGTCGCCCGCGTGCGCATGCACGTGATTTGATTGTTTGTGGTTTGTAGGGTGGGCTAAGGCCGCGCAGCGTTTGCGGAGCGGCCGTGCCCACCATTGGTGGGCACGCGGTCTCCGTTTTGCTTCGCCCGCTTAGCCCACCCTACGGATTGACGCTTTCCACCAGCAGCGCCGGCTCGTGCAGATAGCGCGTCGCCTTGCGCTTCGCGGCGATGTCGCGCCACACGCGCTCGACCTGATCTTCGCTCAAGCCCGCGGCGCGACCGACGGCGGCGGCCGGGATGCCGTGGTCGAGCCCGTAGAGGCACAGGTCCATCCGGTCGTAGGGCAGGGAGAAATAAAACTCGTCCTGCGTCTGCGCCAGCGACCACGTGTCGGTGGTGGGCGGCCGCCGCCGGATTTCCTCCGGCACGCCAAGATATGCAGCCAGCTGATAAACTTGGCTCTTGTAGAGATGCGCGATCGGCTTCACGTCAGCGGCGCCGTCGCCGTTCTTCACGAAGAAGCCCTGGTCGTATTCGAGCCGGTTGGGGGTACCGGCGACCACATAGTTGAGCCGGTCGGCGTGATAATACTCGATTTGTTTGCGCGTGCGCTGCTTCATGTTGGTGGCGGCGACGATGCCGAGATAAACCTCGAGCGGCATGCGCAGCCTCCGCTGCGCGCCATCTGGCGACTGCACTACCAGATGCGTGAGGGCGTAGCCGTCGCCGGCGAGCGCGTTGGCGATCGCGACCTTGCAGCCCCAGCCGGGCCCGAATGCCGGCACCAGTCGGCGGATGAATGCGTCGCGTCGTTCGTAACAACCAGCCGCCGTAAGCATCGGCGCGATGTCCTCGACGATGCTCGGGACGCCGAGCGTTTCGACCATCAGGCGCCCGAGCCGCAGGCTGTCCAGATCGGAATCCTTCTCCGGCATGAGCACTGCAAAAACTTTGTCCGACCCGAGTGCCTTCGCGCACAAAGCTGCGGTCACGCCCGAATCGATGCCGCCGGACAAGCCCTGCACGACGCCGCGCTTGCGCAGCCGGCGCAGCACCTGCTCGCGGAGCGCCGCCGCGATCCGGTCGGTCTCCGCCGCCGGGTCGATGCGCAGCGCGTCAGCCGAGAACGCGACCTGCGGGCGCTCCAGGACGTCGCTCATGCGGCGGGCTCCAAAGTGTCGGCCGCCACCAGCCTCCGGCTGATCTTGCCAGATTCGGTCTTTGGCAGGGCGTCGCGGAACTCGATGAGCTTCGGCACCATGAAGTCCTCGAGGTGCCGCGCGCAGTGGCGGATCACGTCCTGCGCGGTGAGGCTCGCCTGCGGATCGGTCGCGACCACCGCCTTGAGCGCTCGGCCGAGCACCGGATCGGGCACGCCCACCACCGCTGCCTCGCGGATGCCGGGCAGCGCGTAGAGCGCGTTCTCGACTTCCTTCGGGCTCACCTTTTCGCCGCGTGTCTTGATGATGTCGTCCTTGCGCGCGACGAAATAGAGAAACCCGTCTGCATCCGCGCGGAACAGATCGCCGGTGTGGAGCACCTTTTCCCATTCGAACGGGCCGGGCCGCAGCGCACATGCCGTCGCTTGCGGATCGTTCCAATAGCCCTTCATCACGTGGGCGCCGCGGATCACGAGTTCCCCGACGACGCCGGGCGGAACGCGCACGCCTTGCCCGTCGACCACGTAGGCTTCGGTGCCTGGGATCGCGATGCCGACCGAGCCCGGGCGGCGCTTAAGCTCGTCGGGTGGCAAATAAGTGCAGCGCTTGCACTCGGTCACGCCGTACATGGAATAGAGGCGGGCAGTCGGGAACAGCGTTTGCAGCCGCGCGATGTGCGCAGGCGGCAGCGCCGCCGCCGTGTTGGTGATGTAGCGCAGGTGCGGAAAGGCATTCGGCTGCAAATCGCGCATCTGCAGGATGATCGCCGCCATCGTGGGAACCAGCGGCAGCGCGGAGACGCGCTCGGCCGTCATCTTGGCGAAAATCTTCTGCGGGAAGGCGAAGGATTGCTCCAGCACAAGCGTGGCGCCGACTTTCACGGCCATCAGCAGCTGATAAAGCCCGTAGTCGAACGAGATCGGCAGCACGTTGAGGATGACGTCGTTGGGCGTGTTCTCCAGATAAGTCGTGATCGATGTGGCGGCAGCGACGACGTTCTGGTGCGTCATCATCACGCCCTTGGGGAATCCGGTGGATCCCGACGTGTAGATGAGCATCGCGAGATCGAGATCGATGCTGGGATTGGCGGGCGGCGCGACGTCGGCGGCGAGCGCCGCCGCGAAGCTCACCGCGCCGGGCAGGCTCGGCTCGCGCCCGCCTATGACGATGGTGAGCGCGACCAACGGCGCGTCGGCCAGCGCGGTGCCCGCGACCGTGCACAGCTTGTCCTGCGTGATCAGCGCCCGCGCGCCGCAATTGTTGATCACATAGGCGAGCTTTTCGGCCTTGGTCGACGGATTGATCGGGCTGAACACGGCGCCGGCCTTGAGCGCGGCGAAAATCGCGATCACCGCTTCGCGGCAATTGTCCATGAACACGATCAGGCGGTCGCCGCGCGCGATGCCGCCCTCGGCAAGCGCACCTGCGAGACGATCGGAAGCGCGGTCGAGCTCGCGGTAGGTCACGCGCGCGTCGCCGGCGACGAGGGCGACTTTGTCGCCGAACCGCCGGGCGTTGTCTCTGAGGAACTCTTCGACGCGCATCTTACTCGGTCTCTCCAAATCCGTCCCCCGCATGCGGAGGAGGGGAAGGTGGGGCGACCTATTACGCCGCTGCGACCACGTCCTTGCTCTCCACGAACCGCACGATGGCACGGATCGAATCGAGATTCTCCGGCACGATTTCCGCATCCGCCATGCGCAGGCCGAACTCGCCTTCGAGAAACGCCACCAGCTCGAGCACGCCGGTCGAATCGATCAGACCGGCGTCGATCAACGATTCTCCATCGCCGATCGCGGCGCGGTCCTCGCGGAAGAGAAAATTGTCCTCGATGAACTTGCGCACCTTGCGCTCGGTGTCTGCGCGCATGACTCCTCCCCTCAGGCGACTGCGGATTTCACGAGTGATCCGGCTCCGGCGGACGCGAACTCGCGCTGCCAGAGCTCGGTCGACAGGATGCCGACGAAGGCCGTGTTGTCGCGAAAACCGATGAATTTCCCGTTACGGCACTTGGCGGCCAGCCGCTCGACGGCGTTTGCGTCGAAGTATCCGGCGGCTGCAAGGTCGGCCGCGGCGAGGCGGCGCGCCACGTAGTCCGGGGCATCCGGACCGGTGAACGCGGCAGCATCGGGCGCGCGGTACGGCTGTTTGGTGCGGTTCGCGATCATGTCCGGTAGCAGCCGCTCGGCGGCCTTGCGCAGGATGTGCTTCTCGCGCAGGCCCTTGAGCTTGAGTTGGGGCGCAATGCGCGCGCCGAGTTCGACGACGCGGTGATCGAGGAACGGGAAGCGGCCTTCGACCGCGTGCGCCATGGCCACGCGGTCGCCCTGCGACGAAAGGATGTAGCTCGACAGCAAATACGCGGTTTCGAGATATTGCGCCTGGGACAGCGGGTGCCAGCGGGCAAATTCGGCAGGAAGATTTTCGCGCAATTCACCGAGCGCGTCGTAGCCGCCGAGTGTCGCGCGCAGCTCGCGTGAGAAGAACGCCTTGGCCCCCGCGGTGGTGCGCAAGCGCGGCAGATGTGAGAACAACGGATCGTCGAGCGGACCGACCCCGGCACCGAAGAAAGCCGCGAGATATTCCGGCGACTGCGCCTGCAGGCCGGGCAAATAGGGATAGAGGCGGCGGAACAGCAGCGGGCGCCGCCGCGACTCCGGCTGGCGCGCGCAAAAGCGGCGCAGCTTCGCCTCCTTGAACAGGTCGTAGCCGGCGAACACTTCGTCGGCGCCTTCGCCGGTGAGAACGACTTTGAAACCGTTGCGGTGCGCGAGGTCGGAGAGCGCAAGCAGTGGCGCGGGTGCGGTGCGCAGGATCGGCTTTTCGCCGTGCCTTATTGCTTGCGGGAACAGTCGCGCGATATCGCCGGTCGTGCAGGCGACGCTCTCGTGTGCGGTGCCGAGCGCGCGCACCATGCGCTGCTGGTGTTCGCTCTCATCGAACTCGGCGCTCTCGAAGGTAAGCGAGAAAGTGCGCAAGCGCTCCGGCACGATGCGCTTCGCGGCCGCGGCGACGAGGGAGGAATCGAGCCCGCCGCTGAGATAGGCGCCGACCGGTACATCCGCCCGCAGCCGGATGCGCGTGGCGTCGAGCAGGAGATGCTCGACTTCGTCGGCGAACGCGGCCTCGGCGCGCGCGTCGTGCGGGCCTTCCTCGCCGAGCCGGGGGTACTCGAGATTCCAATATGGGCGCACGTCAACGCCATGCGGGTCGGCAATCAGCACGTGCGCGGGCTTGAGTTCCTCGATGCCCTTGAACGCGGTGCGCGGTGCGAGCGGAAACCAGAAGGTGAAAATCTGATCGAGCGCGATCGGATCGAGCTCGGCCGAGACGCCGGGCACCTCGAGCAGCGCCTTGACCTCGGAAGCGAAATAGAGCGTGCCGTTGCGGCGCGTATAGAACAGCGGCCGCACGCCCATGCGGTCGCGCGCCAGCATCAGCCGGCGGCGGCGGGCGTCCCACAGCGCGAAGGCGAAGTCGCCGTTGAGCTTGGTTACACAATCGATGCCCAGCTCATCGTAGAGCTGGAGGATGACTTCCGTGTCGGAGTTGGTGACGAAGCGGTGGCCGCGCGCGATCAGCTCGTCGCGCAGCTCGACGTAATTGAAAATCTCGCCGTTGAAGGAAATCCACACGCTCTTGTCGGCGTTCGCCATCGGCTGCTGGCCGCCGGCGAGGTCGAGGATGCTCAGGCGCGCGTGGCCGAGCGCGATGTCCTCGTCGAGGAAAAAGCCCTGCGCGTCCGGACCGCGATGGGCAATCGCGCCGATCATGCGCCGCACGAGCGCGCGCGCCGGCACGGCGGCGCTCGCCCGTCCGAACCATCCGGCAATGCCGCACACCGACGCCGCTCCCACGCCCCGCCTTGGTCATTCGGGCTCGAAATGACGGGTGGCAGTGTTAGCGGAAACGTTCGGAAATGCCGTAAACCTTTCGAATAAAATTTGAATCGTTGTGCTTAATGATGAATTGTTCTTCTACGTAAATACATCGCCAATGAGCCGCGTCCAGGCGTCGCCGGACAATCCGGTAACGAGCGCCTCGCCGCCGCGGATCGCCGCGACCAGCTCGGCGTCATGCGAATGCACGACCGTAGCGGAGCGATGGAAGAACAGGCAATTCCGCCGCTGCAGCGGGTCGAGCAGAAGCGCCTGACTGCGCCCGCGCACCGCGACGCAGCCAACAGCAAACGCGCTGGCAAACAAATGGTCGAGCACCGGTCCGATCGCGTCGGGGCGCGCCAGGAATTGCAGCACCCAGGCGACGCCGCCGCGCCGGCCGTAACAGATGTAACAGCCGAGCGCGCGCGCATTTTTGCCGCGCACCACGCGGCGCATCATCGGGCCGTGCCGGTCCTTGTCGGCCGCGTGGGCGAGCATCCAGCGCAAGGTCGTAGCGTCCCACGCCGGGCGGATCTCGTAGGCCGACGCCAATTCGGGAATGAGGTGGACGAGTTCCTCATCGCTTGCTTCGGCGTTCGGCGCCGCTGCTTCGGTCGGCTCGAGTCCAAACAGGTCGCGACTGAAAAACCCGGCAATACCGTCGGCAATAGCGCCGATCGGCCGCGCGAACCGCGCCGCCCGCGCGATTTCGGCCGCGAGCGCGACGGCGGTCGCGAACGGCCGGAACGCGCGCACCCATTCCATGCTCTGCGTCGGCACGGTCTTGCCGCCGAGCCGTTCCCACATGCCGCACGACACCGGATTCGCGCTGTCGCTCAGCGACACGTCCTGCGGGCCGGAGAGATAGGCCCGCAGCAGCCGCGCGCCGGCGAGCGGATTTTCCTGCGGCTTGTCCACCATGAGTGTGCCCGCCACCGCGCCGCGCAGGGTCGCGCCGCGAAACGCCAGGCGCATCGGCAGGATGCCGATGAAGCCGCGCACCGCGCCGTCCGCCACGAACACCTTCGAGGTCAGCGCGGGATCGCGCCAGGGATGCTCGAAGTAAAGCTCGCGCAGATAGCGTGTGAGCGAGGCCGGCGCCGGAACGCGCGCGTTGCGGAAGGTGCGCTGGAACAGCCCCGCAACCGCCGGCATGTCGTCCGGCGTGCAGGCGCGCACCTGGGCCGTGTCGGTGGCGACGCGGATGTTCATGCCGCCACCATAGCGGCCATTATTTCATAATGGGTTATTTCCCCCGCACCGGCCGCGGGGTTCCCCTCCCCCACGCGCAGCGTGGCGGGGAGGGGTCAGGGGTGGGGGGCGATTGGGCTCCAAAGCAGGATGTCGTCACGCGAAGAGCCCCCACCCGGCTCGCTTCGCTCGCCACCCACCCCACCCGCGGGTCGCGCGCGGGGGGGGGGAAACTCACCCCACCCGCCCCCCCCCCGGGGGCTCAAAATACAAACAT
>Ga0306920_100006993_pt1 | contig 14805 bp, 21 predicted proteins | sample flu12Cox44000170_FD_204666 | JGI IMG/M metagenome (GOLD analysis project Ga0306920, IMG submission 204666) | Lab enrichment of tropical soil microbial communities from Luquillo Experimental Forest, Puerto Rico - flux4day.12C.oxic.44.000.170 (v2)... | ecosystem: Environmental > Terrestrial >... | reverse complement strand
TTCTACGATGCCGCCGAGAGCTGGCGCCGGGTCGAGCGCATCATCGCGCGCGTCGAAGTGGGGCCCGTGGGAAGCGATACCCGCTTCATCGTCACCAACACGACGCGGGCGGCGAGTTTGATCAGACGCAATCGCAGGGTGTCGAACTGCACGAGCGTTTGGGCATGACGCGTCGCATCGACGATACAATCGGCTTGGCAACGCCGTTCCGGCGGCTTGGCCATTCCGAGCCCTCCGCTCCATTAGTTACGCCCAAGCCCCTTAAGTTGACGTTGCCGATGTTGGTGGCCAATTGCTTGATGGAAAGCAGACCATCTATTCAAATAAATCAGTAACTTATGCTATAGCCTAATTTTTAGGCAAATATCTAAAAATCTAAGAAACGTGGATGGTTCGCCTCCGCCGATCATGCTTTTTCAACAGAGTTATCCACTAACTCGGTGGATTGCGCGGAACCGTGCAGTTGGGCAGTTTCATTGACGATCTTCGACGCGGCGAGTTCTGATCGACAGGGTGGAGGGGATCAAGCCGACCACAGCAGCAATAAGCGCCGGCATGCTGCGGGGCATCGGATTTCGCAGCCGACCGGGCCAGCCGATCGAGCTTCCACACGCATGACGCGCTCGAATTCGCGCGCAGCGGCGACACGCTGATCGTCATGTAAAGCCGGCCGGTCGGTAACAGCACCCGACATCTGCTCGGTGAAAATCTTTGTGCACCCTGCTTCGGTCAGCGCGTCGCGCTGCAAGGCAAGGTTCTGGTCTACGGTCGAAACGCGGGCATAGCCGATCAGCATCGGTCTCGACGTGATGCCGCCGGCATCGGATGATCGCGCTCGCGCGACCTTCGGCGCGGCCGGCCGAAGTCGTCGCTTCGCCTGCGCGGCTGGGTGACCGGTCTTTGTCCGTTTGATTCGAAACTCAACCGCACTCTTACCTTTTGCGAGGGCGAAATCAAGAATGCGTTTTGAGAGAGGTTTAAGCCACTTTTGACCCTGACTTTTCCGGTTCGGTGATGCAACACGCCGGGCCGAGGGGCCAAAAGTCGCGGAATCCGTTTTTTGGAGAATCCCGAACCACCAAATAATCCACGGAATGAGTGAATAACTCTGTGGATAAGTGCCGATTGACCCCAAACCAGCCGTGCTTGTTCCTCAATTTTAGCCGCTTTGCCTAAAATATGGGCAACAATTTGTAAGTTATTGAAATATCAAACCCTTCTCAACTAAAATTGGTTAATTCCTTGGGATTAGTGCCGTTTTAGGCCCACCTGTGGATAACATGTACATTACCGTACACGAATAGTCCCCCTGAAGCTCATCGACCTCGCCGCCTTGCAAATCGCCCGTGACCTGCTAAATACAGCTAATTGCGCCGACGGACCTGAGCACCAGCGCAACCGAGAGAGACGCGCGCTCCCGCTTCACGGAAAAAGGGAGCGCGCCATGTCGCCGGCAAGCCGCTACACAGGCAGAAACCGTATTCTGGCGGCCTTGCCGCCGGAAGACTTTGATCGTTTCTCCCCCGCGCTCCAGCCCATTTCCCTGTCGCTCAGACAGGTGATCCATGACGTTTCAAGCCCAATCGAGCACGTATACTTCGTCGAACAGGGAGTGTGCTCGATCCTGACGATCATGGCCGACGATTCCGCGATCGAAGTCGGGATGATCGGGTCTGAGGGCATGGTCGGGGTGTCCGCTGTTTTCGGCAGCGCGACCTCGGGCCAGCACATCATTGTCCAGATTCCCGGCACCGCACTGCGGATGGACGCCGCCCGGTGCAAGGCGGCCTTCGACGAGAGCGCGGCCGTACGCATGGCTGTGCTGCGCTTCGCCACCGCCCTCATGAACCTCAGCGCCCAGACCGCGGCCTGCAATCGGCTGCACTCGATCGAGCAGCGATGCGCCCGTTGGCTGCTCATGGCGCACGACCGCATTCAATCGGATATCATGCCGATGATGCACGAGTTCCTCGCCTCGATGCTCGGCGTGCGGCGCGCAGGGGTGACCGTGACTGCTGGCGAGCTGCAACGCTCGGGACTAATCCGCTACCATCACGGCCAAATCACGATCCGGGATCGCGACGGCCTCCAAGCGACCGCCTGCGAATGCTACCGGATCGATCATGAGCGTTTTATGGGGTCATCGCAGAATCAACATCTGCTACCTGATAGGTCGTCTCGGATTCCGACACATGCCGCATAAGCTCCATTATGGCAAATATCTGGAAGTCCTCGGGAAGTCATCGGGTTAACCTTTGAGAAAATCCGGCGAATCGTGCCGTTTATACTTTCCTGCGAGGCCTCGGCAAGCGGCTCTGATACTTGTCCCTCGGCTATTACTTCACAACTCCCGGACACAAGATATTGAAATCTATCGTTCCTCAGCGTTGGGTCGCGGGGATGCTGTGGCGCGTCGCGCTGCTGCACCGGTGGCTTCGCTAAACTGGTGGCGGGGAATGTTGAGAATGGCGAAGCGCCGACGCCCCTCAGGGAGTGTCTCGACATCCGCCTCGATAAAAATCTCGACCGTCTCTTCGCTGGAATAAATCTCGACACGAACGGGCGCATCGCCAAAGTCCACCTCGTGGCGTCGTCCGTTCATTCCTCGAATGATGGCGTGCGGCATTATCGTCTCGCTCTGAGAGCCTCGTTCAAAATTCAGTCGCGTGAAGTGGGGGAGCCGTTTCAATCTCCACCAGATATTTCCGCCGTTTCTGGAAACAATTTTTTGATACGATCAGTCACATTATCAATCGTCGAGATGACCTCCCCTAACGGCGCTTTGATCCATTCGCCGATGACCCCCTTCTCTCGGAAATGATCATATGCCTGTTGTTTGGTTATCCGTGCATAGACGGCGCGAGCTTGCCGTTTTTGGTATAACAATTTCAACCCAGTCAGGGTCGGTTCTGAATATTGGTTCCTGATCTTTTCAACATTACGAGTGATGCCGATCTTGTATGGGGGGCCACTACCCGTTCCCAAAACAAATACCAAATGTGGGCGGTCATCGAGAAAGTAGTGGAGATTCTGCGCTCGAAGGATGCTATTTTGTATCTTCAAATCCGCGACCTGTTCAGAAAGGTCGTGGATTTCAGCTAACTCTGCGGTAAATACCTGCGTGGTAGAGGCATTGTCATCAATCACAGCCTCGATCGTTGTCCAACGGTGATCACAGGTTCGACATTGCCGACGACGACGGATCGTCGTATCCAAAGGACGGCTATCTTTGACGATAATTTCTCGACTTCCACAGCTTGGACATTTCATACGTGGTGTCCGGTAGTCGCAATGCGGGCCAGAAAACCCAGTCTACTGCCTTCCTGCTTCAATCGCGCCCAAAGCCGTGCGGCGTACTGCGTCGGGCGCACGACGCCAGTTGGTGAGGATGATCCGCCGGCGCTCGTGATCGGCGCCGCACGATCCATCCAGCTAAGCCAGCCCACGCGCTGCGAAGGCTTCCGGCGTTCGGCCCCTTCTTGCTGCCCGCGCCGTGTCGGTGACAGCGCTACCTGTAGCCGGCTCGCAATCATCGGCAATTTTGGCTCACGCTCGCTCGCTCGGTGAGACTATCGGACGCGGTTCGCTCAGATTCGGTGATCCTAGGCTCACGCACAGTGAAGCCTTGCTTTTGGAAAGCCGGCCTTCCATCGGCGATTGGTCCGACAAGGCCGGGCGTGCAGCGTACCTCGCGGGGCCGTATGCAGCGCAGGCGGTGATCCTCGAGCGCACATTAATCAGGCCAACCCCGGACGGGTGGCCGCCTGACGTTTCGCCAGCCCTCTCATGTCAGATGCGCGGCTAGGTGCTTGTTCATCTCGAACATGGTCACCTTGTCCTTGCCGAAAACTCGCCGGAGCGGGTCATCCGCCATGATTTCGCGGCGGTTCTCCGGGTTTTGCAGATTGTGCGAGCGGATGTACTCCCAAATCTTGCTCACTACTTGGCCCCGGGGCAGCGGGCCCGAGCCGATCACCGCCGCCAGTTCCTCCGACAGCTGTAGCGGCTTCTGCAGAGCATTCACCTTGACTTCGCTGGCCTTTTTCTCTCGCGTTTTGGTCGGCATCGATCTCCTCCGGAGTTGCCGTGTGGCGCGCATCACTCGCCATGTCTGCATGAGTTTGGATGGCGGCGCCCGTACTACCTGCTAGCTGCAGCGACGCGCAATGCTGTACGGCCCGACGCGCAATCAAAAACCTGGTTTCTACCGCACATTTGCTGAAACTCAGCTCGGTGAGATCAACGATACGCAAAGTATTTTCTTGCTGTCCGGCCGAGCCGGCCGCGTGGGCAGCCGCGAATCGCCGGAAAACCCCTGCGCGACTGGTACCCGCCCGGAATCAGCGATGATTGGCCAGGCCCGTTTGGAGCGTCTGGAGCTACGCAACGTCTCGCTGGCTACCAGACGTTGCCCTCATACCGTCTCAGAGCTGATTACTAAACCCAATTGAGACGGGTTTTGGTCTCATCAGTTGCATCGTTGGGGTATGCCCCAGCAAGGCATCACGTGAGACGCCAAAATCCGTCTCAATTGGATTGAAAAGTCAGCTGTGAGACGATACAAGGTCAAGATCTAGTAGCTAACGAGACATTTTACCCTGTATGTCGGTTTACGGCTATGCCCGGGTGTCGACCTCGACCAGGATCTTTCGATCCAGCATACCGCCCTCAAGGCAGCGGGCTGCGAGGTCATCCGCGCCGAGAAGGCGAGCGGCACCCGTCGGGACGGCCGCACTGAATTGCAGGTACTGCTCGACTTCTTACGCGCCGGCGACACGCTCGTCGTCACCCGCATCGATCGACTGGCGCGCTCGCTGAAGGACCTCCAGGACATCGTCCACGAGCTCAAGGCCAAGAACGTCGCCTTGAGGGCGACCGAGCAACCGGTCGATACCGGCACTGCCGCCGGCAAAGCATTCCTCGACATGCTCGGGGTGTTCGCCGAGTTCGAGACCAATCTGTGACGCGAGCGCCAGTTGGAAGGGATCAATGCGGCCAAGGCGCGCGGCGTCTATAAGGGCCGCAAGCCGTCGATCGATGCGGTCGAAGTTGTGCGGCTGCGCCGCGAGGAAAAGCTCGGCCCGGCAGCGATCGCGCGCCGGCTCGGCATCGGCCGGGCAAGCGTCTATCGCGTGCTGGGCAAGCACGCTGTCGTTGCCGTCGGAACGAATGGGGGTGTCGATGCCGATCAAGCCTGAGATGCGCGGGTTTTATCCCCGCGACTGGTCGCAGATCAGCCGGCGCGTGCGCTTCGAGCGCGCGGCCGGCATTTGCCAGGGCTGCGGGCGGCCGCACGGCGCCACTATTCGCTGTCTACCTGATGGACGTTGGTTCGATGCCGCCCGTCATACCTGGCGCAATGGCCGCGGCCGGCCCGCCCGGTGGCCCGACCTCGGTGAGGCGGCGCAGATGCGGCGCACCCGCGTCGTCCTGGCGGCAGCCCATCTCGATCATGACCCGGGCAATAACCGGCTACGCAATCTCAAGAGCCTTTGCCAGCGCTGCCACATGATCCACGATCGCCCGCACCACCTGGCGCAACGACGGATCACCTATCTGCTGCGCCGGGCGCTCGGCGACCTGTTCCTCGGCCCTTATTTAGTATGTTTCGGGATTCAACAACAAGTACACGGCGGCGTCACAATAAACGACGCAATTCAGTAATCAGAGAAGGCACATTATCACATATAGAAGTCGTCGCCTAGGTTCTCGAATGTTATGTCGCCGGTGGGGCATGGACGGCGAGCCGCTCGCAGATATCGCGCGCACCTACAACGTCAGCCGCAGCACGATTTCACGGCTGACCGAGTGAGCCAAAATAACTGCGACGCTGACCTCGAGCAAAGGCATCTCTCCTTCTCGGAAGTCCAAATTACAAGATAGCAAACATGTAATCGTCCAATCAAAATGTCATGCCGTGTGACGCAAGGGAAGAGACCTCGCCTTCATTGCCTCCGAACACATCGGGAACTTGCGTCAATATCGCCACGGTCATTTCCCTGTCCCTATGTGACCCACTCCACACAATGAGTTGCTCATTAGCCGTATGTCTGGGACGCCTCGATTGGCTCACCAATCAAGCGCTGATTGCAAACTGCAAGTAGGAGAGTGTCATGGGTCGTCTCAGAAGTGTTTCGTTCGCCCTTCCTTTGTGTGTCGCTCTTGGTTCGGGTGTTGCTTTAGCCGCCGACGACAATAGCGGAGGCTTAGCAATTCGCGCCTTAGTAGCCGGCGCGGCTGCTGATAATCACGGCCACTTTGTGTGCACCGCGGCGATCAATGCGGGCGGTGTCCCCGTCAGCGGTGAATACGTGAACGCCGTTGAAACAACTAAGCTCTTCACCGGCACCTACCAGGTCGGGTTCAACGCACCATGCCCGAACGTCCAAATCGCGAACGGATGGTTTCGCATCGTCCAGCCGGACACCCTGGGAACTGGGACGCTGCCGGCGCGGAGTTGCATTGTCGCGGATCGCGCTGGTGTCCCCTCCGCGATCTGGGTGCAATGCTTCAATAGTGCCGGCGCCCTGACCGACACGCCGTTCACGCTGCACGTCTCGAGGTGACGCGCAAGCGCAGGTAGCGCACTTCCACTGGTCGGGGTCCGAGAATCAACGGATCGCATCACTCTCGGCCGAGAGCCAATAGCGCAGGGGCAACGACTGCCCCTGCGCTATCATATTATAGAACCGGTACGCGGACAGGGCACGCAAAACTGGGGGTGTTAGGTCGCCGGCGGGCGCCTCGGCCTGCGCCCGCCACGCCGGGTCACGGGCCGCTCGGTTACCGGCGGGCTCGGTTTCGCGGCGGCGCGCCGCCCGAGACCGATCTCCTTGGCCATCCTCGAGCGCCGCGTCGAATAGTTCGGTGCGGTCAATGGATAATCCACCGGCAGGTTCCAGCGGGTGCGGTAGGCGGAGACATCGAGGCCGTGCGCGACCCGCAAATGCCGGCGGAGCATCTGCGCGCGAAACCCGCACTCGAGGCAAACCACATAATCCTGCCGAATCGATCGTCGGATCGGCACCGCCGGCCGCGGTGGCTCTTGCACTGGCGGGGTACGCCCGAGACCGGCAAGGGCGCGATGCACGTCGACGATCAGTCCCGCGAGCTCGTTGGCCGCGATCTGGTGATGTCGCACATAGCTGCTGACGATGCGCACAACCTGAAAAGGATCAACCCACGGGGGCGAGCCGTGTTCGACCATTGCGTCCTCCCTGCCTATTGACCCTGGCCTTTTTTGTAGAATTGGCCTTGAGGTCGCAATCACCCCCCGATGGAGGTTTCTTTAACCGACCAAAATTTTGTTGATTTCAAGATGCTCCTTCACAGGATGGTTTTAAGCTTGCGCGATCGATCCAGAAATCCCCAGCCCAAATCAAAAAACGCAAAATGACACTCCTGGCGACAGCCGCGCCCCCTCCCCTGCCCCGCGCCGGGCTCGTGAGCAATTTGTCGACGCGCGCAAGCCGATCAAAAAGACCGCGCCAAACCGGGCGATTCGCGGGTCAAGGCGGAATTCGAGCAGGAGGCCAAGCCCGACATGCCGCAATCGAAAGGCGGATGGAAGAAGCGGCGCACCACGGCGGAACGGAAGGCGGATGGAAGCTACAAGCCGAGGCAGCGAAGGGGTCCATCGCTCTAGGTGTATAATTTGCGCCTTGTCGCTTTGACGCAAAGGCGCGTCCCATGTGCGAAACCCGTGCCGGCACCGCGCCGATCTCAGCCCATCTTCCCAAGGAGATCCGGGACCGCCGGAAGAAGATCCTGGCTGTCCGCCTCGACCGCACCATGGACGAGCTGATAGCCAAGGCGCTGGATGACCTGTTCCGAAAGCATGGAAAAGTCTACAGATGACCGCCTGTATACCCCAGTATACGGTTGACCGTCGGCATATGGAAGGAGACAGTTGACCGTCAGTATACTCTGGTGTCCGGTTGACTGGCGATAAACCATCGTATACCGTTTACTACTGTGTGCCGCCATCTACCGTTAGTTATCGGTATACTGTACGGGGGAAATCATGCCGACCATCGTCGTTGCGTCGCCCAAGGGCGGCGTCGGAAAATCCACAACAGCCAATATCCTCATGACCTGTCTCGCGCGGCGCGACGCAACCGTCTCCGGCATCGACGCCGACCGCAACCGGCCGCAGCTAAAATGGGCTCTGCGGGCAGGCGTCCGGGTCCTGCCTGAGCGGCCCACGCATAAGCCAAAGACCCTGCCGACCCTTACCATCATTGAAGAAACGGGCGAGGAATCCCTGATCCAAACCATCCAGGCCGCCGCCGCGCGCACTCAGTTCGTAATAGTGGATCTCGAGGGCGTGGCATCGCAGGCCGCCACCTTCGCCATCAGCCAAGCCGACATGGTCGTCATTCCATGCGGGCCATCCTATCTCGACGCCGTCGAGGCCGCCGCCGTTCTGCGTGTCGTTCAGGACTGCGAAATGATGGCGCGCAAACCCATCCATATCCCCGCAGCCGTGGTCATGACGAGAACGAGCCCGGCAGTGAAGCCAGACACGCAGCGCGAGGTGGAACGCCAGTTTGCCGCTCACAAAACGCCGCTGTACGACGTCCAGCTGCACCTGCGCACCGCATATGCAGCGATCTTCAGCCGGGGCGTGCCGCTTCACGATCTTCCTCACGCAAAGGTCCACAAACTCGACGCCGCCGTTGAAAACGCCGAAGCCTTCATGGCGGAAACCATACGCAGAATCGACCTTGCTCAAACCGGCGCTGAAAGGGCAGTGGCCTAATGGCTCAGGAACACGGCGACATCTTCGCGGGCGATGACCCTCTCAATCTCGACCGCTTCCAACCGAAGCCGGCCGGCGCATCCGACCGGCCGGGACCGCAAGACCTCCGGGACATCGCGGAACGTACGAAATTCGTCAGCAGGGAAGGGAAGGGGGCTGCGCCGCCTCCGGTGCCGCTGCTGCGCCGCGGCCCGCGGCGCACGGGCCGCACGGCAACCGTAACGCTCAAAACGACACCGGAATGCTCAAATCGCTTCTATGCCCTCGCGCAGGCCCAGGGATGGTTGGTTGGCGAAACATTCGAGCACGCGCTTGACGCCCTCGAACGCGAAATAGGGGAGCGCGGTCATGGCTCGTAACGCCGCCTTTCCCAACCTGTCGAACCTGCCGGCCATGAGGCCCGAAAACGATAACCGCGTCCGGCTGGACGACGTCGCCGGTCTGGCGCGCTGACGGCGTCCAGACAGGCACTATAAGGCACGGATAGGGCAGGGAGCCGGAAGCGGCCATGACCGCCAGGTACAGGCCCGGGCCACAGCTCGACCTGTTCATCCCCTATATCGCCGATCTCCCGCTGCGCGACACGCGGGAGACCATGGAGCGGCCGTTTTTCAGCCTGGCCAAGCGCAAGCGGCTGAAGCCGATCGAATACACCAGCCCCGACGGCACCATTTACGTCAAGGTGTTCGCCACGCCGCAATTTGGGATGGCGACGATCTGGGATGCCGACGTCCTGATCTGGGCGTCCTCCACCCTCAACAACATGCGCAATAACGGCTGCAACGATCTGCCGCGCACTCTGAATTTCCAGGCCTATGACGTCCTCAAGACGATCGGGCGCGACACCGGCGGCCGCGATTACCAGCTCCTGCGCGACGCGCTCGGCCGCCTGCAGGCGACCACGATCAAAACCAACATTCGCCCGAAGGGCCGCAAGAAGGAACGGCAGTTTAGCTGGATTGAAAGCTGGTCGGACCTAGTCGACGAAAACACCGGCAAGAGCCTAGGCATGAGCCTGACCGTTTCCGACTGGTTCTATGAAGGGATCCTGATGGATGGCGGACTGCTCGCCATCGATCCCTTGTATTTCTCGATCTCGGGCGGGCGCGAGCGCTGGCTTTACCGCGTCGCCCGCAAGCATGCCGGCGCGGCCGGCCTCGAAGGCTTCGCCATTCCGCTGCCGACCATGTTCGAAAAATCCGGCGCGGAGGGCACCTATCGCCGCTTCAAGTTCGAGATGCTGGCGATCGTGGGGCGCAACGATATTCCCGATTTTGAGCTCCGGCTCGAGGCCGGGCGCGTGGAACCCGGCATCCGCATGATCCGCAAGAGCCGGGATCAGACTGTAAGGCCGGCGCCGCACAAGGGCAGGGCAGGGAGCAGGCCCGATGCTTCCTGCGCGCCCCTGACTGTTTCACCGCCGCTGTCCGAGCAGACGATCGGCATGGTTCGCCGGGATTTTCCCGGGCTCGACGTTTACGCCATCAAGGGCGAATACGACGCTTGGCTGGCCGACGACGCCGGCCGCATGCCAACGGATTACCAGAAAGGTTTTTACGGCTTCGTCCGCCACCTTCACGCCCGGTATCACGCCTGAAGCCGCGGCGGCAGCCACTGCGTTCCCAATGTCCCGAGTGAGGCCGTCTTTCCCTGGATCCCCGGCTTACCCAGGCTCCTGATTTGCATCCCGTTTCAGGCCCTTTGTCGGGACATTGGGAACACTCTTCGGGATATTGGGAACGCCGGTCGGGAGATCGGGAACAAAATATCGGGACTTCAGGAACAGATCCTCGGGACTTCGGGAACAAAACAACGGGACTTCGGGAACGCAACTCAATTACAAGCCTTTGAATAAAAGGCACAATTTGCGCCAGCACGAAGCCTTAACTCTTTAACTCTATTTTATTAACATCTTAACTCTTATGCCGCCCTGTGGATAACCGTTCCTGAAATACCGATCATCCGCAGACCTTATCCAGGTCCAACTTCCGTTTGCCGGTAAGAGGTGCAAAGCCAGCCAGCTCGATACAGAACCCTAGCTTCGCGTCGGTGGATATGTGGACAATCGGGCAAAGCCCGAACGGCTGCGCTTCCCCCCGTTTTGCTGCGCAAAGACGGGGAAATGCTCGCCTTTGCCCACATACCCACCGACGCCCACATCCAACCAAAAGATTTTATAAATGCGATTCAAGAAATCCCGTCACCTTGCCACCCTTGCGGATTGGCTCGATCTTTACCCCGAAATCTGCCATTCTATTGATCTCGGCCACGGCAATGTCGATGCAGTTGTGCAGCAGGTCCGGCATCCGCAGCAGCTTGTCCTCCGACACAGGCCCTGCGCGATAAAGACAGCGAGGTGCGCAGGGCGGCGGCGTGGGCGCTCGTGGAGATCAAGGACCCGGCGGCAGTACCGCCCCTAATCGATGCCGCTCAGGGAGATCAACAAATGAAAATGAACGGGCCAACCGGAGTGTTGTGTGTTGTGTTTCCGCTCCGGATCGTGGGCGCTGCGCTGTCGGCGCAAGATAGAAATGACACCCTTCGCGCAAAGTAGAGATGACACCCCCGTTGGCGGCGGACACCACGAGCGCGATACGGCACCACAACCAAACGTTCCGGGAGTTCTCCGAATCAAAGCCGTGTTCAAGGGCGTCCGAACGCACCATTTACGCAGCTCGGACGCGTCACCGGCTACGTTAAGTCATTGCCCGGCTTGGCGCAGACATCTTCATCGTGCGCAAGATGAATCAGACGAAGCATGACTGTAGGCGTGGATCGGACAAACATCCCCTCATCATGAACTGCTCTGATATGGCGTCCATCCGCCGTCACGTTGACATCATTAACCGTACGGATTTAGGAGGTGATCACCCAACGGTAGATAAAGACCGATCGCACGGCATCTGTCCGTCGCATAGGGGGAGGAAAAACATGCGCTATGAAGCGTCAAACTCATCGCGGCGTTTGCGCTGCTGCGCAGGAATTTTAATCGCCGGCCTACTCACCGAAGGATCCGTTGCAGCGACCGCCAAGTCACCTAACGATCTCGACATCATCACCGTTTCGACGAGACCGGATACGGTGAGCGGCGGCGATGTGCTGGTGCGCATCAATGCGCCGCCGGGGGTGGCCATCAACGATCTAATCGTCCTGTTGGACGGTCAAAATATAACTGGTGCGTTCCGCCCTGAAACTGGGCGACATTCTCTCCTTGGGCTCGTCGGTGGCTTGACGGTTGGACAGAATAGCCTGGTGGCGAAGGCAATCGGTCCGAATAACGAGACTTATCGATCTGCCAATTTGATGCTCACGAATTATCCGATTACGGGACCCATTCTGTCGGCCCCCACGAGGAACCGTTCTATTGCATGACTCAGCTTTTTACCCTGCCCGCGTCTACCATCACATTGGGTCCGGCTCTCGACGCGGACTGTTCGATTGCGACCAGGGTCGACTATGTCTATCGCACGACGGCAGAACAACCCGGCGGCACCTGACTGGGGACCAGGAGGAAACGACATGAAACACTCGAAAACTCCGCTTTTGCTTTCGTCTATCGTGTCAGTAGGCCTATTTACCGTGGCGACGTCTACTCGCGCAGCTACCTGCGAGAGCTTGGCTTCGCTGTCACTGCCGAACATCAGTATTACGACGGCGCAAACCATTCCCGCCGGGAATTACACTGCGGCAAACGGCCAGACCTATTCGAACCTTCCGACCTTCTGTCGCGTCGCGGCGACGGCAACCCCGACAAGCCAGTCGGACATCAACTTCGAGGTTTGGGTGCCGCCCGCGGACACCTGGAACGGGGTTTTCCGCGGCGAAGGTTCAGGCGGGTCGGCAGGCTCGATCACGTTCGCGCTCATGGCGAACGCGATCCAGCGGAATTATGCGACAATGTCGAACGACAACGGGCACACCGGCAGCAATTGGTCGTTCTCGCTGCAACCTGAGCGCGTCAACGATTTTGGCTATCGGGCGCAGCACGTCACGACGGTGGCGGCGAAGGCGATTATCCGGGCGCTCTATCAGAACCCCCCGAATTTTTCTTATTTCTATGGTTGCTCGCAAGGCGGTCATCACGGGCTGATGGAGGCGCAGCGCTACCCGGACGATTACGATGGCATCGTTGCTGGCGCGTACGGCGGTCTCGATTGGACGGGCATAATGTTTGGCGAGCTCTGGACCGGGGTCAATTCAAGCGTGAAGGGGCCTGATTACGATCTTCCTCAAACGCAACTCGATCTCCTGACCAACGCCGCGCTCGCCCAGTGCGGCCGGCAAGACGGCGGGGTAGGGAGCGACCCGTTTCTCAATGACCCGCGGGATTGCCATTTCAATCCGTCCACACTGCAATGCAAACCCGGCCAGGATCCGAGCACATGCCTGACCGCTACCCAACTCCAAGCGGTGCAGGCAATCTACCAAGGAGCATCGAACCCGCGAACTCATCAGCAGATCTGGCCCGGTTTCTTGCCCGGCAGCGAAACGTTCTGGCGCGAGGTTCTCGTCGGCAATCCAACTGCTCCTGGAGGCAGTTCGGCCTCCTTCTTCCGTGACGGGGTGTTCGCGGGAGAAGCAAATTTTAGCTACCTGAACATCAATTTCGACAGCGATGTGGATCTGACCAATAACAAGGCCGCGGGAAGTGGGAAAACCTGGCAACAGGCGCTTGATGCCAACAATCCCGATCTTGGGGCATTCAAACGCCATGGCGGCAAGCTATTGATGTATCACGGCTATGCGGACCCATTCGTGACCCCGCTGGCAAGTCTCGACTACTACACCGCGATGATCGGCGCTAACGGCCATGGCCCGGGAGCGCTCAAAGAGACGCAGAGTTTTGCCCGTCTGTTCATGGCTCCCGGGATGACCCATTGCGGCGGCGGTCCCGGCGCAAATGTCTTCAATGGGCCCGACAATCTCGGCGGCCCGGAAGATTCCGACCATGATGTCTTTTTGGCGTTGAGACAATGGGTCGAGCAGGGGATCGCGCCAACCCGAATTATCGGGACGAAATACAACAACGACAATCCGGCGAACGGTATCGCTTTCACGCGGCCGATGTGCCCTTATCCGCAGCAAGCGCGTTACCGGGGAGCCGGTGCGACGACCGATGCGGCGAACTTCGCTTGCGTGACTGACGACCCCGACAGCAACGGTCCGATCATCTCCGACTTTGGGAAGCGCGAGACTATCCTTGGCTACGCTGCCCTGCTGTTCCATTGAGAGATGATCGGTACTTGGCGCGGGCGCAATGAGTTTCGGTCCATCACGTCGCGCCTACGCGAAGGAGGGCTCTGCCGGGCATGAGCAACCGCCGGACGGCAGAGGTGCACCTTGATGCAGCCAAAGCGGTGCCTTTCACCGCTTTCGTGCAGTCACTCCTGGCTGCCCGATCTACATCGAACATTTCACTGAGGGAGGAGATCGTATGCGGAAGCAACCGTCCGTTATCCGTTGTGGGCGCCCACTCGCCTCGGTTCTGACCTTGGCCGTGGCCTTCTGGGCGGGCGTGGCGACGGCGAGCGTGCCCATTCCCGACGTCACTGGCCCCATCCCGGCGAACGTGCCCCCCGGCGACGCTTCCCACGATTACCCGCAAACGGCGACGTCGCTGGATCTGGGGAGACCGCTGGACCTGACGAGCCTCGGCTACGTCGAGGAGGAATACTTCTTCTCTGGCACAGCCAACGTATACAGCACGCCAACGCTCGCGACGGGAACGATCGTGTCGAGCGGTCATCCCTACAAGTCGCGCATCATCGTCCGCCGTCCGACGTCACCGGCACAATTCAACGGCACCGTCCTCGTCGAATGGGTGAACGTCACGAGCGGGTACAACAACGACACCTTGTTCCGTGGATCGCAAGATCACCTGGTGCGCGCGGGCTATGCGTACGTCGGCGTGTCCGCCCAGCGGGTCGGCGTGCAGGTTCCCCCCGCCGGCCTGACGGCGTGGAGCCCGACCCGGTACGGATCGCTCGACGTCACCGACAACGGCACCATCACCGACGATTCCCTCTCGTACGACATCTTCTCGC
>Ga0306920_100006992_pt1 | contig 14807 bp, 22 predicted proteins | sample flu12Cox44000170_FD_204666 | JGI IMG/M metagenome (GOLD analysis project Ga0306920, IMG submission 204666) | Lab enrichment of tropical soil microbial communities from Luquillo Experimental Forest, Puerto Rico - flux4day.12C.oxic.44.000.170 (v2)... | ecosystem: Environmental > Terrestrial >... | reverse complement strand
CGGATGGCAAGCGGTCATCGAATGCGCCTCGACTGCCGAGTACCGTCGCATTGTTGGGCGTTCTTTAGCGGTAGATATGACGACGACAAGATTGCGGTACTGCTCTCCCTCCTGCGCCCGGGCGGTATAGCTCTCGATGTGGGAGCCAATATAGGCTTCTACACCGTCCTGCTGGCGATCCGCGCGAAAGCAATCGGCTCAAGGGTCGTCGCTGTTGAGCCCGTCGCAAGCAATGCAGAATGGCTACGTTACAATTTAGCCCTCAATGGATGCATGGGTGTTGCGGAGGTGCTTGAATTGGCTCTCGGAAACAAACTTGGAGAAGCTGAGATCGTACTTGCAGAAGACTTCCTAGCCGGTGGCGTAGTCGGCAACGCAACCATCGGGAGTCGATTCTATGGCCCACAATTTTCAAGGGCGACGGTCCAACTCGATACGCTTGATCGCATTTGGCGGAGCAAACCACGGATCGATATAATCAAGCTCGATATTGAAGGATACGAAACAGATTTCTTGGAAGGTGGACGCGAGACCATTGCTGCGCATCGGCCAGTGCTTTTAATAGAGGTCAATCCCTGGCATCCGTCGGCACTCGACCGCGGGATACATTCTGAAACCGCCATTCCGTCTCTTTTGCCCGAGCGTTATTTTTTTGCTGAAGTGCGCTCTAACGACATCGTTCAAATACACAACCTTTCGGAATGCGGTTGGATAGACATCATGGCGATTCCAGAGGAGCGGCGTCAAGAAATTGAATTCATTAGGCGTCCCTCGTAGGACCGCGACGGCGTTAACAGCGTTCCCGGCCCGTCGCGCGAGCGGGACAAGCCCGGTGCAGGCCTTCCAGGCCTGATCTTGGCGAGCGCTGGCCTTCTCAGCTGGTGGCGACGGCGGCGGAAGATCGCCTGAATCGAGCGTCGAGTCAGCGACAGCGATAGAGCGGATGGCGCCGATCGATTGGCCATCCATCCGCACCGACCGCCGGATCGTATCCGCGCTTCTCGACGATCGCCTTCGTCGATGAGTGGCAGCGCGCGCACAGGCTTTGCAGCGCGCCCAAGCGAAACGAATTGTAATCGCCTTTGTGCGGCGTGACGTGATCGACCACAGTTGCGGGCGTGAGCCGTCCTTCCTGCGCGCACAGCCGGCACAGCGGCTCGGCCTGCAATTGGTACGCGCGCCGCCGCAGCCAATTCATGCGCTTGTACCAGCCGTGCCACTTGGATTCAGCGCCCATCGCGATCACCATCGCCTCGCATTCAACTGTTTGCTTGGCTTGCGGTCGCTTTCATCGTCTTCGAACGTCGCGACGGCGAGGCGCGGCCGTGCTTTGAACATTTGCCACACGGCGCGGGGCATCTTCTTGGTGTACTTCTTCCGCGTCTGCAGAAAAGCTGGTCTCGTCATGACGCATGCAACCACATCGCACTGCCGAGACCGACGACGAGTCCCAGCAGTGTCAGCAAAAACAACACGGCGAGATCACGATCGGCGAACAGCTTCATCATCGCTTTTGCTTTAAGGGCCGGACCGACCATAACCCTGGAGCGCGGTTGTCAAAGGCCGGTCCGGCGATGCTCCGTGAAGCACCACGGGGCAAATATCAATGCAGCAGCTGCGTCGGGTCGCGATGTGCCATCGCAGCTGCCACGAGCATGCGATCACGCCAAATCTCCTCGCGCTGTTGCTGGGCTTTGGCGTCCAGCACGCGCAAGGCAAGCAGGTCGGAGCGCGCCTCTTCGAGCTCGGCTTGTAAGTTAAGAATTCGCTCCTCGAACTCGAGGCGGGTGCGGTTGAGTTGGCCCAGCATCTCGTCGCGCAGCTGCCGAGCCTCGGCGGCAAATCGCGCTCGCTCGTATTGCCGCGCCCGCTGCACAGCAAGATTCAGCAGCCGGCGCTGCTCGTTCTCAAGCTGCTGTACCATTGGTTTTTCTCCACGCCGGTAGGTCGATTATGTCGCTCTTCGCGTTACCCTTGAGGCGCGCATCAACATAGTCGAGCAACGGTTTCTCAATAGCATCGCCAACGAGCTTGGCGGTGGCAATTGCATCACTGCCGCGCAAGCCCTTCAACTCTCCCTCCAGCCGCGCCACTGTGAGCTCGAGTTCGCGCAGCTTCGTGCCAAAGCTCGAGCGCAGCTCTGCCGTCGCTTCGGCAAGCACTTCGGCGAATGCGGTGACCCATTCGCGATTTTGCTCTTCGAAGCTCTCGGCGAACCATTGATTCCAGTATCCGATGCGCGACTCTTCAGAGATATCGAGAGCACCGTCATTCGTCTTGCCCACGACATCGGAGCCGCCCGCCCGTCGAAGCACCCACTCGTCGATCGCGTCGGCGTGACCCATCACTGCGCGCCGCTGCGCTGCCTTGATCCGTTCGATATCTTCCTCGGTCATAATCGTCACCACGTACATCCGCTGATAAATGCCGCGCCGGATGCGTGTCGCAGCCCAAACGACAATTGCATCGTGAGCCGGATGCCCAAACTATCGGTCTGCCAAAGCGACCGTGTTCCCGGCGCAACTGTTGACGAAGCATCAACAAGCGCAAGAGGACTCGTATCTTCGAGCGTCACCGTCCCGCTCCTGGAAACGTCAATCTGCGGTGTCGGATCAACGGCGACGACAAACGCATCCGGCGCGATGCACACCACGGTGCCGGCGGCGAGTGCACCGCTGGCTAAGACTGGATAGGGAAATTGCGGCCCCAAGTCGGCTAGCATCTTTGCTGCCACTCCCGGCGCGCCGATAAACACCAAGCCAGTGCCACCGACCGGCGCAACAGCATCAACCAGCTTGCCAATGTCAGCTCGCAATGCGTCGTGCGACGCGCCACTGGTCGCGCCCAACGTCGTAAGATTGAAGAGCAATCCTGCTGAGGCTGTTGCCGTCGCCGCCGTGGAGGCGAACAACGCTGCGTCAATTTTCTGCGCAACCGACGCACCGAGATGCATGCGTACGATTCGCTCGGCGTTAAAGCCCTCAATCATCTGGCGCGTAAAGACGGTGATCGTTTTAGCGGCATGCGGCGTCAGTGTGATGACGTTGGTGTCGAGCTTTCTCGCAGGGATCGGCGAGCCGGGGGCGACCCACGGGACGTCGGTAGCGGCCGCGACCATAGCGGGAACCGGGATCATGCCAACGCCGGCACCGAAATTAAAAACATGGGCACGGCTGAACAACTCACCTGACGCAGTGGCCGGCGCCATGCTCCCGACGAGAAAAGCCTCGAGGCTGCCCGTAACGAGATCCGCTGCCCACCCTGCGGTCGCGGGGTCGGCCGGCACCACGGCGGCGCGTCGGACCGGCACGACCTCGGATTTAGTGATAATCCGATCGAGCAAGATTGCAGACGCGTTGTCGCCGGGCCAGCCTTCTTGCAACAACTGGAGCGGATCGGCCGCGCGGCCGCCGCCGATCGGGCGCGTCAGCTCCGCCCGCGCCAGTGCCAACACGCTCCGAATGAAATGGTCGCCTGGATTGAGTTTGCGAAAAGGCAGCCCCGCCCGTGTCGGTACTGGCTGCGGCCGGTAAGAGCTGCGCGTAGCCGGGGGCGGGGCCATAGTTTTGTTCTTCGCAAACCAAGGAGGCACGCAGTCTAACACCCGTCATGCCGAGGGGCGTCACCCGTAACGCGAGCGCACCTCGATGAGCTCCGCCAGCTGTTTGCCAAGGGTCTCGGCGTCTTCGGGGTCCCACTCTGAGCGCGCGCCCTCAGCGCAGAGAAAGTCGGCCAGCTCGCCGAGGTTGGCGTCGAAGCGGACCGATGTTTTCTCCGCCCGCTTGCGCTGGCGCGAGCGCCGCGAGCGTTCCGCCGCCCGCGCCTTCGTGCGCTCGTGCTTGGCGTCGACGACGAGAAGCTTGGGTTTCACCGCTTTCGATCCCAATAGGTCGCACTGGCGGCAGCGCGGCTCTCTTTGCCGCTGGCGATGGCGCGCCCGGCGCCAGCGCCAGCATGGATTGGCAGCGACGGCATGGCCGCGTTCACAACGCGTGTGGAATGCCCGTGGATTGTGTACGTTGTCAATGCGCGACATGAGCTGGAGCGTACGGGAATTATGTTGTCTAAATTTATGAAGACCTGGGGACTGAGATTGATTTCGGCCGGTTTGAACGCACCGGAAAATCCGCTTGACCGCTTCGTCGAGTTCACGATGCTGAAACAGCTCTTAGCGAAACTCGAAATAGACTGCGTCCTCGATGTTGGAGCAAACGATGGGCAGTTTGCTCAGAATTTGAGAGCCATCGGATATCGGGGTCGGATTATTTCCTTCGAACCGGTCCCGGAGGTATTTGCAAGACTTTGTCGCGCGTTTCAGAACGATGGGGCGTGGTCCGGCCACCGAATTGCGCTGGGAGAGGAAACCGGGACGATGCGAATCAACATTCCCCCGGAGCGGACGGTCCTCAGTTCGTTCCTAGACCTACAAGAACCACTAGAAGTAAGAAACGAGCAGGTCCAAGTCCGCAGGCTTGACGAATTGCTTCCAACATTGGTAGCGAACGCCGCCGCGTCCAAAGTGTTCTTGAAGATGGATACCCAGGGCTATGACCTCAACGTGTTTCGCGGTGCTGAAGGCTGCCTCGGTGAGATACGCGGGCTAGTTTCTGAGGTTTCCGTTAGCCCACTCTATAAAGATCAGCCTCATTACCTCGAAGCGCTCGCTACGTATGAGCGAGCTGGGTTCGATCTTTATCATTTATCAACCGTCAATCGCACGTCGGGCGGCGGGCTTCAGGAGTTGAATGCTTACCTGATACGACGCTAGCTCGCGCTGCCTGATTAAAGTGCGTTGAGGCGCATGCTCGCGAAGGACGCCCAAGACCGCGCACCACCGCCGCCGAGCCTCTTCGCTGGCCGACCTTCGCGCGAGAGGCATCCGATCGCATGGGCGTTCTATCCCGTACTCTATCCCGCACTGGCTGTACTGGAGCGCAAGGGACTCAAACTCTATCGACAGGTGAAATTCGATCCCAAATTCCGATCCAAAGGCATGGAGTGGCCGGTAGAGGCCGAGACCATGATTGGCCTCAAGCGCTTAGACAACTTGCATGCCTGCATCGAAACCGTGATCAGTGACCAGATCCCAGGGGACTTGATCGAGACCGGTGTGTGGCGCGGGGGGCCTGCATTTTCATGCGCGCCGCGTTGAATACTTACGGAGACCAAACCCGGAAGATATGGGTCGCCGATTCCTTTGAGGGGCTACCAAAACCAGACGATCGTTATCCGCAGGATGAAGGCGACATCCTTTGGACGTTCAGCCATACGCTTGCCGTTTCACTCGATGAGGTGAAGGCGAATTTTTCTCGGTATGGCTTGCTGGACGAGCGCGTCCGTTTTCTCAAAGGCTGGTTCAAGGACACGCTCCCGAGAGCACCGATCGAACGATTGGCAATCCTGCGGCTCGATGGCGATATGTACTCATCCACCATGGACGCTCTCGCAAGTCTCTATCCGAAGCTCTCACGTGGCGGTTTTGCCATCATCGATGATTATGGCGCAATCGAAACGTGTCGCGAGGCGGTCGCTGATTTCCGCGAAAGCAACAAAATCAATGATCCCATTCTGCCCATCGATCAAGATGCGGTATATTGGCGGAAGACGTGAGCGCATCAATTTCGTCCCTAGTAAGCGTAGTTTTTGCCAAGAGCCTCAACGCTACAAACGCGATCCTTGCAGCGTTGAAGCGCACGAGCCGCTGCGCTTCGGCCCAGCAGTGACGCTCGTCGATGCCACCAGCATCGCGCAGCTTATGGACCCTCTCGCGATCGTTAGCATTTCCGTCCTTGCTGCAGTCGCCGAAAAACAACAATTCGGCTGCACTTCCGCTCATCAACGCGATGACCGCAAAGCGCAACTCGATTCACGTCGACACACTCCGGCGGAGAAAGCCGGCCGGCGCCGGATGGAACGCCGGCCGGTCTCTTTGAGCCGCGCTTCGAGTTCTTTCTCGGAGCTGATAGTTTCGAGTGCTTCTCTCATATCTCTCACCGACTCGCCGACTGAACACGTGTGAGCGGCCCCGGCCACCTGTTCAGGGGAGAGCCGAGGCCGCAACCACACGCGTGCGGATTCGAGTTTTGCTTAGGATCCCCGTGCGCGGTGAAGGCGGCCTCGGCCTCTCTTCCGTGTCCCATACTGGAGCGGCCGGGGCCCCTGGGATAGGATCCAGCTCGTCACCCCCGCTTGGGTGACTGGTGGACCGGCGGGCGCCTAGCGCCCGCCCCTCGGACGGCTCGGCGAGGCTAACCACTCGCGCCGGGCCGTTCGTAATTTCAGCTGCGATTGTAGTGTTGTTCCGCTCGCTCGAGCATGCGTTCAACTCAATCACTCTGAAATAGAGCCTGAGACTTGGCGTCCCGTTGCTGCGCGTGTCAATGTCGACACAAGTGGGACAGATGTTGAAGCGAGAATCTGCTAAACGTCGACGCACAGGTGCTGGCAACTCATCGAGTCCGTGAACCCAAACGAAGCCTTCGTCGAACGTCGTGCACCGCACCTGTCTGCCGTCGAGCACCGCCATTCGCCGCGAACTCCAAATCGGATTGAGTTTGATCGCCATGAACACACCCCTTGCAGGTCGTGCGGTCGTGCGCTGATTATTTGTGAGTCTGTTTGCGCACGACCGCACGACCTTGCGGCAGGGTCTTCTTGAGAAAGTGTTTGAAGGCGATCTTGAACCAGTCCGCGTGGTAGCCGCGATCAGACGCCTTACCGCGTGGATGGATCGAACCCGGGCCGACGCGATAGGGCTTCAACAGTTGCGCGATCTCGTACTTGTTGATCGGACGACCGTGGTTTCGATAATTGGCGAACTCGTCATCTTCGGCTGGTACCAGTTGCTCGATCTGTTTTGACGTCAGCTGCGTTCCATACTGGATGAAGAGATGGAAAAAGATCGCAAGCAGACGTTTGCCTAGGCTCGGCTCGTTGTGCTCGCGTGAGAGCTTAACCGCTGCCACGCGCGCCTTCTTTGGCCAATCGCCGCCAGCAAGATCGGCGATCGCAAACAACAGATGATAGTTTTCCTCTAAGCGACTGAAAAAGCCCTCGGGCATTTTAGGTTTGGCGTTCTTGAGCACCGCCATGTTATCGGTGGCCCAACGCAAAAATTTGCGTCGCAGGATGACGAAGTTCTCATCGTCTGCGGCGTATCGCATGCTGGTGATTTGATCTTTCTCTTCTTCCAGGATTGGCAACATATCGATGGTGATGCAGCGCGTTCGCGTCGCTGGCGCTAGATGCGCTAATAGGTCAATACCGTTGAGACACCGCGGACCAAACGCATCAAAAAGATGCACGCCTCCGTGAACATCCGTGCGCGGGATATAGGTGCCGCGCTTCCAGGAACTGTTGACGATGTGCGCCAGATCGGGTCTGCGCGGGAGCAGTTTATCGGCGTCGTCGAGAAACAGCGATGGACGCATGCGATCAACAAAACGATAAAACGCTGGACCCGTTGGCTCGACGATCATGTAGGCGCGAGGGGTCAGCAGCGAGACGGCTTCGCTCGCCGCGCTCTTAGCCATTTCGGTGTCGCCGCCTTGAAAGATCAGGATCGGTGAGAACGTCGCGATGTCGTGAACCCAGGCGAATGCGATCCATAACGGGATAACGGGTGCAATCACCCGATCATGGATGACGATGTACTTCCCGAACTGCGCCGTCACCGCATTCAGCAGTTCACGGGCGTTGACCGGCTCGTCCCACGGCTCGACCTGGCCGCGCTTGATCCGCTCTTCCTCCTCAATACGCAACTCAGCGAACTCTGCACGCAGAACGTCGAGATCCCCACCGAGCTGGCGCGCCAATGCCGCAAGCCGGCCCTCATGCTCGGCGCTCGGCAGCTTGACGATGGCCGCGAATGCCCGCTGCTTCTCGCGGTCCCTGCGCTCTTCCTCCTTCCGGGCCTCACGCTCTTCGCGTTCGCGCCTGCGCTCCTCCTCGCGTTCTTTGCGTTCTTCTTTGCGCTCCTTTTTGCGCTCGCTTTCACTTCGCTGCTTCTCCGCACGCTGCAGCTCACCGCGGTCCTCGCGCGCCTTCTTTTCGGCCTCCTTGATGACGGCTTCGACCATCACCTTGAGCTTGGTGGATTCAATGCCGTGCTTCTTGGCGGTGTTGTCGAGATAGAACATCCACTCGACCGTGGGCAGCCGGGACAGCCGCTCGACCTCGACCTTGAGGCGGCGAGCGCGTTCTTCATCGCCGCCGGGGAACTCCACGACGGTCGACTTGCTGGCGTCGTCGCCAGCGCCTATGCTGGACATTCTCGAACCAAACCGATATCGGCCCGGCGCTCAACTTCCCGATTTTCCCGGGATCGCTGCTGGAACGCTGCGCGCTGCCCCGCGGAGCGGGCGCTGGTGCGTTTGTAATAAAAGGCCGCCCAGGCTGCGTAGGGCGGGCGCTGGTGCGCGAGGGCCTGTTGCGGCCGCTCGAGATCCTGACCGACCCCGACCGCCCCGCCACCGCCGCCGAGCGCGCCCGCCTGCAGGCGGCGCTGCAGGCCTTCATCGACCGCGAGCTATTCGGGCTCGACCCGCTGCCGCCCGAGGCGGCCTAGGCCAGACGCCCGAGCAGCGACGATAGCGGCGTTATTTCGCCGGGCTTGGGCCTCCGACCCGGCAGGCCGCCGCCGGACTCTCCTTACCCGCCCGAAAGGCTTCCTGGACGGCGACGACGAAGCGGTCATTCATGCGCCGATATTCCTCGGCGGTGTGCGCACCGATCGCGTCCTCGGGCTGCGGCTCGCTGCTCTCACGCTTGTGGATCCGCCCATTGTGTCCCGCCGCCTGTCCGTTCTGACGCGGCGGCGGTTCGGTTGCCGGCGGCAATGGTGGCGGCGGTGGTGCTAGTCGGCCGGGCAGCGACACCGGCGGCCGCGGCCGAGCTGCGTCACCGGCCAGCTGCTGCTGCAGGCGCGATGGCCCAAACGAATTGATCCCGCGCGGGAATAATCTCGACATGGCGACGCCCCCGAGTAGGATGGTGGCGTAGCCAATCTCCGACTGCCCCGGTCAAATACGGCCGGGGCTTTTGTTTTGACGCGACGCACAACCTAGGATCGCCCGCGCAAATGAACCGTCATGAATGATCGCCAGGTGGTGAACTTTTCGAGCAGGGATGCCCCGATCTCATCACCCAGCTGCTTGAGATCGACCCGCTGCCGAGACTGCGAGCGGATCGAAGCTACATACTCCGCCCCTTCTCGATCATCCGGATGCTCAAGGACATAGGCACGCAGCCCTTCCTCTTCGTCCTGAAGTCGACTGATCTCCGATCGAATATCGGCAAGCCGATCTACTGGATGGCGGTTCAAGATATCGGCCATTTAGACACCTCCTTATTATTAAGAAGAAGAGAAAAGAATGGAGAATAGAGAAGGGAAACGAGGTACGGGTGGCCCCAAACGTACGTGGTACCCAGTACGTTTAGGGCCAGGTACCTGGTTCATTTTGGGCCACCTGCGCTCGCTCGCGGAAACCAGTGATGAGTAACCAACGGAGCCTGACCTGGCCGTTGATCAACTGAAATCACGCCCGCTTTCTCTAGTTGCTGCAATGCTCGTCTTATTTTGCGACGAGACAATCCCGCAGCTTGCCAATTTTGATGGGTGAACCTTATAGGATTACGTCCATGTCCCTCGAAAATCAGCCGATCGATTTCAATCAAGAGCACCCATGCTGCACCGCTAATACGACATCGACCAAGATCGCGGGCACGATCGTGAGGAATGCGGGCAAAGAATTCCGTAATTCGTTCCCGCCGAGAGGAAGGCATGCCTTTCTTTTCTCTCGTCAAAAAATCTATGACCGTCGCCTCAGAAATTTGCAGCTCGCTTGCTTTCATCGTCTTCTTCCTTGATCAGGTTCATCAATCGGTTCCAATGCCGCAGTTCTTCCTCCCGTTCGCGCGCGTCAATGAAGCGATCGGGGTAGCGCACGATGTCCTCTTCGGGTTTGCAATCGACACGCAGCTCGAAGCCACTAAACAAATCACGTGACGCTTGCTTGATGATCTCCGTTAATTCAGCAACGAATTGCTCGATCTGCTCGATCGGCGCCTCGATCAGAAAACTATCATGAGCGCATCCGATCAGCGGGATATGACTGGCGCGGACGATTATGAGCCGCAGCAACTCAGCTGAGTTTGCTTGCATGGGAAAATTCAGAAACGTTGTGTGCTCGCCCGCCTTTCCCTTCCCTCTCAGCGACCAACCCAAGACACACATGAAGGGGGCAAGATGCGCGACCCTGAGCAATACACGTTCGAGCCAAGCGTTGAGCACGGGATAACGTGCCGTCATTTGATCCAAGATGCGTTGCGCTTGCGCCCTGTGAATGTTGAGATTGCGAGCAAGCGTGACTGACCCCATCCCGTAAATCCGACCGAGAACGGTTGCCTTGTAAATTTGCCGCTGCTGTTTGGTGAGAGAACGAACGCCAAGTGCTGCTTCTGCAAACTGGCGATAAGGATCACCGCTGCGATAGTCCGCCATGAGTTGCGGATCACGGGAACAAGCAGCAGCAACGCCGATTTCCTCCGCTCCAACGTCGAGTTGCGCGAGCGCCATACCTGGAAGCGGCTTGATGAAACTGCGCATGGTGTGCGGAAGGCCGAAGATGTAGCGATTGGTGCTGGGGTTGTTTCGTCCCGTTTTCGTACCGAACGGATTTAGCCAGCGTCGGTTACGGCCGTCACTGCCAATTTCTAATTTCAAACTACGCAGAGCATCAATCATCCGCTTGTCTTCATAGAACTCCTTCAACGGCGGGTACGTCTCGATCATACTCTTAATCAACTTGGTGGCGACACTTTCCCTTTTAGTCTTTGGATCGATCGGAACGGGGATACCGTTCTGCCGCATGAACTGCAGCATGACCCCACGTTTAAACACGTCGTGAAAATATATCTCGGCACCCAGCTTGCGGTTCAGCTCCAAACGCATCTTTGCCGCTACTGCTGGTGCCCGTTTTTGTGTTTGCAGATATGTCGGCATATCGAGCGGGATACCGCGCCAACGTACCCGCTCAAGCTCCATCATGTACGCGCCGCGAATTGGTGCTCGCAACAAATCTATAAACGGTCGCATTGCAAGGAAAAGCTTCAACGTGAGAGCGCAATCATCGTCGAGGCAATAATCCTGCAGGGACGCAATTTCTTCTGGCGTGTGATTGGTCTTGCTGTAGGCGAGACGGCGCATCTCTTCTTTTCGCGCTTCATCTATGGTGGGCGGGATACCGAAACGCCGACACGCTTGCAGCAGCGATGGCCCAGGCTTCTTGCTATCGCCGTCACGCGACATCTCGGTGTTGAAGATCGTCATATATTCCGCATACAAATCGATTGTGGGCATCGGCAGTGGCCAGCCTGCATGCATAAAGCTTCCTGCCTCTGCACCAAGCGCAAAACCGAGAGTGAGATACGGATCACCGCGCTCCCACGGCGGTCGTTTTGGATAGGGTGCGGCTAGCCTGTGCTTGATAGTACAATCCTTGGTGATCTCGATCGCACAAATGCAAATGGGCGGGCCTGGCGGCTCGCCCATGTCTTTCTTGGCGTCGAACTCACTATCGGGAACGACGATCCGATCGCAAATGATCTCGTGATCAGCGGTCACTTAGTGGAGCCGTCCTTCAAGGCGTCCCAGATTTCGTGATCGAGACTATCGATCACACGGCCCTCAAACGCCAAATCGACGAGCGTCTGGAATGGACGTTCGCTGAATTTTGGCGGCACCTCCTCCAAGGTCTTGCTGGAAAGCTGGTGCCGATAGTGCTTCTTCATCGACACGATCCGCACCCACTTGCCAGTAGCAGCAAGCTCCATGATGCGACGCGCCGATATGTTCCAATCGTTGGACTTCCCTTCGGTACGGTCGAGCTTGAGCGGCCATAGCCCTTCATCGCCCGCCATCGTGACGTACCGCACGAACAAGACGGGGCGAATTACGTCTTCCTCGTCCGCTTTCTGCTTCTTGATCGGATCGCTGACGATGTACGGATCACGCCCCTCCAGCTGCACCACCCAGTAGAAGGCTCGATTTTCCCAGACTGATTTCAGCTCGGGGAGGACGGTGAAGAACACACCTTTCGGTGGCCGCTCGCAGCGAACAACTGAACTCTCCGCTGTGCCGTCAGCAAAGAACTCTTGAAGGCAAGATTGATCGAGAGCGAGTGCGCTGGCTTTAGTCGGGTTGCCCGCAGTGATCGGAACGACGTTATCCTGGTCATGTCCCGAATTTTTCTTTCTACGCTTCACGGGCTCGGTCGTGACTTCATCATTCATGACATTTCCTCCTGTGGTTCGAGATAACGGAATGTTTGTGCAAGTTCGCCAGAAAAGAGTGCATCGCCACAGCCAACGACGTTCGGCCGACCGATGACGTCCTGTGCGATTTCTTCCGACACGAAAACACCAGTGCTCAGCCGCCAGTGCGGACGTGGGCTCAAACTCAGACATAGGCATGCGCCGCGGCGAAGCTCCGCGAGTACGCGCTCGACGCCAATAGTGCGGCGCTCAAGGTGGCGGGCTTTACGTGCAAGCTCGTGGGGGGTGTGAATCCCGGCGGAACGCCAGATTGCGCGCTTCGTCATGACCGTGCCTCGTATTGCTTGCGGGTGATCAACGCGCGTGTCGCCTCAACCCAATCATGATCGAAGGTCACCAAGGCTTTGCCTTGAAGCTTTCTCATCAATCTCGGGCTCGGGGACTTCAACCGCGGGCAGGGTGAAGCGATCGGCGGCGAGGCTCAGGCGATCGTTGAGGTCGTCGATAACCGAGCGCAGCTCCTCCAGCTTCTCGCTCGCCTCCTGCTTGATCTCCTCCAACATCTCGGCGTCGACCTGTTCATTGATTGCCTCCTGCGCGTCTTCCATCCATTCACGCCGCGCAGCATCAACGCGATCGTTGAGAGTGCGATCGTAGTAAGGATCGAAAGCCTGCTCGATGATGTTGCGCAGTACGTTTGGCTGCAGCGTGGCCAAAGCGTCGATCTCGGTTTGCTCCACGCCGAAGGCTTCACGCCAACGATCGGCTCGTTTCTCGGTTTCTTTCAATGGCGACGACGGAAGTCCAAGCGCGCCAACCTGCTCAATGGTCAAAGCGACGGGGACGATCTCGAACTCCAAATCTGGGAACAGTAGATCCTTGAATGCTTGCAACTTGCGACCGATCGAGACGGACATTTGAAATCCGCTCGGATCGCAGTCCGCCAAGGTGAACAACACCATTGGCCGCCCATCCTCGCTGGCGTCCTTGGCGATCTTATGCAGTAGCGTGTCGGAAATTTCGCCCGTCGGCAGATACACGTCGGTCTGCTTCGCTCGAGCGACGGGGAGAACCACATCTTCAAGGCTAGCCTTCTCACCGAAAATCACGAAGTGATAGTGCTGTCTCGGCTCGAAGTTCTTGATGATCGGCACTGGCTCCAGGTCGTCGGCATCAGGGATGGTGACGTCAACGCCGACACCGACAAAGGTCTCGACTTCAACGCTATTAGCCTTGTGATGAACCCATGGCGGGGTATTGCGGTTATCACTGATCCGATCGAAAGGGATGTACCCCAACCAGCGCGCGGCCTTACCAGCGACGCTGCTCATCCAAACCCAGTCATCATCGGTGTTGCGATAGACCTCACCGTTCGGCTTGATCACTTTCTTCTTGCTGGACACCAGTGCGTAGTGGAGCCCGCGCCAATGGATTTGCTTGTTGCCTTTGATGAGACGATTGAAGTGATCCCCGAGCCACTCGCCGTCACGATGCCCCGACCCGGTATCGAGACGATATGGATCAACTTGAGCCGAGAGAACCGTTAGATCGCCGAGGCTGCAACCGCACTCCTCGCGAGCCTTCTCGATTATGCTGCGGAGGGCTCCATTGCCGTTGACGAGATTTGTGTGCTTGCTAGAACATGCTTTAGTACCCATCGAAATTCTCCATGCCATGGGGGATTTACGGGACGACGAAGCCCCCGCTTGCCCGCGGGGGTTTCGATTTTCAGAGCTGTCATGTTTGGGATCATCGAGCGGCGACTCGCCGCTGCGGGTTGCGCCGCTGAATACGCGAGGCAAACCAGTTCAAACCCTCATTTTGAGGCCTGTACTTCACACCCGCGATGATGGTGAAGGGGCAGCCTTCTTTATCGTAGCTACCCAATGTGCGGCGGGTTGCGCCGACCTTCTCAGCGAACTCACCGTCTGGAATGAGAACGTCGCCGTTCGGAAGTTGAATGTGCATTGATGCGCGCCTCCTTTCTGTTCAAAGGAAGCCACGCAGAAATTGCACGCAGCTTCCCGCTAACTTCGGAAGCTACTGCGTGAGCTAAGAATGACGTGAGCGGTATCAGTGACCGAAAGGCTTTCGGTCACTCTTTGGCGAGCTTCTTGAACACGGGGCCGATGATCTGTCGGGCGATGATACGGTCGCTGGACTCTAGACCTTCCGCATCCATCAGCCCGCGTATGAAGTTCATCACGGACTGATCCTTTTGCAGCGGCAGACACCCAAGGCTAGCCTTGCGGTCGAGTAGAAAGGTTTTGAGCGCGGCCTGCAGTCGTTCCGTCGTGGCTGCATCGAAATTTCGTGGCGCTCCTTCCACCTTGTCCTCCAGCGGACGGCCATACGGATCGCGGTGTTTGGGCTGCCTACGTTTGACGATGAACTCGCCCTTGGCGGCGAACGTCGTACCGAGCGGCCAGGACTTTGGCTCGCGCGTCATCGCCGACCGCCCGTGAGCAGCCGCCCGACCCGCTCGACCGCTTCCTTCTGCGGGTCGTCGAACAGGTGGGCATAGCGCGCCGTGG
>Ga0306920_100006988_pt1 | contig 14810 bp, 13 predicted proteins | sample flu12Cox44000170_FD_204666 | JGI IMG/M metagenome (GOLD analysis project Ga0306920, IMG submission 204666) | Lab enrichment of tropical soil microbial communities from Luquillo Experimental Forest, Puerto Rico - flux4day.12C.oxic.44.000.170 (v2)... | ecosystem: Environmental > Terrestrial >... | reverse complement strand
CCAAGCGAGCACTTCCCGAAACACGGTTTGGAGGGTCGGGTTTAGAGTAGTGGCAGCCTGATGGGCTGCATGCTGGTAGCTCTTCCGGGGTTTTGCCGGGGTGCTATGCTGCAAAGGAGCATGAACATGAAATCGCGGCGGCAGGTGGGGTGGGTTCTCGTCGCGCTATTGGTTGTAGCGCCCGGTACTGCGACGCTGTTTGCACAGGATGGGGAGACTTCCGGGATCCCCACCACGATCAATTCTCCGAACAATCAAGCCGGTCAACCTGTTCCCGGAAATCCCAGCAACGATCCCCCGGCTCGCGTAGCGCGCATCCAGTACATCTCGGGTGAAGTGTCGCTGCAACCGGGAGGAGTCAATGATTGGGTCGCGGCCAGTCTGAATCGTCCGCTGACCACCTCGGATCGCGTCTGGACCGACAAGAATTCTCGCGCCGAGCTTAACGTCGGCTCCGCTTTTCTCCGCATGGATTCCGAGAGCAGTCTGACGCTGACCAACGTCGGTGACAATGCCATTCAAACCGAACTTGACCAGGGCGAGCTTGAGGTTACAGTTTTGCACCTCGAACCCGGCGAAGTCTATGAGATCGACACGCCGAATCTGGCATTCACCGTGATGAAGCCCGGTGTGTACCGCTTCGACGTGCGACCCAGCGATGATCAAACTTTCGTCACCGTCCGCAAGGGCAATGGTCAGGCGACCGGAAACGGCGCTGCGGTGAAAGTCAATGCAGGCGAGCAAGTACGGTTTACGGGCCAAGGAACATTGCAGCATGAGGCCTTCGCGTCTCCTGCTCCTGACGGCTTTGACGACTGGGCCCAGGTTCGCGACAAGCGTCTTGATGGCTCGCAATCAGCACAATATGTCGCCCCCGGTGTCATCGGCTATCAGGACCTCGACTACTACGGCCGATGGCAGACCGTTCCCCAATATGGCCCCATCTGGGTCCCGAATAGCGTTCCGGTTGGATGGGCTCCTTATCGCTACGGCCACTGGGTATGGGTCGCACCTTGGGGATGGACCTGGGTCGATGATGCGCCTTGGGGCTTCGCACCCTTCCACTATGGCCGCTGGGTCTCTTACGGCGGATATTGGGGCTGGGCTCCCGGTCCTGTGTACGTAGGGTGGCGTCCTTACTACGCTCCGGCTTTGGTAGGCTGGATCGGGGGTGGGGGATGGGGCTTCGGCGTATCGTTCGGAATTGGCTTTGGGTTCGGTGGCGGATGCGGCTGGTTCCCGCTCGGCTGGGGTGAGCCGTACTATCCCTGGTACCACGGTTTTCGCGGCGGTTGGGTCAGCAACACGTACGTTCGCAATGTGAATATCACCAACACGCATATCACCAACATCACGAACGTTACCAACAACTACTACAACAACAACATCAACAACACGCATTACGTGAACCGCAACGTTGCCGGAGCCGTGACGGCCGCGCCGAAATCCGCGCTGGCCAACGGACAAAACATTGCCAAAGTCGGAGTCACGGTTCCCCGCTCCGAACTTGGCAAGGGTGAAATACTTCGTGGCGCCGACGTCACTCCAACTCGGCAGGCAATGCTGGGTGGACAGGTAGCGTCCACGCACGCGACTCCTCCTCGCGGAGCTTTCAATCGCCCAGTTGTTACGCAGAACACGCCGCCTGCACGGCAGGCTTCGCAGTTAGAGGCCCACAATGCTCCGCAGTCGCCTGCTAACGTGGGTGCGCACAGCCCGAACACGATGAACGGGAACCCTTCGCAGAACGTTTCGCGTCCGCCCGAGCGCAACGCCAGAGCGAACGCCGCGCCAGCTTCGGGATACACGCCACAAGCTGGTTCGCAGCACGTCGTTCCGCAGCCGCCGTACGCCGGTGGACCGATTCCTGCGGCCAACTCGGCTTCAGCAGCGCAGCGCAATCCGTCCGCGAACTCGAACCAGCACGCAGTTCAACAGCCGGCGCATGAGGCCAGCCATGTTCAGCAGCCTCCGGCGTCGCAGAATCACAGCGCGCCACCGGCAAACAACTCTAAGGAGAACAAGTCCAAGGAGGCTCCGAAGTCGAATCCCGGCACGGCGTCGAATGTTCCACGGCCGCCGGCTAGCTACGGCTACCATGCCGCACCGGCGAATGCCGGGTCGTCGTCCGCGGCCGGCAGCAGTTCGTACAACGCCGGAGCACGTGCCTCCAGCTCGCAGGCCCGGTCGTATTCGCCAAGCCCAAGCGCACATGGATCACCGGCAACCGCGTACCGTCCCAGCGGAGGCTATAGCGCTGGGCCGACGTACACGGCCCGTGCGTATGCCCCTGCTCCGCAGCACTACTCGGCGCCCGCTGCTCCCCACTATTCCGGTGGAGGCAGTGCTCCGCACTACTCCGGCGGTGGCGGAAGCAGCGACGGAGGGCACTCCAATTCGTCCGGCGGACACAGCGGAGGCCACAGCCGCTAATTCATAACAAAAGTAAAGCAATTTCTGGCGGGCGGCTTCGAGGGTCGCCCCTTCTTATTATGGATGTCGTCTGCCTTGTTGGTTCCTGCTGAGGCAGTCATGCATCAAATAATGTGTGCGTGCCGTCACAAATGTGATTCCAGCAGCCGCATATAATCAAAAGGTGACAACGCCACAGATCAAGAAGGTCGCCGAAGCCAACTTTCCTACCCGTTGGGGACAATTCCGTATCTATGGCTTCGAAGGCGAGTTGGGCACGAATGGCCAAGCCGAAGGGAACAAGGAAGAGGCTATTGCCCTGGTAATGGGGGACATCCACTCCACGCCGCCGCTCGTGCGCATCCACTCGCAATGCCTCACTGGAGACGTGTTCGCCTCCATGCGCTGCGACTGCCGGCAGCAGCTTGAACTGGCGCTCTCGATGATCGCCGACGCGGGCGCTGGCATCCTGATCTATGAGCAGCAGGAGGGCCGCGGCATCGGTTTGATGGCCAAGATCCAAGCCTACGAGCTACAGGACCGCGGTCTTGACACCATCGAGGCCAACGAAAAGCTCGGCTTCGATTCGGACTACCGTCAATACGTTCTGCCCGCCGAAATGTTGAAGCAGTTAGACGTTCGTGCAGTACGGCTGATCTCGAACAATCCTGATAAGGTCGCCGCACTGGAAAACGCGGGCATCGATGTGGTAGAGCGCATATCGGCGGAAGTCGAACCTTACGAACATGCGGAAAAGTACCTGCAGACCAAGAAAGACCGCATGGGCCACCTTTTCGATAGCTTTTAGCGCCGCTTTATTTCAGGGCCCGCTCCAACTGCGCCCTGTTCTCCACCGGTAGTTCCTTAACCACAATCCTCGCCAGGGCAATATACGCAGCTCGAGCATGGGGTGTGGCTTTCAAGGCCTCAAGGTGCCGACGAATGGTCGCCACGTCGCCGCGAATCAACGCGCCACTTAGCGCACTGGCTGCCCCGTGCTCGAGATAGTTCTCCAGCGTCCTCCGCAGTAGCGGCCCCGCCATCATTCTCACGCGCGACTGCGGGATACCAGCCGCCTCTCCTACCTGATGCAAAGTTGCCATTAACCCGATCAACATGGGCGAAGCGAACGTATCGAACGCGTGGTATAGGACCTTGTTCTCCTTGCGAATCGTGATCGCTGTCCCGCCGAGTTCCGCGACCATCCTCTTCGCCAATCGCAGCGCGCCGGGATCACCTTCCACTCCGAACGGGACGCCCGCCATGCTCGGCGCCGATTTGTTCACAAACGTCATGCCCGGATGCACCGATGCCACGCCCGCTCCCTTATCGCGCAAAGGAGAGAGCACATCACTTGTCAGCGCCCCACTGGAATGGAAGGCAAACTGGTCGCGCCAATCTTGTCTCTTCGCCAGCCGAGCCGCGACTTTCGAAATCGCGTCGTCCGGAACGGTGATCCAGACCAAGCGAGAATCCAGCGCAGATTGTCCCAGCACCATCACAGTCGACGTTACCTGTCGCGCGAGTCTTCGAACGGCTGAAGAGCGCCGAGTCTCTGCCCGCACGACCAGACCATCAATCTTCCAGCCTGCGCGATACAAATTGATTACCAATGCGCTACCCAGTCTCCCTGGACCCACGATGCTGACAGTCCGGTGAACGCCACTTGCTCTCGGCATGGCGGCAGCATACCAGAGGCTCGCTCGTCGCCTTGCCCGATATAGCTGTTCGCCTGTTTTATAGTGAACGTCTATGCCCGTGCGAAATTCAAACCGGAAGCATTCATCCCAAAAGTCCGCGCCCACCAAGCGTATTGTTAAAGTTCCACTTGAGGTTTTATCATCTCAGATCGTTTTCCGCGGAAGAGTCTTCGAAGTTACTCGCGACCGAGTTCGAGAACCCAACGGAATCACTGCCATCCGCGAAGTCGTCCGCCACTCCGGATCGGTAGTGATACTGGCGGTGGACAATTCCGCAGACGAGCCACGAATACTCCTCGAACGGCAATATCGTTATGCCGCGGAGGATTACATGCTCGAACTGCCCGCCGGCCGTATTGATCGGGGCGAGTCCGCCCTTGCTGCCGGGAAGCGCGAACTCTTGGAAGAGACTGGCTATACCGCCCGTCGGTGGAAGAAAGCCCTCTTCTTTTATCCCAGCCCCGGCTTTCTGGAAGAGACCATGACCGTGTATCTGGCTCAGGGATTAACGGCCGGCAAAGCTCAGCCTGAGGCTGACGAGAAGATTGAGCACAATCTTGTTCCACTCTCGATCCTAACGAAGCTGATTTTCTCCGGACGGATTCAAGATGTGAAGACGATTGCAAGCGTGCTCTGGTTCATCTGCCTCCAGAATTCATCAACATAACGGAGACCAGAATTTTCTGCTGCTTGCGATGCATTTTGCAGCTGTGGCCATTAATTCGGCATTAAGTCATCCCTCCTCCCGTCAGTTTGGCACCACCACCCAGGACTGTATACTGTATTGACAACACCACGAATTTCCTAAACAATCGACTCACAATGTTCAACAGGCTAGACTCCGATGCGCCAGACCTGTGGAAGGCAAGGCCCGTTCGACCGGACACTGGCTCGTTCGCTTAAACCTGCTTGACGTAATTCATCGACGGCACTCGCAAGTATCGTCACGTGCCGCCGCGCCCCGGAGGAACAGAACGTGAAACTGAAAGGAACCGTAAAATGGTTCAACAATGCAAAAGGCTTTGGGTTCATCGGCCGTGACGACGGACCCGATGTGTTCGTGCACTACAGTGCCCTGATTGCCGAGGGGTACAAGAGCTTGCAGGAAGGCGATAACGTCGAATTTGAGATCGTCGAAGGGCAAAAAGGCCCTCAGGCCGCGAACGTTGTAAAGACCCAGTAAACCCTTCGCATGGCGGCATCACCCAGCCTCGGGTGGCTGGGTTTTTTATTCGGTTCTGACGCCAGTGCGGGATCGAATCCGTTCAGCGCGTCCGCCCACGTTACAATTTTCTTGGTCGGACTGTGGATAACAAATCCATCGCCAGTGTTTTTTACGAGACCGCCGATCTGATGGAGATCAATGGGGATGACTCCTTTCGCATCCGCTCGTACCGCAATGCCGCCGAAGCGCTCGAAGGATATCCACAACAGGTAGCCGCCCTTGCCGAGGATGTAAAGCAATTGCTCCAGATCCCCGGCATTGGCAAGGGGATGGCGGCCAATCTTCAAGAACTCAACAGAACAGGCAAGCTTAAGACCCACCAGGATCTTCTCCAGAAATACCGTCCTTCAATGCTGGAATTGCTCAAGATTCAGGGACTTGGCCCTAAGACAATCGCACTCATCTGGAGCGCCTTTCAGGTTTCGGATCTCGAAGGTGTTGAGAATCTGGCGAAAGAGGGCAAGTTACGCACACTGCCTCGCCTAAGTGAGAAGAGCGAAGCCAAGATCCTCAAGGCCATTGAGGACTACCGTCGTATCTCCGGTCGCTTCATCATCGACGAGGCTGACCGCACCGCGGAGCGCCTCACAGAACATTTGAAGCACATAGAAGGCATCGATGCCATCACTCCCGCTGGCTCTTTGCGCCGAGGCCGGGAGACTGTCGGTGATCTCGATATCCTCATCACCGGTCCCTGCTGTGTAGATGACGCAAATCGGGCTGCGCTGCTCGACGAAATTGTTCGTTTTCCTGGTATTCAACAAGTTCTGGCCAAGGGCGACAACAAGGTCAGCTTCAAACTGCGCGCCGGACTGCAGGTCGACGTTCGTGCCCTTTCACCCGACTCTTACGGCGCCGGGCTGCAATATTTCACCGGTTCGAAAAGCCACAGCGTTTCTTTACGCCAACGCGCCCTGAAAATGGGGTTCACGCTCAACGAGTATGGTCTTTGCCGGCTCAACGACAACGCGCTGATCGCCAGCAAAACTGAGGAAGACATCTACCACACGCTAAAGCTCGATTGGATTCCGCCCGAGCTTCGCGAGAACACCGGTGAAATCGAAGCCGCGGAAAAACACCAGCTACCCCACCTGATTACGGTCGAGGACATTCGCGGCGAAGTCCACATGCACACCATCGAGACAGACGGAAAGTGCACCATCGAGGAGATGGGTGAGGCCGCCAAAGAGCATGGCTACCAGTACATCGCCATTACCGACCACTCGCAGAACCTCGCCATGGCCAATGGTCTCGACGACGAGCGCGCGTTAGAGCACATTGCTCGCATCAACGCTGCTAACGACCGCATGCCCGACATCACGATCATGTCCGGCATTGAAGTCGACATCCTTGCAGACGGCTCCCTGGACCTTTCCGATTCTGTGCTCGAGCAGATGGACGTTGTGGTTGCAAGCGTGCATTCCGCCTTCAATCAAGAACCGGCGCAGACGACCGACCGACTGCTGCGTGCCCTCAGCAATAAAAACGTCTCCATTCTCGGGCATCCCACCGGGCGCTTACTGTTACGCCGCGACGCCTACCAGTTCGACTTCGAAGCCGTTCTGCGGCTGGCGCGCGAAAACCGCGTCGCCATGGAACTGAACGCCTATCCCGACCGCCTCGACCTCAACGACGTTCATTTGCGCATGGCCAAGGAGCGCGGCGTGAAAATCGTCATCAACACCGACGCACACCACACCTCACATTTCGAGAAGATCAAATACGGAATCCTTCAGGCTCGGCGCGCCTGGCTCACAGCGAAGGATGTGCTCAATACCCTTCCCGAAAACGAATTCCGTCGCGCCATGAAGCACGACTGGCCCACAAACTAGATGAATGCCGCGCTCCGCCGGCGTAAGCTAGATTTACAGCTCCCTTCAGGAGGCGCCCCATGCCGAACACAAACATCCCCAAGCCAAGCGTCGACTTTGATGCAGGTCATGTCCCCATCACCGAAGAATTTGACAGTGCTAAGCGAACGCTTCCACCGGTTGCGCCTTTGGCGGTGGCTCTCATTGTAGTCTTGGTGTTCATCCTTGGAGTGGCCTACATCTTCCGCTCGAAGCCCGTGGCTCAGGGCCAGATCGATCGGGCCTTTGCCATGCAGCAGGAGAACAACGCTTACTCCATGGTGATGATGCAAGTCACGCTGCACAACATTGGCGACAAGTCGCTTTACATCAAGGAAATTAAGGCCAGCATTGTTACCGACCAAGGTGAGTCAACAGACGATGCTGCTTCGGCGGTCGATTATGGCCGCTATTTGCAGGCTTTTCCCGATCTGCAGATGTACGCCTCCGATCCGCTGAAGGTAGAGACCAAGATAGCGCCGGGAGGTGAGGCTAAGGGCAGCGTACTCGTGGCCTTCCCGATTACGAAGGAGCAGTTCTACGCACGCAAGGACCTTAGCGTTAGCATTGTTCCCTACGACCAAAAATCCATCGCGTTGCACGAGAAAGGGCAGGCTTCGGCCAAATAGCTGTTACGGACGACGGACGCTCCGAAGTTTCGACTGCTTAACTGTTCGGGAAAGATGGTTTGGGGCGAAGGGTACTGAAATGGTGAGCCCGGCAGGAATCGAACCTGCGACCCACGCATTAAAAGTGCGTTGCTCTACCGACTGAGCTACGGGCCCACACTCTTAATCTAACACACGAAAATCTTGCCCAGACTTCGCCGGGTATTCGCAGACGTGGTTTTTCCGAAAGTCTGGGCAGTCGGACTCCCGCGGTTAGTTAACGAAATTGCGGCGCTAATTCCATGCGTTGCGCTTCGACCGTAGCGAGCGACGTGAGCCGTGTCGTCGGCTGGACTTCGGACGCGGCGTTGATCAAGGCACGATGGTGGATCACGTATAGCGCAAGCTCCAGTCGGTCGAACACTCCGGTCTTGTCGAAAATTTTGCGCAGAGTGTTTTTTACGCCGGACTCGGTCATGCCCATGCGAACAGCGATTTCTCGATTCCTGAATCCCTGAACGACATAAGCAATGATTCGCAGCTCGTTGGGAGTCAGCTGCTGTCTCACGCGGATTCCAACCGGGTCGAGCGCAGCTTCGTTCTGGTGTCCACGCACCAGCCGCAGGACCCGACCTCCGCGCGCCAAATGACGTATGCAGCGAATCACCGTTGCTTCGTCTGCGGAACGCTGGATGAAGCCCTGCACGTCCGGCGAAAACTGCGGCACTGCGGTCTCCCCGTGGTCCTCGAGCAGGAGTATCGCGGTTTCTCTAGCATTGCAAATATGCCGGATCGCATCGATTCGTTCCCCAAAGGCCGACGATAAGACCAAAACGTGGGGGTGCAGCCGCTCCAGCCCATGCATAAGCTGATCGATCGACTGCGGCTGGCAGACGATACGAATGTCGTCTTCTGCTGCCAGAGCGCTGGCCATTCCGATGCGAAAAATTCTCTGGTGGTCGGCCAAAATGACATTAATCATGCTGCGGGTCATGCAATTTTCTTGCCGCTTTCGGCCACAAACAATACTGCTAAATTCGGCGGCTTCAATGTCTCAGTAAAAAATGAGCTGGGCAGGACTTACCGTGCTGTGAAGTTTTTACCCTAACCGACTTTCGTGCCTCACGTGGGCACGTTCATCCGAAATTGGGTCGCCGCAACATGGCCTGCATCGAATTTGTGTGGGGCGTTCTAGCGGTAATCGTAAGCGAATTGTAATCATCGGCGGCGGATTTGGAGGCCTAAAAGCCGCCGAATCGCTGGCACGGCTACCCGTGCAAATTACCTTGGTGGACCGAAGAAACCATCACACTTTTCAGCCCTTGCTTTACCAGGTCGCTACGGCCGGACTGTCGCCGGCCGAGATCGCAGCACCGATTCGAGAGATCCTGGCACGCCACGAAAATGTTGAGGTTTTGCTCGGAGAAGTAATGGGCTTCGATTTGGAGCAACGCAAGGTCAAGCTGCACGGATTTGAGCTTCCCTACGACTATCTGGTGGTTGCAGCAGGTGCGAGCCACGCGTATTTCGGACACGACGATTGGAAATTCTTTGCTCCTGGGCTGAAGACCATCGAAGATGCCCTGGAGATACGCCGCCGCGTGTTGCTCGCTTTCGAAATGGCTGAGCGCCATGCTGCCACAACTGGCGAACAGCTGCCGTTGACTTTCGTGGTAGTCGGAGGTGGCCCTACGGGGGTTGAGTTAGCCGGCACCCTGGCGGAGATAGCTCGGAAATCATTGGCCGAGGATTTTCGCCACATCGATCCCAAGAAGACAAGAATCGTGCTTCTCGAGGCGGGAACCTCCGTCCTGGCGGCCTATCCCGAGGATCTGCGCGAAAGTGCCAAGCGTCAATTGGAACGCTTGGGTGTCGAGGTGCGCCTGAATTCCGCCGTGAGCGACGTGCGTCTGGGAGAGATTCACATTGGCAAAGAGATAATGCATGCGACGCTTGTCTTGTGGGCCGCAGGCGTATCCGCCTCTCCGTTGGGCCATGCGCTGGGAGGGCCAGTCGACCGTGCAGGACGGGTGCTCGTTGAACCCGACCTAAGCTTACCAGGGCATCCTGAAGTCTTTGTCATTGGCGACCTGGCCTCGCTAAAGCAGGCTGATGGCACGCAACTTCCCGGCGTAGCCCCGGTCGCAATGCAGCAGGGACGTTGGGTGGCGAAAGAAATCGCTGCCGATCTTGCTGGCAACCCGCGCGAGCCGTTCCATTACGTCGATAAAGGCAGCCTGGCGACCATCGGACGCGCCGCCGCTGTGGCGCAGTTTGGCAACTTCCATATTTCCGGATACCTGGCGTGGCTGGCGTGGCTGTTCATCCACATCCTCTTTCTCATTGGCTTCCGCAATCGGATTCTAGTGATGATTCAGTGGGCCTGGAGCTACTTCACGTACGACCGATCCGCCCGCCTGATTACCGGTGCGGACCGGCCGGTTGAGATTTCAGCGATGGAAATTGCCGAAGAGGCCGCGGAAATTGGCAGCCGTCCTGATGAACCTTCTATCCTGACATCCGGAAAGTAGCAATCCACATGGGATGGCCCTGGAGAGTGAGCCGCAGCAACAATCAGCTTCGCTTCACAATCGGGTTGTAGCCCTCCCCAGTAAGCTTCACCTTCACGGCTTCCGCGTCTTGCATGGTTGTAAACGGTCCTACTTGCACGTGGTAGAACTTGTCGTGCACCGCGGGATTGTTCACCACAAATACGCTGTAGTTTTTCTTGCGTAGCGCCCCGGCTAGCGCGGCGGCGTCTTCCTCGCGTGTGACTGCGGCGATCTGAACGACAAACGCACCGCCAGCCGTCGTCGCCACGACAGCTTTCGTATCCGTTTTTGCTGTGGTCTTAAGTGGGGCGTTGGCATCCGTTGTCGGGACGCCGGCGGTCGTCTGCGAAGAAGCAGCAGCCTTCGACATCGCTTGCTCCTCGGCCTTCGGCAGTGCTTGCCTAGGCGGAGCCGCCGTTGCCGTTTCCGGCACATCCTGCTTGCCCCGATCGCTACGCTTTACGGAGTTGAAGAACGTGAGGTCTGGCTCCTTCTGTTTTGCACCCTGATCTTGCGATGCTGCCGCGTCCGACTGGTTCTTCGTCGGAACCGCCGCCGACGGCTTCGGCGCGCTCGAGTCGCCCACGGACGGCGCCCCTAAAGACGCGCTTAGCGGCGTCTTATCGTTTATCGCCTGCTCGCGGGCAGAGGTTTTGCCGAGCGAGTAGCCGATGGCGAAGAACACTCCGCAAATCGCCACTAGCATGAAAAATAGACCGAGCAATTTGCCGGGGCCTATGGTGATGTCGCTGTCTTCTGTCGCCATTCGAATCTCTCCACTACGGCTGTCCGGGTGGTTGCGTCGCCGGAGCGATGCTCGCCGTCTCCGCTCTCACCAGTTTCTGCAAACCGGCCAGGAGGTCTACCGGGACTGGGAAGATGATGGTCGTATTCTTTTCAACCCCGATTTCTGTCAAAGTTTGCAAGTATCGCAATTGAATGCTGGTGGGCTCGCCCGAAAGCAGGTGCGCCGCATCCGTCAGACGCTGCGCCGCAGCGTATTCGCCCTCGGCATGGATAATCTTCGACCGCTTCTCGCGCTCTGCCTCCGCCTGCTTCGCCATGGCGCGCGTCATAGTTTCGGGCAGATCAACCTGTTTCACTTCGACGTTACTGACTTTCACACCCCAGGGATCGGTGTGCTGGTCGAGAATCGACTGCAACCGCGTGTTGATCTTTTCGCGATGCGCCAGCAGCTCGTCCAGATCGACTTCGCCCAGCACCGAGCGCAGCGTGGTCTGGGCAAACTGCGAAGTCTGGTAGAGGTAGTTTGTGACGGCGACTACCGCCTTGTTCGGATCAATCACGCGCAAAAAAATGACTGCATTGACCTTGAGCGTGACGTTGTCGCGAGTGATGATGTCCTGCGGAGGCACCTCTAGCGCTTCCTGGCGCAGCGACACTCGAACCATGCGATCAATCGGCGCAAAAACAAGGATCACGCCCGGTCCTTTCGCCCTTCCTAACAGTCGGCCCAAACGAAAAATGACCCCGCGCTCGTACTCTGCCAGAATCTTGATGGAATTCAGCAGGTAGAGCACTACGATGACGACGGGAATGATGACGAACAGGTTCACCTCGTGCCTCCCGGGCCACAGTTGAGTTTAGAGCCCGCAGCCCACTCGATTGTAGGCTTATCTACAGGCGTAACCCAGTTCGGCAATAGCAGAAAAGGCCCAGCAATATTGCTGAGGCTCGCAGAATCTAATGATCGAAGTTGTTATGTAACCTTTTCGACCTCGAGCTCAAGGCCTTCAATTTTCTTCACGACAACTTGTTCTCCCATCTGGACTCGCGACGGCGCGTGCGCGTTCCACAGTTCACCTTGCACGAACACCTTCCCTTCCGGATCGATATCGGTGCGCGCTTCTCCGACCGAGCCGATCATTCCCTGCTTGCCGGTGACGACTTTGTTGCGCCGCGCCTTGAGCGCAATGCTCATGAGGAAGACGGTTATGGCCCCGAGGGGAATGCTGACGGCAAGTGCCGTCCACAGCTTCACGCGCAACTCTGGAATCGGGCCATCAACGAGCAACAAGCCGCCAATCGTCATTAAGGCGATGCCCGCGATTCCGAGCACGCCATGGGTCGCGAACTTCGCCTCCAGTGCGAACATCACAAATGCCGCCATGATCAGCGTGAACGACGCGTAGCGTGTGGGCAACAGGTTCAAAGCAAACAGCGCCAGCAGGATGAACACGACCCCGACGACCCCGGGCAGAATCGCGCCGGGATGATTGAACTCGGCGTAGAGGGCGAGGGCGCCGACCGCGAGAACGAGAAATGCGATATTGGGATCAAGCAGGAAATCGAGTATGCGCTGCTTCACCGTCATCTGCAGCTCGACAACCGGCGCACCGACCAGATTCAGTGTAGCTGTCCTTCCATCGAACCGTTTGATCGGCTTACCCTCGATTTGCTTGAACAGGTCATCCTGGTCGCGCGCAACATAATCGATCAAATGCTGGTCAAGCGCTTCCTTATCTGTAAACGACTTCGATTCGCGTACCGCCGATTCGGCCAGCGCCACATTTCTTCCTCGCGGCCCGACAAACGAGCGCATGAAGGCGGCAGAATCGTTCTCCACCTTCTGCTTCATAACATCGTCCATTTTTTCGCCGCCGAGATTTACGGGATGCGCCGCACCCGTATTCGTTCCGGGAGCCATCGCAGCCACATCAGCCGCTTCGAGGATGAAGAACCCCGCCGATGCCGCTCGCGCGCCCGGTGGCGCTACATACACGATTACCGGCACTGGCGATGCCAGTATCTTCTCGACAATTGAACGCGTGGAATCGGACAGCCCGCCTGGAGTACGTAGCTCAATCAGCACTGCATCGGCGTTCGTCTGCCGTGCCCGTTCAATCGCCCGGCCAATATATTCGTCGCTGACTGGCTGAATCGTGTCGTCCAGGCGGATCTTTACCACCCCCCGGGCGAATGCCAGCGATGGAAAGAAAAGCAGAAGAGCAGAAACGGCGAGAAGTGCGCGGAGTTTCGGCATACAGCCTCCTTCCGGAGTGCTGCGTATATCTTACTTCGAGGACTGCTTCTGGCTCAGGTTATTGATCTCCATTTGAAGCTGCCGGTAGGAGGTTTCGTCGTAGTTGCGCTTGATGCGCTCGATGGGGATGCGAGGCTGGCCGCTCATGCTTGCCGCGCTCGTACCCGATGGAGGCGTGACTCCGTGACTGATCATATCGAGCAGTGACTTGGCCTCTGCGTCACTCGGCCGGTGTTGCAACTCTTCCCGGAGTTGACGCGTTGCACCGGCTGAATCTCCGCCTTTATACAGCACCAGCGCGTAGTTAAAGCGGTAGTCGGCATCATTAGGGTCGGCATTCACCGCTTTGGAGAAATATTCAGCTGCCGCAGCATGTTGTCCGCGACGCGCATCCACTACACCGAGGTTGTTGTACACCTCAGTCAGCGGTAAACGCGTTACCAGAGAATTGAAAGCAGTATAGGAACGGTCAAGACTTCCGAGGTAATACTCCGATATACCCAGAAGAAATGTCGCTTCCCCTGCAGAAGGATCGTTCTGCGGAACCTTGCCGAAGCAAACGGCAGCTTGCTCGTAATCGTGGCTGTCGTAATACACTTTGCCTAGCTGCAGTGCCGCGACCGAATAGTTCGGATTCAACCGCAATGCTTCTTTGAAGTAGTGGATCTTGGATTGTCGGCTGGTCGTAACCACGCCTCGGACGTAATTCTCGAAGGCATCGAGTCGAATCGGTGGGGCAGACGTAACGAACAGCTGCTGCGTTCCTGGTTGGGGATTCGGCATCTCGTGGAGCAGTTGCCATGCCACGGCCGTCTGAAGGTCTACGAAATCTGCGAGTGGTCCGCGGCTTTGAATCACCGGGTGCAGTTTCAGGCCTTTGACATCCAGAAGTTGCGTCGTCACCTGAAAGGTGCTGTCCGTGACTTCATAGCTGCCGAGCACAACATAGTCGGCGCCCATCTGCTCCGCCACGCGAAAGGTCGTCGCACGCGAAGGCCTCACCGCTACTGGCACTCCGGCATGATCGAATGCGAATACCCGGTCGTCACGATCGATGGCATACACCTTGGGCGACGACATGCGCTGCGCGAGGACTTCCGGGCAAGCTTCGCTGATCCAATCAGCGCCCACCACCTTGGAGTGGTTCTCGAATGGCATGATCAGCAGAGTGGACATAGCAGGCGCCGTTTGCCCAAGGGCAATCGTTGCCGCCAGCAAAGTCACTGCTGCGAGACACGCGATTTGACCGGGCAATTGGGCCGAGGATCGTGGCAAGGCGTGACGATTATAGCTAGCGCACAAACCCGCCCCATGGAAGCGGGTTGCGCATAGAATTGCACTCAGTGCGATACAGACGCAAACAGCTCCGACTCCAGCAACGCCTGGAAGCGGTCGTCATCGCTCTTGAACGTCATTTTCAGCAGGTCGTGCTGATTGTCGACCGACATGCTGTCTAGCG
>Ga0306920_100006986_pt1 | contig 14812 bp, 10 predicted proteins | sample flu12Cox44000170_FD_204666 | JGI IMG/M metagenome (GOLD analysis project Ga0306920, IMG submission 204666) | Lab enrichment of tropical soil microbial communities from Luquillo Experimental Forest, Puerto Rico - flux4day.12C.oxic.44.000.170 (v2)... | ecosystem: Environmental > Terrestrial >... | reverse complement strand
GGACAACACAGCCACCGTACTCGAGCGTTATGCGATTCATTCCCGCAAAAGAACCATCCGGCTTGTGCACTTGCCAGTCTCCAACCCAGAAGTCGAACTGCCGGTTCTCAGGCGCTCCGCACGGGATGGCCTGGCTGATGGAAGTTACGAGTAATAAAACCACGAGTCCAAGGAGTTTCACGCGCTATCTCCCACAGAGTGGTTTTTCGCCGCACTTGAGGGACGGCGGTCCGATACTGACAGTATTGTCCGGGGTTGAGTCGGGAGACAGACGCCTTGTCGCAGGAGTGGCTCGACTGGCCGATATGTGACCGATGTCTTGATGACCCGCGGTAATCGGCGCGGGCATTTAAAGATCACCACAGATGAGGCGGCAGGCTTGCAAGTATTGCCTGCGCCCGTTCAACCCGGACAATGCGCCTATGTCCCTGGTCTCACTTCGCGATGCCCATATCGCCTTCGGCGAGCGGCCGCTGCTCGATGGCGCGCAGCTTACGGTGCTGGCCGGCGAGCGGCTCGGCCTGATCGGGCGCAACGGCACTGGCAAGTCGACACTGCTCGCGATACTCGCGGGTCGCACGCCACTCGATGAGGGCGAGCTGCAGCGGCGTGATGGCTTACGCCTTGGACTCGTCGAGCAGGAGGTGGAACTGCCCGCAGCGGGCAGCCTGCACGAGAGTCTGCTGCTGCGCGCCCGGCTGCCCGCCTGGGTCAGCGCCACGTCGCCGGCAGCCGTGGTGACCGCCGCTGCACCGGCCGATGAGCGCGAGCACTGGCGACTGGAGTCGCGCCTCAGCGAGTTCCTGCATCGCTTCGGGCTGATAGGCAAGACGCCCCCGATGAGCTGCTCGGGCGGGGAGCGCTGGCGCGCCGTGCTCGCCCTGGCGCTAGCCCTGCAACCAGATCTGCTGCTGCTCGACGAACCCACTAATCATCTCGACATCGAAGCCATCGAGCGCCTGGAGGAGCTGCTGCTCAAGGTACCGAGCGCCATTGTTATAACCCACGATCGCGCCTTCCTCGATCGGATCGCTACCCGCATCATCGAGCTGGACCGCGGAGTGCTGCGCTCCTACCCCGGCAGCTTCGCTGCCTACGAGGAGCGCAAGGAAGAGGAGCTCGCGGCTGAAGACACCGCGCGGCGCCGCTTCGAGAAGTTCTGGCAACAGGAGGAGGCCTGGATCCGCAAGGGCGTGGAGGCACGACGTACTCGCAACGAGGGGCGCGTGAGGCGGCTCGAGCGGCTGCGTCTCGAGCGTGCCACGCGGCGCGACCGGCTCGGGAACCTCCGCCTCACGCTCGAGGCCGGAGAGCGCTCGGGCGACCTGGTGGCCGAGCTCGATACGGTAAGTAAGCGCTTCGCCGCGCAGCCGCTCATCGAGAGGCTCTCGCTGCGCATCATGCGCGGGGATCGGGTCGGGCTGATCGGCGCGAATGGCGCGGGCAAGTCGACCCTCATACAACTGATCCTCGGCGAGCTCGCCCCGGACGCCGGCACGGTCCGGCCCGGAACCCGCCTTAGCATCGCGTACTTCGACCAGCTGCGCGCACAGCTCGATCCCAACGCGACACTCGCCGAGGCCATCAGTCCGGGCTCAGACTGGGTGCAGCCAGGCGCCGAGCGCAAGCACATCGTGAGCTATCTCGGGGAATTCCTGTTCCCTGCGCAGCGCGCAAAGTCGCCAGTCAGGATGCTCTCCGGCGGAGAGCGCAACCGGCTCTTGCTCGCTCGACTGTTCGCTCGGCCTGCGAACCTCATCGTGTTGGATGAGCCGACGAACGATCTGGACATCGAGTCCCTGGAGCTGCTCGAGCAGCGTCTGCAGGATTATGCGGGGACGCTGCTGCTGGTGACCCACGACCGGCGCTTTCTCGACAACGTCGTGACCCAAACGCTGGTGGCCGAAGGCAATGGACTGTGGCGCGAGTATGCGGGCGGTTACAGCGACTACCTGCTGCAGCGACCGCCGGCGGCGCCCGGCCGTGCGGATGCCGCTGGGGGGGTGGCGGCGGTGCGGGGCACACACGAGCCTTCCCGCGGCGCACCTCGCGCCAAGGCTCGCGCGCGCCTGAGCTACAACGAGCAGCGCGAGCTCGCCGCCCTCCCTGACGAGATCGAGGCACTGGAGCGCGAGCAGGTGCAGCTCAACGCGCGCATGAGTACGCCCGACTATCATCGCTTGGGGGGTGAACAGGTGCGCAGTGACCGCAAGCGGCTCGAGGAGCTCGAGGCGTTACTGCTGCAGAAGTTCGCGCGCTGGGAATGGCTGGAGGAGCGGCGCGCTCGCTCGGGATAGCCCCTGCGCGCAGGCCCGGGGGTTGCGCGGACTGCGTGGTCGTCATAGCGAAACCGCCGCTCGGAGGTAAGGGACCTCAGGCCGGCGACGCTTTGACGGAGCGGCTCCAAATGGCGCAGGGTATGTGCAGAACGCTCGGCGAATGAATACGAACATGAGCAGATCGATCCTGGAGCAACGTCCTGATCTCACAGCCACCGAGCCGCGGCAAGGGGCGGATGCTGCTGCACCCGGGCTCGACCCGTTGGTCGACCCGCGCTGGGGGGATTTCGGCGACGACACCTCGAGCCCGAAGCAGAGGTCGCTTCTCGCGATTGCCGGGAGCCTTCTCATTGAAATCAGCCTGCCGAAACTGCTGTTGGCCGGCATTTTTCTGCTGGTACTGCCCGCCGTACTGCTGGGCATCGTGCCGCTGGTGGTGACCGCGTGGCTCTCCACGCTTTCGAGCCGCCTGGTGCAACTGACAGAACTGGGCGCCGCGCTGGCCGGAGTCGTTCTGATCGCGTTGGGGTGGGTCGCATGGCGTCCGCTGTTGCGCATTGCAGAAACCAACTTCTGGTCGCTCAATGCGCTGACAGTCCAACCGGGATATTTGTTCTTCCGCGAGGCGCTACGCCACCTTGCTGAGCACATGCTCAGTCGAGCGTCAACCTCCGCCGCGCTGGCGCGCGTGCGTGCCGCAAGCTCGGCCGGCGCCGGTATCATACTGTGCGGATGTGCCCTGCTGATTGCTAGTCTTCTCTGGCCGGCTTCGCGCTGGATAGGTGCGGTGGGCGACCTCGCCGCACCACACCGGCTCATTGTCCCGACGCTCGCCAACGCCATCGTGCTGTTTTCGGGGTATATGGCAATCGCCGCGCTGATCTGGGGGTTCGCGGATGCGACCATGGAGCAGCCACGCGAAGTCACTGTATTTGATACCGCGCCGTCCGAAGGCCGCAGGTGGCGTATCGCTCATCTCTCAGACCTGCATGTAGTCGGCGAACGATACGGTTTTCGCATCGAGAGCGGACGCGGTGGGCCGCGCGGCAACACTCGCCTCGCGGCGATTATGACGCGCCTCGAGGCTATCCATCAGGCTCAACCGCTCGACCTCGTACTCGTATGTGGTGATCTGACTGACGCCGGCCGCGCGACGGAATGGGCGGAATTCCTGGACGTAGTGGCACGGCATCCCCTGCTGGCGGCGCGCATGCTTGTGGTTCCGGGTAACCACGACTTAAATATAGTCGATCGCTCCAATCCGGCCCGGATCGACCTTCCACTCAGCCCCGGCAAGCGGCTGCGGCAGATGCGGGCGCTTTCGGCGATCGCAGAGCTGCAGGGAGACCGCGTACGCGTTGTCGATCCCGGCTCCGGAGGGCTCGCGCGCACGCTCAATGAGGCACTGGCACCACACCGCAGCAGCATGGTGGCCTTTGTTGAGAATGGCGGGCTGCGGCGCGCCTTCGGGCTGCGTCACCTCTTCGATACGCAGTTTCCGCTGATCCTTCCGCCCGACACGCCGGGCGGTCTCGGCGTCGCGATCCTCAATTCGAATGCGGAGACGCATTTCTCCTTCACTAACGCGCTCGGCATGATCGGCCTCGAACAGTCACGACGGCTGGTCGCGGCAATCGGCGCATACCCGCAGGCGCACTGGATCATCGCGTTGCACCACCATCTGATCGAATATCCCATGCCGGTCGCGGCGCTCTCCGAGCGTATCGGCACAGCGCTCGTCAATGGCAGCTGGTTCGTCCGCAAGCTCGCGCCGCTGGCTGTCCGGGCCGTCGTCCTGCACGGCCACCGCCACATCGAGTGGACCGGCGCCTGCGGCGCGCTAAAGATTGTTTCTGCTCCATCGCCGGTCATGGGAGCGACCGACGACGCACCAACGCATTTTCAAATTCAAATGCTGGCGGCAGGGCCCAACGGGCAACTCCGTCTGCTCGCGCCCGAACGCGTCGAGATCACCGCCGCAGAGGCGTACACAGTCCGCTAGTGGCACTCTCCGTACGTAGTGCAGATCAATTAATCCTGACTGTGTGAAAATCCGAACGCTGCGCACCGTTCTACTGATCCAGGCGATCGAGGAGTCCGATCGCGGGGGCGATGTGCTGCCTTTGGCGGATCGTGCCGAGGCGACACGGGAGGCAGTGCGAAGTGCACCCCAAGGCCGAGCTATCCAGCCGGGCATCGGACTTACACCCGCGGCTGAGACCTTGTTGGCCCTCAGGGCAGAGCGATTGCTGGCTCGTGTGCGACTGCGATCGCCGGCCGTGGACTATGTTCTGGCGGTCGCAGGCGGCCTCACGTGGCTCGGCAGGGCGGCTCTCGTCCTCGCTCTCATAGTTGGTCTGTCGTTGTCGACCCTGGATGGCAGCCGTCGGATCAATATTCTGGCGTTTCCCCTCATCGGGCTGATCGCCTGGAATTTCTTTATCTACGCGCTCGTTGTCGCGGCGTGGGTCAAGCGAAGGGGGGCGATGCCCGCCGGCACCCGCTGGTCTGGTCGCTTCTATGAGCGTTGGATCGGCGCGCGAATCGACGGTCTGCTGAAACAGTCGATGCGCTTCAACGCCCCATTGGCGACGGCGCTTCGACGGTTTACCGGCGAGTGGGTGCAGATCCAACATCCGCTGCTCCTGGAACGGGCGCAACTGTTGATGCATTGCGCAGCGGCTTTGGTGGCTATCGGCTTGATCGCAGGACTCTACATTCGTGGCATCGTGTTCCGCTATGAGGCCGGCTGGGAAAGCACGTTCCTCAGTCCAAACTCAGTGCACGCTCTGCTTACCGTGTTGTACGGTCCTGGCGCGATGCTTTCGGGGATTGGATTGCCGTCGATCAGCGGCATCAACGCGTTGCGCTGGACTGGTGAGTCAGGAGGCGGCGAGGCAGCAAGCTGGATCCATCTCATAGCGCTCGCCGCGATGTTATACATCATCGGGCCTCGGCTGATCCTCGCCTGCATGTCGGGCTTCAAGCTCTGGCGCTTGTCGCGCACTCCGCCTTTGCCGGCGGCGTTCATCGGCTACGGGCGTTCCGTACTTGCGGGCAGCCCGGGGGGCGCGAGGTGCGAGAGCGTTAGCGTTATCTGCTTCGCCTACGAGCCGAGTCCAGAATCCATTGCGGGATTGCAGACACTGCTCGCAGCAACGCTCGGCGCGATCATCAAAGTTGAAATGTGGGCCACGGTCCGCTATGGGGAGGAGGATGCATTTCGCGACACCGTGACGGGAAGCGGCGCCGACGCGACAGACTGGAACGTGCTGCTCATGGCCGCGGCCTCAACCCCGGAGGCTGAAAATCATGGCGCCGTCATTAGCACCCTGCGCGACTCGCTGGCGCGAAAGTCACAACCGCTACCCTTGCTCATCGTCATCGATACGGGTCCCTACGCCGCACGAATGCAAGGCGATGCAACCTTCGAGGAGCGGTTGCGGGAGCGTCGCAACCTGTGGTCCGAGTTTGTCGCTGGCTACGGCTTGAGTGCCTGCCTGGTGGATCTATCACGCATCACCCCCGAGTCCCCGGCAGCGGCCGAAGCGCAAGAGTTGGCGCGTGCTTCCCTCTGGTCCACAGGTGGAGCGTCGGCGATTCCATGACGAGCACACCCGCACGCGTGGACCTGACCCTGGTCTCCCACACGAATGTCGGCAAGACAACCCTGGCGCGAACACTGTTGCGCCGCGACATCGGCGAGGTCGGCGACCGGCCCCACGTCACCGACCTGGCCGAAAGTGACGTGCTCATTGAATCTCTCGAGGGCGATTCTCTGGTGCTCTGGGATACTCCCGGCTTTGGCGACAGTGCCCGTCTCTTCAGACGGCTGCAGCAAGCCGGTCAGCCTGTGGGCTGGTTTCTGTCGCAGGTCTGGGATCGTTTTGCCGACCGTCCGTTCTGGTGCGGACAGCAGGCGATGCGCAACGCACGTGATTCGAGCGACGTCATCCTGTATGTGGCGAACGCGAGCGAGCAGCCATCTTCAGCTACGTACGTCGCTATCGAGATGCAGATTCTGGAGTGGTTGGGGAAGCCCGTCATCTTGCTGCTGAACCAGCTTGGACCACCAGGCGACAGTGCGTACCTCCAGAGAGAGCTGAAGCAGTGGGAAGCCGCAGCAGCGCGCCATCCGTGCGTTCAAGCGGTCCTTCCGTTTGACGCCTTCGCACGCTGCTGGGTGCAGGAGGGCACGCTGCTGGATCAGGTGCAACGCGTGCTGCCGACGGGCAAGCAGGCGAGCTTTGAGAGGCTTCGGGACGCCTGGAAACAACGCAATCTCACGGTTTTCGAGCACTCGATGCAAACGCTGGCGCACCAGGTCGCAGTCATCGCGATCGACAGTGAACCGATCGTAGACCTGGATTTGCCAGGTAAAGCTCGAGCCTGGATCGGGGCGCTTACCGGGGGTGTCGAGCGAGACCCCCCTGAACTGCAGCGCGCACAAAGCGCACTTGCGACTCGCCTCGACGCACAGGTCCGCGCGGCGACCGGGGAACTCGTGCGTCTGCACGGCCTTTCAGGCAACGCGACGGAGGAAGTGCTGCAGCGGCTGGGGCACCAGTTCTCGGTACGCCGGCCCGCGGACGCGGACAAGGCAAGTGTGATTGGTGGCCTCGTGTCTGGCGCACTCGGCGGTTTGGCAGCCGACCTTGGTGCCGGGGGGCTCACTTTTGGCGCAGGCGCCCTGATTGGTGGCGTGCTAGGCGCGTTTGGGGCGCGCGGCGTTGCAAGAGCATACAACCTTGCACGTGGCTCGGAGGAGGGGACCGTGCGGTGGTCTGCCGAGTTTCTCGAGAGTCGTCTCGCCGCTGCGTTGATGAGGTATCTGGCAGTCGCTCACTTTGGACGAGGACGCGGTGATTTTGTTGCCGGCCTCGCACCGGCGCACTGGCAGGAGGCGGTTAACGAGGCCGTGCAGATGAGGCGGGCGCAGCTGCAACCGGTGTGGGCCATCGCCCGTGCGGCGGAGGCGGACAAGTCAAATACCGATAGTACCGCCGCTGCGCTGTTACCGATCGTGGCGGCCAGTGCGCGTGAGGTGTTGAGTCGCTTTTATCCAGATTCGATGCCTACACGGTACACGAATTAGGGACCCGAGGAGCGTGTCCGATGGCGGCCGGTAGCGACACTCGGCTCCGATCGGTCAGTGTTTCGGCCCCGACGGTCATCGCACACGACCTGGGTAGGTTGCTCGGCACCCTGTCGGTCAAGGCCGACATCGGCGGCGCAAAGAGAGCTCACCCTGGCTTTCTTTGCTGCTTCGCGTTCCTCAACGCGCTCGACGCTGAGTTTATAGGCGATGTAGTATTTAAAGACGTTACTCACGAACTGCACGGTTTCCCGTCCGATTCGCTTTGCGGCCACTTGCTCGACGTTGTCGAACCATTTGTTCGCGTCGAGCCCCTGCGCGGCCGCCTCCCGCCGCAGCTGCTGCAAGCGGGTCGGACCGGCGTTGTAGGCGGCAAATGCGAACAGCTGGCGGTTCAATGCGTCGATACTGGGGTCGTCGAAGTATTCATCGACCAGGACACGCAGATACTTCACACCAGCGTGGATATTTGGCTCGGTGAGATGAATATCCCGGATGTTTACGCTCGGCGAGCTGGCTGTCTTTGGCATCATTTGCATGACCCCGATCGCGCCCGCACGACTGCGGACCGCTTGGTTTAGCCCTGACTCCTGGTAGCCCATAGCGATCAACAGAAGCCAATCGAACTGGTACTGTTGCGCGTACTTTCGAAAATACTTCGCCAGGTCGCCGAAGCGTTGCATGTCCGAGGCCGCTGTGGCATTGCGTGCCCACTTGGTGTCCTGCAGATAGCGGCGTAAGAGCGTATTGCCGGTCGGTTTCCCGATACCATGCTTTACGATAAATGCGTCGAGTGTGGCTTTGAGCTTGGGGCTGTTCTTGCGGATGGCCCACGCAATGGCGCCCGCGGAGCGGAGTACGACGTCGGATTGCAGCGTAATGTCGCTAAAGATCTGCCTCCAGAACTCCGCCACGTGACTATCGACGATCGTGGCCGTGACCAGTCCGGCATTGACCATCTCGAGAATGTCCTCGTCTTCGAGATTCTCGTCCGCCAGTACGACCTTCACGGGCGCCTTGCGCTGCGCCGCGAGCCGTGAGTTAAGCGCCTGGAGGCTTGCGAAATAGCTACTCGAGCGTCGCACGAAGACGCTTGTGCCAGAGAGATCTTCTACCGACTTAACGCGGGGCGCGTCACGGCTTGTGACCAGCATCTCATCGATGTTGCGGGCAATCGGCGTGGTGAATTCGACTATCTGCTGTCGCCCGGAAGTTATCGTCAGATTGCCTGCGGCGATGTCACCGCGGCCCTCGTTCAGGGCTGACAGCAATCGGTCACGGCGGGTGGGAATGAAGACCACGCGGATGGGACGTGTGCGACTCTTACGGCTAGGATTTAGCTCCTTTTCCAGCTCTAGCCCCGCTTCGTATGTCGCCCCGCGCTGGCGAGCCTTATCGAGAAAGTAAAAGGTCTTGCTGTAGACGACGAGCATGCGCACTAAGTGACGCTTCCTCATACTGTCGAGGTCGCCCTTCCAAACACGCGGAAAGGCGAGGCTCTCTTGCGCGGCCGGCTGAGCCGGTGCCGGTACAGCAGCTGCAGCCGCTGACGCGCCGGCATTTAATCCGATCACCAGCGCGATGGTGGGGATAAACCGGTGAAGCCGGTGAAGCCGAGCGCGTATCACCGGACCGTGGGCACTATGCCGCACGAACGAATGCGAGCGCGGTCGAACGAAGACAGCGGGAAGAGCACTCGAAATCGCGGAATTGTCTCAATACCTGCCTGAAGAGAGCCCCAGTGAACTGAACAGCCATCCACCTGGCAAGGCACCGAACACCCCAACAACGATGTCCCCCATGACGCCGAAGCCACCGACTCTCAGGAGAAGCGCAGCGAGTCATTCTGCCACTAACCCTATCAATGCGAACCAGACAAATTGCATGTCCACTCCTCCTCTGGTTGGAAAGAGTCAACTACTACGAGGCACCCTAGCAACAGCCTCTTGGGGCAGCGCCTATCAGTTGCAGTGCAGCGAGTTCCTTACGGGCAGTGGGATCAGCGAAGATCAGATTCCAACAACCGTCTCGCGAGCATTGACGAGCAATTGCGGCGAGTCGCATCATCGAAACTGTTGGGCGCCTGAAGAAAGGGTGCCCAGCTCGCCCAGGTCTAGTCCAAGCTCAATCGAACAAGGCCAACTGAGCAGGTAAGGCGACCGAAGTTTTCGTTGTCAAAATGAGCGGGGCGTCGCAGCTGACCCCCGTCGGAATCCCTCAACTGCATAGGGAGATCGTGCATCATGAAAGTCATCGGCACCACCTGGATTATTGCGGCGGTAATAGTGAGTCTCGCCGCCTGTTCAAGCATGGGATCGACCGCCAAGAGTGCCTATCAGATGCTCGGCGGGACCAAGGGGATAGAGAGCTTGGCCAGCAACTTCCTCAATTCCTCCCTCAAGGATCCTAGCCTCTCTGGGCTCACGAGCGCGAAGAACTTCGATTCGGCATCCGCGACTACCAAGCTGTCGAACCAGCTCTGCTCCGCGCTGGGCGGCGGTTGCAAGGCGCCATTAACGGATCAGCAGATCTCCTCGGCTGCGAGCAACCTGACCTCTGATCAAACGAAGTCGATCAACAGCAACTTCAGCTCGGCGCTCAGTAAGATCACCTCCGATTCGACAGTGACGGAGCTCGTTACCAAGACGGTTGGAAGCAAAGTGCCCGGAATGCTGGCCGCGTTGTTCTAGAGCCAGGTTCCGCTGGCGAATCTGGGTGCGTTGGTTGGCCTGCGTAAGGGCATAGCACCGTGTTTGATCGTCGACGGCTCCAATGACTCCTCGCGTTCATTGAGGCCGTCACCCGAAGAACGAAAGCGAACTCCCTCGGTTTCGAGGGAAGGGGGAATCGAACGATGAACACGGTGCGCCGGTGCGCTTTGGTCGCCCTGCCGGCGTTGTTCGGTCAAGCAGAAACAGCAACTGCACCGGCCGGCTGAGTAATGGACCTGGGCCGCCAGCTGAAAACGGCGATAACGACTCTTTGTGTGACGTCGGCGGCCACGGCTCGCAAATGGGGATGACGATGAAAGCAACCTCTGCACCAATCCATTGGGCTTTGCTCCTGCTGATGGTGGTACCGGGTCTGGATGCCGCGCAGCAAGCCGCCGCGCAACCGCCGGCTTCGGCCTCCACGGCGACTGCAGCCACTCCCGCGGTCGCCGGGCCACAGGCTTTCGACACCCCTGCGCAGGCCGCTGATGCCTTCATCGCAGCAGCCGAGAAGTTTGACGTCCCGGCGTTCAAGAAGATCCTCGGCCCCGGGCAGGAAGATCTTGTTATCAGCGGCGACCTCGTGCAGGACCACAAGCGAGCGGCAGAGTTTTCGGCGCATGCACGGGAGAAGAACAGTGTCAGCATAGACCCCAAGGACCCTGATCATGCAATCCTGATCGTGGGGAAAGGGGATTGGCCGGCTCCGATCCCGATTGTGAAGCACGGCGACAAGTGGTCGTTCGACGCTGCTGCCGGTCGCGAGGAGCTGCTGAGGCGGCGCATCGGCAGTAACGAGCTAGACGCCATCGAGATCTGTCGGGGCTACGTGGAAGCCCAGTACGACTACGCGTTCGAGAAGCGTCAGGGCTATGCGGTGAACCAATTTGCTCAGCGCATCATCAGCACTCCGGGCAAACACGACGGACTGGCCTGGAGGAACCCGGATGGCACATTGGGCGGGCCGATCGGCGAGCGGATAGCCGACGCCATCGAGGAGGGGTACACGACAAAGAGCCAGCCCTACCACGGCTATTACTTCAAGGTTCTGAAAGGGCAGGGACCCGCCGCCCCGCACGGTGCCATGGACTTCGTCATCAAAGGCGTGATGATCGGAGGTTTTGCGCTGGTGGCGGCTCCCGCGGAATACGGCAGCAGCGGCATCAAGACATTCATAGTAAGTCACAGCGGCGTGGTCTATGAGAAGGACCTTGGGCCGAACACCCTTGAGGGGTTCAAGACGATGCAGCGCTTTAATCCGGATAAGAGCTGGACGCCGGTCAAGGATTGAAGGGACTGGATACGGCTGCATCTGGGGAGAAATCCATGAACGCCCACCATTACCGTCGCGCAATCGGGCTGCACGGTCTGCTCGTTACTCTTGCTAGCGCCGCGTTCGCGCTCACCGGTGTCGCCTCACTTGAGGCGGCGTGGGCTCAGGCATCCGCGCAGGAACCGGCTGCCGCGCCGATTCCCCCCGGGCAACTCGATTCGCTCGTGGCGCCGATTGCGCTCTATCCCGACCCGCTGCTCGCGCAGGTGCTGGCCGCATCTACCTATCCGGTCGAGATCGTTCAGCTGCAGCAGTGGCTTGCGAAAAATCCCGGGCTCAAGGATCAAGCACTGGAGGATGCGGTTTCGAAACAGCCCTGGGATCCGAGTGTTAAGGGACTCGCGGGCCTACCCGACGTGATCAAGCGCTTGGCCGACGATATCCAGTGGACCACCGATCTCGGCAACGCTTTTCTCGCGCAACAGAAGGACGTGTTGGACGCCGTGCAGCGCATGCGTACCAAGGCGCAGACCAAGGGCAATCTGAGTTCGAATGAGCAGCAGACGGTGCAGACGAAGACGGTCGAAAACCAGCAGGTCATCGTGATCGAGCAGGCCAATCCGCAGGTGATCTCTGTGCCTTCCTACAATCCGACGGTGGTCTATGGCCCACCGCCGTACCCGTATCCGCCCGTGTACTACCCACCGCCGCCACCCCCTGGATCGATGCTCATTTCCTTCGGCATTGGGATGGCCATGGGCGCTGCCATGGGCGGAGCCTGGGGCTATGGGTGCGGCTGGGGAGGCAGCAGCACGGTGGTGATCAACAACAACAACAACTACGTGCGCACGGGCGGGGGAGGCAGCGGCAACTGGCAGCACAATTCCGCTCATCGCGGCGGCACGCCTTACCCGAACCGCGCGACCGCGAGCCAGTATGGCGGCCAAGGGGGCGGTGCTGGCGGCCGCTCCGGACAGGTGTCCACGGCCGACCGCAGTGCGGGTCAAGGGCGCGGTGCGACGAGTGCCGGTGGTAGCGCCGACCGCATTGGCAGCAGAGACCTCTCCGGCGGCGCGGACGCGGGAGGCCGCGGCAGCTCGAGAGGCGATGGGGGGGGCCGCGATAGCTCAAGAGGCGATGCGGGGGGGCGCGGTGCTCTCGGGGGCGGTAGCGATGGATTCAGCGGCTCGCGTGCGAGCGCCGCGAGCAGCCGCGGATCGCGCAGCATGGGATCGAGGGGCGGCGGGGGACGACGCCGTTGAAGTGCACTGATGGGCTGCTCCCATGCCGCGAAGTGACCGCCTTTGTCGAGCTTGTTGTAATGGATAAGTTTGGGAAACGCTTTTTCGGTCCAGCTACGCGGGGCTGGAGAGAGCTCGTCAGGGAAGACGCTCACGGCAACCGCTGGGGCGAGGGGAATGGGGAATGGTTTGAGAGGCTGACCGGATTCCCTGAGGAATCTCTACAGCATTCGGTATTCGTCGGTCTCGCGCCGCAGATCCTTGAGAAATTCAGCGAGTTCCTGCTGCAACAGCGGCACACGCTTCCTTCCTGCGGGTGAAAGAACGCGCGGCGGAACCCGCGCGAGGTTATCCTCGAGCATCTTCACCGCCTTGGGTCCGTCCGGCTCCCCGCCGTTGGGATCCACGAGGGCTATCACCCGCGCCACTCCGATGGCCCCCAGCCAGTCAAGCGCGTCAGCGTCGTGCAGATACAAGGCTTCCGGGCCCACAGGTGTGCGGTCGAACATATGGGTGCGGATCGCGTTCCTGACGGCATCTATTTTCGCCAACGGAAATCCCGTCCCTTTTAGAACGGTATCCACGACACGAGCTCCCTCGTCGGCATGGTCGACGCCCTCCTTTTCTCGGTCCCACGGCGCGAAGGCCGCCATGTCGTGGAGATAGGCCGCAGCAAAAAGCACGTCATCATCGACAGTCGCGTGGTCGGCCTCAGCCAGGTCCTTCGCCAGCTTGTAGTCTCGGACCGAATGCGAGTATCCCCAAGCCGGATTCTTAAAGTGCTGAGCAGCGAACTGCCGCACAGCTTCCCGCCACCCAGCTTGCTCGGAAACAACTGCTGCACCGAGGGAGCTACCTGCGGTCGACAAGATGATGAGAAATGCAACGCGGATCATGCCGTAACCTCTCTAGCACTGTTCTGGCCGTGGTCGTAACCTACCCCATCTTCTGGCACTTCTACTCGGCCGCTTGCTGTAACGCGGCGTGCTCGGCGGCTAAAAATCGGCCGCCAACGTCGCCGTGTAGTTTCGCCCCAGCTGCGACGTTGCCAGGTACTGGGACGAAAGCATCAGGCCCGTAGCGTTCAGCACATTGCCTATGTCGAGTCGTGCGGATACCTGATGCGTGGATAGCCTGAACAGATAGCGTACCCCAGCGTTGAGCACGCCAAGCGGTGGCAGGCGGTAACGATCGTCACTCGTCTCCACACGTGCCGACAGCCACGTCCATTGCATCGATGTTCCCCATCCCCGCCAGCCGTGCGGCGCGTAATCCAAGTTGAGGTTGATCGTCCCCGGCACCGGCCCGATGGGGACATTGCCCGTCGCTGGGAGCTCTGCCGCCCGCCGCGTTACTTCAGGCCGCAGCCAAACGGCACCAGCAATGAGGGTCAGTCCCTCAGCATCGGTCCAAGTGGCCGAGCTCTCAACGCCTTTGCTACTGATCTCTCCGATGTCGGTATAACGACCACTGGTATCGAAGCCGAAGTAGGTTTTCTGCACCTTGAAGGCCCCAACAAGCAGTTGCAGATGGGGCAGTGCTACGGCGCGAAGTCCACCATCGATTTGCCACGTCGGGGTAGCGGGCGGCGGCTCGCCACGGTTCACGGCCGAGGCGGGCGCGATCGGCGAATCCTCGAGGCCACGTGTGTAGCTGCCATAGAGCGTGAGAGCTCTCGCGGGATTCACCGTGAAACTGACAGTCGGCAACGCCAGTGTCGTATGCTGGGGATGCTCCGGAAGGCCTGGCGCAGTGACGCTACGCGTGTAGGTGGTCATCAGGATTCCAAGGCTGAGCGAGGCACGGTCTTTCCAGCGCTCGATGTCATTAATGCCGACGCCGGTCTGCCGCACCTTGTCGAGACTGGGTGCTGAAAACGCGAGCGGAGGCTCCGGGAAGTTGACACTCTGGTAGATGTTGATGGGCCCCAAATCGGTCAGCGAATCTCCGCCGAAGTTGCGCTCGACGTGCCGCCCACGCACTGCGAAAGTAAGCTCCCGCCTATGGTTCCCACTGGTTTTCGTACGCGTGACGCGCAAGTCACCGGAGTACGAGGTCGCGATGCGACCGGGCGCGACGTCCATGACCTGGTCGGCGATGCCGTTGGGCATCGGCTCCAGAAGAAGGGGATTGAAGTTCCGGTAGTTCTCATCCGTAGAGCGGAACAGGCCCGCCCGCAGGCTCCAACCGTTGGCCATGGAGACACGCGCGAT
>Ga0306920_100006985_pt1 | contig 14813 bp, 14 predicted proteins | sample flu12Cox44000170_FD_204666 | JGI IMG/M metagenome (GOLD analysis project Ga0306920, IMG submission 204666) | Lab enrichment of tropical soil microbial communities from Luquillo Experimental Forest, Puerto Rico - flux4day.12C.oxic.44.000.170 (v2)... | ecosystem: Environmental > Terrestrial >... | reverse complement strand
TCTCGTCATCGCGCCACTCGCGGCCGATGCAGCCGGCTCACTTGGTCACTCGGAAGACGGCAATCGGTTTCTCTCGCCGCCGTTTTTCCATAGCCTGCTAGTCTGAGTCCCGTTTTCGCAAGGGTGTGCAATGCGCGTGCCGGGGCGACAGCCCTCGAAGGCTCACTTACGAATCAATCGTCTATATCGTCCGATTGTCTATATCGTCCAACAGGTCCATGCCTGTCGTGACGATCTGGCGAGCTTTTGTCGCGCAAACTGTCCCCTCGGGCGCGCGATGCACAGAGGGCTGGCGGCGCTGGATGCACTGTTTCGCGCCCGGAGTAAGCACCCAGATGATTTGGTGGTCGCGCATTATCGTCATGCCGGTGAGCATCGGCTCCACTGGGTGGGCCGGTGTTAATCCCACTCTCTACACAACCTACCACTTCCCGTACGCATGCCTCGGCGCCGGCCCTGATCAGGGACCCAATAGCCGGCGCTCGGTCTCGTGGACCTGCTCGGTGAACGAGGCGTAGATTCCAGCAGATTCAGACCCGCGGATAGCTCACGGGCCCGAAGCTTCAGTGCGCGCTCGGTCACAAGCTTCGGTGCTCTTCTTCACTGCTTTTGTCATGGGCGATCGGCGGTGTCGGAGCGCGCTGGCTGGCCGGGTCGAGGCTCGTATAGTACTCTCGGCCGAGCCGCATCGTCGGCGATTCCGAGAAGGTGCGAGACCGCACCAGACCCCACCGCCAGAGCCGATAAGTGATGCTCACCCGCAGGACGCCGAGCCCGTAGATGACCGAGCGGCGGAAATTGATGGAGCTCGCCTCCGGGAAGTAGCGAGTTGGGCAGGAGATCTCGCCGACATTGAACCGAAACGCGATCGCCTGAGCAAGCATCTGGTTATCGAAGACAAAGTCGTCGGAGTTCACGAGGAGGGGTAGCGACTCGAGCACCTTGCGTGAGAACGCCCGGTAGCCCGTGTGAAACTCCGAGAGCTTAGAGCCCAACATCAGATTCTCGAAGACGGTGAGGGTCCGGTTCGCGACGTACTTGTATCGGGGCATGCCGCCGCTTCTAGTCGTGTTGCCCAAAATGCGCGAGCCGAGGACGACGTCGTACACGCCTGATGCAATCATGCTCGCCATCGTGGGCACCAGCCGCGGGTCGTACTGGTAGTCGGGATGGAGCATCACGATGATATCAGCGCCGTGCCGGAGGGCCTCGGTATAGCACGTTTTCTGGTTTGCGCCGTACCCGAGATTGCAGGGATGGGTGTATACCTTGAGGCCGAGCTGCCGGGCGGTCTCGACAGTCTGGTCAGAGCTGGCGTCATCGACGAGAAGGATCTCGTCGGCGATCCCGGACGGGATGTCCTTGAGGGTCCGGGCGACGGTCGCCTGGGCATTGTATGCCGGTAGGACGACAATCACCTTCTTCCCGAGGAGCATGCTCCTATGAGTCTAACGCCCAGCGAGGCGCGCAACCAAGACTCTGGCGGCCCGATGCGGATTCGCCTTGCATCCCATGGCGAAGTCCAAGCTCTGCGACCCTGCAGCCGTTAAGGGTTCCAGTGGTAGACGACGATGTTGCCTCCCTCCGGTTCTGGCTTCGCGTATACGAGTGCGGCGTGCGGGTCGGGAATGCCCTTCTCGATCCATGTTCGTAGATAGGGTCGGACAGAGCTAGTACGGCTGGACATTACGATGAAATCCGGTTTCTTCTTTGCGAAGTATCGAAGAGCTGTTGCCCCGTCGCAATACGGAAGATAGAGGTGAGTGCCATCGGCGTAGAAGCTGAACACCGACGAGACGTCCATTATCGTCTTCGGACCCGGGCTCGTGTGCCGAAGCCACAGACCTGCTTCCTTAGTTGTTCGCGCCGTTGCAAATCCCGAAGCGAGCTCCGGTTCTTGCCGCGCTCCAGGCAGGGCAATGAGCAGAAGGGCGGCGATAAGTAAGGCCTGGGCGACAGTTGTTGTGACAGGCATGGTGCTCTCCGCCACAATGCCCACAAGCGACCGAAGAGTCTCGCGCAACCAGTCTGAGAATTCCTGGATCCCCTTGGCTGCCCAGACCAGCAAGAGCGCGAGTGCCATGACCAGGTAGCGAGTAGGCAACCATTGCACCATAAGGTAACTGCCGATGAGGCACGCAAAGATCGAGAGTATGAGGGCCTCACGGGTGATGCGGGCCCGATCCCAAGAACTCCGCAGCAAGCCCAAGACCACCATCACGATGAGGAGCGGAGATCCGAAACGGCGATCCGTCAGTGTCTGAAAGATGCTGACCAGGTGCTGGCGGTCGGTCTCGATCAGGTAGCTAAGAACGTCCGACACGCTGTACGTGCTCGATTGCATGATGGACAGCCACGGCTGGAGGAAGGGGCCCCCTTCCCGTAAATCGCTATTGAGGCCATAGGCGGCTTCGAGATAACTCAATCCGGACATCATTCTTCGGAGGATGACAAAGAAGACTAGTCCCTTGGCCTCGAAGCGGAGTTTGCCGGTCTCGGCCCAAAGAAACGCAATGTATGGCGCGCCGACGATCAAGAAGGACGCGAGCAGCACTCCTGAGGCTATGGCAGCTCGTCCAAGTCTCCGCCAGTTTGGAATGAGCAAAAGCGGAATGGCTGCCGCCGGTAACATCAGGCCTTCCACTCTTACCAGATAGGCCAAGCCGAAGATGATCCCTGCAAGAGCGCACCATACGTAACTACGCAGTTCCTGAGCCTGTAGGGCACAATACATTCCGAGCATGAGAAACAAGAGATAGGTCGACTCCGCGTACACCGCCGCCGAGTACCCAACGAGAAGCGGATGAAGAGCGATGACAATCGCCGTGACCAATGCCGTGACTCGACCGTAAAGGGTCAACGCGACGAGATAGGCGGGCACCGTTACGAGCGTGCCGGCAATCACCGAGACCAAGCGAGCGGCCCATTCGGCGTCTCCCGTGAAAGGCAGAAGGCTGGCGATGAGGATCGGATACAGTGGAGGAAAATTGAGAAATTTGTCCGCTCCAAAAACGCTCGTATATCCCTTGCCGCTGGCGAGGTGGGCCGCGAGGCTCGCATAGACTGCTCCCTCGTTTTCGATCACGGCTGTGTACCTGACGGCCCAATAGACGCGAACGAGAAACGCCACGAGCAGGATGGAGATCAGCCAAACACTACCTCTTCGCGCGAGCCGCGGAATTACGCTGCTCCGCGGCATAGTCAAGAGCGACGCCCTCGGTTAACAAGATGATTGCGCACAATCGGATGCAAGCACGTCGCGACCTTCGCGTTCCCTATGGGTGAATAGTGAGGGCGACCCTCGATGAATAACGCCGACACGCTTAGCTCGCTCAAGCAGGGTGTCATGTCCTCGTAATGAATGCCCCGTTCGCGTAGTACCATCAAAACACCATTCTTCAGGCTTTGGTCGACACCCAAAAAATCGCTGCGGGCCGGGAGATACACCACCAGAGGTGTCGAGCCATCGCGCTCCGCCTGTCTCGCGAACGACGTGATGATCTGACTGTTCAGCGCTATGGCTTGCACCAACGCATCGGCGCTTTTTTCTGGCCAACGGCGAAACCGCGACAGCACGAATCTGATCAGGTGCGAATGATAGTATGCGTGCCATTTCCACTCTAGCGGGTCGTAGCCGGCATCGTATTCGATGAACGGGAGGTCTGCGACCGCGCGTACGGAGAGAAGTTCCTCGGGGCGCGGAACCGGCACATTCAGCGGACGCAGTTCCCTCGCACCGACGACGAGGCGGGGCTTCGCGAATGGGAAGCCCGACTCGGGGAGGCTGACGAAGTGATAGATCAGTGTGCTCCGATGAAGGTCGTGCTGAATGAACGCCAGCACGACCAGGTCCGGATGCCACGGGCGGACGTCCCGCGAATATTTCAAGTAGGCTTGGTCAACACCATAAGCGTTGACACCGAAATTCAGGATCTGGGTCTGATGCCCGAGTTGCTGCTCCAGGCGATAGGGCCAAGATGCTTCGAAAGGGACTTCTAGGGCGAACGTGAAAGAGTCGCCGACGGTTGCGATGCGAAACAGCGGTCGGCGGGCTGCGTAGCTCACGTTGGGCCCATTGCTTCGAATACCTTCGCTGCTGCTGAAGTACAACCCATCCTTGCTCTGTCGATTCCGACCGACAGTCCAGCCCAACAGATCGTCGGAAACGAAGTAGGAAGTAGTAATGGGCGCTCGTTTCAGCGCATCACGGTTGTGAGCTCGCACCACATTCCAGCTCCGGGGGAGCAAGGCTGTGTTCAGGACAGCTGGCCCTGCCGGTGTTGAGAATGCCAGCAGCCGAACAATTACTTCGCCCGCGAGGAATGCCAGAATAAGCGTGGCAATATTCGTCGCCACCGCCAGCCCCAATTGGCGCCGTTGACCAGAAGGGGTACGGCGGTAACAGGTCAGCAGGTAGAGTGTAAAAACGAGAATGCCCATAAGCCCGGCCAAGAAGAATGAGCGGTATCGGCCGGTTAGAAGCGCTGTGATCGGCTTGCCCCCGTTCTTGTACAACGCCATTATCGCCAACAAGCCGGATGCTTCTAGCGCGTAGAGGCTAGCGAGATGACTTAGGCGTGCGGGCAGAGCGAAGGACATCCTTGTGGATCCTATCGCACACAACTTCCGGAAATTAAAGTTCACTCGGCAGTTGGCGGAGGCAAGTTACCGGAAACGCTTAACAAAATTGACATCACCTGCGCTTGCGACTAAACTCGCTATTACCGTCTAAAGCGAGGAGCATTGCCCCAACATTCACGCTGACGAACAAAAGCCGTCGGAGAGTATTGGTCGACGCTACCGAGATGACCCAGCCGAAACTCAGCATCGGCTTACCCGTCTACAACCGAGAGAAACTTCTCGGACCGTCGCTCGATGCATTGCTGAATCAGACTTTCACTGATTTCGAGCTCATCATCTCGGACAACGCGTCGACAGACGGAACGGAACAAAACTGCCGCGATTACGCCGGGCGCGACGCACGCATACGCTACTACCGAAACAGAATGAACATCGGCGCGCCCCGAAATTTCAACCGTACATTCGAGCTCTCGTCGTCGAAGTATTTCAAGTGGGCAACGAGCGATGATCTTTGCGCGCCGCAGTTTCTCGAGCTGGCGCTCGATGTTCTGGAGCGCGACCCGGCCGTGGTGCTGTGCTACGCGAAGACCCGAATAATCGACAAGGACGGAGCGCCTCTCGAGGATTACGAGGACAAGCTTCATCTCATGGAGGCGAGGGCCAGCCAGCGCTTTGTGCGGCTGCTCAACACCATTGGATTGTGCCACCAGCACCAGGGAGTCATCCGGAGCGCGGCGCTTAGGCGGACGGCGTTACTGAAGGATCACATACGGTCAGATGTAAATCTGCTGGCGGAATTGAGTCTTTACGGAAAGTTCTTCGAGCTGCCGCAACGGCTATTTTTTCGGCGTCTGCATCCCAACGCGGGAAGCTGGGAGCGAAGCGACATGACACGGCAGACGGCGTTCTACGATCCCAGCGGAAGTCATCACATCATCCTTCATTGCGCGCGCGAGCATACCGCGTACCTGGCCGCAATCCGTCGCGCGCCGATTGGATTTCGAGAAAAGGCTCTGCTTTATCGTTTTATTTTTCGCCGGATCATGTGGAGCCGGGACCGGCTGGCGCGCGAGCTGCGACTGAAGACCCGAATTCTGGCCGGTGGAGTCACTCATCGTCGAACGAACGCGATGGCCACTCGACGCCCCGAGTGAACGCTCCATCCCTCGGCTCTGAGCGCGCACGAGTCGCGATTGGCGAATGCCGATGCTGTCGACAGCCAGGGCTCGACCCGGTAGTCGATCTCGGTAACCAACCGGTCGCGGACTGGCTCGTGCGGCCGGACGCTCCAATGGACGCGGAGTCTCGGTATCGGTTGGCGCTCGTCATTTGCCCGAGTTGCCGCCTCCTGCAATTGTCTCCTTTCGAGGGAGAGGAGCATGTGAGAGGCCACGGACACGCCAGTGCGATCTCTTCCACGATTGTCGAGCACGACGCCGCTTGGGCCGAGGAGATGGTGCGACGCCTCGGGTTGGGATCGGCAAACATCGTGGTCGAGGCGGATGAAGGCGGCGGCGGCGTGGCACGCGCGCTGGGGGCCCGAGGCGCGCGAGTCTTGTCGCCACGCGAGTGCCCTCCGGGTTGCGCCGATGTTGTAATCGCCAACCACAGCTTGGCCCATGCCGCTGAGCTCCGACTGGCTGTGGCGAAACTAATCACCCCGCTGGCTCCGGGCGGAACGATCGCGGTCGAGTTTCACCATGGCGCTAAGCTGCTGACCGACAATCAGTTCGATTTGATCTGTCACGCACACCGTATGTACCTTTCGGTAGCCGCCGTGGTCAAGGCGTTCGCTCATCACGGATTCCGGATCGAAGAGGCGCGCGAGGTTTCAGTGCACGGCGGCTCTGTTCGTATCTATGCGAGACAGGATGGCGGAGAGACGGGTGCAACGGTGCAGCAGTTGCTGGCTACTGAGCGCACTGCTGGACTCGACGGAGTCTCCGGTCATCGCCGTCTCGCCCGCGAAGTCGAGGTCATCTCGGTGAAGATTCGGGATTTCCTGGCCCAGGCCCGGGCCGACGGCCGAAAGGTCATCGGTTATGGAGCGCCCTCCCGGGCCAGCACGCTTCTCAATTATTGTGGGATAACGTCCGAGCTCCTTCCCGGCACTGTCGACCGCTCGACGTCCAAGCAGGGTTGGGCGCTCCCCGGGTGTCGTGTGCCCATCTATCGACCTGGCCTCCTTGCAGAGCTGAAACCCGACTTCGTTCTCGTCCTGGCGTGGACACTCGCCGCCGAGATCATGGAGCAGATGCGCGAAGTGCACTCCTGGGGCGGTCGCTTCGTGACACCGCTTCCAGATCTAAGGGTTTTCTCGTGAACACGCGCGAAAAATTGAGTGTGGCGGTCCTGGGAACGGGGATGGCGGGCTGCGGTGCAATCCACTGTCTCTCGGGCGAGGGTCTGAAAGCGACGGTCTTCGACAAGACGACATATTTCGGCGGCCATACTGCATCCTTCTCTTACGACGGGGGGTACACCTTTGACGAAGGTGGGCACGTCTCGTTTACGAAGAACGAGCGACTGAAAGAACTCTTCGCCCGAAACGTCGATGGCGAGTTCGAAGTCGTCCGCGCGTACATTGACAACTATTGGCGCGGCCACTGGATCAAGCATCCGGTTCAATGCAATCTCCACGGCCTTCCGGCCGAGCTGGTGGCGCGTATCATCGCCGACTTCGTCGGCGCCCAGAGTGCTACACCGATACAGATTCGCAACTATCAGGATTGGTTGCTCGCGGCATACGGCAAGACGTTCGCCGAGGCATTTCCTATGGTGTACGGTCGGCGGTACCATACGACGACTCCTGACAATATGACCACGGACTGGCTCGGTCCGCGGATGTACCGACCCACCCTTCATGAAATGCTCATCGGAGCGCTCAGCCGCGATACGGTCGACGTCCACTACGTGACCGAGTTCCGGTACCCATCTCGCGGTGGATTTTTCTCGTACGTACGCCCGTTTGCCACCGCGGCGGATGTACGGTTGGGCCACGAGCTCATCCGCCTCGAGCCGCAGGAGCGCCTACTGTACTTCGGAAACGGTGCCGTGGTCGCTTACGACCAGGTCGTCTCGTCGATTCCCCTGCCCGCCCTCGTTCCCTTGATCGATGGCACGCCCGATGACATCGTGCAAGCTGCCCAGAGGCTGGCCTGCACGACATGCGTCATCGTGAACGTCGCGGTCGCCCGTCCTGACCTATCCGACGCGCATATCACGTACTTCTACGACGAAGACGTGTTTTTCACACGGGTGAACTACCCGCATATGCTGTCCGCTCACAATGTTCCGCCCGGAGTAGGCGCCGTTCAGGCCGAATGTTACTATTCGACGAAATATCGCCCCCTGGACCGCTCCCCGGCGGATTGCATTGCGCCTGTGGTTGCCGATCTGCGTCGCTGCGGCATCCTTCGCGAGGACGACACGATCCTATTTGCTAATGCCCGCGTCAACGACTACGCCAACATCATCTTCGATCTGGAGTATCCAGCGGCGCTCGCCACCGTGCACGGGTATCTCGACGACCTGGGCATCATCTACTGCGGACGCTACGGTGACTGGAAACATCTCTGGACGGACGAGGCCTTCGAGAGCGGGGAACGAGCCGCTGAACGTGCTCTGGAGCGTCTGGGCTCGGCAACCAGGCGCTGACGCGCGTGGGTCGACGATTCCGATTCATCATCTCCATGCCACCGCTGGCAGCGGGGATGGCGACATGGCGGGCCGCGCTCGGGCGTATCGAGGATCTGGGCTACTCGACGATCGCGATCTCGGATCATTTCACTCAAGGCTGGGCGATGGAGCCCCTGTCCACGCTGGCGGCTGCGGCGAGCGAGACCGAAGGTGTGCGCCTCTTGACGATGGTTCTCGGAAACGATTACCGACATCCTGTCTTGGTGCACAAGGCGGCGGCCACGATCGACGTGATCTCGGGCGGCCGACTCGAGCTGGGGCTGGGAGCGGGCTGGATGCGCTCAGAATACGAGGCCGCCGGTATAGTGTACGAATCGCCGAGGACGCGGCGTGAGCGTTTGGGGGAGGCGATCGAGGTGATCCGGGGACTGTTCGGTCCCGATCCGCTCGACTTCACCGGGAAGCACTACAGGATCAGCGGACTGGATGGCCTGCCGAAGCCGATCCAGCACCCGCATCCCCCGATCGCGGTCGGTGGTGGAGGACGACGGATGCTGGAGCTGGCTGGGCGCGTGGCGGATATAGCCGGCGTGTACGCCAATCTGGGTAGGGGTACGCTAGCCGAGCATCCAGTGCTCGACATGAGCTTCGAGCGTTTGACCGAGAAGGTGCGGTTCGTTCGTGAGGGAGCCAGATCGGCGGGACGCGGAGCGGACGACGTCGAGCTCGAGCTGAGCCTGCTTCTCTGTCGCGTCGTCAAATCCCGCAGCGAAGCTCTCGAGGTCCTCGAGCGAGCGGCGACGTCGTGGGGTGTGCCACGACAGACGATCGAAGAGTCTCCCGCAGTGCTCGTCGGCACTGTCGAGCAGTGCGCGGATTTGCTCGTGGAGCGCAGAGAGCGCTACGGGTTCAGCTATATCCATGTGGGCAGCGATTTCGAGAATGCCGCGGAGATCGTTGCGCGCCTCGCTGATCGCTGACCGCCGCGCGAAGCCGGATTGACGGCGACGAGGTGATGGCACCGTACAGGCTCAGCTACGTGAAGACGCTGGTAACGGCCGCGATCCTCGGCCTGAGCGTGTTCCTGATCACGCATGTGGTCGCGTCCAGCACTTCCGGATTCGCGAAACCTCTGATCGTGGTGGTCGGATGGAGTGCGACCCTCGTCCTCCTGTTGGTCCTCATGGGAGCCGCCGTTGTCCTTTATCGGGACCAGATGCGTGCCGGAAGGCGGATCGATCTTTTCGATGCAGCGAACGAGTCGCGGGCGGAAAACGCCCTGGCGACCACCCACCCCGACCTCGGGATTCTCCTTCGACGTCTCGGCCGGCGTGTCATGAGACGGCAAACGCTCCTCGTCGGCGACACTGTAACGATCCGCTCACTCCAGGAGATCCGAAGAACACTGGACGGATCCGGTTGTCTCGACGGGCTTCCATTCATGGCGGAAATGGCGGGATTCTGCGGTCAGCGGGCTCGGGTCTTTAGACGTGTCGACAAGATCTACGACTACGGCAGAACAAAGAGTTTGAGACGTCTCAAAGGGGCCGTGCTGCTTACGGGACTTCGATGCGATGGCAGTGCTCATGACGGGTGCCAGGCGTCGTGTTACCTGTTGTGGAAAGAGGCGTGGCTGAGCCTTGCCGCCGAGGATCGGTCGGCCCGCGACTACCGGGGTAGCCGAGCTTCGATGCCATCGGGCGTGACGGCGGCGAGCCGTGGACGATATACGTGTCAGTACACTCAGCTTGCCAATTCATCCAGTCCAATGACGAAGTGGGATATCAGGCAGGACTTCCGGCCACTCATTGCGGGCAACGTAACCCTTCGCGCCTTTTGTGTTGCTATCCTGACGCGGCTATTCAACGCCGTCCAGACGCTACGAAAAGGCGCCGGGTATCCAGGCTGGGAGATCGGCAGCACACGACACAATGCCCGATCGACCGAGCAGAGGCTCGCTTCAGGCGACACAGTCAGGGTTCTGCCGATAAGTGACATCGCGCTCACCTTGAATTCCAGGGGACGGAACCGAGGTCTCTGGTTCGATCGCGATATGGTCAGACACTGCGGACGACGCTATACCATCCTGAGGCGAGTCGAACGGATCATCGACGATGCGACCGGTGAAATGTTAGAGCTCAAGACACCGAGCGTAGTGCTCGACGGAGCGGAGGCCTCCGGCGAGTTTCTCCGGTTCTGCGCGCAGCACGAATACCCGTTATGGCGGGAGGCATGGCTGTCGCGGGAGTGACGGTGTGATCGGGGAAATCCTCAGGAAGATCGGTGGCCATACTCTGATCTATTCTGCCGGCTCGCTCGCGAGTGGGGCGATCGGCTTTCTGATGATCCCCTTCTATACCCACTTTCTCGTGCCGGCCGATTATGGACTTCTGGAGCTACTCGACTTGACGGCGTTCGTCGTCGGATCGGTGGTGGGCCTCGGTCTCAACGCCGCCATCTTCCGCTTCTACGCCGAACAGCGGACCGAGAGGTCACGGCACGAGGTGATCAGCACCGCGCTTCTCTTCGGGGTCTCCCTCGCGGCTCTCGTGTACGTGCTCTTGTTCACCTCGAGCCCCGTCATCTCGTCCGTTATCTTCAAGACGGCTCGATACCAGATCTATTTGAAACTCGCCTTCCTGGTGCTGTGCCTCGACACTGTCGGTGAGCTCGCCCTGTCCTATCTCCGCGCGAAGCAGCAATCTGTTCGCGTGACGCTCTTCTCCCTGACACGCTTCTCGATTGGCCTGACGCTGAACGTCTATTTCATCGCCTTTCTAGGTCTCGGTGTCCGGGGCGTCCTGTACAGCGGGCTCGTGGCCGGTAGCACGGTCACGCTGTCGCTGGTAGCGATGACGTTCCGCGAGGTGGGATTGAACTTCTCGAGGCCGAGACTGGCTGCGATGCTGCGCTACGGCGTGCCACTGATTCCGATGACACTCGGACTCTTTGTATTGAACTACGCCGACCGATTCTTCCTGCAGCGCTACGCCAGCCTGGGCGAGGTTGGCATTTATGCCCTGGGTTACAAGCTCGGAATGGTGAGCACTGCGCTGATCGTGACGCCGTTCCTCCAATTCTGGGCGGCCTATATGTACGAGGTGGTCGAGCGCCCCGACGGGCGCGAGCTGATCGCGCGGCTCCAAGTGTACTTCACCCTCGTGCTCGTCACGTTCACGCTGGCGCTCTCACTCTTGAGTGGAGAGCTTCTGAAAGTGCTCTCGCCGCCCGAGTACTGGGGCGCGGCGCGTGTGGTGCCGATCGTGGGACTCGCCTACGTCTTCATGGGATTTAGTCACTTCTTTCGTGTGGGCCTGTACTACACGAAGCAGACGAAGTACCTGGGTTACGCGGTGGGTGGCAGCGCGCTGCTCAACTTTCCCATGAATCTGGTGCTCATCCCATCATTCCAGGCCATGGGGGCTGCCATGGCGACACTGGTATCGTTCGCGATCCTTGCTTTCGTGATGCTCGGTGCGTCGCAGCGCATGTTACCCATCCAGTACCAGTATGGACGGATCGTGAAGCTGATCGTGGCCGGTGCGATGGTCTATGGCGCGGCGGAATTCATTCGACCGGAGGCGCTTCTTCCGGCCGTGGCGACCGACGTGCTTCTCTTGGGAGCTTTCCCAGTACTTCTGTTTGCCCTGGCGTTCTACGAGGAGCCGGAGTTGAAAAAGATGCAGGAGATCGCGTATACCGCCACGCGGCGTCTGGGCCTAACGGCGCGGTCATCATAGGCTCTGAATTGTCAAGCGATGAGGAGCTTTCGGCAATGAAAGGCCTCGGCGTAATTGGTCGACGCGTTACATTCCATCCCGCGAAGGCGGAGAAATGACCGGAACAATTCTTCGGTAAACCAGGGCTTGCTAGCCTGACTCGCGAAGCTTGTCAGGATGGTGTCGATCTTCTTCCGACACAACGATTCGTGCAGGGGCACAAACACATTCGGGGTGCCGAGATCGCCGTCGTATTTCGGGATCTCGTATTCGAGGGTGAGGTGATCTCGGAACGTGTTCCAGGTGAGCTCGCTGATCAGGCGATGGTCCTGGTGGAGATCGTGTCGGTAGTGCGTCAGGATGAGATCCGGCGACACCAGGCCCTTGAGCTCTTCGAACTGCCCCTTCACAAGCCCGCCTTCATAGGGAAGGAAACCGTCGCGGAATTTCTTGATGATGATCTGAGAACTTGCCGCGTGGCGGAGCAATGTCTGCGCGCCGAGCATGGCTTCGGCCTCTCTGGTGGCATCAGAGGTGAAGACTACCCAGGTGAACGCGGGAGCGTTGGGTCCCTCGGCGAGCTTCAGCACCGTGCCACCGCAGCCGATTTCGAGATCGTCGCAGTGAGCGCCGAGGCAAAGTACGTGGCGGATCGGCGACGAGAGATGCTCGAGGCTGAACCTAAGCATTTCGGCGGCCCCTTTGAGGTAACCGCGAAACGTGCCAGGGCATGTCGCCGCGCGCCTCCAAGTCGTCGAAGGCTTGCTCGGCCTCGAAAGGATCCAGGCAGGCCCAAAAGCCGTGAGGACGGTACGCGGTCAGTTGCTGGATACCGATCAACCGCTGGAATGGCTCGCGGACGAGCCCCTGACCCTCTTTGAGATAGTTGTAGTCGAGGACCTGTTGCTTGATGAGATCGCCACGATAGCCGAGACACAGGATGAAATCGGTGTGACCGAAGTGCGCGTAGGACTTCATGCGAAGCCAGATGATCGGCCGGTAGCCAATGTTGACCATCGGCTTCGGGACCCTCTCCGAATGTTCGCGGAGTCTGGTACCAAGGCTCCGCAGAACAGCACGACCTTCATCGCGATTCCCTCCTCCTGGCTCCGAGCTCTGGACGATGGTCGTCGGGGATCCTACCAGTCAAGCGCGACGCGGAACACGTCTCGATCTCGCCGCAACTGAAGGCAGAACGCCAGGGCGAGCGGAAGCCCGAGCAATAAGGCAAACTTCCCACGCGGTGAAGCGCTCGCCCACGACGAACGGAGACCCGTCATCCTATACATGCCGATGGTCGCGTAGATGAGCAGTACGGGCATCATCAGTTCCCGAAACCGACTCTGCATGAACGTCAGACTCAAGAGGCCGGCGTAAGTCTGCCTGGAGGCACACGCCGGACACCGAGATCGCCGAATTTGTGGAGCAGGAGCTCCACACCAAACGGGCGATTCACTACGCTATCCGGTGCTCCATCGCAAGGTCGCATCTACGCGGCCGGTGGCCAGGAGGTGCTTGAGGTGGTCTATGCGCTTGAATCGAGGCCCCTCGCAGTCCTCGATCACTAGGCCTGCACAACGATATGCGTCGTAGAGCTCCTCTGCTCCGCGTCGGGCGTTCCACTGCGGTTTGAATTCGGGTAGGAGACGTTGGATCTTTCCGAAGTCTACGCGGTAAGAGCGGGGATCGGGCCCTCCATCGGGCGCGTAGTCGATCTGGGAGCCGGGGACGACATCTTGGACGATTTCGGCCAGTTCACGGATTCGATAGTTCTCTTCGGTCTGCCCCACGTTCAGTGCCTGGTTGTGGACAACTTCTCGGGGTGCCTCCAGCACGGCCAGGAACGCGCGCGAGACGTCTTCGATGTGGACGATCGGGCGCCAGGGCGTGCCGTCGCTCTTGATATGCACGCGGCCCTTCGCGAAGGCCCAGGCGGTGAGATTGTTGAGCACGAGATCGAAACGCAGCCGCGGTGAAACGCCATAGGCGGTTGCGTTGCGGAGGAATGTCGGGCTGAAATGATCGTTGGCGAGCTCCGCCACCTCGCGCTCTACTCGCACCTTCGAGATCGCGTACGGAGTGATGGGTTGCAAGGGTGACGTCTCGTCCACAAGATCATCGCCAGCTTTTCCATAGCTACTGCAAGAGGACGAGTATAAGAATCGAGAGACTCCCGCGTCTCGTGCGAGGCCGGCGAGGCGGACCGAAGCAGCCTGGTTGATGTCATAGGTAATCGCAGGATTCAGATCGCCGAGGGGATCATTAGATAGTGCCGCTAAGTGAATCAATGCATCGAAGTTTTCTAGATGTTTCGCCGCGACATCGCGGAGATCGATGCGCAATTCGGGAACGTCGAAGATTCTCTGACGGAAGGTGCACTGCTGAAATAGATCGCTATCAAGGCCTACGACACTATGACCGGCCCGAATCATCATCGGAACCATCACAGTGCCGATGTAACCGTTGTGCCCTGTCATTAGTATGTGCATATTGATATCCCTTGCGATGCTATCAGAGACGCTAGTGAGTTACTCGCCTGCTCGTGGGCGGAATCCAGAAACTCCAGCTGAAGTGTGATTGACGATTAGTGTCGAGATGCTGGTAAGTCCGAGTCGGTTAGGAGCTCCCATTAAAGTAGCAACGGCGAGACTCGTGAGACCTCATCCCAGGGTATCTCGGGTGGTTTCAGCTGCTGTCTGGGCTTCTTGTCGATGCGCCGCGCGGCTTAGAGAAATCTCTGACAACGTCTCGGCGTTGTCGCGTCGAAGCTGAAAATCAGCCAGGTGAATTCGGGAGGTTTGGGCCCTGCCGCAAGCGTCAGCACCAATCCGATCTCGAGATCGTCGCAGTGAGCGCCAAGGCAGAGGAGGCGGA
>Ga0306920_100006982_pt1 | contig 14815 bp, 12 predicted proteins | sample flu12Cox44000170_FD_204666 | JGI IMG/M metagenome (GOLD analysis project Ga0306920, IMG submission 204666) | Lab enrichment of tropical soil microbial communities from Luquillo Experimental Forest, Puerto Rico - flux4day.12C.oxic.44.000.170 (v2)... | ecosystem: Environmental > Terrestrial >... | reverse complement strand
ACTTCGCATGACCACTGTCCATGGTGAGGCGCGTACGTAGCCGCCGATCTGGACGCCAAGCTGGTCTTCGGCGAGGACTTCTCGGCCGGACCCGAACGGGTGATCTGCGCGGGTGCCTGCGGTGGCAGGTGTGCCGGCCGTTGCCTTCTGGAGGCAGCAGGGCGAGGGCGGTACCGCCTAACCTGCCCGGCGGGCGGTCACCAGCCAGGCGGTGCCAGCTAGTGTGATTCCTCCGGGCTCGGCATGCGCCTGGAGCGCTCCTTTGACTGCGGCCCACGCCTGCTCGGCGGTGCCGGGGTCGACGCCGGTCATGAGTATCTGGGCCATTTCGGTGCCGCGCATGAAAGCCAGCACGTCATCGGGCGAGCTGCCCATCGGCATCGGCCGCGCGATCTCCTCCGCAGCGATCTCCGCGAAAGCGGCGTCCCGCAAAACCTGGTGCACGCGCTCGGGGTCGGCCAGCGAGAACGGCCCGGGGGCGCCCGGCTGGCCCAGGTCGGGCATCGGCACGTATTGGAGGGCAGCCCCGGCCGGGACCATCAGCCAGTCGTTGACCAGCAGGTCTCGCCAGCAGGTGAAGGCGATCCGGCCGCCGGGCCTGAGGGCGCGACCGAGGTTGGCGAACGCGGCTACCGGATCGTCGAAGAACATCACGCCGAAGCGGCTCACGACCGCGTCGAAGCCGGCCGGGGGCAGCGGGTAGACCTGGGCGTCGCCCTTGCGGAAGGACACGCTGGCGATCCCGGCCGCTGCGGCGCGCCGCCGCGCGTATGCCAGCATCGGCCCGGAGACATCAAGGCCCATCACCGAGCCGCCGGGCGCTACCAGGCCGCTGACGGCCAGCGCCACGGCCCCGTTGCCGCAGCCCACGTCGAGCACCCGCTCGCCGGGCCTGGGCGCCGCCGCCTCGATGATCCGCTCACCGAAGGAACGGGTCATGCGGTCATAGCGCTCCGCCTCGGCAACCCAATGCAGCCCGCCGGGGCCGTCCCAGCTCTCGATCTGCGATGCGTTCGGCTCAGCGTTCGCGCTCGTCGCGATCACCTCCAGCAAGACCTGGCCCTAGTCTGGCACGCCCGCCAGCCGGCCTGGCTCACCCTCCTGCGAGCCATGCTCACAGCCCACCCGCCGCCGGGCGCAGGCACCCGGCCGGACCGCGCCGAGGTCGCCGGGTGATGATACGAGCGTGATCCGCCACCCGAAATGGCGGCTGCGGCGGTGCTTCTTGCTGATGAACAGCGCGAGCCGCATCCGCGCGTACTGCCTGATCTTGCTGAGCCGCCGGGCTGAATGACCGTACTTGAAGTAACACCCGGCTGAGGGCTATCAGCGCGGCCCGCATGCCCAGGGAGAAGCCCTTGGCGGGCGTGGCGGCCGTGGCCGCCATTGGCTCAGCGGACTCGCCGAGGTCCAGCCGCTCGATGCGGCCCTGTATGTTCGCGGCGAAGTCGCGCATCAGCACGGCCGTGACGTCGGTGATCATGCCGCGGCCGTAGTGCGCCGCCGCTCCGGACAGCTGCAGGTCCTGCACCACGCCGACCTTGGTGGTGCCGCGGCCCGTCCGGCCCAGCGTGGCCGTGACGACCATGCTGGCCTGGCCCCGTCCCTTTTCGTCGGCGCCGCTCGCGTGCACGACGACGCGCTTAGCCGCCTCATCGCGCTCGGTGATGTCGGCGGTGCCCACGAACTGCAGCCGGACCAGGCCCATCCGGACGGCGACCTTGCCCTTGTAGGTGTCATCGCCGAGGTCCTCAGTCAGCTCCGCGCCCGGCAGGCAGGCCGCTACCTGGGGGATGTTCTCGAAGAACTGCCATACCTTCTCGACCGGCTCAGCGACCTCGAACTCATCCTTGATCAGCATCGGTCTCTCTCCTGGTATAAGCGTCAGGCTCCTGCTCGAACGCCTGAGCGTTTGATGATCGGCACTGAGCAGCGCGCTGCGGAACGAGCCCTCGCATGCGGGGACCTGGCCGGTCCGGGTGTGTTGTGCGGAGTCCATTTGGTTCTGCCTGTTTCTGATCGCCCGGCCGGCTGAGGCGCCGGCCCCGCGAGCTTGGGCCGCCGTCACGGTGGGGCTGTGGCCGGTGCTGGCCGGCGGGAGGCCCGGCGGGCGGCTGCCCGCCGGGGGGGTGGTGTTCGCGGCGCTGGCGGCGGTTACGGCTATCGGATGCCGTTGCCTCCGGGACGGGCTCCCTGGCCTCATCGGGCGTCTGACCGTGGTGGTGGGGTTGGTGCTGCCGGGGCGGGTTTTGGTGGTGATGGTGGTGGCCGCATGCGCTGGCGTGATCGCCGCGGCGTCCCCTGGCCGCTGGGCCCCGCCCGCAGGCATGGAGTCAGCGGCCGGGGCAGCTGGCCGTCTCAGTAGCCGTAACCGTTGGCGGGCGGAGCGGCCGGGACCGTGCCCGCCGGCGCCGGGGAGCTTGCGATCGGGGTCAGGCCGGGGGTGGCCACGAAGAAGTCCTGGACGCCCTGGCCGGTCACCTGGCCGGGATGGTCGCTAATGAAGATGTAGAGCAGGTGGCCGTTGTAGGCGACCTGATGGCCGTGCGCGTCGTTGACCACGGTGAGTGTGCCAGTTGCTCCGGCGGCTGTGGGCGCGGCCGAGGTCAGCGGCGGCCATAGCGCGGCCACCGACCCGGTGACCAGAGACTTCGCCGCGGTGTCGGGCCGGTAGAAGTACAACGGCAGGCCGCCGGAGTTGACCAGGATGGTCTCGGTCGTGCCGGCGACGGTCGCCGCCGCGGTGCGCACGGTCGCCGCCGCGGCGCTGTGGCCGGTGCCGGGGCCGCCTGCTGCTGCTGCTGCGGCGGTGGCGCCGCCGGCGGCGGCCACGGCGGCCAGGCCGATCCCGGCGATGATGAGTTTGGGGTGTCGCATGGTTGGTTGGCTCCTTGTGGGGGCTGGACGGGCAGCGGTAGCTCCGCTGCCAGCTACTTAGGGGTAGAAGACTTCCTCCGGCGTGTCGTACACTGTGAAGGTATCCTGATAATAAGGTATCCTTCATAAGGAGTCAAATCGTGCCCCAGCCCGATCCCGGCCCCGCGACCACCACCTTGCTGCGCACCGCCTACAACGCCATGTCCGCCGCCATCTACCGCGCCGTCGCGCAGGCCGCCGGCGCCGGGCTGCGCCCGGCCCACGGCAACGCGCTGGAGATGCTCGCCCTCCAGGACGGCCAGCGCCTCACCGACATCGCCGCCCAGGCCGGCATGACCACCCAGTCGATGGGCGAGCTCGTCGACGACCTGGTGGCCAAGGGCTACCTGCGGCGGCAGGAAGACCCCGCCGACCGCCGCGCCAAGCGCATCTACCTCACCGGCCAGGGCCGCCAGGCAGCCGACGCCGGCGAGGCCGCCACCCGCACCGCCGAACAACAACTCCAGGCCGCCCTCGGGCCGCGCCAGTACCAGCAGCTGCGCCGCAACCTGGCAGCCATCGCCCGCCTCGGCCCGTGAACCCCGCCCCGGCAAGCCCGCAGGCAGGCCGGTTCCTGCGGGCTCGTGATGGCTGCGGCCCGTCCCGGCGCCAGCCGCCCCCTACGAATGCCCTGAGGGCCCGCAGCGCCACCTTCACCGATGGATGCTAAAGGCGTTCAGCTACGTGGAGTGCGGATCAGCGGCTACCTGGATCTCGAAGCGGCAACCCTTCGGTGTCCGCTGCTACTGAAGAGTTGTTACCTAGACTCTGAGGAGCCTGCGTGTCTTGACCATGCCACGGCCTCGCGTATCGGCCTAACCGGGTGTCAGCTGGCCGGCCTGACAGGCAAGATGCTCACCGCAAGGGAACTAGACCTGAAAAGGTCGACCTTCACCGGCCCGCTAAGCCTGCCGAGAGTGGACGTCGGCCGGCTGAGCTGCCGAGGTGCCCGGCTGGGCGGTACCGGCAGGGATGGCTACGCCCTGGACGCCGGCGGGATGAAAGTCGGCGGGAATGTGTACCTCGACAAGGCGTTCACCACGGCCGGGGCGATCCGGCTGGGCGGCGCGGACATCGGCGGCGACCTCCGGTGCGGCGGTGCCCACCTGGACGGCCGCGACAACGACTGCAACGCCCTGGACGCCGGCGGGATGAAAGTCGGCGGGAGCGTGTACCTCGACGACGGGTTTACCACGGCCGGGGCGATCCGGCTGGGCGGCACGGACATCGGCAGCAACCTCCGGTGCGGCGGTGCCCACCTGGACGGCCGCGACAACGACTGCAACGCCCTGGACGCCAGGAGAATAAAGAGGTTAGCGGGAGTGTGCACCTCGACTGCAGGTTCACCGCTGTGGGAACCGTATCGCTCACATCGGCGCACGTGGGAGGGTCGGTTGTGCTGGCCCCGGCCGCCCTAGCCGACGAAGACAAGATGGCGCTCGCAGCTCGGATGCAGATCGCAGGCCAGCTGCAGTGGAAACCCTCGGCGCCAGTCTCAGGGCAGGTCAACCTTGAAGGCACAACCGTGGCCGCGCTGGAGGATGAATGGACCGAAAAGGATAACGGGTACTGGCCTGTGGACGGCCGGCTCCGCCTTGATGGCTTCACCTATGGCCGGTTCGGCGGAGACAAGCAGGCCACGGTAGAACAGCGCCTGAAGTGGATCTGCGGGCAGTACCAGCAGCGCGCCGGAGGCAACCCGACCAACTTTGCGGCTCGCCTGGAGCAGCTGCTGAGGATCCGCAGTCAGCATCCCCCGCGCAGTGAGGACAATTTTGCCACCCAGCCCTACGAGCAGCTCGCAGCCGTGTATCAGCGGGCCGGGCAGGACGAGCGGGCCCGGAAAGTCGCCATCGCCAGGCGCGCCGATTTGCGCAAGTATGGCGACCTCAAACCGTACCGCTGGCTCAGCAACTGGTTTCTTGACTGGAGCATCAAGTACGGTTACCAGACCTGGCGGGCGGGCGTGGGGCTAGCCGCCTTGTTCGCGGTCTTTCTAGTGCTGTCAATCGTGGGTCAGCACCAGCATGTGATCGTGCCGGTCGGAGATACCAAGGGCCTGCACTACTTGCCGTCCGTGGCCGAGTGCACTGGTGATTACCCGTGCTTTTACCCTGCCGGGTACACCATCGACAAGGTCATCCCGATCATTAACGTGCACCAAGCCGATTTCTGGGGTCCGGACGGTCACGCGCCATGGGGCTGGTTCTGGGTCGGCCAAACCTGGGTAGCGACCACAGCGGGCTGGGCGCTGGCGACTCTCCTGGTTGCCGGCTATACGGGGCTGGTGCGCCGAGACTGACATAGTGCCGAGATGCCGTGGAAACTTGCGCGGGGGTCGGAGGCGCCGAGAGTGCTGTAGCCCGTTCGCCCCGCTGCGGGGAACGAGCGCGGCGGCCAGCGTGACCCTGGACCATGATCATCGCGAATGCGCGTCAGGTCCCAGCTGGTAACGGTGATAGGTGGCGCGTTCGCGCAGGCAGAACCTGCTGTTAGCATGCCTTGGCTTGCCGGACTCATAATCTGCCGGTCGTGGGTTTGGTGTGGCGCGCTGGAACCGATGATCTGTGCACTACGCGCAACATATGTCCACGGCTAACCCCCAGGGACAGAGTCGGCGTTCCGCGCACCGTGCCTGTGCGTGCTGTGACTGGCCCGTGGACGGCTGGGCGGTCAAGGCGACTGTCGCTCGCGAAGCCGAAGAGGCACCGCGAAGGGGGAAGCCTGCTGGCAATTCGAACTATGTCAGCTGATTTTGGCTGGGTTAACGAAGGCGTCGTGGCGGAGGTGGTCGTGCTGACCGACGAAGGCCTTGAAGGCGCCCAGTCGATACGCGTCGCCTGCCTTGCCGGGTCGCACGTCGATGTGGAAGTCGCGCCTCAGGTGGGCCAGGTGGCGCTCGAACGCGGGGACGTCCAGCGGGGAGGCCAGGCGGCGCAGGATCTCCTGCATGGTGAGGTACCCACCATCGTCGCGCAGTACGGCGTAAACCGGGTCATGCGCGGTGTTCAACTGCTCGACAAGGGCGAGGGACTGGCCGTCATGGTCGAGCGCACGCCGAATCTGGACGCCGACCGCGCGGGCGACCGGCGGAGGGAAGGCGTTGCCGATCTGGCGGTAGTTCGAGGTTTTCCGGCCAGTGAACTCCCACCGGTACTTGCGGCCATCCCAACCCTGGATCCTGGCGACCATTTCGCAAGTGAGCTTGGGGAGCAACGTTACCGGGTCGTCCGCCCATGGCGCTGCGTCGGCCACGCCGAGCGCGTCCACGCCGAGCGAGCGCCAGGCCCGCTTGGCCCGGGTCGGCCCCAGGTCGGCCCCGCCGTGCTTCTTGGACCCGCCGACGATGGTAGGCGCGATGTCGTTTGCCGCCGCCGCCCACGGGACAGCGCCCGGCCAGCCATTGCGCGCCATCAGGTCAAGCAGCGTCTCGCCAACGGTGGCAGTGCTACCTGGCCGTGGCGCCGGCCAGGTGAAGTACGCGAAGTCGTCCGGGCGCATGGCCACCAGCACGAACCGGGGCCGCAGTTGCGGCACACCGTAGTCGGAAGCGTGCAGCAGTCGCCAGTCGGCGGCGTAGCCTAGCTCGGCGAGCCGGTCGAGCACGTGCTGTCGGTAGGCGGCGAACCGCGGCAGCGACAGCCCGCGGACGTTCTCCAGCAGCAGCGCGCGCGGGCCGATGATGGCGCATAGCTCGATGGCCCAGGCGAACAAGTCTCGCTCGTCGGTCGCGCCGAGTTGCTTACCCGCGATGGTGAACGGCGGGCAGGGCACCCCGCCGGCGAGCAGGTCGATCTGCGCGTAAGCAGCCGGATCCCACACATCTGGGTTGGCAACGTCGCCCTGCGCGACCTTCCAGTGCGGCCGGTTATGCCGCAGCGTGGCGCACGCGTTCGGGTCCAGCTCAACAGCCAGCTCATGCTCAAACCCAGCCAGCTCGAGCCCGAGCGACTGTCCGCCGGCCCCAGCGCAGATCTCCACCACCCGGTAATGCGGCAATGTGACCTCCTCGACGACTGTCAGGCGGACGAGCGTCTCGCTGCCCATGTGCAGAATCATGCCCGAAAGCCGTCATCCAGTGGTGGATCTAAAGGCTTTTGGAAGGCGTGTTCGACCGAGAACTAACTCAGGTCCTTGGTATCGGGCAGGACAGGCGCTGTCTCCACAGGATCCTCCGGTCGCGCGACGACCCAGTCAGCGCCGCTCAGCGTCACGAACGGAAGCCCGGCGTGACGGGGCATTCGGCGCGTCAGCCGGACGCTGACGGACTCCCCAGGCCCGGGAACCGGTATCGCCAGTGCCCGCGCGATGCGCCGGTGGCTGTCGTATTGGCCGATGATCACAATCCCCTCGGGACGCAGGCTGCTCCGGGATCCGCCGTTGCCTCGGACGCGCTTCATGTAATCCTCCTGCTGGGCAACCGTCGCCACGACAGTCCGGCTGATTAGGCGCTGCTGCGCCAGCCGGAAAAGCATGTCTACCCGCTTTGTCCCGTGCCTTGAGCAGGTGAAGATCCTCTGCACGTCAGCGGGATGTATCCGCAGCAGCGCGTTCTCCGGAAGCTCACGATCCCGGAAGAGCCAAGTGATGGCCGCCTTGCCCGCCGCGGACAGGCGCCGCTTGAGATCCCGGTTGCCACGGGACGATGTAAGCAGGTGATCATCGGCGCGGACCAGCCCCAGCGACCACCTGCCCTGATTGTCGTTCGCCCACAACCCGAGAATGATCTTCCCCACGGCTTCCGGTGGGATCATCCATTCGGCGAGGTCCTGCGAGTACTTGCAGTCCACGTCGATACCGCAGATCGCGAAATCCATCGCCGCCCCGTCGGCGAAGCCGAACTCGCGCTGCAAGTTGATCTCTACCAGAGTCCCGAAATGAGTCTTCTCTGTCTTGTACAGCTGATCCCAGCGGTATCTGCCTGTGTGCTGCCCGTCCAGAAGCATGTCGTAGGTACGCCGCAGGACCCCTGCAACTCTCACACCGTCAGGATCACCAGATACGAGCTCACCGGCCACGGCCCGCAACTCCGCATCATTCGTGAGCGCCAGTGAGTTCAACAGCGATCCCGCACTACCACCACAGCAGGCTAGCCGCACGATTTGCCTTGACGTCGGCGGTTTGCCATTGTCTGCGAACGGCGCCGGGTCTCTCGAAGCTATTAGGTCTACCTGCCTGCCCGTCGGTACCTGCCGCTTCTACACCGGCGCAACCAATACCTCATCAGCTCCCACTACCCGCTCCGCCGCGCACGCGATGCATACCGGTGATCCGCAACTTGCGCGACGATGCGGATCGGCGGAGATCCGAGCGCTAGATTACAGGAAATTCCTGTTTCGTGACTGGCGGTGATTACTATGGCGCGAGAGACCGTGGCGGGTGCGGATGCGATCTATGCGTTGCATGTGCGGTGGCTTGGCGATGTCCTGGTGAGCGGTGGCTCGTTGTTCACACCCGGGGCACCGGTCTGGACAGAAGCCAATCTCGATGAGCTTGTACACGCGTTCATCGACAAGCCGAACACCGATCCGGGCGTCAAGTACCTGGCGAAGCTGCAAGGGCAAGTAGGCGGCGCATCGCCGGGAGCGATCCAGTTGATGGCCGAGCTGCACGCTGTGCACTTCCTCATCATCTGGACGGGCGCGATCTCCTATACGACGAAGAAGAGGATCATGGACGCGATCCTCGCGTGGATGCCCGAGCCGCCCGAGATCCCGGTCGACGTAATGGACGCCATGAGCCCGGGGTTCTGCCATCCTGGCCAGTGGGTGATGACACGTCGCGACACGCAGATAACCTGGCTGATCCGGTTCGCGCTCGCCTGGAAGGCACTGTCCGTAGAGCAGCAGCATGTTCTGGGTGATGATCCGTGGAAGCTGAAGGAGTTCGTTAACGGCGTCCATGCGCCTACCGCGAACAGCGCCCGGATGGCACTGCTGCACCTCGGTCATCCCGGCACGTTCGAGCCGATCGTCTCCGCGGATCACAAGGAGCAGATCACTAGGCGGTTCGCGGATCTGGCAGGACATGACTCTGATGTGGACCGGCGCATCCTGGCGGCCCGGGCCGCACTTACCGGTGAGTGGGGAGAGGGCTTTGGCTGGTACGTCGACTGGCTGGTGCGGCTGTGGCATAAGGACCCGAAGAAGTGGCCCGTCCTCGTCGATTGGGTGCTGAATCTCCTTCCCAGGCGCGATCAGGCGGCTCCGGAGATTCAGCAGAAGTGGTCAGACGTCGCGCCTGTCCGCCCGTTCGTTTGGAATCTGAGCGGCTGGGGCAGCTGGCCCGAGGACGCCTCGGATGATTACCTGGCTAACCGGACGGGGGCTTTCCTCGACGAGCTCGTGAGGGATATCGGCAATCCCCTGGATGCAGTTCGGGCAGATCGTGACGGTGTAGACGCGGCACTGTGGGTGCTGGCGACTCAGCGGGAGAAACCGAGCCGGTGGAGTGATGACCAGTGGCAGGCGTTCACTAAGTTCCGCGGGGAACCCGCCGGGGTGCTCGACGCAGACGTAGCTGACGTTGATGAGGTTGAGGATCAGCTGCCTGGCATTGACTACATCGAGGCGGCGGCCCGGAATCTTCACGTGGACCGCGATGTCTTGGACGAGATCAAGGAACTGCTCGACGACAAAGGGCAGGTGGTCTTGTACGGGCCGCCCGGGACCGGCAAGACGTATCTCGCGGTTGAGCTTGCCATGGCACTCGCGGAGGGCGATGAGGACCGGATGGCTATCGTGCAGTTCCATCCGGCGACGACATATGAGGACTTCTTCGAGGGGCTGCGGCCGCATCTGACCGATGCCGGGCAGGTCACGTATCGGCGGACCAGCGGCCCGCTGATGGTGATCGCCGAGCAGGCCGCCGCGCATGAGGCCGAGGATCTCACCTATATGCTCGTCATCGACGAGATCAACCGCGCGAACCTGCCCAAGGTGTTCGGCGAGCTTCTCTTCCTGATGGAAGATCGCAAGAAGTCCGCCAGGACCCTGTACCGGCCGAAGGAGCCTTTCCGGCTGCCGGCCAACCTGAAGATCATCGGCACGATGAACACCGCGGACCGGTCCATCGCGCTCATCGACGCCGCGATGCGCCGCCGGTTCCACTTCGTCCCGTTCTTCCCGCACGACGGGATGATGAAGAGCCTGCTGCGCCGCTGGCTCCAGGACGGCAACGGCCGCACAGCGATCGCCGACTTCCTTGACGCCGTCAACCGCGAGCTGCTGCCGCTGCTGGGAGAGCACCTGCTGATTGGGCCGAGCCACTTCATGACGTCCGATCTCACAGAGAAGTCGCTTGAGCGGATCTGGACCTACAACATCTTCCCGCTGATCGAAGAGCAGCTATGGGGCGACCGGGAACAGATCAACCAGTGGCGCTGGGAACAGGTAAAGACACGGTTCGCCGCCGAGCTGGCCAGCAAGGCCGCGGCGGCGACCGAGCCAGCGGACCCGGCAGACCCGGTCGGCGGCAGCGATGAGCCTGAAGACAGCTGACGAGCCGGTCGTCCTCACCGAATATGACAGCGCGGCACTCCAGCTGACCGCAGACCAGGCCCGGCTCCTTCGACGGCTCGCGCGGGAGAAGATATCCGTCCTGCCGGGCGGCGGCGCAGCCGAATGGCACGTGAAGACATCCCACTACGTCGGCACCATCGTCACGCCAGACGTGCGCATCCTCATAACACCGAAGGTCAACACCGCTAACCTCTTCTACCTGCTCGAAGCCAGCGGCAATCCCGTGGACATCGGCCCCGCGGTCTTTGACTACGACAAGACCCGCGACCTCATCCCGTCATTCGCCACCTTCTACGCCCGGCACCTGGAGAAGGCGCTGGCGCGCGGCATCCCGCGCGCCTACCAGGAGATCCAGGAGAGAGTCCCGGGGATACGCGGCCGCGTCGACCTGCCAGCGCAGATGCGGCTGGCAGGCCTGCCGCTGCCTGCGGAATGCAGCTTCAGTGAGTTCACCGCCGACATCCGGCTCAACCGGATCCTCCGCGCCGCAGCCGGCCGCCTGCTGCGCCTGCCCAGGGTGACGATCCCGACCCGGCTCGCGCTCCAGCGCCTGGCCGCTGCCCTCGGGGAATCCGGGTCGCTGATGCCCGGCGACCTGCGCACGCCGACCGTCTTCGACCGGCTCAACAAGCACTGCCGGCCCGCAGAGCAGCTGGCAAGGCTAGCACTGGGAAACGAGACTCTGCTAAACGCGGCCGGTGGGGCAGGCGCCGGCGCCTTCCTCATCGACATGAACAAGGCGTTCGAATCCTTCGTCGCCGCGAGGCTCGACCGCCATCTCACCGGTCGGCTAACGGTGAATCCGCAGCGCACAGCCAAGCTCGACGTCGAGGAGAGCATCAGCATCGTGCCCGATCTGATCTTCGAACGAAGACCGGGCAACATCGCCTACGTGGCCGACACCAAGTACAAGATCACCGCCGACGGCTACGGCCGGGAAGCCGACTACTACCAGATCCTGGCCTACACGGCTGCCCTCGGCGTTCCCGAAGGCATGCTGATCTACTGCCAGCGTGACGGCGACACCCCGCCGCGGGAAATCCAAGTTCAGAAGCTCGGGAAGCGCCTCGTCAGCTGGCCACTAAATCTTGGCGGCACGCCTGCCGACATTGAACAGCAACTCCGGTCGCTGGCCGACGAGATCCAACACCGAGCCGCTGAGAAATGACCATAGGCAGTCCCAGAACTGGAACATCTGCACGTCGATGCGACATGATGCCGTTCAACTGTCAGCTGCGAATATTCGGCGTTAGGCGCGCCTCAATGGGGGTCAGCCGCGGGACTGGCGTCATCGCGGCATGGGCAAAGGGCTGGTGTCCGAGAGGGACTTGAACCCCCATGTCTGTGACCTGCGGCTTTGCGGACCTGGACCATAGCAGGAAAACATAACCGCAGGTCAGGGACTTGTATGTGTGTCCGAGGCCCGAGTGCACCCAAATACCAATGCCTCCTGACCTCGGAGTTCTTCTTGGACGCGGCCGGCGGTGCGCGATGACCACCACCGGCCAAATTATCAGATGGTCTACTGCGGGGGCGGTGGCCGGCGTCGCGGCGGTCGCCGCGGTCGCGTCCTACGAGCACGGCTATGCCCTGGTGCGGGCGCATGGCGAGACCGGCTGGATCGGCCGGCTGATGCCGCTGACGGTGGACGGGCTGGTCTACGCCGGCTCGATGGTGCTGCTCGACTCGGCGCGCCGCGAGGTGCCCGTTCCGGCGCTGGCGCGGTGGCTGCCCGGCCTGGGCATCGCGGCGACGCTGGCGGCGAACGTGGCGCACGGGCTGGGCCACGGCCCGGCCGGCGCCGCGGTGGCGGCGTGGCCGGCCGTCGCGCTGGTCGGGTCGTATGAGCTGTTCATGACGATCATCCGCGGCACCCGGCAGCCCGATGGCGGTGTATCCGGGGCGGAGCATGTATCCGTGGCCGTATCCGGGGCGGACCCGCTGCGGGTACGGGCTGCCGAGGTGTTCGCCGCCGACGTGGCGGCCGGCCGCGTCCCCTCGATCCGGGCTATCCGCTCCCGGCTGCGGGTGGGGGCAACCGCGCGCGCAGCAGGTACGCGCGTATCTCGCCGCACTCGGTGACGGGTGTTAGCGTCCTCGCGATATGACGATCCTGCCGCTGGACTGTGCGGCGACCCTCCTGCAGGGCTCGATGGGCATCCCGAGCACTGACCGTGGGTGCTGACGAGCCCGCGGGCGCGCGTACCCGCGCCATTCGGCGCGGATTTCGGCTCGATACCGATCACGGTGCTGGCCGTCCAGTTCTGGGCGTTCTGTGCGCGCACGAGCCGGTCGGGCGTGGACCGCTGTTACATCCTGGGGCTGACGGCCGCCGGTCAGGTCAGCCGAGGTAGTCCCGGAGGAGGCTGGACCGGGACGGGTGCCGGAGCTTGGACATGGCCTTGGACTCGATCTGCCGGATGCGCTCCCGGGTCACGCAGTAGACCTTGCCGATCTCGTCCAGCGTCTTCGGCTGGCCGTCGGTCAGCCCGAATCGCATCGAGACCACGCCGGCCTCGCGCTCGGACAGCGTCTCCAGCACTGAGTGCAGCTGCTCCTGCAGCAGCGTGAAGCTGACCGCCTCGCCGGGCTGGATCGCCTCGGTGTCCTCGATCAGGTCGCCGAACTCGCTGTCCCCGTCCTCGCCGAGCGGGGTGTGCAGCGAGATCGGCTCCCGGCCGTACTTCTGCACCTCGACGACCTTCTCCGGGGTCATGTCCAGCTCGGCCGCCAGCTCCTCCGGGGTCGGCTCGCGGCCCAGGTCCTGCAGCATCTGCCGCCGCGCCCGGGCCAGCTGGCTGACGGCCTCGACCATGTGCACCGGGATGCGGATGGTGCGGGCCTGGTCGGCCATGGCCCGGGTGATCGCCTGCCGGATCCACCAGGTGGCGTAGGTGGAGAACTTGTAGCCCTTGGTGTAGTCGAACTTCTCCACCGCCCGGATCAGGCCCAGGTTCCCCTCCTGGATCAGGTCCAGGAACAGCATCCCCCGGCCGGCATACCGCCTGGCCAGCGAGACGACCAAGCGCAGGTTGGCCCCCACCAGGTGGTCCTTGGCCCTCCTGCCGTCTTCGGCGACCCGCTCCAGGTCAATGCTCTGACCCGGGCGCAGCACCCCGCTGCCTTCGGCGAGCTTGTGATCGGCGAACAGGCCCGCCTCGATCCGCTTGGCGAGCTCGACCTCCTGCCCGGCGCTGAGCAGCGGCACCTTGCCGATCTGCTTGAGGTAGTCCTTGACCGGGTCGGCCGTAGCGCCGCCGGCTGCCACCTGGGCGGCGGGAAGGCCCTGGTCATCATCGCCGGACACGAACGGGTCGTCCTGGCTCTCCTCGCCCGCCGCCTCCAGCGGGCGGCCGGCAGCCGCGGCACCGCCCTGGCCGGTGCCTGGCTCCGCCTCGCCGGCCGCCTCCCGCCCGGCGCAAGGCTCACCTAGGGCAGAGCCCGAGTGCGTCCTTCCGGTCGGAGCCGCAGCCAGCGGGCCGCCGGTCTCACCAGCGCCGCTGTCCCCGCCCGCGCCGGCCGGGTCATCCAAACCCACGACAGTGTTCATACCACCACTGGCGGCTCAGCCAGCTCCGGGCCGTCGGCCAGCCCGGGAGCAGCTGCACCCGGCCCGGCTTCGGCGCAGCGATCAGGTAGCTGCCGGGAGCAGCCCACCCGCGCACTTTCGGCGGACGCCGTCCCAGAGCCCGCCGCGCCTGCCACCGCGATCACCTGTTCGGATCGCTGGGCCGCAGCGCGCCGCGGCGGGCCCGGCGCCTGGCTGGCTGGCCGCGCTGGCTCGCGACACAGGCATCCTCTCCCGGATATGCAGGACGGCAAGACGGGACATACCGCTGAACCCGCGCTGTCTGCCAGGTACCGACGACAAGATGACAGAAAAATCAGAGCGGCTGCCTTGTCCTGTTCCACATCACCCTAGGCGCAGTCAGGAGCGGCCCGGACGCCGCCTGGTGCCGAGTCATCCAAGATAGCTGCCGGACTTGCCATACCCGCCGCAAACGCTTGAGCTTCTCCCGTTTCCCAGGCTGATGTGCCCTGGGTTTCCCGGAGCCGGGTTGCTAGATTCTGGTCATGCTACGGGCTGGCTCGACGTTCGTAAGCGATCTGTGGTGAGCATGCTCAGGGATGAGTGATAGCCGCGCCGGTTTCGCCGCCACCGATCCCGGCGGGCCCGGTGGGGTGGGCGGACGTCTCGATGGCACTGGAGGTTATCGAGATCCGGCCAGGAAGCGAGGTCGACGGTGACGGCCATGGATCCTATGCCAGCGGCTTCTTCCCCGCCGGCGGCGGGCGGGCTGTATGACGCCCGCCGCGGCGTCTATTACGTCAAGCCGGTGCTGCGCGGCTGGCTGCACCTGGTGTGGTTCGAGGCGTCG
>Ga0306920_100006980_pt1 | contig 14817 bp, 15 predicted proteins | sample flu12Cox44000170_FD_204666 | JGI IMG/M metagenome (GOLD analysis project Ga0306920, IMG submission 204666) | Lab enrichment of tropical soil microbial communities from Luquillo Experimental Forest, Puerto Rico - flux4day.12C.oxic.44.000.170 (v2)... | ecosystem: Environmental > Terrestrial >... | reverse complement strand
CGCGCGGCGCGAAGCCGAGGACGGTCCGGGCGTGCTCGAGGTCACGGTAGCCCCAGCGGTTGTCGGAGACGGCGTAGAAGACGTCGAACTTCAGCGTGGCCGGCGCGCCGATGCAGAGCTCGAGCATCTGGACGACGTCGCGCTGGCTGCAGAAGACCGAGAACTCGCGCGGCGTCGTCGGATGGTCTCCGGTCAGCACGCGGCCGATGCGGACGCAGAGCGCCGACAGGCCATACACATCGGAGAAGTGGCGTGCGATCGACTCGCCCCAGATCTTGCTGGCGCCGTAGAGGCCGGCCGGACGCAGCGGCATCTCGTGGGTCATCGTCTTCCACGATTTCGCTTCGTCGTAGCGGCCCTCGACCAGCGCCTTGTAAGGCGGGTCGCGCTCCCAGGCGCTCACGGTCGCGCCGCTCGACGCGTAGACGATCCGGCCGACTCCCGCCCGGCGCGCGGCCTCGAACACATTGTAGGTGCCGATCACGTTCGCCTGGAGGATCTCCGCGAAGACGTCGCTCGAGCCCGTCCGCGCGGCGAGATGCACGACGGTGTCGACGCCGGCGAACGCCGGCACGATCGCCTCGAGGTCGGCGATGTCGGCCTGATGGCACGGGACGCCGGGAATCGGCCGCCGGTTGAGGGCGGAGAGCTCGTACGTGCCCTCGAGCCGGCGACGGAGCGCGCCGCCGATGAGCCCGCTCATGCCGGTCACGAGCACCCTGCGCGGCGCCATGGACCGGCGCGCGCTACACGATCGAGGCGTGCACGAGGTTGCTGACGCGATCGAGCCGCGCCGAGTGCCACGGGTCGGGCACGCGGCTGTTGCTGAGATACGCGAACGACACGCCGGAGTCCGGATCGGCCCAGCAGTACGACGAGCCGACGCCGCCGTGACCGAACGTCCGCGGCGACGCGAGCGAGCCGAGGCCGCGAATGGTCTCGGTGGTCCCGCGCAGGTGCGGGCCGAGGCCGCGATGCATCGGCATCCCCATGTAGGCGTCGACGCGGTCGCCGGTGTAGTTGCGGGTGACGTAGGCGATGGTCCGCGGCGAGAGCAGCCGCGCGCCGCCGAGCTGGCCGCCCTGCAGCAGCATCTGATAGAACGCCGCCATCGCGCGCGCGGTCGCGTAGCCACCGCCGCCCGGTGAGCCCGCCCGGCGGGCTTCCGGCGAATTCTGCTCGCCCAGCGCCACCTGGCGTCCGCCGTCCTGCGCGGGCTCGTACATGTCGACCGCGCGGCCGTGTGCCCGGTCGGGCAAGCCCACGAACAGCTCGTCGGCGAGCCCGAGTGGCTCCGCGATGTTCTCGCGGATGAACGCCCGGTAGTCCGTCTTGGTGAGCGACTCGATCAGGACCGCGGCCACCCAGTGCGCGGCGCCCCGGTGGTAGTGCACACGCGAGCCCGGCGTCCATTCGAGCGTGAAGCCGCACACGGCGCGCCGCAGGAGCTCGTGATCCTCCCACGCGGCCTTCGGGATCTCGGCGTTCGGAAAACCGCCCTGGTGCGAGAGCGGCTGGATGATCGAGATGTCACCCTTGCCGTTGGCCTCGAAGCCCGGCACGTGATCGGCGACCCGGTCCGTGAACGCGAGCGCGCCGCGCTCCACGAGGAGCCACACCGCGCACGCGGTGATGACCTTCGTGTTCGAAAAGAGGAGCCAGAGCGTCTCGTCGCGGGCGGGCACGCGCTCGGGCGGAAGACGCGCGTCGCCGAGCGTCCACACGAGCCCGAGCTTGCCGTGTCGGGCCACGGCGATCTGTGCCGCGGGATAGCGTCCCTCGGCGATGTGGGCCGTGATCAGCTCACGCAGCCGTCCGAGCGGCTTGGGATCTAGGCCGAGCGCTTCCACGCTTGTGGACGCCAGTGGGGATGTCATGCGCGAACTCTAGCACGTTCGGGAAACGCTCGGTGGCGGCGCCCCGGGGCTCGGGCCAGCGGGCGGGGTCGCGCGACCACGCGGCACGCGTCCGCTGCCCCTCGGCGGCTGGGCTCCATCTGGGCGCGCAGCGCCCGCAGCGGCTTGGAGGGAACGGGGTCTCGTCGACCCCGCCCGCTAGCCCGAGCCCCGGGCGCCGGTCACGGTCGTTCCCGTCGTGCTGTGGCCGCGGAGCCATGCGTCGGCCTGCGCTTTCAGCGCTTGGCGCTCAGTGGAGGCGAGGCCTAGGGGGTCGAAACGGTAGCGGTAGTGCAAATCCAGGATCGGGGCGAGGTCGGCGGCGTGGATGCGCTCGATCCATTCTGATTGCGGCTCGTCGGGGCGACGGCCGAGGCCCGAGGCGCTCAGGCGCTCGGCGATCTGATAGAACTCAGAGTCTTGCCCCGGCCCCGGTGGCGGCGTCGCCACGCGCGACGGGGCGGCGTCGCGGCCGACGTGGCGCCGCGAGTAGAGACGCCAGACGAGCAGCAAGACCAGCGGGATCAGGAGCCAGGCCGCATGCCGGCCGACTCCGCTGTCGTCCTCGCTCCATCGCCACCTGGAGAAGAGGAATCCGGCGAAGGACCAGACGTCGTACATGGGCTCGAGGACGGAGGCTTCGCGGTCCTCGCTGCCGGCCCACACCGCCGGCGTCGTGTCCACGTCGCGCCAGGCGCCGTCGACGTACGCGAGCGTCCACGAGTGGGCGTGGCGGGCGCGCACGATATAACGCTGCTCGAGACGGCTCCACTCCTGCACCGAGTAGCCGACCGCGTAGCGCGCCGGCACGCCGGCGGCGCGCAGGAGCAAGGTCGCCGCGGTGGCGAAGTACTCGCAATGTCCCGACCGCGAGCTGACCAGGAAGTCCTCGACGGCCGACTCGCGCCGCGGCCGCTCGCCCTTCCAGGTCGAGTAGCGAAAGTTCCGCCGGAAGTACGCAGCGACCGCGTCCACCTTCTCGGCCGGCGAGATCCCGGCCAGTCGCAGGTCCGTCGCGATCTGCGAAACGATTGCGGCCTCCCGGGGCGGCACGTGCAAATCGGCCTCGATCGGCGGCCCGTCGAGCGGCCCGTCGGGCGAGAACAAGGTCGTGTAGGTGACCAGCCCGAGGCCTTCCTCGACCTTCACCGCCCCGAGCCGGTTTCGATGAACGCCCACGACCGCGAGGCGATCGATCTCGAACGCGCCGGCCGGCAGGCTGAGGACGCCGCGGCCACGGTTGAGATAGGCCGAGATCGTGATCCGCGCGACCGGGCTCCGGCCGGTGCCGAATTTCCACGTCTCGCCGTCGGCCTCGGGCTGGACGGCGCTGAAGGCCCCGCCGGAGGCGAGCCACGCCGGTGAGTTGTAGACGTCGTAGCTCGCCTCGCGCAGGAGGAACGGCACGCGGAGACCCTCGCGCGGCTCGACGCGGAGCACGGTGCGGTCCGACAGCTTCAGGCGGCCCAGGTGGCCGATGGCCGTCGTCACCCGGAACGGATCCAGGTCGCCGCGGACCATGCTGAAGACGTAGTCGAACACGGTCTGCTCGACCACCTGCTGGATCCGGTGCAGCGCGACGTGGCCGCCGTAGCCCGCGACGGCCGCGACCGCGAGCATTGGCACCCACCAGAGGGGCGAGAAGCGTCGCGAGCGCCACGGCCAGAGGGCCCAGGCCGCGAGCACGCAGAGCCCCGCGTAGAACTCGAGCGTGCGGCGGTTGGCGGCGCTCGCCGATAGGATGCACAGCGCGAGGTAGAGGTAACCGAGGTCGACCTGGCCCGGCCGCGTCTCGGGCGCGCGGGCGGCCTGGCGCCGGAGCGCCCAGAAGAATGCCGTCAGGGGAACCTTCCCGCTCGTGCTGTAGAGCTGGCTTCCGATCAGCGGGAAGAGGAGGAACGGCAGCCACTGGAACAGCAAGGTCATCGCGCGCGGACCGTCGGCGGCGCGCGAGCCGCCGATAGTCGAGAACAGATAGACGCCACTCACGACGATCAGAAGCGTGCAGAGGTCGGTGAGGCGATGGAAGTCGGTCGCCGACAGCTCGAGTCGCCACGTCAGGGCGCGTGCGGACTCGATGAGGATCGCCAGCGGCAGCGCCACGAACAGAAAGCCCGTCTGCCAGCCCCAGAAGAGGAGCGCGGCGCCGAGCAGCATCGGGGGCGGCGTCACAAGCACGCGAGCCCCTCGGCGATCCGGCCGACCTCGAGCCCGTGCACGTCCCCGGGCAGCCGGTCGAGCGTCGCACGCTCGCCCACGACGAAGACTCGGGTCGGCGTGCCGAGCGCCCCCAGGTGGCGCACCAGATCCTGGCGCGCGTCGTCCCACGCCACCAGCACGCACACGCAGCCGCTCAAGAGGTCGTGGCGATCGATCACCGCGTGATGGAGCGAGCGGAACGGCTTGTCCCGGCACGGGCCCACGCACGCCAGCACCTCGAGCAGCTGCTCGGTGTGCGCGACGCCACGCCCCGCGGTGAAGCAGTAGGCCTCCGGCCCCACGAACATGAGGTCGAGCAGCGACTCCTGCGTCCGCATCGAGATCGCGATCGAGGCCGCGACCGAGACGGCGTCCTCGAAGATCGGATCGCCCGGGTGGCTCGTGAACGTGTCGAGCACGAGCGCGTGGCGCACGAAGAACTCGTCGAGATATTCCTTCACGACCGGCCGGCCGAGCCGGGCGAAGCTCTTCCAGTGGATGCGGCGCATCGGATCGCCAGTGCGATAGTCGCGCAGCGACACGAACTCCTCGGAGTCGCCGACGGTGGACGCGAGCGCGACGCCGCCCGGCTGGTACTTGCGGGTCCCGGCGATCTGGATCTCCCCCATCGGATAGCGCTTGGGCAGGACGAGCAGCGATTGGGGCAGCGCGAGCGACTTGAGCGCCCGGATCAGCCCCAGTGGATCCGGCCGCGCGATCGTGACGCCGCCGAAGCGCAGATGGCCCCGGCGCAGCGGCGTGATCTCGACCGTCACCTCGGTCTCGACACCGGGCGGGAGCGGCGGCAGCGGCCGCGGCGGGATGACGGCGCCGCGCTTCTGCGAGACGAGCCACGCCCAGCGCGGATAGCCTACCTGCCGGTCGAACCAGTTCCGGCGCTCCTCGCCGGGCTCGTGCGCGGTCACGAATTCCTCGAACGACGGGCGCGGATCGGTGAGCTCGTCCAGCAGCACGAGCCCGTCCTGGCGCCGGCTCGTCTGGTTCGCGATCGCGACGCGATAGGTGATCGGGATGCCCACCGAGGCGTACCGCGGCAGCATCCTTCGAACCGCGAACCGTCCGCGAAAGACGAGGCTCGACGCCGCCGAGAGGACAACGAGGGCGAGCACCAGGGTGAAGACCTGGTAGCCCACGGTGCGGTTCGTGTCCAGCCCGATCACGACCGCGGCGCCGAGCACGCCGAGGGCGAGCGAGCCCGCGCGCGTGCACCGCCGGTCGAGCCGGTACTGGAACGCCGAGAACGAGCTGAACCAGCGATGCAGGAGACGCTTCATATCAGGCCCCAGCCCCGCGACGGCCTGCGGCGCGCGCTACGCCGGCATCGGGACTTTGGCGAGGATCTCCTCGACGAGGCCGGCCGTCGTGACGCCGGCGAAGCGCGCCTGGGGCTCGATGACGACGCGGTGGGCGATGACCGGTACCGCCATCTCGCGAACGTCTTCCGGGATCACGAACTCGCGCCCCTCCGAGAGGGCCAGCGCCTGCGCGCCCTTCATGAGCGCGAGCGAGGCGCGCGGGCTGGCCCCGAGCTGGATGCCGTTCGCGGCGCGGGTGGCGCGCACGACGTCGACGGCGTAGCGCTTGAGCTCGTCGCTCATGCGGACCGCGGCGGCGCGCCGGCGAACCATGAGCACGTCGTCGATCGAGACGCATGGCTCGAGCGTGTCGATCGGATGGCGCTGCGCCTGCGCCGAGAGGATCGCCACCTCGTCCTCGGGCGCCACGTAGCCAAGGCTCAGCTGCACGGCGAAGCGGTCCATCTGCGCCTCGGGCAGCGGATAGGTCCCTCGGAACTCGACCGGATTCTGCGTGGCGATGACGAAGAAGAGCTCGGCCAGCCGATACGAGCTGCCCTCGACCGAGACCTGGCCCTCGGCCATCGCCTCCAGGAGCGCCGACTGCGTGCGGGGCGAGGCGCGGTTGATCTCGTCGGCCAGCAGCACGTTGGTGAAGACGGGACCCTCGTGGAAGTGGAAGGCGTGATCGCGCTGGTCGAACACGGACACCCCGAGGATGTCGGACGGCAGGAGGTCAGGCGTGAACTGGATGCGCTTGAAGCGCCCGCCGATCGAGCGCGCGAGGGCCTTCGCCAGGGTGGTCTTGCCGGTACCGGGATAGTCCTCGAGCAGCACGTGCCCGCCGCTCGCAAAGGCCGCCAGCAGTCGGCGGATCGCGCCGGACTGGCCGCGCATCACGGTCTCGACGTTCCGAGCGAGCTTGCGAAAGACGTCCTGCGGCTCCGGGTTCATGCTCCAACTCAGCGCTTCCGGCGGAGCCCTTCGATCACGTCGAGCACGCGCAGGATCTCGCGGCCGTCGCGGACCATCTCGCGGTCGCCGGCCTGGCCCCAGCGGAGCACGCCGTCCCGGTCGACGACGAAGGTGGAGCGATAGGCGACGTTCCGGTCGACGTCGTGCACGCCGTAGGCGCGGATCGCCGTGCGGTGCACGTCGCTCAGCAGCGGGAACGGCAGGTTCCGGGCCTTCATGAACGCGGCGTGACAGAACGGGCTGTCACCGCTGATGGCGACCACGGCGGCGCCCCGCCTCGCGATCTCGTCGGCGACCCGTCCCAGGTCGCTCAGCTCTGGGGTTCAGATGCCCCCCCAGTCGTAGCAGTAGAAGACGAGCACGACGTCCTTGCCCTTGAAGTCGGCCAGCGACGTCTCGCCGCCCGCGCTCGACGGCAGCGAGAACCCCGGAGCCGGCTGCCCGAATCGAAGACCGGTCACGACCGACCTGTCGGGCGCCGGAGACTGGCGGGGTGGGTCTCGCGGGGCTTCATGGTGGTGTTCTTCCGGTATACCACGGTAGACACCGGGGCCGGAAAGGCCCGATACCGCTAGAATCTGGCCCCGTGAACCCCCCGCCGTCGGGCCGCTGCAGCTCGTGCGGGCGCGAGCGCGTTGGTGTCCGCTTCCTCTTCCGGGCCGGCTCGGCCGAAGTGCTCAAGTGCGGCCCGTGCGCGCTCAGGCACCCGCCGTTGCTGAAACGCTCGCTCGGGATCGCCGCGATCGTCGGCACCGTGCTCCTTGCCATCAACCAGGGCGATGCGCTCCTGTCGGGCCGGTGGCCGCCCGGCCTCGTCTGGAAGGTACCGCTCACGTATCTGGTGCCGTTCCTGGTCGCGACGTGGGGCGCGCTGCTCAACAGCCGTGTCCCGGACGCGGGGTCGCCCCGGTAACATCCCCGGGATGAGCGCTCACGAACCCACCGTCGGCATCATCGGTCTCGGCTACGGTCGTGCCCACATCCCTGCGTTCCAGGCCAGCGGCCGCAAAGGTCGTCGCGGTCTGCCAGCGCGACGAGGCCGCTGCCAAGACGATCGCGAGCCGCTACGGCGTGCCCGGCGTCTTCGCGAGCTGGGAGGCCATGCTGGACCGCGCGCGGCCCGAGATCGTCGTGATCGCGACGCCACCGCACCTGCATCGCGCGATCGCGCTTCGCGCGGTCGCCGGCGGCGCGCACGCGCTGTGCGAGCAGTCGCTCGCGATGACCCGCGCCGAGGCGCAGTCGATGAGGGACGCGGCGGCGCGCGCGGGCCGCGTCGGCATGACGTCGTTCAACTGGCGCTTCACCGCCGCGATGCGCGAGCTGCACGCGACGATGGCCGGGCGAGGCGTCGGCCGCGTCTTCAACATCGCCGCGCGCGGGCTCGGCTCGCGGCTCGCCGACGAGAAGGCCGCGGCTGCTGGCCGAGCTCGTGTCGGGCGCTCAGGTGACCTTCGCGGTGAGCCGGGTCGCGCACGCCACCAACGAGCAGTCGCTCGAGGTGTGGGGCACCGACGGCGCGCTCCGCTATCGGCTCGTGCGCGAGGGGCCACGCTGGTTCGAGGGCGAGCTCTACGCCAGCCGCGGCGGAGCCGGCTTCGCGCCGGTGGCGCCGCGCGCGACACCGCCGGCCAGGGCCGGCGAGGACGATGCGACCGAGGTCATCGGCAAGGCGCTGATCGCGCCGCTGGTCGCGTCCTTGCTCGACGGGATCCGAACGGGCCGGACGCCGTCGCCGTCGTTCGACGACGGGCTGCGCGCCCAGGCCGTGCTCGACGCCGCACTCGAATCGTCGCGGCGCGGCGCGTGGGTCGCCGTGGAGGCGTGACGAGCCACCAGATCCGGTAGCCGCCCTCGCTCGCGGCGCCAACCTCTCGCGTCTACGAATTCTTGCGCGAGCTCGCGAACGGGATTGCTAGCGTGTCTCCCCGAACATTTTTCTTCTGACGCATTTTTTCTCGGGGGGAGAACGATGGACGATCCCGGCGGGCGGTGGATCGAGTTCACGACCCAGGACGGACGCACGAGCCGCATGCGCGTCGAGCAGATCGACACCGTGATGCGCGCCAACGGCGGCGATGCGGGAGTCATCCACACGAGCCTGGGCGAGCTCATCAGGGTGCTCAACGTCACCCACGTCCTCAAGCAGTGGCGGCACCGGCTCCTCTTCATCGTCTCGCGCCAGGCCGTCAGCTATCACGGCTATCTCCAGCGCGCGTTCTCTGACGTCGACTGGGCCGAGGTCATCTTCGACCGCCGTCGGGGCGAGCGGCGCCAGCAGGAATCGCCGTGGATGGTGGAGCGGCGCGGACGCGGCCGGCGCGCGCGGCCCGACGTCGACGCCCGCGTGCGCGCCTTCGGCTGGGCGATCGTCCGGGTCAACCGCGGCTGAGCGCGAGCCCGGACCAGAGCGCGGCCAGGCGCTGGAGCGCCGCGGCCGGCAGCGGCCCGCGGTTGACCGCGGCCGCAGCCGCCTCGAGATGCTCGAGGCTCGAATAGCCGACGAGAACGGTCGAGACCGCGTCCGACCCCACCGCGAGGCGGATCGACGCCTCCATCAGATTCTCGACGTGCCCCTCCCGCACGAGCCCGCCGAGCGCCTGCGCGCGCGCCACGTCGGTCCGGTAGTCGGGCGCTGTCGCGATCGGGTCGACGGTGGGCACCGCGACGGGATGCCGCGTCTCGACGCCGCTCAAGGCGCCGGCCGCCAGCACGCGGATCACGATGACGCCCATACGGCGCTCGCGCGTGCGGTCGAGGAGCCGGCCGAAATCCTGGGCGGGAAAGCCCGCCAGCACCTGGGCACCGGCGCTCGGGTTGAGCAGGTTGTAGCAGACCTGCGCGGTGTCGATCGTGCCGCCGTCGATCGACTGGTGTAGCGCCGGCGTGTCGCCGAGCCCGGTAATCCCGCAGAAGCCGACCTTCCCCTGCTGGCGGAGCTTCTGCACGGCCGGAACGACCTCGTTCAGGACGTCCCCCACGCTGAGGGCGCCGCGGCCGCGCGCCGTCTCGATCCGGTTGTGGAGCTGGAACAGATCGACGCGCTCCATGTCGAGCCGCTTCAGGCTCGCGTCGAGCGAGCGCCCGACCGCGCCGGCGATGTCGTGCAGATCCGGAGGATCCAGGCGGAACTTGGTGCCGACCTGCACCCGCGCCCTGAGCGATTTCAGCACCTGACCCAGGTTGCGCTCGGACTCGCCGTCGCCGTACGACGGCGCCGTGTCGAAGTAGTTGACGCCGAGCTCCATCGCCCGCGCGACCGCGTGCTCGCGTTCGGCGACCGTGCCGCGGATGATGAGTCCGCCGACGTTGCCGCAGCCGAAGCCGAGCGTGGAGACCCTGAGACCCGTCTTTCCGAGATTCCGCAGCTCCATGGCGCGCCTCCCGTTGCTGTCGTCGGGAACTATTCGCCGACGCCCGACGGGTTGTCAAGCGGTCGGCCTCCTCGTACAGTCGGACGAAACGCTCCGACAGCGCCGGGAGGTGCCCATGGGCCCGTCACACGTCACCGAGAACAACCACGAGCGCGCGCGCCTGCGCGCCCTCGTCGACCGTCTGAGCGACGGCGAGCTGGCGCGACCGCTGGAGGCCGGCTGGACCGTCGGCGCCGTCCTCGCCCACCTCGCCTTCTGGGATCAGCGCGCCCTGCTCCTGATCGAGCGCTGGGAGAAAGAAGGCGCGCACGCGGTGCCGCGCTCGATCGATCAAAAGGACGTCGACTGGATCAACGACTCGGCCAAGGCGCTCTGCCTGGCCCTTGCCCCGCGCGCGGCGGCGCGGCTCGCGGTGGCGGTCGCCGACGCGGTCGACCGTCGGGTCGAGGCCCTGTCGGACGAGCTCATCACCGCCAACGCCAAGGCCGGCGGCCCGATCACCCTGCTTCGCGCCGAGCATCGGCGCGTGCATCTCGACGAGATCGAGCGGGCGCTCGGTCAGGGCGGCGCCCGCTAGGCCGGCGCGCGCGCCCGCTCATCGCGCGGGGCGCGCGGCGCGAGCCCGGGCCGTGGCCTCGCCGTAGCGCTCGGCCGCGTCCTGATAGGCGCGCGCCGCCGCCGCAAGCTCCTTGCGGCTGGCGAGGCCGTCGCCCTCGACCTGCCGGATCTGCGCCTGGTCGAAGAGATCCCGCGCGAGCTGGTCCGCCTGGGCGGCGAGGGCTTGCTGGCGCCGGGCTGCGACCGCCGCGTGGGCTTGATCGAGGCTGGTCTTCAGACGCGCGAGCTGGCGCTCGTTCTCCTCCTCCCGCGGGGCTTCCGCCGTCGCCGCCTGATACTCGGACTGCGCCTGGCCGAAGAGGCCGACCGCCGCGGCGTAGTCCGACCGGCCGAGCGCGGCCATTGCCTCGCGCTCCTTTGACTGCGCCGAATTGAACCGGTTACGAGCGTAGAAACCGGCCGCCACCCGCTCGGCCGCCTGCCTGGCCGCGACCATTCGGGACCGCGCCTGCTCGGCGTCGTCGCGCGCGTTCGATGTTCCTGCGCCTGGCGCTGCCGGCTTGGCCGGCTCGCGCGGCGAGACGCTCGAGCGCTCGGTCTTGCCCGGTGACGCGGCGGGAGTCGACGGCGCGACAGCCGGCGGCGGCGCCGACGCGGTGGGCGTCGAGGCGGTTCGCCTCGGCGCGGGCGCGGGAGCATCCGGTCGATCCGCCGCTCGCGGCTTCTCCGCGGCAGGGCGCGTCGCGTCGTCGCGAGTCGGCGCCGGGCGGGCCGGCTCCTCCGCTGGCTCCGTCTTCACCGCGCCTGCCTCTGTCCTCGTCGCGCCGGCGTTCGGCACGGTGGCAGCGGGCGTGTTGGAGGAGGAGCCTCGAGGAGCGGCCGGAAGCCAGACGTAGAGCGCGACCGCGACGAGCCCCGCGAGTGCGGCGCCGGTGCCGACTGCGATCCAGGGGACGCGGGACACCGGCTCTCTGTCGGTCTCCTGCACTCCGGCATCGTCCGACCGCCAGCGGCCGGTTGACACGTCGGCGATCGCGGGGGCCTCGTCGACCGCTCGCGCGTCGGGTATCGTCCGCGCTGCCTCGATCACCGGCATCGCGTCGATCACCGGCTCGGCGTCGATCGCCGGCGTTTCGTCGTTCGCCGGCGGGGCGGGCGGCGCCGGCGCGGCGGAGGCCACCGCGATCGCCGGGGCGGGCGGCCCGAGCAGCGACGACGGCCGATTCCTCGGCTTGTCGCCGGCGACGGCCTCGCGGTCGGCGTCGCCAACAAGCTCGCGTCGGATCAGATCGAGGCGCCGGCCCATTTGCCCAAGGTCGGCGAAGCGATCGCCGGGCTCCTTCTGCAGTGCCTGCGCGATGACGTCCGCCAGCTCCGTCGGCATGCTCGAATCGAGCTCGGTGAGCCGCGGAGGCGTGGTCGTCCGCAGCTGCTCGAGGATCTGCAGTGGATCGTCCCCCGAGAACGGCGGGCGCCCGCTGAGCAGCTCGTAAGACACGGCCGCGACCGAGAACAGATCCGAGCGGCGATCGGCCTGGCCGCGCACCTGCTCGGGCGCCATGTAGCGGAGCGTGCCCATGAACATCCCGGTCCGGGTGAGGTCTCGCTGCGTCGCCGCGCCGGCGATCTGCGCGATGCCGAAATCCAGAATCTTCACCTGGCCCGTGCGCAGGAGCAGGATGTTCGCGGGCTTGATGTCGCGGTGCACGACGCCTTTCTGGTGCGCGAAGTGAAGCCCGTCGCAGATCTGCAGGACGATGTCGAGCTTGTCGGAGAGGCTCAGCTGCGCCTGGCGAGCGATGACCCGGCGAAGCTCCTCGCCCTCGAGCAGCTCCATCACGATGAAGAGCCGCCCGCTGTCTTCGCCCATGTCGTGGATGATGACGATGTTCGGATGGGTGATCCGCGCGCACGCCTGCGCCTCGCGGAAGAAGCGCGCGCGGAGCTCGGGCGTGACCTCGAGATTGGAGATGACCTTGAGCGCGACCGGGCGCTGCAGGACCGGGTCGCGGGCCCTGAAGATCGTGCCCATGCCGCCCCGTCCGATCAGGTCGATCACTTCGTACTTGCCGATCTTCTCTGCCGTCGGACCTGGGCTCACGCGTGATCCTCGGCACCCGCCCGGGCGCGGCGCCGCTCGAGATCGCGCCGAGTGTAAGCCGGGGCAGTTTGGGCGCGCAAACTTTCCGGCTCCGCGGTGAGCACGAAGCCGGGGCGCTTCGCGCGACGCCCGTCAGAACCGGATCGAGATGCCGTAGAGGACGTCGTGCCCGGTGAGCTCGGTATCCGACGGGTTCGGACGGTCGCCGTGCGAGAGGCCGTCGCGGCCGAACTGCAAGAATCGGTAGCCGCCGAACAGCTCCGCGTTGCGCGTGAACCGCCACGAGAGCCCGGCGCCCCAGCTGAGGCCGAGCGCCATCGAGCCCTCGTTCCGTCCCCCGAGCTGGCCCGAGCGTGACGCGCCGTCGCCCGGGAAGAGGACGGTCGGCCCGAACGACAGGTACGGGGCGAGCGCGTTGAGCGCGGAGGCGCCGGTGGTCGGCCACCGGAGCTTGAGACCCAGCGAGATTGCCGTACCGAGCAGATCCTCGTCGAGGAGGCGATACGGAGCGGTGCCGAGGCCGGGATCTTCGGTGCCGATCACGGGCCGAGGCCCGAGCGTCGACACGCGGAAGCGCGAGGTATCGAACCCGAGCGACAAGGGCAGAGAGCCGTCGAGCCAGCGGTCGACTTCCGGATTCTGCGCGCTGCTCGCCGAATTCTGCGCGGTGCTGGAGCAGGGGGCCGCCGTGACGGCAGCCGCCACCGCCAGCACGACCGCCAGCCACCAGCGACCTGTCTTCATCACAGGAACGCTATCCTACCAGCCGCCGGGATCGCGCGCGAGCGGTCGTGCCGGAGTGCCGGGCGGGCCCGGGGGCCTCCGGCGAGCCCTAGGCCGGGGCGCGTTTCTCGAACACGAGGGGCTGATCCCGATCGTGACGCCCCTCGCGGAACAGCTCCGGCGCATTCGGCAGCTCGTAGTAGATCTCCAGATAGTTTCCGTCCGGATCGTGGAAGTAGATGCTCTTCTGGCTCACGTGGTCCACGGCGCGGACGATCGGGATCCCGTGCTCGTGCAAGGTGAAGTACGCGTCCGCCAGCGCCGCCTCGCTCCTCACGTGAAAGGCGACGTGATGGACGCCGACGCCTCCGGGCACCACCCGCTGAGCCGACTCGGGATTCTGAACGGGGAAGAGGTCCAGCGTGTGGCCCTGTCCCTCGAGCGCCATGAAGACGCCCCCGTGCTCGGGATCCTCCTCGACGACCTTGAGCCCGAGGATGGTGGAGTAGAAGGCCTTCGACCGCTCCACGTCGCTCACGCGCAGCAGCACATGGCCGATCCCGTCGAGTCGAATCATCGGTCCCTCCTCCTGGTTCCCGGCCCTCGATCTGGTTCTCGCCCCGCCCCCGGACGCGCCGGGTACCCCGCGCTGAGAGTGTACCGCGGGGCCGAGGCTAAAGGCGCAACGGGCCGAGGTCAAGCGCGAGTCGGCGCGCCGGCGGGCGAATCGCGGCGCATGATCCAGAGGGCGCCCCCCTGCAGGGCGAGCGCGGCCGCGATGGCCGCGGCGAAGGCCTGCGCGATGTTGGCTCGCTCGATCAGCAGGGCCAGCACGAAGAAGAAGCCGGCGAACGCGAACAGCCCGAGCAGGAGGCCGCGGAGCACGCGAATCGCCGGGCCGGGCCCTTCGAGATGGTGCGCGAAGCCCGCGAGGACGGCCCCGTAGAGGGGGAACGTCGCCAGAAGCCCCGTGAGCGACGGGCCCAGCGCGGTGGCGAGGCCCGTGAGCAGCAGCACGATCGCGGTCGTCACGACCAGCCTCGCCGGAATGTCCCAGCGCGGTCTCCGCACGGGGCGCGGCCCCGCCGAATCCCTCGGCATGAAGACCAGGGCGACGACGATCGTGCCGATCACCAGCGCCAGGAGCGGAACGAGCGCGAGGGTGAGGCGCTGCAGAACGACGGTCGCCGCGGCGAACCCGAGACTGCCGGCGAGGAGCGCCGTGGGCCAGCGCGGCGCCCGGGCCCAGCGTCCGTAGAGAACGCAGAACACGGCTTGCGCGGCGGCGCCGGTCATGGAGCCGACGGCCGCGCCGGCGGCGAACGACACGCCCTGGTCGAGGGCCAGGAAGAACGCGACCGGGCCCGACGTGAGCGGAAACCCGACGAGCCAGCCGCTGACACCCGGGCCCCACCGCCGCCCGGCCAGGCTGACCGCGCCGATCAAAGTGGGTGTGAGCAGGAGCTTGAGCGCCAGACCGTCCACGACTCCGGAGCTTATCGCGGCGCGGCCGGCGGTGGGAGCTACTGCGGCGGCGTGGCGGGAGAGGCCGGATGAGCGCGCAACACCGTGAAGGAGAACGTGGCGCCCTGCCCTTCTTCCGACTCGCAGCCGACGCGGCCGCCGCACTGCTCGACGATGAGCCGCACCAGGTAGAGACCCAGGCCCGTGCCGTC
>Ga0306920_100006979_pt1 | contig 14819 bp, 10 predicted proteins | sample flu12Cox44000170_FD_204666 | JGI IMG/M metagenome (GOLD analysis project Ga0306920, IMG submission 204666) | Lab enrichment of tropical soil microbial communities from Luquillo Experimental Forest, Puerto Rico - flux4day.12C.oxic.44.000.170 (v2)... | ecosystem: Environmental > Terrestrial >... | reverse complement strand
GCCACGGTTGCGGTGGCAGTCGCCAGGATAACGTCCGGGGCCAGCGCGACCAATTCTGCCGCGTCCGTGCGAATGCGCTCAACATCCTCACCGCTCCAGCCATACTCGATTTGCAGGTTGTGGCCTTCGGTCCAACCTAAATCCCGTAAGCCCTGGCGGAACGCATTCAGACGCGCTTGCCCTTCTGTATCGTTTGCTTCCCTGGAGATGAGCCATCCAACTCGCCGCACGCGATCATTTTGCTGCGCGAGCGCGATGAACGGCCAAAAGGCTGTTGTGCCCCCAACAACGTTGATGAAATCGCGTCGCCTCATGGAGCTGGCATGAAGCCACAATTTTGGGTTTTCACTTGGGCGATCAAAGCAGGAAATTGCGACCGATGAAATGGGTCAATTCGCGCTGCGGAAATCCTTGAACCGCAAAAGGCTACCCGGCATCGGCTGAGGATCAGTTTCGAGCCGATAGGCTGACAGCGCTAGGCTGTCTTTGTTCACAGCCGTGCCAATCACGCCAGACGAATGATGCGCGCTACTCCGCTGCCACCGCGCGTTGCACGCGCCATTGTATCAGCAGCGCGCGCAGTGCCGCGGGCTTGAGCGGCTTGTAAAGCACCTGAATATCGCTTTTGCGGGCATTCTCCCGAATGGCGGGCGACCTGTCCGCCGTGATCAGAATGGCCCGCAGATCGCCGCCGAAGCGCTCGCGCAGCGCTCCGATCGCCGCAATGCCGTCGCCGCGATCGAGATGGTAATCGATCAGCAGTCCATCGGGGACCAAGTTGTGATCTCCGATTACGCCGAAGGCAGCCTCGACATCCGGCGCTTTGAAGACCCGGCAGCCCCAGCCTCCGAGCAAGGACTCCATGCCATCAAGGATGGCGGGCTCGTTATCGATGCAAAGCACGGTGATGCCGGAGAGCCGCGCGCGGTTGAAATCAAGCGCCTGCACATGCGTTTCCGTCCTTGCCGTTGCGGTGGCGAGGGGTACCTCGACGGAGAAGCGGGAACCGCGGCCGGGTGCCGAGGCGAGCGAGATCTTGTGATCGAGTACGCGCGCGACGCGTTCCACAATCGAAAGCCCCAGACCCAACCCGCGAGCGGTCTTGGCGCCCGCGTCGAGCCGGTGGAATTCCTCGAAAATCGTTTGTTGCTTCGAGGCCGGGATGCCGAGCCCGGTATCGTACACATCGATGCGCACGTGTCCGTCGCGCCGCTGGCATCCCACGAGCACACGGCCCGTGACCGTATATTTGATCGCGTTCGAGACCAGATTCTGCAGCAGGCGGCGCAAGAGGCGCCGGTCGGACTGCACTGCCAGCGAGCATGGCATGAAGCGCAGATCGAGCCCCCGTTCCAGCGCCAAAGGTGCGAACTCCACTTCGAGTTGCCGCAGCAGATCATCGATCTGAAAGTCGACGATTTCCGCTTTCATGGCGCCGGTATCGAGCCGGGAAATGTCGAGTAGGGCTCCAAGTATCTCTTCGACAGCGTCGAGCGAAGCATCGATGTTGCCAACGAGCTGTGAATCGTCGTCAGCGGTTTGACGCTCCACCAGGCTGGTGACGTAGAGCCGCGCCGCATTGAGCGGCTGCAGGATGTCATGGCTCGCAGCCGCGAGAAATCGAGTCTTCGAGATGTTGGCCTGCTCGGCCTGCGCCTTGGCGCGCTCAAGCTCGGCATTCAACCGCGTGAGCTGCTCGGTGCGCTCCTGCACGCGCCCTTCCAGCGATTCGTTGGCGCGCTCGAGCTCCTCGGCGGCTTTCACGCTTGGCGTGATATCGGTAAAGGTCGTAACGATGCCTCCGTCCGGCATCGGATTGGCGCGCACTTCCATGACCAGATCGCCCTCAGGCGAGCGTTCGAGGAACGGCTCGCCGGTCTCGGCGTAGCGAGCGAACCGCTCGCGTACCATGGCCTCGATCGTTGCATGATCGTCGCAGCTCCGCTCCGCCTTGAAGCGCAGGATCTCATCGAGACTGGTGCCGACGCGCGTGAGTTGCGCCGGCAACGCAAGCAGTTCTCCGAACTGGCGGTTCCAGCATACGAGGTGCAATTCCTTATCGAACACGGCAATGCCTTGCCGGACATGATCGAGCGCGGTTTGCAGGATTTCCCGGTTGTAATGGATCGCAGCATTGGCATCGTCGAGCAGCTTGAGCGCCGCATCAGTCGAGACGGTGCGCTTGCGCAGGAGAAGCGACAGCACCAGGCGGGACGAGGCTGCTCCGATCGCGGATGCGAGAAGATGCTCGGCATAGCGGAGCAATTGGAAATCCGCTTCTGCCTTCGGCTCAATGCGCAGGCCCCGCGTCAACGCGTAGCTGTCAAAGGATATACGGGTGCGTTCTGCACCCAGGTAGCGTGCCACCGTGCCGGTAAGCTCCTCGATCGCCACCGAGGAGCGCCGGAGCCGGAAGCTCGGAGGAATAGGCGTGAGCTGGGACGGAACAAACAGGTCGGCTTGCAGGCGCTCGATGGAGGCCGGCGCGCGGCTGATGGAGAAGATCACGTAGGCCAGCAGATTAAGCGACAACGTCCAGATCACGCCATGCGCAAGCGGCGGCAGGTCGACCCCGAGCAGCGCTTGCGGGCGCAAGGCTGCAATGCCCCACGGACCTTGCGAGAGCAGGCCCTGACCGACGATGCCGGCGTCGGCAAGACTCGGGATCAGCAGCGTGTAGGCCCATGCCAGAATGCCGATCGTCATGCCGGCCATGGCGCCGCGTGCCGTGGCGCGGCGCCAGATCAAGCCGCCAAAGAAGGCTGGCGCCAGTTGCGCGATGGCGGCAAACGACAGCAGTCCGATCGAGGCGAGCTGTGCGTCTCCGGCCAGGCGATAATAGACGTAAGCGAGAAACAGAATCACGAAGATCGCTGTCCGGCGCACTGCGAGCAGCAGCCCCCCGACGTTCTCGCGGCGGCTGATCAATGCCTCGCGCCGCTGCAGCACGAGCGGCATGATGATGTCGTTCGATATCATGATGGCAAGAGCGACCGATTCAACGATCACCATTGCGGTAGCCGCCGACAATCCGCCGACGAAGGCAGCGATCGTGAACAAATCGGACCGCGCGGCCAGCGGGAGCGCCAGGACGAACATGTCGCTGTCGACGTCGCTCTCGGGAAATGTGAGCAGACCTGCCAGCGCGATCGGAACCACGAACAGATTGATCAGGACAAGGTAGAGCGGGAACAGCCAGGCGGCACGCTTGATCTCGCCTTCGCTGTTGTTCTCGACCACGGTAACGTGAAACTGCCGGGGCAGCAGCACGATCGCAAACAGTGAAAGCAATGTCATCGCCGCGAGCCGCGCTGCGGCAGGCTCGCGGGTGAGCGCGGCGGCCGCATGCGGCTCTTTGAGTGCCTGAGAGAACAGTTCGATAGGCCCATCGAATATCCAGAACGTGACAAATACGCCGACCGCGACGAAAGCGACGAGCTTGACCAGAGATTCGGTCGCGATCGCCAGCATCAGGCCGTCCTGGTGCTCGGTCGCATCGATATGACGGGTCCCGAACAGGACCGCGAACATCGCCATTGCCAACGCGACATACAATGCGATGTCGCCGAGCACCGGCTGCATTGTCGCGCTCGCAGGTCCGATATGAACGAGGATTGTCGTGAGCGAGGACGATACCGCTTTGAGCTGCAGCGCGATGTAAGGAATGGTCCCGATAATCGCGATCAGGGCCACGGTGGCTGCGACGGTCTGCGCCTTGCCATAACGCGCGGCGATGAAGTCGGCGATGGACGTGATGTTCTGCGCCTTGGCAAGACGCACGATGCGCGTGATCAACGGCGAGCAGACCCCGATGACCAGCATCGGACCGACATAGATGGTGAGAAAATCAAACCCGGTCCGTGACGCCAATCCGACGGAGCCGAAAAACGTCCAGGACGTGCAGTAGATCGCCAGCGACAACGGATAAATGAAACGGCGCCATCGGCCCGCGCGTCCGAGGCGGCCGGTTTCATCACCGTAAGTTGCAACGATAAAGAGGAGGCCGATATAGCCGAGCGCAAAGGCGATGACGACCCAGGCCTGCAGCATGAAAAAATCTATTCCGCCGCCCAGGCACGCTCCTTGCGCGGCAAGTCGAGCCGATCCCAGACGTCGAGCAACGCCTCGGCAAGAGCGTCGATCAGCGCGTCGTCATGATAGGGAGTCGGCGTGATGCGCAGCCGCTCGCTTCCCTTCGGCACAGTGGGATAATTGATCGGCTGGATATAGATCCCGTGCTCGGCGAGCAGAAGATCGCTCGCCCGCTTGCATCGCTCCGGCTCACCCACGAGCACCGGAACGATGTGGGTCGGGCTCGGCATGACGGGCAGCCCGGCAGCAGCAAGCACGGCTTTGGCACGCGCACTGCGCTCCTGGTGGCGCTGGCGCTCGAAGCCCGACGCCTTGAGATGCCGGATCGCCGCGGCGGCGGCGGCGCAGATCGCAGGCGGCAGCGCGGTGGTGAATATGAAGCCGGGCGCGTAACTGCGCACCGCATCGATCAGCGTCAGCCGGCCGGTGATATAGCCGCCCAGGCAGCCGAACGCCTTGGCGAGCGTTCCCTCGATCACGTCGAGCCTTGCTGTGGCGCCCTGCGCTTCGGCCTGCCCGCCGCCACGCCCGCCATACATCCCGACTGCATGAACCTCATCGGCATAAGTCATGGCGCCATATCGTTCAGCGAGATCGCAGATGCGATTGATCGGCGCCAGGTCGCCGTCCATGGAATAGAGCGTCTCGAACACAATGAGCTTGGGGCGCCCCGGCTCGGCCCCTTTGAGCAGCTCTTCGAGATGCTCCATGTCGTTATGGCGGAAAATCCGCTTCTCGCATTGCGATTGCCGCACCCCCTCGATCATGGAGTTGTGATTCAAGGCATCCGAGAGGATCAGGCATTGCGGGAGGAGCCTTGCGATGGTGGCTATCCCGGTCTGATTTGACACATAGCCGGATGTGAAGACGAGGGCGGCCTCCTTGCCGTGCAGGTCGGCGAGCTCGCGTTCGAGCTCCACTAGGGGATGGTTGGTGCCTGCGATATTGCGTGTGCCGCCCGCCCCGGTGCCCATTCGGGCGGCGGTCTCGACCATGGCGGCGATCACCTTGGGATGCTGACCCATGCCGAGGTAATCGTTGGAGCACCACACAATGACGTCGCGCGGCCCCTGCGGCGAGTGCCAGATTGCGCGCGGGAAGCGGCCGGCCAGCCGTTCGAGATCGGCAAAAACGCGGTAGCGCCGCTCGTCCTTCAACCTGCCGAGCGCGTCCTCGAAATAACTGCTGTAATCCATGACTGCGCCGTCCCGCGGGATGTCCGTTTTAGAGGGCTTTCGATCGGTTTGTCGAGCCGTCATAAACGCGCGTGCCGGCGAGTAATTGATCTCGATCAAGAGTCCTCGCCCCTATGCATTAAGCCGGGCGAAGGCTTTACTTGTCTTGCGCCGATCATGCCCGATCCCGCCTGCCGCTTCACATTCGCGTAACCATTCACGCCGAGGACCTCCCGCCATGCCGAAAAACCGGGCCCGTGGCCTCAATGATGGCCTGACCAACTATGGGGACTATGACTTTTCCCGCTATCTGCGGCGGTCGTTCGCGCTGTCCATGGGGTATTCCCGCGCAATGTTGGACAAGCCCGTGGTCGGCATTGCCTTTACGCCTTCCGGGTTCAACAACTGCCATCGTCATTTCCCCGAACTCCTGGCCGCCGTGAAACGCGGCGTCCTGGCGGCCGGCGCATTGCCGCTCGAGTTTCCAACCATTTCGCTCGGCGAGGTGTTCCTGAACCCGACCAGCCTCAAGTACCGCAATCTGATGTCCATCGACACCGAGGAGATGATCAGGGCGCAGCCCATGGATTGCGTGGTGCTGATGGGCGGCTGCGACAAGACCGTTCCGGCGCAACTCATGGGCGCAATCTCCGCCGGCCGGCCGGCCATCATGCTGGTTGCGGGCCCCATGATGACGGGGCGGCATCGCGGTGAGCGGCTCGGTGCCTGCACCGACTGCCGCCGCTTCTGGGCAAGCTACCGCGCAGGCAAGGTCGGCGATGAGGAGATTTCGCAGGTGGAGGGCCAGCTTGCCGTGACGGCCGGCACCTGCTCGGTCATGGGCACGGCCTCGACCATGGCGTGCCTCGCCGAGGCACTCGGCATATTGCTTCCGGGCAGCGCCGCCATTCCCGCGGTGCATGCGGACAGGCTGCGCGCTGCCGAGGCGACGGGCGCTGCGGCGGTAAAGCTGATCGGCTCGCAGCTCACTCCTGGTCGCATCATCACCGGCAAGTCGATCGAAAATGCCCTGCGGGTCCTGCTTGCGATTGGGGGTTCGACCAACGCCGTCATCCACCTCACCGCGATTGCCGGCCGCGCGGGCATCAGGATCTCGCTCGATGACATCAACCGATTGTCGGAATCCACGCCGGTGCTGGTTAATCTCAAGCCGGTCGGCAACGGCTATATGGAGGATTTTTTCGCGTCGGGCGGCATGGGCGCGCTGTTACGCGAGCTCAAGCCGCTCCTGCATCTCGACTGCATGACCGTGACCGGACAAACGCTCGGCGAGCGTTTGGCGGCCGAGGAGGCATCGCATCGCGACGGTGCCATTATTGCGGGGCGCGAGCGGCCGGTGGAACCGCAGGGCGGATTGGTCGCCTTGTTCGGAAATCTCGCGCCCCGGGGCGCCATCCTCAAGCGTTCGGCTGCGGATCCGAAACTGTTCGAGCATGAGGGGCGTGCCGTGGTCTTTTCCTCGCTTGCCGATCTTGCCGCGCGCATGGACGACCCCACCCTCGATGTCACGCCCGACGATGTGCTGGTCCTGCAGAACGCAGGTCCGCATGCAGAGGCGTGCATGCCCGAAGCCGGTTACCTTCCCATCCCCAGGAAGCTCGCGCAGCAGGGCGTGAAAGATATGATCCGCGTCTCCGACGCGCGCATGAGCGGCACCGCCTTCGGGACCATTGTCCTGCACGTCACACCGGACTCCGCCTCGGGCGGGCCGCTCGGCTTTGTGCGCAACGGCGACCGCATCCGGCTCTCCGTCAAGGAGCGCCGCATCGATGCGCTGGTGGACGAAGCCGAGTTGAAGCGGCGCACGAGCGCAGGCACACCCGTGCGGGCGCAGCGCGGCTACGAAAAGCTCTACGCCGACGAAATCCTTGGCGCCGATGAAGGTTGCGATTTCGCTTTCCTGCGCGCTCCCGCGCTCGCGGGATGAGCCGCCTTTATTCCGACAGCTTCTGTTCGCGTAACTGAGCCCTTTCGCGCGAAAGATCCCGGATGGCGCCCGATGCCATCCGCGGTACTATCAAGCATACACGCGGGAGAGGGCCGATGGCGGTCGAGAGCATTTTCTATTCGGTAGCAGGCATCAGCTGTCGCGGTGCGCTCATCTGGGATGAAGCGGTGAAGGCCAGTCGGCCGCTTTTGCTCATGGCGCCCAATTGGCGCGGTGTCATCAAGCCGGCGATAGAGACCGGACAGATGCTCGCCGAGCACGGCTATGCGGTCTTTGTGGCCGACATGTTCGGCGAGGGCAACGGCCCGGTCGGAACCGAGGACCCGCTGGAGTTCCTCAAGCCGTTCATGGCGGACGTGGCGACCATGCGCCGGCGCATCGCCGCCGGGCTCGACACCTTGACCCGCGAGGCCGATCGGCGGGCGATCGGCTACATAAATCGTCGCGCCGCCATCGGCTTTTGCTTCGGCGGGCTCAACGTGCTCGATCTTGCTCGCACCGGCGCCGACGTAGCCGCGGTCGTGTCCATGCATGGCACGCTGGCCACGCCGGAACCTGCCAAGCGCGGAGAAATCAAAGCCGCGGTGCTCGCGGTTCATGGCGCCGCCGATCCGATCGCACCCAAAGCCGAGCGCGATGCGTTCGAGGCGGAGATGACGGCGGCAGGCGCACGCTGGGCGCTGTTGACGTTCGGCGACGTCGTCCACGCCTTCACCGACCCGCAGGCCAACCACGCCGGAGTTGCCGTTTACAACGAGCCCGCTACGCGTCATGGCTATGCGCTCGCCCATGCTTTCATTGCGGATGCCTTCGCGGGACGGCTGTGACCCGGATAGCGCGCCAGCGCGTCCGGGACATGATAATATGTCCATAAACCACGAGCGGAGGTTTCCATGCACGCCGTCTCCATTCCTCAACCGGTCATCGACCGTATCGTCGCCAAGCGCGGCCGCGCCTACGCCTTCGAGGGCATGGAGCCTGCAAAAACTGCGCTCGTCGTGGTCGACATGCAGAACGCGTTCATGCTGCCTGGGGTCGCGCATGCGCTCTGCCCCATGGCAGAGAAGATCGTGCCCAACATCAACCGGCTCGCGGCAGCGGTGCGGGCGACGGGTGGAACGGTGGTCTGGATCAAGACCACGTTCATGCCGGATGCGCTGCAGAGCTGGTCGACCTATTTCGAGATCGCAAGCCCCGAGCAGGGCAAGAAGCGCATCACTGCATTGACCGCAGACAGCAAGGGGCACGAGCTTTGGTCGTCGCTCGACATAAAGCCCGCCGATCTCATCGTGGAGAAGAACCGGTTTAGCGCCTTCATCCAAGGCTCGTCGCGGCTCGCGGAGATCCTGCGCGAGCGCGGGATCGATACGGTCCTCATCACTGGCACCGTCACGAATGTCTGCTGCGAGTCGACCGCGCGCGACGCCATGATGCTCAATTTCAGGACCATCATGGTCAGCGACGGCAATGCCGCTGTCACCGACGAAGACCATAACGCGTCGCTCTGCGCATTCTATCTCACCTTCGGCGATGTCATGGCGACGGATCATGTAATCGCCTGTCTCGAGCGCAACGCGCGCAAGGGTCTCGCGGCCGCGGAGTAAGCCGGCGCGACATATGCACGGGGCTACCCCTGTTGTCGCCGAGGTGCCTCAAGCGGCCGAGATCATCGCGCGCGCCCGCGCCTTGACGCCCACGCTTGCCGCGCGCTCGCGCGAAGGCCGCCGCCGGCGCCAGATTCCCGATGAAACCATCGCGGATATGCAGAGCGCAGGCTTGTTCCGCGTGCTCCAGCCGAGGCGCTGGGGCGGCTACGAGATGGATCTGCATACCTTTTACGAGGTGGAACTGGCGCTCGCCCGGGGCGACATGTCGAGCGCATGGGTCTACGGCGTCTCCGGGGTGCATCCCTGGTTCATGGCGCTGTTGGATGACCGGGCGGCGCACGAGGTGTGGGGCCGTGACACCGGCGTCCTGATCTGCTCCTCGCTGATGCCGGCCGGCAAAGCCGCGGCCGTTCCCGGCGGATTCCGGCTGAGTGGGCGCTGGAAATATGCAAGCGGCTGCGCCCATTGCGATTGGGCACTGCTGGGCGCGATGGTCACTCTCTCCGATTCTGCTTCCGAGGGCCGCATCTTCCTGTTGCCACGCACGCAATACCAAAGCATCGACACCTGGGAAGTCAGCGGGCTCGAGGCGACCGGAAGCTGGGACGTCGTTGTCGATGACGTGTTCGTGCCCGAATACCGATCCCAGAGCATGCGCGACAATTTCCTGCTGCGCGGTGCGGGTCAGGCGATCAACGCGTCGAGCCTCTATCGGCTGCCGTTCGGACAGATCTTCGTGCGCGGCATTTCAACCGCGGCGCTCGGCGCGTTGCAGGGCATGCTCGATGCGCTGGTCGACTACAGCAAGACGCGCGCCACCCGCGCGGGCGGACGCGCAGCGGAGAATCCATTCGTCCAGCTTGTCTGCGCCGAGACCGCCGCCGCCATCGACGAGATGAAAGGAACGCTGCACCGCAATTTTCTCAGCCTGCACACTTATGCCGAGCGCGGGGAGACGCCGCCTCTGGCCGAGCGCATGCGGTACAAGTTTCAGTCAACCGCGGTGACCGAACGCGCGACCGTCCTTGCAGCGCGCATGTTCAAGGCAACGGGAGCTGCCGGATTGTCCGATGCGCTGCCGTTTGGTGGCGTGCTTGCCGATCTCATGGCCGGACGGCAGCACATTTCCAATCAATACGAATATGTCGGGAGCTCCTGGGGCGCGGTGATGCTCGGCGCCGAGAACAAGGACTTTATGGTTTAGAGCATGATCCCGAAAAGTGGGAACCGGTTTTCGGAAAAAGATCATGCTCAAACAAAAAGTTAGAGCGGGATGATGATTCGAAGAAAAGTCATCCCGCTCTAGCGCCGCCGGCTTCACTCCGGCCTGATATTTGCTGCGCGGACCACTCGAACCGGATTTCGCCAACGCTCAATCCGGGCTACTGGTCAATGTGCTAGAGCCTTTGGATCATGACCCGCCATCTCACTCCCGCCACCGCAGCCTTCATCGGCGCCGCCGGCAACAGGCTCGTTGCGGACGTGTTCGGCCAGAACGGGCCTGCGGTGCTGCTCCTTCATGGCGGCGGGCAGACGCGGCATGCCTGGGGCAAGACCGCGGCGGGGCTCGCAGGCAGTGGCCATGTTGCTTATGCGCTCGATCAACGCGGTCACGGCGATTCCGAATGGGTCGCAAGCGGTGCCTATGCGTTCGCCGATTATGCCGAAGACGCCAAGGCGGTCGCGGCCGAACTCACCCGGCGCTCCGGGACGAAGCCGATCGTCATCGGCGCTTCGCTCGGGGGCATCGCCGCGCTCCTTGCCGAGGGCGCGGCCGAGCGCGATCGCGACACGAGCATCTTCTCCGCCCTCGTACTCGTGGACATTACGCCACGCGTCGATCCGAGCGGTGTTGCGAAGGTGATCGGCTTCATGCGCGCAAACGCCAACGAGGGATTTGCTTCCGTCGCCGACGCGGCACAGGCGGTGGCCAGGTATCTGCCGCACCGCCCGCGCCCGCGCAGCCAAGAGGGACTGAAAAAGAATCTGCGGCTCTCGCCCGACGGCCGCTGGCGTTGGCATTGGGATCCGCGTTTCCTCGAAGGTCCGCGCGCCACCGGAGCTGACCGCCAGACGCTCGAAGCCACCCTGATCGAGGCCGCGCGGCGGATCCGGATACCGGCACTGCTGGTGCGCGGCGCGTCCTCCGAGCTCGTGAAGGAGGCGCACGCCAAGGAGTTTCTCGAGCTCGTCCCGCACGCGGATTACGTTGACGTGAGTGGCGCGCGCCACATGGTGGCGGGCGACCGCAACGATCATTTCTCTGCGGCGGTAGTGTCGTTCATCGAGCGGTTGCCGACAGGAACAAATGGAAAGGGATAATGCCGCGTCGTGTACCCGCAGAGCAGGATGATTTTTCTTTGAATCATCATCCCGCTCTAACTTTTTGTTTGAACATGATCTTTTTCCGAAAACTGGTTCCCACTTTTCGGGATCATGCTCTAATATTTGCGCTGTCTCTTGCTGTGCTGGCGAGCTCAAACCTCCATGCGGAGGCTCAAACCGCCCGGCCGCTTGACTACGAATTCTTCAAGACCCGTGTGGAGCCAATCTTCCTGGCCAAACGGCCGGGTTACGCGCGCTGCTATGTCTGCCACGCCGAGGGCAATAACGCCTTTCACCTGGAAAAGCTCGCGCCCGATGCGCGCATGTGGAACGAGGAGCAATCGCGTCTCAACTTTGCGATGGCGGCAAAGCTCGTCAATCCCGGCGATCCCGACACCAGCCGCTTGCTGCTACACCCGCTTGCGCCGGAGGCCGGCGGAGACGTCTTTCACTCCGGCGGAAGGCAGTTCCTGTCCAAGCAGGATACGGCCTGGCGTACGCTCGCCGCCTGGATCAATGGAGCGACGCTCTCCGCTCCGCGGCCCCGCTAGCGGCTTCACCGGGGATCACAAGCGTGCCGATGCGTTTTGGCACTTCGCCAACCGGTACGACCGCGGCAAGCTTCATGGCGCGCGTATCGATGACGGAGACGGAGCGCAAGCCGGCGTTGGAGACGTAAATCGCGTTGCTGTCGGGCGTAAACGTCACCCAGTTGGCCACCGCCGAGATCGGCGCGTGCCCCGGCAGCTGAAACGACGGCAGCGCGACCTCGCCAATCGATTTGAGGTTCTCGAGCGAATAGGCGTACACCGCGTTGTTTGGGATGCTGGTGACCCAAAGCGTTTTCCCATCGGGTGCGACGCCGATTCCATGGGAAGGCGCTCCTGCACGGCCACCATCGGTTTCAAACTCGGTTTCAATCTTCGGAAGCGCGATCCGGGCAACCTCCTTGCGCGCGGCAAAATCGACCACCGCAAATCCGTTGAAGGCCGTCAATTGCACGAAGATGCGTTTCGGTGAGCCGTCGGGCGCTGCTTCGATCGTCATTGGACGAATGCCCTTATCCAGCTTGAGCTCCCAGGCCGTCTGCTCTGTTGCAAGATCGATGACGGTGATGGTGCCCGTTCGAATGGAGCCGGTGACCACATGCTTGCTGTCGGGCGTCACGTAAACATTATGAAGCGGCCCGTTAACCGGAACGCTCTTAGCAAGCGCAAGCGTCGTTGGATCGATGATATCGAGGGCACCCGCACCGCGAGCGATTCCAACAACGACGCGACCGTCCTTCGCAACCGCGATATTGTTGGGATGGCCGCTCAGCGGCACCTGCTTGACAAGTCGTCCGCTCTTGCGGTCGAAAACGTCGAGCGTGGAAGATGCCTCATCGCTCACGTAGATGCGCGCGGCGTCGGGAGAGAATGCAATTCCATGCGCTCCCTCGATGCCTTTGATTTCCTGTACCACTTTGTTTTTGGCAGCATCGATGACGTGAATGCTGTCACCCGCGCTGTTGGTGACGTAAACGCGCACCAAATCCGCCCGGGCGGAGATCGGGACCAGTGCGAGAAGAAAACAGACTGGTCGCAAGTGATTACGAAGCTTCATTCGAATCAAGCTCCTGACTGCTGACTGAGGGCACAGGGTATGGAGCGCCGAGAGCAACTGCAAGAGGACGATTGCGAGCGGCGCATGCCGGTCGGCGCCAGCGCTGGCGAGCGATGGCAAAAAGCCACCCGCGGAATGCATCGCATTTGCGCCATAAGCCCTCATTAGAGCATGATCCCGAAAAGTGGATACCCGTTTTCGGAGAAGATCATGCTCAAACAAAAAGATAGAGCGGGATGATGATTCGAAGAAAAATCATCCCGCTCTAGAGGATGAACATTCGACCACCTGTGCGCTCGTGAGCTGTCACATTGTAAAACTTGGCAAGGCCATGCCTGTCGCATTGTGGGAAGTCAGGCAGAGGCCTTGTGATATTGCAAAGGATCAATATGAAAATAACGAATTCAAGGATTTCGCGGCGTGCGTTCCTGGCCGCCTCGGTTGCGGCTCCGCTTGGCACAAGGCTTGCCAGGACGCAGGCGCGAAGCCAGTTCGTCGACCCGGCAACGCTCAAGCCAGGCGAGTTCACCTGGAATCCCGAACGATCGGCTGAAGGTCCGGTTGTCGTCCTGGTATCAATCCCCAAGCAGTGGGTCGTCGTATATCGCGGCGGCGTGGAAATAGCGGCGGCGACCTGTTCGACCGGGCGTCCGGGGCATCGAACGCCTGCGGGAGTGTTCGTCATTCTTGAAAAAGACAAAACCCACCACTCCTCGAAATATGACAATGCGCCGATGCCATACATGGAGCGGCTGACCTGGAATGGGGTTGCGCTCCATGCCGGCAATCTGCCCGGCTATCCTGCGAGCCACGGCTGCGTTCGGTTGCCGCTTGAATTCGCCAAGCTGCTGTTCGGGATTACCACGCTCGGAACCCCGGTGATTATTGCCGATGCCGATGTTGCCGTGGCGGATCTCAATCATCCCGGGCTCTTGATATCGGACCGTCTCGATCAGATGGCGCGCGATGCCGTCAAGACCGTATCGGCCAAGTCCGCCCACCCGGTCCATGCGACGAAGGAAACCCACCAGGCCTCCTCATTCGTGGTTTCCGCCGCGGACCGAAAGCTTGTCGCATTCGTCAATGGCAATGAAGCCTTCACGGCTCCAGCAAGTATCATCGAGCCCGAGAAGCCGTTTGGTACCCATGCTTTTACCTTAACCGGCCCCGACTCGGATCCGGCACATCTCAAATGGCTGGCCTTTGGGTTTACTGCCGGTACCGACCAAGCAGCCGCCTCAGCCTTCCTTGTGTCGGAAACAATCAAGCGGGTCGATCTTGCTCCGCAGACTGCACGGCAAATGGTTTCGCTTCTTCATCCCGGCTCTACCCTGGTCATTACCGATATGCACAACGCGAATGAACACCGCACCGGGCCGGGCTTCACTATCGTGACCCATGAGGACACGTGATCATACTGGCGGGTCGGGGGGGGCAGACTTTCTCAGTTACCCTTCTCAGTTACCCTTGCCGCTAAAACGCGCGTCAAACGGATCGACAGCCGTGGGAGGACGGGCTGGCTTTGGCCGAGCGCCGCCAAAAACCTGAACGGCCGATAAGCTTCCAGAATTCATCAGATCAACCTGATTGTTTCCCAACCGTGGCGACGTGACCGCGACGGGCTTGACGGGAACAGTCCGGAACTGTGCAGTCGGTTTTGCTTCAACCGGTTCGGCCGCAGGTTCCGGTGGTGCCGGCACCGCCGCAGGCGCGGTTTTCTGCTGCGCAGCCGAGGGCAGGCCTGCTGGCTGCGGCTTTTCTTCCGCTTTTGTGGCCCAATGGAGTTGTGATTTCGATGGCATTGCCCCGGTTTTCTTGAACCAGCATTTGCGGCCGTCAATCTCACGCCAGGCATACCAGCCGGTTTTCGGGTAGCCGGGCGCACTGAGACAATCGATTGCCCATGCTGGTGCGCTCGCTAACCAGCAGCAGAGAAGAGACGGAATAACGATTGTTTTCGTGACCCGCTTCACTTAAGCGCTCGTTCCGGCAACTCAGTGGAACTGGAGTCGGCTGGCCTCAGAGCAGCGGCTTCTCACGATCGCG
>Ga0306920_100006978_pt1 | contig 14819 bp, 11 predicted proteins | sample flu12Cox44000170_FD_204666 | JGI IMG/M metagenome (GOLD analysis project Ga0306920, IMG submission 204666) | Lab enrichment of tropical soil microbial communities from Luquillo Experimental Forest, Puerto Rico - flux4day.12C.oxic.44.000.170 (v2)... | ecosystem: Environmental > Terrestrial >... | reverse complement strand
GATGCCGAACGTCTAGAAGAACAAGATCGGCTCGATCGGCTGGTGTATGGGCGGGCAGCAGTCGATCAACCTGGCCCTGGCCGACCCGCGCGTGCATGCCTGCGTCATCTGCTACGGCGCCGTACCGAAGGACGCCGCCTCCGTCAAATCGCTGCACGCCACCGTGCTCGGCATCTTCGGCGAAGAGGACAAGGGTATCGCCGCCTCGGGCGTCCGCGAGTTCGAATCGGCCCTCAAGGAGGCCGGCAAGTCCGTCGAGAAGATCAATATCTACAAGGGCGCCGGTCACGGCTTCATGCGGCCGATGAACGGCAGCAAATCCAACGCGGAGTACCGCGCAGACGCCGCCAAGGATGCCTGGGCCCAAATCGACGCCTTCTTTGCCAAGACGCTTGCAAAGTAGGCCTACCGCATAGCGGCGGTTCGAAGAACCGCCGGCATCAGCGGCAGCACGAACAGGCCCCACGCGCTCTCCGAATCGCCGCTAGGCCGTGGAAACTCTGGATCGCAAATGCGTGTTTCTTCCATCTTCAGCGCCCTCATCCTCTGCTGCGCAAGCCACCTGATGGCGGCCCAGCAACCGGACGATCCAAGCGTTCAGCGCGTTGAGCTGAAGTCCGGCAAGCAGGTCATCCCCGCGTTGCGGTTCCAGCCGCCCGGCAAAGGCCCGTTCCCCGCTGTCGTGATCGTGCATGGCGATTTCGGACTGACTGAGTGGACGCGTCAGCAGGGTGTGCGCCTGGCTGGAAAGGGGTATCTCGTTCTCGCCGTGGATCTCTACGATGGCGAATTGCCCAAGACCATTGAGGACGCCCACATCCTCGAACGCGGCCTCGATGACCGGCGTGTCGTTGCCAACATCAAGACGGCGGTCGATCACCTCCAACAACTCGCATCCGTTCGCAAAGAAGCGATCGGCATACTCGGCTGGGACTGCGGCGGCGGTTACGCGCTGGACGCGGCGATTCAGGACAAGCGCCTCAAAGTAGCCGTCATGTGCTACGGCCGCGCCACCACGGATGCGAAGCTGCTCGCGTCCTTGGAGGCGAGCGTGCTGGCCATTTTTGCGGGCAGGGACGAAGGCATCCCGCCGGCCACGATCGAGCAGTTCAAGAAAGCGATGCAAAAAGCCGGCAAATCGCTGAAGGTGCAGCTCTATCCGAAATGCGGCAACGGCTTCATGGACCCGACCAGCCCGTATCTCGAGGGCCCGCCGGACCACGCCGCCATTGCCGATGCGTGGGCCAAGATCGAGGCGCACCTGGAGAAGCGGCTCGGCAAAGGGAATACGGAGTAAATCTGTGAGCCGAGCCCGCGGCGTGCGCCAAGGGTGAGGCTCGCCTTCGGCTCGCGCCTCGGGCTCGCTCGCACGCCTCCACTGCCATGTTCGATTTCTGCCCCCACTGCGGCGATTCCATCGGCCAGGACCAGCGGCCGGGCCAGAGGATTGTCTGTCGTAAGTGCGGCAAGACCATCGGCACGGTCGCCAAGGTGGAGCCGGCGATTGTCGTCCACCAGGCCGATGAGCTGATCCGTCAGGGCGTGGCGGCGCGATGTCCCGTGTGCGGCCAACTCGTCGAGGTGAAGCTGAAGGCCGGTGTGCGGGCGCTGATACCGCACTTCACGCTCCTCGGCGAAAGGAAGCTCTGTGCGGGAGGGGCCAAACCCCTGCCGGATGCCGCACCGTCGCCGCCGCGTACGCCCACCAGCAAAGACCTCAGCCCGTACATGATGCGTGAGGCGATCCGCGTGGTTTCTTGCCGGCGCGGCGAAGAGCCGCGTATCGAGGCACTGTCCCTCGAATACCTCGACAAGACCGACCGCGTGCGCATCCAGATCGAGGCGCTGCGCGACATTCTCGGCGCCCGCTTTCGGCTTGGCGATTACCCGCCAACACTTGGCCGGCCGCACCTCGCGGTCTGGAGCCATGCATCCGCATGCGTTATCGGCAAGAAACACGAACGCGGCGGTTATCAGACGATGGACGACGCGGAGATGGCAGATGTGGTGCGCGACTTGCGCGAGCAGCAGCTATTGTTCTTTCCAGCCGCGGGGTGAGCCTGCGAGCCGCACGAGCGATCCGCGGTGCTTGCAGACTCACCCCGCGGCTTGGCTAGCGGGTTGCAGCGCCCGCTCCAGGTCCGCGGGCTCGACCGGCTTGCGCAGCAGCAAATCGAAGCCCGCTTCGTGAGCCCGCCGGCGATCTTCTTCCGAGCCATAACCGGTCACGGCGACGATGCGGGCCCCCGCGGTCGTTGGGTGCTTGCGTAGAGCCGTAGCCACTCCATAGCCATCCAGGCCGGGCAGGCCGATGTCGCACAGGACGACGTCCGGCCCCCAGCGCGTCGCCAGGGTCACGCCGTCCGGGCCCGTATACGAGACGTCTACCTGGTGGCCGAGCAGTTCGAGCAGCACCTTCATGCTGTCGGCGGCGTCCCGGCTGTCTTCCACGATCAGTACCTTGAACGCGCCCTTGCCCTCGTGCGGCGTCGCCGGTACGTCGGTGAGGGCGGCCGGCTCCGGCTCGTGCGGCAGCCGGATGGTAAAGGTTGCCCCGTGCCCCGGACCGGCGCTGGCGACTTCTACGGTGCCCTGCTGCGCCTCGATCAGCGTCTTGACGATGGACAGGCCCAGACCCAGACCGCCGCGGCTGCGATCGAGCGTGCGATCGGCCTGGCCGAATGGGCGGAAAATCCTGCCCAGGTCGGCGCGGGCAATGCCGATCCCGGTGTCGCGAACCGTCAGCTCGGCGATCGGACCCTCCCCACGGACCTCGATCGACGCGATGCCGCCCCGGTCGCTGAAGCGCACCGCGTTGTCGAGCAAGTTGTGGATGCACTGGGCCAGGCGCATTTCGTCGGCCATCACCCACACGGGCGTCTGCGGCGTTTGCACGTTGAGACGAACGCCGGCCCGATCGAAGACATAATGGCGATCCTCGGCAACCAGGCGTGCCAGGCGTGCGAGGTCGACTCGCGTGAGCCTGATCGGGATCCCGCCCTGGTTGACGCGGGTCGCCTCCAGGAGATCGTCCACCAGGCGCGCGAGCTGGCGGATCGATCGGCCCATCGTGTCGAGCGCCTGTTGCCGCGTTCGCAGATCGCTCGATGGCTGGCGGGCAACTTCCAGGCTCGTCAGCAGCGGCGCGAGCGGGTTGCGCAGCTCGTGAGCCAGCATCGACAGGTAGCGGCGCAGCGCCGCTTCCATCTGCGCCTTCTCGTCACGCAGCCGCTTTTGCTCCAGCGCCTGCTTGACGGCCTGGCCGAGCCGGGCGAGACGATCCTTCAGCAGGTAGTCGGCGGCGCCCTTGCGCATGGCGGCGACGGCCAGTTCCTCACCGATGCTCCCCGACACGATGATGAAGGGAATGTCGAGGCCGCGCTCGATGAGCAGGGTCAACGCGCGGTCGCCGTCGAACTGCGGCAAGCGGTAATCGGCACAGATGAGATCGGGGAGGCCGTCGAGCGCCTTTAGATAACCGGCCTCATCGTCGACGCGTTTCCATTCCGGTTCGAAGCCGGCCGCACGCAGCTCATGCAGCACCAGTAGCGCGTCGGCCTCGTGGTCTTCGAGCAGGAGCACGCGCAACGGCGTCGTCATCGTCGCATCCTCAGCGCGGGCGGCGCTATTCCCCGACCGTGAAATAAAACGTCGCCCCCTGACCCGGCTCGGACTGGGCCCAGACGCGGCCGCCGTGTCGATGGATGATCCGCTGCACGATGGCGAGCCCGACACCGGTCCCCTCGTACTCTTCGGGCCGGTGCAAGCGCTGAAACACATCGAACAGCTTGTACGCGTACCGCATGCTGAAGCCGACGCCGTTATCGCGGACGAAGTAGACCGCTTCGCCCGAGCCCTCATCGCGCCGGCAGCCGATCTCGACCTGAGCAACTTCCTTGTTCCGTGTGTACTTGAGGGCGTTCGAAAGCAAGTTTATGAGGACCTGGCGCAGAAGAGAAGGCTCCGCCCGGCAAACGGGCAGCGCGCCGACGGTGATCTCGACGCAGCGGCCCTGCTGCTCCGGCTCCAGCTCCTGCAGGCACTGCCGCACCAGGGGTGCGGGATCGACCGCCTGCCTGCGCACGGGATGGCGGCTGAGCTTGGAAAACAGCAGCAGGTCTTCGATGAGCTGGCCCATCTCCTGCGCGTTGTCGCGGACCAGGTTGAAGATGTCCTGAGCGGCGGCGGGCAACGAAGCGACATGGTCTTCTTGCAGGATCCGTGTGAAACCCTCTATCGCCCGCAGCGGCCGCCGCAAGTCGTGCGACACCGAATACGAGAACGCCTCCAGCTCCCGGTTCGCCGCCTCCAGCTCGGCCGTGCGGTCCTTGACCCGCTGCTCCAGCTCGGCGTTGAGCCCGCGAATCTGCTGCTCCGCCCGTTTGCGTTCCGTCATGTCGATGATCGAAACCAGTGCAAACTGCCCGGCTTCCGTCTGGATTGGGTTCAGCCCGACCTCGATCGGCACCTCGCTGCCATCCTTGCGCTGGCCGAACAGATCATGACCCGCGGCCATCGTCCGCGGCTGTGGAGCCGCGAAGAATCGCTTGCGATATTCGGGACAATTCATGCGCAGCCGGTCCGGCGCCAGAAGTTCGACTGGCCGGCCGATCAGCTCGCCTCGCCCGTAGCCGAACAGCCGCTCGACCTGGGTGTTGGCCAGGACAATCGTCCCATCCGCGGTGATCATTAGCATGCCGTTGGGCGCCGCCTCGACGGCGGTCGAGAAGCGTGCCTCCCCCCGACGGACCGCGGCCTCGGCACGCCTCCGGTCGCTGACTGCGGCAGCGAGCGTCACCGCGGTTACCGCGATCGCACTGACGAACAACTGAACCAGAAGCACCGATTCGTTTTGCGTGAGCTGCCCACTGACAAAGGGGGCGAACACCCGACGCGATTGCGCGATCCCCAAGGCATCCATGGACGCCCACGTATGCGTCACGGCAACGATCGAGACGACCACGGCCAGGGCAGAGGTTTCGCGCGGACCGAAGCGGAACGCCGCCCAGAGGAGGCCCGGCACGACCAGGTACGGCAGCGACGTGACCACCTCACCTTCAACCCATCCGCCGAACAGAAGTTCCGCAATCGCCGCTGTCAGAACGACAACCAGCAGCAGCTCGACACCGCGCGGCGCCGACAGCCGAACCCACGGCGTTTTCCACCACAGGTAGAGTGCCGGAGTTAACACCAGCATGCCGGCGGCGTCACCCAACCACCACGTGAGCCAGACGTCCGCATACGGCTTGTCGGTTACCCAGTTGATCCAGAATGCCCCATTGCTGCTCGCGACCATGCAGGCAACGAGGGACGTCAACACGAACCATCCCACATCGCGGGGGCGTTCGAACGGGTTGGCGATCGAGGCCACCCGGCGGATCAGCCACCAAGCGACGACGTGCTCGAGCGTGTTGCCGACTGAGATCGCCGTCGCGGTGAAGAGGATTGCCCAGAGCGGGGTGTCTTCCCGCGCGGGCAGCGTGGACGCGTTAACGAGGAAGGCGGCAATCGCGATGCTCGGCCAGACCCGAAGGTTGAAGAGCAGCAGCGCGGCCAGCCCGATGCCCGAAGGCGGCCAAAACGGAGACGCGTTGGTGCCGGGCAGTTGCAGCAGCAGGCCGAGGCGTGCCGCAGCGAAATAGAGGACCGCAACCCCCACCAGCTCGGCAGCCCACCTCCAGGGCGACCGTTGCATAGCCAAGACTCCACAGGCGATTGCAGGGTGTCGGCTATCTTACATGATTCCCACGGGAGTGGGCGTGTCGAGGATTTCGCGGCGTTTCGCAACGCGATCAGATGTGTGGGGGCTACTCATGCGGCACATTTCGTGGCTACGTGCCGCTGCCAGGCAACCTGCTCGGCGAGGCCGGCGTCGAGGCCGATGCGCGGCTGCCAGCCGACGTGCCGGTGCAGCTTCCCGGTGTCGGCGCAGGTATGCCGCTGATCGCCAGGGCGCGGCGGTTCGCGGCGGACCTGGGCTCGGCAGCCGGTGATCGCTTCAAGCTTGGCGAGAATGTCCCAGACCGAGGCCGTTTCGCCGCCGCCGACGTTGTACGTCTCGCCAAGGGGCGCCCGCAGCGCCGCGATCGTCGCATCCACGCAATCCGAAATGTACGTGTTGCCGCGCACTTGCTGAACGTCGCCGAACACCGTAATCGGCCGACCTTCGAGCAGAGCGGTGATGAAGCGATGATAGCCCATGTCGGGCCGCTGCCTCGGACCATAGACCGAGAAGTAGCGCAAGACCACCAGGGGAAGCCCATGCTCTTCGTGGAACGCCCGGCAGAGATTCTCGCCGGCCAGCTTCGTCACGCCATAGGGTGAAATCGGCCGCGCCGGCAGCGTGTCGTCGCCCGAGGCGAACCGGCCATACACCGATGACGTCGAGGCATAGATGAACCGGCTCACGCCCGGCGATTGGCGCACCGCGTCAAGCAACCGTTGCGTTGCCGTGAGGTTGCAGCTCTGGTAGAGGTCGAAGTCGGTCCAGCTTTTCGCCAGCCCGGCCATCGCTGCCAGGTGAAAGACGACGTCAACGCCGTCGAGCAGGGGTAACAGCGGATCGGTGCGCAGGTCTGCCGCATGAAAGGTGAACCCAGGTCCGGCGCGGAGCGCCGCAACATTCGCTTCCTTGATCGCTTTTGGATAGTAAGGGATGAATGCATCGACGCCAATTACGGAATGCCCGTCGGCAACGAGGCGTTCCGAGAGGTGCGAACCGATGAAGCCTGCGGCTCCGGTAACGAGACACGTCATGGCCCGCTCCGATCCTGGAGCACGGGATCGGGCAGGCGATCCTCAGTCCGTGGCTGGGCATTCAGTGCCCGCACGGCATGGTCAAGACTCGCGCAGCACTCGGCGAGTTGCTCCACCGCAGCGACGAGTTGTTCGTTCACGCGCGACTGCCGGCGCGACAGGACATCGACGTAGGCACGCTTGAAGTTGTTGAGCAGCGTACGCTTGGCCCAGCGTTTCCAGCGTGCGAACCGGCCCTCGGTCACGTCGACGTAATCATCCGGCAACCGCTGGCCTTCGCGCGCCTGATTCAAGAGTTGGCGAATGCCGTCGAGCAGCGGAGACAGGCCGCAGCCTGCGCTTGTGTCGTTGCCGACGTGCAACGGGACGCGTACGGACTCGGAAGAGGCCCTGCGATCACCTTCCGGATGCTCCGCCCAGACCCGCAGCGCGTAGACGCCGGCTTCGGAGGGCACACCGACTCGCAGCATCACCGTCTGTGTGGCGCCGGGGATGAGAAGGCCGGACAATGGCGTGCACCGGCGCGGTGCGATCACGGCCCCCGACGGGAGGTCGGTCACCTCCGCCCAGAGGGTCGTTTGGCCCGGGCCGTCGGCGGCCAGCGCGTGCGTTCCGCGGTTGTGAATGCGGAAGGGCACGAGTGACGTGGGCGCCCCCGGCCGAACGCCAATGACGGCTTGCAGTGACTCAAACACGATGGCCGGCCGGTAAGCGCGTGGCCCCGTGTCCAGAACGCGTTCGACGATGCCGCCAAAGGCTTCACGCCATACCGGTCTATCGCAGGGCGCTGACCTCTTCAGGCCGCGCCGGCGCATGCGCTCCGCCAGCGGGACGCGCAGATCGTCGATCGCGGCAAGCAGCCGGGTCACGAACTGCTGCCGAGACGCATAATGCTGTTCCACATACGCCCGGCCGCGACAGCCTCGCTCACGCCATGCTCCGGAACCAGCGGCCAATTCATCGAGGGCGTGAGCAAATTCGTTGTAGTCTGCGATGGCGATGCCGCCTTCGGATCGCTGGACCTGTCCCGTGAGCACGGCGCAGCCGGCATGGACAATCACCGGCGTTTCCTGGGCCCAAGCCTCGAGTGCCACGATCGAGAGAGATTCCTGCTGCGAGAGTTGAATGAGCGCTTGCGCCCGCGCAACTACGGCACGCTTCCGTTCCTCGTCGACCCAGCCCAGATCGCGCGCCCACGGCTTGGCGGGCAGCGTTACCTCGCCGCGTCCCATCAGGACCAGATCGAGGCCCTCTGGTCGTTCCTGTCGGTAGCGGCGCATCCACTCCAGTAGCAGCGGGAGGTTCTTCTGTGCCGAGTACCTTCCGCAGTATGCAACATAGGGTCGCTCGCCCATTGGTTGCGTTTCCGCGCGGGTTGCGTCGATGCACGTTCCAATCACGACAGTGGTCGGACCATTCACGCCGAGCCGCGTCAGTGCAAGTTCCTTTTCTTCCTCGCTGTGCAGCAATATCCCGCCGGCTCGGCCGTAATCGTCGGGCCAGATCCCGAGCCGAGCGATCGGCTCATCATGGAAACACGGTAAGAGGAGGGTTCGGTCAGGAAACGCCCGGACCACGTCACATGTCAGCCCAAAGAGATAGGGCCCAACGACAATCGCGTCGAATTCGGAAGCACGCTCGCGAAGTGCCTCCACCAGCGCCGTTGAGTGAATGCTGTGGCGCAGGTATTCTACCTCCTGCTGCGGCGAGACCCGCCCTTGCGCATCTATGACCGTGCGCACCGATTCCAAGTGGCTATCGCGGCAGTGCGGGTCGATCGGAAAGCGGTGCAGTATCAGTCCGCCGCAGGATGTTGTTCCGGCCTGCAAGTCATTTCGCCAATCGCTTTCCGACTCGTTGCAGGTGGTGAACACTTCGACCGTCTGTCCGGCGAAATCCAGCGATTCAGCGATAGTGCGCAGCGACTGCTCGGCGCCACCGACGATGCCGGCGCCGAAGCGGAAACAGACGATGGCGATACGGCGGCGGGGCGCAGCCTCGCTCCTGGCTTCCGCCGCGGGCTCGGCGAGCACACGCATGACTTGTCGTGCCAGGTCGACCGGGTCGTCCGGCGTGAATGTCAACCCGGCGTCGCCCACGGTCTCCGGCAAGGCGGCCGAGCGCGACGCAATCACGGGCAACCCGGACGCCATCGCTTCTATCACCGGGACGCAGAACCCTTCGTGCAACGACGGGATAACGAGGGCGCTGGCGCTGCGGTATGCTTCCGCAAGCTCGTTATCACCAAGCTCGCCCAGCAGGTGCACTCGATCCGTTACTTTCAGTTCTCGAGCCATCGCGCGGCAATTCTCCGCCTCGAGGGCGTACGGACCGCTCATATCGCCGACCACGACCGCGTGGAGCGTTGGCGGGAGGTGCGGCAGCGCCTCGACGAGCAGCGGCACGCGTTTGTTGCCCGCGAGCCGTCCGACGTAGAGCAAGAAGCGTGCATCGGGCAATCCCAGACGTCGGTGCGGGAATCGGCTTTCGTGACGATGGAAATGGGCGCGATCTACGACCAGAGGCAACCGATGAATGCGTTCGCCAGGGAAATCGGTTCCGGTCATCAAATCTTGGCGTATGAACTCGCTGTGCGCGATCGCCTCATCGACACACCACACCAGTCCACGCTGTTGATGCCCCCGTTCGAGCACTGCTCGATCGGGTCCGGTCCACAGTGCCGCCGGTGTGACGCCGTGATAGTCGAGCAGCAACCGCGGCTTGCCTCCGGCCAGCAAGGGCAAGAAATGAAGCAGCTCGCACGCTTGTGAAAACTGCGCGATGACGAGGTCCGCCCCGGCAAGGAACTCCCATACTGGCCCGTGCGGCTCCACGGCGTCGACAGGCTGGGCGCATGCGCGCACGGCCGGGTGCAGCCGATGTGCGGATTGCACGAAAACACGCACCGCCGCCCCGCGCTCGAGGAAAAACGCTGCGGTCTCGGCAACGTGATTGCCGATTGCATCATGAGCGCGGGCGGTGTGTGAAAGCAGGGCAACCCGCATGGGTCCCTCCGTGGACGGTGTGCGGAATTCGCATGCTAACATGGCCGCGACTCTGTGAGCAATGCCGGGTCGCGTTGCTTGACGGCTCGCGCCCGGCGACGATATAAAAGCAGGACGGACAAGAGAGATCGAGCGCTTCGGGCCCGAAAGGATCGCAATACAGCTTCATGGCGCAAAACCCCACCTTTGCCTTCGTCAGCCTCGGCTGCCCGAAGAACCTTGTCGACTCTGAGCGGATGCTCGGCAAGCTCTGCCATGACGGCTACACGCTTGTCCCGGACGCCGACGGAGCCGATGTCGTCGTGGTCAACACATGCGGCTTTATCGAGCCGGCCCGGCAAGAGTCGTTGGCGGTCATTCGCGAGATGTTGGTGCTGAAAGAGCAGGGCCGCGTCGGGTCCGTCGTCGTCGCCGGCTGCCTCGCGGAACGGAAGAAAGACGAGCTGCTGCAGGAAGTCCCTGGCGTCGATCAGATTGTCGGCGTTTTCGGCCGGGAGGAGATCGCGCAGGTCGTCGATCGGGCGCGCATCCCCCAGCCCATCTTGCATTCTCGCAAGGGGCGCAGCGAGGACGTTGCCGCCGAGCAGCGCAGCTTGTTTCGCCCCGCTCCGGTCCGCGCACTCGACGACACAGCCCGACTCCGGATCACGCCGCGGCACTACGCCTACCTCAAGATCTCCGAGGGCTGCGATCGCACATGCACCTTCTGTGCGATTCCGTCGATGCGCGGCAAACACGTCACCAAGCCGATCGAGGAGGTTGTTCGCGAGGCACGTGAGCTGGCTTCCGACGGCGTTCGCGAACTGATCCTGGTTGCCCAGGACACGACCTACTACGGCCTCGACTTGTACGGACAGGTGCAGCTTGCGGCATTGCTGCGTGAGCTGGAGCAGGTGGACGGACTCGAGTGGATTCGCATCCTCTACGCCTACCCGATCTTCTTCACCGACGAGTTGATCGAAACGCTGGCCGGCTCCCCGAGGATCGTTCCTTATCTCGACCTGCCGCTCCAGCACATCAACGACCGCGTGCTCAGGCGCATGCAGCGCCGCGTCCGCCGGCAGGACATCGAAGAGTTGATCGGCAAGTTGCGTACGGCGATCCCGAACCTCACGATGCGGACCACATTCATCGCCGGCTTTCCGGGTGAGTCCGATGCAGAGTTTGAAGAGCTGGCCCAGTTCATCCGCGATGCTCGTTTCGAGCGGCTCGGAGTATTCGCCTACTCCTACGAACCAGACACCCCCGCGACGCGGCTCGACGGCCATTTACCGGACGATGTGAAGACCGCTCGCCGCAACCGCCTCATGGAGGTGCAGCAAGGTTTCGCGCTGGGCTGGAGCGCGGCGCAGGTGGGTAAAACAATCGAAGTGATCATCGACGGACCCGATCCAGAAGTGCCCGGCCATGTCCTCGCCCGTGGGCATGCGGATGCGCCCGACATCGATTGCCTGGTGCGGGTCAAGGGAAAGGAATTGCAGGCAGGAGACATGGTTACCGTCAAAGTGACGGCTGCCGATGATTATGATCTCGTCGGCCGGGCCGTCGGCGCGGTACGGTGAAGCGGAGAGGACGCTGCCTGGGCAGCGCAAAACCATGGCGATCGTCACACCGCCCCGCCAGCCGCCGGTCTTCAACATCCCCAACCAGCTCACCGCGGGCCGTTTCCTCCTGAGTCTCTTGCTGTTCTGGCTCATCCATGCCGAGATGTGGATCGTCTGCCTGATTGTCTTCGGCGTGGCGGCGTTCACCGATTGGCTCGACGGCTACATCGCCCGCAAGCAAGGGATCAGCAGCACGCTGGGCCGCAACCTCGACCCACTGGTCGACAAGATCCTCATCTGTGGCGCTTACACGTTTCTGATACCCTTCGCAGATCAGGGATCGCACATTGCTCCGTGGATGGTGACCGTGGTTGTGGCCCGCGAGCTAGTCATCACGGGGCTGCGCAGCTTCATTGAAAACATGGGGGCGAGCTTCGGCGCCGACTGGCTCGGCAAGATCAAGATGGGCCTGCAATGTGGGGCGCTTGTTGCTGTTTTCTTTGCGCTGCAATGGACGGAGAATCCATTCCTCGACTGGGTGCGAGATATTCTGATCTACGCCATGCTCACGGTCACCGCGCTGAGCGGGCTGCAGTATCTCTGGCGATCTTTTGCGCTGCTCAAGAATGCTGATATCTATTAGCGATGCGGAGGCCGACCATGCTCGGTTTCGCGATCGTTGGCTGCGGCATGATCGCTCGCTTTCATGCCCGCGCGCTTGCCGAGGTGCCGGGGACACGCGTCGCCGCCCTGGTCGGTCGCAGCGGCGCGAGTGCGGCCAAGATGCGCGATGAACTTGGGCTCTCCTGCGAGATCGCGACCGGCCTCGGTGACGTGCTCAAACGTAAGGACGTGGACGTCGTCATCGTCACGACGCCGTCGGGCGCGCACATGGAGCCCGCGGTCGCCGCAGCGAGCGCCGGCAAGCATGTCGTCGTTGAAAAGCCCCTGGAAATCACGCTCGATCGTTGCGACGGCATCATCGAGGCATGCGACAAGAACCGCGTTCAGCTTTGCACCATCTTCCCGTCGCGGTTCGGCGACGCAAATCGCGAACTGAAGAACGCCGTAACCCAAGGCCGCTTCGGCCGGCTGACCCTCGGCGAGACCACCTGCAAATGGTGGCGGCCACAGTCCTATTACGACGAAGGCGGCTGGAAAGGGACCAAAGCGCTCGATGGCGGCGGTGCTTTGATGAACCAGGCGATCCACAACGTCGATCTGCTTCTATGGATGATGGGCTCCGTCACGCACATCAGCGGCTTGACAACCATGCTCGCGCACGAGCGCATCGAGGTCGAAGACACCGCCGTCGCGTGCCTCCGCTTCAAGAACGGCGCGCTCGGCGTGATTCAGGCTACCACCAGCGTCTGGCCCGGCTTGCCGAAAACGATTGGCGTGCACGGCGACAAGGGCACCGTCGTCATCGAGCAGGACGATCTCTTGCGCTGGGAGTTCAACCCCGCATTGTCCGACGATGACGCGATCCGGGCGCGATTTGCCCAGAAGAGCGGCGCCTCGGGCGGTTCCAGCAACCCGGCGGCGATCTCGCACGTCGGCCACGCCCGGCAACTCGCCGATTTCGTCCAGGCGATCGAGAGCGGCAGGCCACCGTTAGTCGACGGCCGTGAAGGCCGCCGCGCGGTTGAGGTCATCCTGGCGATCTACGAATCGAATGGAACCGGGCGGGTCATTGAGTTGCCGTGCGGCGGTACGCGGTCTTGACACCTTTGTTGACGAGGGGCTGGCGTGTTCCGTCTGGTTCGGGGAACACCACGGGCTTGCCCGCGACCTGGAGGTCTCGGCTAGGAAACGGGGGTCGCTGAAACAGGTCACAAACGCAATCCATTTATCCATAAAGACTTGCAGATTCCATGCTCTCCGGTGGAGCCGCGAGATTTCCTAGCGAGGAGGTGTGTCTGGGGGGTGCTAGGCTAGGAAATCGGGGCGTGAAACGAGGTGAAACGCGCGCAATTCTCCATCGAGGCTCAATTGACGCCGCCGCCGGTCTCCATGCACAATAACTGACGACACCGCCACGGAGGGCCGCATGTCCAGCAAGCCCCGCTCGCGCATCGCCGACTACCTCGTCTACCTCGTCGTCCGCATCGTCGTTTGCGTCGTACAGACCCTCTCCTTCGAGGCCGCTTGCGATCTCGCCCGGCTCCTAGCGCGATTGGCGTATCGTCTCGACCGTCGACACCGGCAAGTCGCGATTGAAAACGTCCGCCTGGCATTCCCCGGCGAGATGACACCCGAACAGGTCGACCGCCTCGTGCGCAAGGTGTACGAGCACTTCTGCCGGATGGTGATCGAGCTGGCGCACTTCCCACGGCGGATGCATGTCAACAACTGGAAGCGATACGTCGACATGAGCCATGGCAGGCCGCTGGCCGAAGCGCTGCTTTGTGGTCGGCCGCTGCTCATCGTCAGCGGGCACTTTGGGAACTGGGAGATCGCCGGCTACGGCCTCGGTCTGCTCGGCTTCACGACCCACGCCATCGCTCGGCCCATCGACAATCCGTACCTGGACGATTACCTCCGTGCCTTTCGCGAGCGTACCGGCCAGAAAACGCTCGCCAAGCATGGCGACTTTGACCGGATGGAGCAGGTGCTCACGAGCGGCGGCGTGATGGCGACACTCGCCGACCAGGACGCCGGCCAGCGCGGCTTGTTCGTCGACTTCTTCGGTCGGCCGGCTTCGACGCACAAGGCCGTCGCCCTGTTGGCGATGGAGCACCGCGTGCCGATGCTGGTGATCGGCGCCCCCAGGCTCGGGGATCGATATGTCGTTTGCCCCAGTGAGCTGATCGATCCGGCCGAGTACGAGAAGTCTCCCAACGCCGCGCGGGCGATCACCGAGCGGTTCACGAAAGACCTCGAACGGTTGATTCGCCTCGCTCCGGAGCAGTATTTCTGGCTGCATCGCCGCTGGAAGCATCAACCACTTCCTCGCAAAAGCAAGCCGAGCCAAGCGGCGTGAGCGTGTTACTACGGTCCTTCAGCTTGTGCCGTTCTACCTGTCAACCCACTCTCTCGCGGTTGCCCGGATTCGCGCAACGGTCTATGATGGGACATGACGCTTTCGGCCATCACCGGACACGGCGGAGCCGCTCCGATTGCAGTGCGGGGTAAGGATTAAGCCATGGCGCGCAGCGAACCACCTCGCGATATCTTCCAGCCCGGCGGTAAGCCGCGGCCCGAAGGCCTCACGGAATCCGCAGCCCAGGTCCTCAGCGAGGCAGTCCGACTTGCCCGCGAAACGCACTGGGACAGCGTTCGTAGCCCGCACCTTTTCATGGGACTGCTGGCCGTGCCCGACGCCGGTGTCAAGCGCTGGGGCGACCGCCTCGGCGCGGAACCGGGGAAGCTGCTCGCCCAGTTTCAGGAGTTGTTCCACCAGGAGGAAGGCGATCGAACGCCTCTCCTGATGCTGAATCGCGAATTCCTGTCCGACAATGTCATGCGCCTGTTGCGCGATGCCTACACGCGCGCCGTGGCGAATCACCGCCAG
>Ga0306920_100006977_pt1 | contig 14819 bp, 12 predicted proteins | sample flu12Cox44000170_FD_204666 | JGI IMG/M metagenome (GOLD analysis project Ga0306920, IMG submission 204666) | Lab enrichment of tropical soil microbial communities from Luquillo Experimental Forest, Puerto Rico - flux4day.12C.oxic.44.000.170 (v2)... | ecosystem: Environmental > Terrestrial >... | reverse complement strand
GCTGACGGCGCTGGCCGGCTCCTCGCCGGACGTCGGCGTGGTGGGCTACACCATCGGCGGCGGGATGAGCTGGCTGGGCCGTGCCTACGGGCTCTCGGCGAACAACGTCGAGGCGATCGAGGTCGTCACCGCCGACGGACGGCTCGTGCGCGCCGATGCCTGCACCGAGCCCGACCTTTTCTGGGCGTTGCGCGGCGGCGGCGGCAGCTTCGGCGTGGTCACCGCGATCGAGCTCCGGCTGTTCCCGATCGCCGAAATCTACGCCGGATTGCTGTGGTGGCCTGCTGAAGCGGCCGCCGAAGTGCTGCACGCCTGGCGCGCGCTCACCCAGAGCGACGTGCCGGACGAGTTCACCTCCTCCGCCCGGGTGATGACCTTCCCCGCGATCCCGGGTATCCCCGAGCACCTGCGCGGACGCTCCTTCGTCGTCGTCGACGTGATCCACCTCGGCGAGCCGGCCGAGGCGGACCAGCTGCTCGCCCCGCTGCGGGCGCTGGGCCCGGTCACGGACACGATCCAGATGATGCCCGCCAGGGCCCTCAGTCACCTGCACATGGACCCGGAACAGCCGACTCCCGGCGTGGGCGACGGGCTGATGCTCGCCAGCCTGCCCGCCGAGGCGGTCGAGACGCTCGTCCGCGTGGCTGACCGCGCGGCAGGCACGTCGCTACTCGGGGTCGAGCTGCGTCATGTTGGCGGCGAGATGAAGCGCGTCCGCCCGTCTAGCGGTGCCCTAGCCGCCATCGACGCCGATTACGCCCTGTTTGCCGTAGGCCTAGCGCCCTTTCCGCAGGCCGTGGCCGCGGTAAGCCGCAGCGTCGCCGAGGTGCGGACCGCCATGCGACCCTGGGCGGCCCGGCAGATGTACCTCAACCTCGCGGAAACCCCCCGTGACCCGGCCAGCTTCTGGACCCAGCAGGCCTACGACCGGCTCCGTCGCATCAAGGCTGCGTTCGACCCGGACAACCTGATCCGCTCGAATCACCCTGTCCCGCCCTATCAAGAGCACTGAGAAGGCCACCATCATGAAGACCCGCACACCGCAGGACGCCCCGTTCATCGCCGCGCCGCGGATCACCACGGTCGCCGGTTACATGCTCACCAGGCTGGCCGAAGCCGGCCTGGCGTCAGTCTTCGGCGTGCCCGGTGACTACAACCTGCCCATCCTCGACGCGATCGCCGGCCGGCCGGAGCTGGCCTGGATCGGCATGGCCACCGAGCAGGGCGCCGGCTACGCCGCCGACAGCTACGCACGGCTGCGTGGCATCGGCGCCCTGGTCACCACGTTCGGCGTCGGCGAGCTGTCCGCGATCAACGCGATCGCGGGCGCCTACGCCGAGTCCGTCCCGGTCGTGCACATCGTGGGCACCCCGGCCCTGACGACCAGGGAGCCTGGCGCCACGCTGCATCACAACCTGCCCGGCTCGGACTACGGCCACTTCGCCCGCATGGCGGCCGAGGTCACCGTGGGCCAGGCCGACCTGCGCCCGGACACCGCCCCCGAAGAGATCGACCGGGTACTGAGCGCCGCGCTGCGCACCTCCCGGCCGGTCTACCTCACGGTTCCCGCCGATGTGGCCGGGATACCCGTGCTCGCCCCGGCGAAGCCGCTGTCGCGGGTCATCGAGGATCCCGATCCGGCCGTCGTGGCCGCGTTCACCGGGCGCACCCGTCGGCTGCTGGCCGGCGCGGCCAGCGCCAGCCTGCTGATCGGCCACCTCGCTGCCCGGCACCGGGTCATCACCCAGGTCCGGGACCTCGCGGTCGCCGGAAACCTCCCGGTGGCCGTGCTGTCCATGGCCAAGGGGGATTTCCCTGAGTCCGACCCGTGCTTCGCCGGGCTCTACACCGGCCCGGCCTCGGCCAAGCGCGCCCGGGTGGCGGTCGAGGATTCCGACGTCCTGATCACCGCCGGGGTCACCCTGGCCGACACCGTCCTTGGCGGAGCGCATGACCTACCGGAGAATCGCCGCATCGACCTGGCCCCCGGGCAGGCGCGCATCGACGGCACCGTCTACCTGGGTATCGGCCTGCGTCAGTCGCTGGCCATCCTCGCCGCGGCCGTCCGGTCCGTGCCGCCCTGCACCGTCCTGGCGGACCTGCCCCACCCTGAACCCGAGCCGGAGGTCAGCCGCGGCCGGCTCACCCAGCGCAGCCTGTGGGCGCGCGTCCAGGCCTTCCTGCGCCCCGACGACCTGGTGATCGCCGACCAGGGCACCGCGTTCTACGGTGCCGCCGGGCTCACCCTGCCCGACGGGGCCCAGCTGGTCGGCCAGCCGCTGTGGGCGTCGATCGGCTGGACCTTGCCGGCCGCCCTCGGCGCGTCGCTGGCCGCGCCGGACCGGCGTGTGGTGCTGATCGCCGGCGACGGCGCCATGCAGCAGACCGCGGCCGAACTCGGGACCCTGCTCGGTCAGGGGCTGACGCCCGTCATCATCGTGCTCAGCAACCGCGGCTACGCGATCGAGCGCGCCATCGGCCGTCCCGGCGCCGGATACCACGAGATCCCCTCATGGGACTGGACCCCGCTGCTCGCGGCCATCGGCGCGGCCACGTCTGCGGTGGCGTTGCGGGTCAGCACCCCGGACGAGCTGGCCTGGGCGCTCACCGCGGCTGGCTACCACGCGGGCGCGGGCCGGCCGGTCCTGATCGAGGCGGTCCTCGGCGCTGATGACATCCCACCCCTGCTCCGGGACCTGACCCGGACCCTCGCGCACACCGGCTAAGGAGAAATTCCGTGCCCGCCACCGCCGTTGCCGACACGACCAGCGCAGACACAAAGAGCCTGGCTAGCCTGATCCGCACGCCCGACCAGCGGATCCGGGTCTTCGTGAGCTCGACGCTACAGGAGCTAGCCGCCGAGCGGACGGCGGTCCGGGACGCCGTGACCCGGCTACGCCTGGTCCCGGTGATGTTCGAGCTGGGCGCCCGGTCACACTCGCCGCGGCAGGTCTACCGCGCGTACGTGGAGCAGAGCCAGGTCTTCGTCGGCGTCTACTGGCAGAGCTACGGCTGGGTGGCGCCAGGCGAACAGGCGTCCGGGCTGGAGGACGAGTACCGGCTCTCGGCCGGGATGCCCAGGCTCATCTACGTCAAGTCGCCCGCCCCGGACCGCGAGCCGCGTCTGGCCGAGCTGCTCGCCCGGATCAAGGACCATGACAGCGTCTCCTACCAGCGCTTTTCTGACCCGGCGGAGCTGCAGCGCCTAGTGGAGGACGACTTGGCGGTACTGCTGAGTGAACGCTTCGAGATGACGCGGCCAACCAGTGCCGCCCCGGTTCCGGCTCTTCCGGTGCCTGCGACGCCGCTGGTTGACCGCGAGCAAGAGGCCGCGGAGGTGGAGGATCTGGTGGTCCGGCAGGGCGTGCGCCTGATTACCCTCACCGGACCGGGTGGCGTGGGCAAGAGCCGGCTCGCCATCGAGGCCGCGGGCAGGCTCAGCGCCAGATTCCCCGACGGGGTGATGTTCATTGACCTGGCCCCGGTTTCGGCGGCCGGCCTGGTACCAGCCGCGGTAGCCGCCGGGCTCGGGCTGACCACCTCTGGCGACAAGATCGTGGCCGACGTGGTGTCGTATCTGCGGGCGAGACAGCTCCTGCTGGTCCTGGACAATGTCGAACAGCTCACCGAAGGAGCCCCGCTGCTCGCCCGGCTGCTGGCCGCCGCTCCGGGCCTGGCGGCCCTGGTGACGAGCCGGACCGTGCTCCGGATAAGCGGCGAGAACGAACTGCGCGTGCCACCGCTCGCGGTACCCCCGAGCTATACGAAGGATCCGCTGGCCTTCGCCTCGGTCCAGCTGTTCGTGGCCCGGGCCCGCGCGGCGGCGCCCGGCTTCGAGCTGACCGCACGCAACGCGCAGGCCGTTGCGGAGATCTGCCGGAGGCTGGACGGCCTGCCGCTGGCCATCGAGCTGGCCGCGGCCAGGATCAGGCTGCTGCCGCCGCGGGCGCTGCTGGCCAGGCTCGATGACCGGATGAGCGTGCTGACCTCGGGACCGCGCGACCTGCCCGAGCGGCAGCGGGCGCTCAAGAACACCCTGGACTGGAGCTTCGGCCTGCTCGCCGTCGGCGAGCAGGCCCTGTTCGGCCGGCTGGGCGTGTTCGCCGGGACGTTCGGCCTTCCGGCCGCCGCGGCCGTCTGCGGCGATGTCGCCGACGTGGACACGCTAGGCTCGCTGGTGGACAGCAGCCTGGTCCGGCCCGAGGCCCTCGACGATGAGCCGCGGTTCAGGCTGCTCGAGACCATCAGGGAGTATGCCCTGGACCGGCTGGCCGAGACCGGCGACTGGGCCGCCGTGCACGACAGGCATGCCGCCTACTTCATGACCCTGGCCCAGCCGGCCGAGGCCGAGCTGCACGGCGCCGGGCAGCTCGCCTGGCTGAACCGGCTGGAGCTAGGGCACGACAACCTCAACGCCGCGCTGTCCTGGCTGCTTGACCGGGGACGGGCCGCGGAGGCCCTGGACCTGGTCTGGACGACCTGGAGGTTCTGGTGGCTGCACGGACACGCCGGTGAGCTGGCCCGCCACGTGGACGTAATCCTGACCCAGAGCGATGACATGCCACCGCGCCAGCGTGCCCTGGCGCTGAGCGGAGCCGGCTTCGTGCGCTTCGCCGGGGGAGACCACGACCAGGCCAGGCGGCTACTCAAGCGGAGCCTGCCGCTGTACCGGAAGGCCGGAGACAGGCTGGGCCTGGGCCTGACCGCGGCGGCCCTTGGTCACCTGCTGGCCGCCACGCCAGACCTGGCGGTCGCGACCGACCTGCTCGAGCAGACCCTCGGCCAGCTGCAGGAGATGGCGGGCGAGCCGTTCACCGAGCCGCAGCGCCTCCACTACCTGCTGGACGTCGCCCTGGCCGCCAACTTCCTCGGCCAGATTCGGCTCGATCAGGGAGATCACCGCCGCGCGGCGGACCTGTTCTCCGACGGCCTGAGCGCGGCGCACAGCGCGGCCGACCGGTTCACCATCCTCGTCTCGCTCTATGACCTGGCCCTCAGCCGTCAGGCCGGAGGTGACCTGGACGATGCCGCGGACCTGCTGAAGCAGGGCCTCTCGGTGGCGGGCGAGGCGGGGGACGAGCCGAGCCTGGCCTACTACCTGGAGGCGCTGGCCAGCACCGCTGCTCGGCAAGGCCACCCGGGACGCGCCGTCGGCCTGCTCGGCGCCGCCTCGGCCCTGCTCGAGGCCAACGGCAGCGGCTGGCTGCACGCCTACGTGCCGCGCGCCCCCCATGGCGACGGCGTCCTGGCCGATCTGCGGGCTCGGACGACGGGCGCGGTTTTCGAGGGCGCCTGGTCGGACGGCCGCTCCCTGACCAGCCCCGGCGCCGCCGTTCGGTACGCGCTGGACAACACCAGCCGGCCGTCCTAGCCGATCGTCCTCCATGGCTGCCATGGCGTGCGGATCGTCGACCTGGATGCCGCGAGCCGGGTCACGCCCGACCACCAGGTTGTCCCCGGACAGGCAAGACCGGCGGCCGCTGGACGCGTCCGGGCTCACGACGGCGAGGGGCCATCCGCGGCGGGGCGGGCCTCTCCCGGGTGGCCATGGCCTGGCCCGGATCTCCCGGCGCGGCCAGCTTGAGCTGGATCCGCCCGATGCGAAGCACGTCGCTGTCTTGCATGCGCGTTGGCGCGCGCACCCGTGTGCCGTTGACGTACGTGCCGTTCGCCGAACCGAGGTCGGTGACCTCCACGGCATCGCCGCGGCGCCGGACCCAGACATGAGCCCGCGAAACGAACTCGTCCGTGCTGAACGGCGGGCCGAGCTGAACGTCCCGGCCGAGCACGATGCCCCTGAACGGCACGGGTATCTGCCGCGCCAGGCCGGTGCCAGATGTGATGACCAGGCTCGGACCCGGGTTGAACGGCGCCACCCCAGCCCCTCATCGTCGTGGCAGGACGCCATCGGCAGGCGCCCCTCTGCCGGGTAAGAGCCAGCTCACTGCGCGAAAATACAACCCGGCCCTATAGTTCGACGCTGCCGGTTACGCAGGTCAGCGTGCCGCCGCCGACCCATACCTGGCCGTCGGCGTCGCGGGAGACGTGCACCCGGCCGCGGCGGCCCATCGCGGTGCCCTGGCTGGCCACGTACGGCGCGGTGACCCGGCCGTCGGCCAGCAGCCACTGCCCGAGCGAGGCGTTCAGGCTGCCCGTGACCGGGTCCTCGATCGAGGTGATCATCGGGCTGAACGCGCGCACCTCGAACGCTTCGGGCGAGCCGTCCGGGTAAGGGCCGACCACGCCGATGTCCATGTCCACCGCACCCGGCCGGACCGCCAGCACCGCCTCGGCGCTGGCCAGCAGGACGGCCACCCAGCCGGGGCCGTTGTCGGCCCACGCGATGTCGACGAGGTCGGACGGCATGAGGTTCAGCGCCCGCACCACCCGCTCGGCCACCGCCTCCTCCACCGGGCCGCTGCGCACCAGCGGCGGCGCCGCGAACGCCAGGCCCGCGTCGGTCCGCCGGACCGTGATCAGCCCGGCTTCGCACTCCTGGACGATGGCGTCAGGGTCGGCGGGCCGGCCGCCGGCCTCCAGCCAGGCGTGGCAGGTGCCCAGCGTGGGATGCCCGGCGAACGGCAGCTCCCTGGTCGGCGTGAAGATCCGGACCAGGTAGTCGGCGCCGCTGGCCCGCGGCGCCAGCACGAACGTGGTCTCCGACAGGTTCGTCCAGCGCGCGAACCGCTGCATCTGCTCGCCGGAGAGCCCGTCGGCGCCGAGCACGACCGCGACCGGGTTGCCGAAGTACGGGGTATCGGTGAAGACGTCCACCTGACGGAACTGATAAGGCACACGCCGAGTGTAGGAGCCCGCGCGCCCCCGCAGCAGGGCCAATCCCGCCGCCTCTGGCCGTTTCGACGCGCTAGATCAGATGAGGTCCTGCCGCTTGGCGGCTCGGCCCGTGATGTCGGCCGTGTCTGGTGCACAAGTGCGTCATGGGGCGATCGGCGGCGAAAAGATCGTGGAAGAAAAGGGCTTCGGGGAGGATCCGGTGCACCATAGGCCCCCGGATCCTCCCCAAAGCCCGAATCCTCCCCGAAAAGTCAAGATCATCGCACTGGTGAGCGAACTGAGGTGCAACAGAGGCTGGTGTGATTGATGTGTTCCTCGTCGAGCGCCGGACCATGATCCGCGGCAGTGCGGCATAGTGCGGCATAGTTCCGACGCGCTGGTTCCGGCGCGCTAACGTGCGGGCATGCGAAACCCTCCGCGGGTCACCGTCCTGGGCAGCCTGAACATCGACATCTCCGTCACCGTGCCCCGGCTGCCCGAACCGGGCGCGACCGTGCTCGGCTCGGCGGCCAGGTTCACGCCCGGCGGGAAGGGCGCCAACCAAGCGGTGGCGGCGGCCAGGCTCGGCGCCGCGGTGCGCATGACGGGCTGCGTCGGCGACGACGACTTCGGCCGCCGGCTGCTGGCCGCGCTGCGCGAGGAGGGGGTCGACCACCAGGGCGTCCGCGTCACGGCGGACGCCCCGACCGGGCTGGCCATGATCTCGGTCGACACCGCGGGCGAGAACATGATCACGGTTGCGTCCGGCGCCAACCACCAGGTGGGCGACCAGCAGGTCGCAGCGGCCACGGGCCATGGCGACATCCTCGTGATCTGCGCCGAGATCCCGGTGCCCGCGATCAAGGCGGCCCTGACCAAAGCGGCCCCGACCAAAGCGGCCTCGACCAGGGCACCACGCTGCATCCTCAACCTGGCGCCCGCCCCGCCGGACGCCGCCGCCATCGTCGCGGCCGGCGTGGACTGGCTGGTGGTGAACGAGACGGAGGCTGCCGCCGTGCTCGGCCGGCCGGTCGGCGGCCTGGCCGAGGCGGGCCAGGCCGCCGCCGCCCTGATCACCGCGGGCGCGCGGTACGCCGTCGTCACCGCGGGCGCGCACGGTGCCGCCCTGGCCGGCCCGGACGCGACCGGCACGATCAGCGCGTTCCGGGTCGACGCGGTGGACACCGTCGGAGCGGGGGACACCTTCGTCGGCGCGCTCGCGGTCGCCCTGGCCGCGGGCATCCCGGCGGCCGCAGCGGTCCGCGCGGCGTCGGCCGCGGCTGCCACCGCCGCCACCAGGCCCGGCGCCCAGGCGGGCATGCCGCGCCCGGCAGATATCCTCGCCACCACTGGACTCCGCTGGCCGGCCGGGTGACGATTCGCTATTAACCCGGACGGGAAGGTATACAGATGTTTCCGGGGGCGGGCGTAGCATTGCCTGAAGGAGGGCGCCACGTGACTGCGGGTGGCCTACGGGAATTTGTCGTTGACTCGCCTGCCGAGGAGGACTCCACCCTGGCCGCGGTGCGAAGCGCGCTGTCACGGGCGTTCATGGTGGTGGAGGAACCCGGCGCGGCCAGCAGCGGCACGCACCGCCGGACCTGGCTGGACACCTTCGACTGGCGGCTGTATAAGGCCGGCCTGACACTCCGGTTCGAGCAGGCCAGACGGGGCGGTCGGCTGGTGCTGAGCAAGGCCGACGGCACGCCGCAGGCCGAACAGCAGGTGACCCGCTGGCCGAGACGTCCCGGCCTGGCCGGGGACCTCCCCGACGGACCCGTCCGGGACCGGATCATCGTGCTGACCAGCCCGAGAGCGCTACTGCCCATCGTCAAGGCGGTCAGCACGGTCAGCGTCACCCGGCTGCTCAACGCCGACGGCAAGACCGTGGCCCGGCTGGTCACCGAGCAGGCGACGGTCACCGCGCCCGCCGGCAGCACGGGGGCCGACACCACCGCCGAGCTCCCGCCGCGGCTGGCCGTGACCGAGGTCCGCGGCTACCCCGGCCAGGCGCGCCGGGCGGCGGGGCTGCTAGCCGGCGTGCCCGGCGTCTCGTACGCCAGCCAGAGCCTGTTCATCGCGGCGCTGACCGCCCTCGGCCGCCACCCGGCCGACTACAGCAGCAGCGTCGAGGCGGAGATCACCGCCACCATGCCGGCGCCGGTCGCGGTGGCCCGGTTGCTGCTGCGCCTGCTCGACACCATTGAGCTGAACGTCGACGGCGTGCTCCGCGACATCGACACCGAGTTCCTGCACGACTTCCGCGTCGCGGTGCGCCGAACCAGGTCGGCGATCAAGCTGCTCGGCACGGTGCTCCCCGCCGACCTGGCCGGCCACTACGCCGCCGAGTTCAAGTGGCTCGGCGACGTGACCACGCCGATCAGGGACCTGGACGTCCACCTGCTCGGCTTCGACGCGATGACCGGGCAGCTGGCCGCCGCGTCCCCGGCCGACCTGGAGCCGCTGCGCGCCTTCCTGGTCAGGCGCCGCGCCCGCGAGTTCCGGCGGCTGGCCGCGGCGCTGCGCGGGCCGCGGTTCCGCGCCATCACCGACGACTGGCGCAAGGCGCTGCTCGAGATCCGCGACGCCAGCGGCCCCAGAAGGCGGCGCCCCACCGCGGCCGCGCTGGCCCGCGGCACGACCGAGCGCGCGTTCCGCCGGATCGCCGCCCGCGGCGCCGCGATCACCCCGGACTCGCCCCCCGAATCCCTTCACGACCTGCGCAAGCGCGCCAAGGAGCTGCGCTACCTGCTGGAGTTCTTCGCGTCTCTGCACGACCCGGTCGCGTACCGCAAGGTGGTGAGCGATCTCAAGCAGCTCCAGGACTGCCTCGGCGAGTTCCAGGACAGCGAGGTGCAGCGCCACGAGATCCACGCGCTGGCTGACGCGATGCTGGCCGAACGGGCGGCCCCGGCCGCTACGCTGCTGGCCATGGGTGAAATCGCCGCACAACTGGCGCACAGCCAGGTCGAGGCCCGCGCGGAGTTCGCCGTCAGGTTCGCCAGGTTCGCCGGCCCGGCGGGCCAGGAGCGCGTCCGCGTCCTGCTCGAGGGCCGCCGGTGAAGATCTTCGCCACCTACAACATCAAGGGCGGCGTCGGCAAGACGACCGCGGCCGTCAACCTGGCTTACCTGTCCGCCGCCGACGGCTGCCGGACCCTGCTCTGGGACCTGGACCCGCAGGGCGCGGCCAGCTTCCTGTTCCGGATCAAGCCGCGGGTCAAGGGCGGCGGCAAGGCGCTCATCCGCGGCACCAAGACCCTCGACGACGCGATCAAGGGCACCGACTTCGACCGTCTGGACCTGCTCCCCGCCGACTTCACCTACCGCAACATGGACCTGCTCCTCGACGGCAACGACAAGAAACCCACCCAGAAGCTCGCCCAGCTGCTCAGGCCGATGGCCGCCGAGTACGACCACGTGTTCCTGGACTGCCCGCCGAGCATCTCGCTGGTCTCGGAGAACGTCATGCACGCCGCCGACGTGCTGCTCGTCCCGCTGATCCCGACCACGCTGTCGGTGCGCACGCTGGACCAGCTCACCGAGTTCGTGGCCGGCTTCAACGGTCGCCGTCCGCAGGTATGGGCGTTCTTCTCGATGGTCGATCGCCGTAAAAAGCTGCACCAGGAGATCACGAAGGACCTTCAGTCCGAACGGCCCGGGGTGGCGGCCACCCCCATCCCCGCGCTCTCCGTGATCGAGCGCATGTCCGTGGAGCGGGCCCCGGTCACCGCCTTCGCCCCGCGCAGCGTCGCCGCCCGCGCCTACCGCGCCCTCTGGTACGAGGTCCAGCAGGACCCGAAACCCCCAAGGACGCCTCAGCTTAATCGCGGCCCTGCCAGGTGGTGATGCAGGCCTCGTTGCCCTCCGGGTCGGCCAGCACCCAGAACGCGGGCGCCTCCGCGTCGTAGACGACCGTGCCGCCGGCCGCCAGCGTGGCCTGGATCCGCTCGTGCGCCTGGTCGTGCGGCACCGAGACGTCGAGGTGGATCCGGTTGCGCTGCGGCCGCGGCGCGTCCATCTGCTGGAACCAGACCGCCGGCCCCTGCCCGAGCGGGTCGACCAGACTGCCCGACGGCCCGCTCTGGCCTGGCTCGTCACCGTAGCCGAGCACCGCCCGCCAGAACGGCCTGATCGCGGGGATGTCCAGCGCGTCGATGCCGATCTCGATCACCTGGACCCGGCCCGGCCGCGTGGACAGCCGGAACTCCTCGGCCACCGCCGAGATCCGCCGGGCCAGGTCCACGTCGCGCGTCGTCACCCAGGCCGCCGCCGCGGTCTGTAGCGAGAAGACCACCCGGTCCGCGCGCACGTCCATCCGCAGGTGGCCCTCGGCGCCGGGCACCGCCGCCGCCCGGCCGGCCACGTCGGCCGCCAGCGGCAGCGACCCGGTCCTCACCTCGGTCCTGAACTCGCCGAGCACGTACCGCCAGCCGAGGCCGGCGACGGCCGCCGAGGCGTCGGTCCGGGACAGCTTGGTGTGTTCCATGCCGCCTATCGTGCCAGCGCTATCGCCTAGCCGGAATGACGCTGCAGGAAATCCAGCGTCGGCCTGTTGAACCCCTCGACGTTCTCGTAGATCGGCGCGTGCGAGCAGTCCTCGAACACGATGACCTCGGAATTGCCGATGGCCTCGCTGAGCGGGGCGGCGAACCGGGTCGAGCACACCAGGTCGTGCCGCCCGAACGTGATCAGCGTCGGCGCCTGGATCGAGCCGAGCACGGCCGTGGCGTCGTGCGCCAGCACGGCACCGGACTGCCGGATGAAGGCGTCCACCGGCGCCGCCGGACGGCCGCGGACGAACTCGGCCAGCGAGTCGACGTACTCGGGCCGCGCGGTGTACATCTCCGGGGTGAAGCACCAGGGGAAGATGCCCTGGATGATCATCTCGGGCACGCTGGCCAGGGCCTGTGCCATGGTCTGCCAGCTCTCGACCACGGCGCGCAGGAACGGGTCACTGGCGGTCCAGGCGCTGTGCAGCGACAGCGACTTCACCCGCTCCGGGTGCTTGGCGGCCAGCCACATGCCGGCCGCGGCGCCGAGGGAGAGGCCGAAGACGTGCGCCCGCTCGATGGCGGTGGCCTGCATGAACGCGGCGATGTCGTCGGCGAGCAGCTCGGTGGTGTACGTGCCCTCCGGTTTGCCGGACAGGCCGGCGCCGCGCAGGTCCACGCTGAAGCAGGTGTAGTGCTTGGCGTACTCGGCGACCTGGAACGCGTAACATGCATGGTCAGCGGCCAGGTAGGGGATGAGCACCAGCGGCTCACCCGTGCCCTGCACGTCGTAGTTGATGTCGATCCCGTTCGCCTGCACCGATGGCATCTGCACCCTCCCGCATCCGCTGTTGCCTCGATCTTAGGATCGCCGTACGCGTTTAGCACCCAACTTCCGCCGTCCGATCCACCGCGCTCCTCCCGGATCGCGTTTTCCGACTTGGCCAGATGCCGCGCGGGCACAAAGTGCAGACGCCCGTACGACGTGGATGCCACATCCATGCTGTTTCAGCGACATGGCTGGGACATCCACGCCTTATGCGCGCCGGCACGGCGAGCCGGAGCGTGTATCACCGGTCACGGAAGTCTACTGAAAGCACGGGAGCACCACGGAGCGGCGCCTGCTCAGCTCGCGTGGGGCGCCTGCCCGGCGCGTGGGGCGCCTGCCCGGCGCGCGTGGCGCCTGCCCGGCGCTGGCGTGCGTCAGCGTGGCCGGCTTTCGGCGGCCACCACCACCGCCGGAGCGGGGGAGGTCCTGCGGCCGGCCCGCGAGCGGGATATGGCGACGCCCGCCAGGCACAGGGCGCCGCCGGCGATGGTGAGCCACTGGGGCACCTGGCCGAGGATGAGCCACGACATGAGGACGACCAGGCCGGGGACCGCGTAGGTGGTGGCGCCCATCTTCCCCGAGGTGGTCCGCGCGAGCGCGTAAGCCCACGTGGTGAAGCCCAGCATGGTCGGGAAGATGCCCAGGTAGACGACGTTCAGCGCGGCGCTCGCCGGAGCCGAACCGAGCTGGGCCACCAACTGCCCGGCGAAGGGCAGGCACGCCGCCGTCCCGGCGAAGCAGCCGAACGTGGTCACCTGGACGGCCGAGGCGTGGCCCAGGGCCGGCTTCTGGAACACTACGCCCGCCGCGTAGCAGACGGCCGCGACCACGCACAGGACCACGCCGAGGACCGAACTGCGGCCGCCGCCCGACTCCGAGACGCCGACGACGATGGCTCCGGCGAGCGACACGGCCATCCCGGCGCCCAGCCGCCGCGGGAACCCCTCGCGCAGCAGCCAGCCGCCGAGCAGCGCGATCAGGATCGGGCCGATGGTGACGACCATCGCGGCGGTGCCCGCGTCGACCTCGCGTTCGCCCCAGTTGAGCGTGATCATGTAGAGCCCGAACCACAGCAGCCCGGAGCCGGCGATGCCGGGCCATGCCGCCCGGGGAGGCCAGCCATCGCCGCTGGCCAGCCACATCGCGCCGAGCGCGAGCGAGGCCACCAGCAGGCGTCCGAGCGCCAGCGCGCCCGGTGAGAAGTGGCCGCCGGCACTGCGGATCGCGACGAAGGCCGAGGCCCACAGCACCACCGTGCACGCGGCCGCCGCGGCGGCCCGAGAGTTACCGGTCACGCCGTCAGGTTAGGCGCCGGACGCTTCGATACCTGGCGAAAAATGGACGCCTAGCTAGGACCCTACGTCCGGCCGGCCAGACCTGCCGACGCGACGGGCTACGTCATGCTGGCCACGCCCATCAGATCCACGCAGGTGACCCCGCGCACTGTGGCGAACACCATCAGCACGCTGTCGCAGGAGCGGCAGCGGACCACGGTGCCGAGGTCGGGCCGGTACACCGCGAGCTCGGCCACCTGGCTGACCGCGCCGCAGTTGTCGCAGGTAACCACCGCGGTGGTCATCTCGGTGCCGAAGAGCTCCATCATCATCCCGCCGATCGCGTTGCCGTCCAGCGTGAGGTCGTCCATGCCTAGCCTCCCGTCACTGTCCCGTCGCTCCGAACCGTTCGGTCTTTACCCGCCCCGCCGGATAGCCCAGCCCGACCAGGCCGGCCGCGACCGACTCCACGAAGTTCGTCGGCCCGCAGACGTAGGCCAGCGGCCGGTCCGCGGTCGGCCAGGCCACCGCGGCCAGCATCTGCGCATCCACCCGCCGGGCGTAGCCCTTCCACGACGGCGGCTGGGACCGGGTCAGGGTATGAATCACCGACACGCCCTCCGGCGGGACGTCGAGCTCGCTGGAGTAGATCACGTCCTCCCAGCTGCGCGAGGAGTACAGCAGCCGGGCCGGCACGGAACTGCCCGTCCGGGAACGCTCCCGCAGGATGGCCCGCAGCGGCACCACGCCGGAGCCGCCGGCCGCCAGCAGCAGCGGCCCGCCAGAGCCCGGCTCCCAGACGAAGTAGCCGCCGATCGGCCCGCGCACCTCGAGCATGTCCCCGGGCCGCGCCTCCTCGGTCAGGTAGGGGGAGACCTCGCCGTCGTCCAGCCGCTCTACCGTGATCGCCAGCGGCTCGCCCGGCGCCGAGGCGATGGAGTAGGCCCGTTCGGCCTGATAACCGTCGTCGGACGTCAGCCTGATGTCGACATGCTGTCCGGCCCGGTGGCCCGGCCAGTCCGGCACGTCCAGCCGCAGCGTGCGGACCTTGGGCGTCTCGTCGGCGACCGGGCCGACCGTGGCGGTCTGCCAGCTCAGTCGCCCGCGTACCGCTGTTCCCGCCATGGGTCTCCGTATATGTGATAGCCGTAGTTTTCCCAGAAGCCCGGCACGTCGGTGTCGCGGAGCTGCAGCCTGCGCACCCACTTGGCGCTCTTCCAGAAGTACAGGTGCGGGACCAGCAGCCGGGCCGGGCCGCCGTGCTCGGCGCCGAGCGGCGCGCCCTCGTAGTTGAACGCCACCCAGGCCTTCCCGCCGAGCAGGTCGGCCACCGGCACGTTGGTGGTGTAGCCGCCGTCGCTGAAGGCCAGCACGTAACCGGCGTCGTACTCGACCGCGCCAAGCAGCACGTCGAGTGACACGCCCTCCCAGTGGGTGTCCAGCTTGGACC
>Ga0306920_100006976_pt1 | contig 14819 bp, 15 predicted proteins | sample flu12Cox44000170_FD_204666 | JGI IMG/M metagenome (GOLD analysis project Ga0306920, IMG submission 204666) | Lab enrichment of tropical soil microbial communities from Luquillo Experimental Forest, Puerto Rico - flux4day.12C.oxic.44.000.170 (v2)... | ecosystem: Environmental > Terrestrial >... | reverse complement strand
CAACGGCAACGGTCGTCACCGCGACCCAGGGCTCGCCCTTCTTCGCGGTCGGATCCGGATAGGCTTCGCGAATGATTTCGCCGATCCCGACGATCTGCTTCTCCTCACCCGTGTGGTAGAAAAAGAACTTCTCGCCCTTTTTCATTTCCTTGAGATTGCGCCGGGCGATGAAATTGCGCACGCCGCTCCACGGCTCGCCTTTGCTGCCGCGTTTGACCTGATCGTCCCAAGAAAACTCTTCCGGCTCGGTCTTCATCAGCCAATAAGCCATTGTCTAGTTCTCCGTCACGTTTCTCTCTCCGCGGCAGTCACGCCTCGGCCTTAAACGGCCGGGTCAAAAGCGACTCGATCGCCGCATCGATCGTCGCTTTGCCGGTCAGCAAAGCAGCGACCGCGGCCGAGATCGGCATGTCGATCGAGCGATCGTGTGCCATTTCAAGAAGCACGGGCGCGGTAAACACACCTTCGGCGAGTCCAGCATGAATTGAGTCCCGGGGCTCGCCGCGGCCGAGTTTGATGCCGAAAGTGAAGTTGCGGGACTGCGGACTCGAGCATGTCAAAAGCAGGTCGCCGAGGCCGGATAGCCCCATCATGGTCTCGGGCCTCGCGCCATAAGCTTTGCCGAAGCGCACCAGCTCGGCAAAGCCGCGCGTGGTCAACGCAGCCAGCGCGCTGGCGCCGAGTCCGCGTCCGGTGACGACACCGGCGGCAATCGCGAGCACATTTTTTGCCGCGCCGCCGATCTCGACGCCGCGAACATCGCTGGAGTGATAAGGACGGAACGCGGCGGAGCCGACCGCTTGCGCCAATTCGCCGGCAAGCTTGCCATCGGCTGCCGCAAGCGTGACGGCGGTCGGCATGCCGCGCGCCACATCGGCGGCAAAGCTCGGCCCGGACAAAATCGCCGGTTCCGCTTTGGCGGCGCAGTCGGCGATGACTTCAGTCATGAATTTCTTGCTGCCGCGTTCGATGCCTTTGGCGCAGACGATTATCGGCGTTCCCTTAGCAAGCGACGGCGCCAGCGCCTTCGCGACCGTGCGGACCGCCTGCGCCGGCACTGCGAGCAGGATCGCCTCAGCATGCGCCGCTTCGGCAAGATCATCGGCGGTCGCAATCCGCTCGTGGAGCTCGATGCCGGGCAGGAACAGGCTTTCGCGCTTTTTCTTAAGCGCTTCGGCATTGGCGGCATCGTGCTCCCACAGCGTAACGCGCCGTCCGGCGCGCGCGCAGGTCAATGCCAAAGCTGTGCCCCAGGCGCCTGCACCGAGGACCGCGATGTGGTTCAACGCCATGCTTATCCGAAAGCGATTGCCACGCCCGGCGGCGTGCCGGGAACGGCGCGTTACAAGATGACGCAAAGACTAAAGGCATTCATGGCCGGGACAAGCCCGGCCGGAGCCCGCGTAATCTATAGCCAATCTATAGCGCTTCGCCGCGAAGCAATTTGGGAACGTCGCCGACGAGACCCGCGGCCTCGCGAATGAACAGGCGCTTGAGTGCGGGCAGGCGATCGACGAGGCCGAGGCCGACATCCCTGACGAGCCGCAAAACGTCCGATCGGTTGGAGAACAGCCGGTTGAGACCGTCAGTGGCGACGCCCATGGCCATGGTGTCGAAGCGCCGCCAGCGCTGATAGCGTTCAAGCACATTGGGCGAGCCTGGATCGAGCCCGAGCCGCGCCGCATCGACAATGACTTCGGCGAGCGCAGCGACGTCTTTTAATCCCATATTTAGCCCCTGCCCCGCGATCGGATGGATTAGATGCGCGGCGTCGCCAACGAGCGCAATGCGCTCGGCGATAAACGAGCGGGCGACGAAGAAGCCGAGCGGATGAACACGCCGCCGGCCGATCACTTTGATGTCGCCAAGATGCAGCTTGAACCGCCGCTCAAGTTCGGCATGGAACGCCTCGTCCGGCAGCGCCATGATGCGTTCGGCTTCCGCCGTCGTTTCAGTCCAGACGATCGAGGCGCGGTTTGCCTTGAGCGGCAGAATCGCGAACGGGCCGGCGGGCAGAAAATGCTCTTCCGCCCGTCCTTGATGATCGCGTTCATGCGCGACATTGACCACAATCGCCGACTGGCCGTAGCTCCAGCCATGGGTGGCAATGGCGGCCTGGCCGCGAATGCTGGACTTTGCGCCATCGGCGGCGACGAGAAGACTTGAACGCAATTGTGTTCCGTCGGAGAGCCGCGCATCGATGTCGATTGCTTCGGTTGACGGATCCAATTTCGCGTCGCCTCCGCGACCGCGCGTGAATTCCGTCACTGCCGCGGATCGTAGATCGACCCCAATCTCCCGCGCTTTCTCCGTCAGCGCCGCAATAAGTCGGCGGTTATCGATCATATGCGCGAAGGGTTCACCTGGCTCGACCTCGCCAGCGAAAGTGAGGAAGGTCGGCCGCACCGCATCGCCGAGCCGGCTGTCGGTGACCACCATGTCGAGAATGGGCTGTGCATCGTCGGCAACGCGTTGCCAAACGCCAATGGTCTCAAACAGCCGCCGCACCGAGGCAACGATGGCGGAGGCGCGCTCGTCGTCGCCGTGTGTGGCACCAAGGCCTGTGGCACTAAGGCTTGTGGCACTAAGGCTTCTGGCACTAAGGCTTGGATCGGCAACGGCAACGGCAAAGGGGTCGCCGAGCGCTTGCCGCAAAGCGATGGCGAGCGTGAGCCCGGCGAAGCCGCCTCCGGCAATCAGGACATCAAGGCGGGCACGCGGCATGGCTCAGAACCTGCATTAACGCTTGACGCAGAACCGGTCGCAAACGCGGTCAAAAGAACGCGGCCGTCATTATCAATTCCACTCTAACAGATTTGCTCCCCGGCATTGCTAATCGGGATGCGTTAATCCTGCATCGTTTAATGACGGGCTTGACCCGGCGGCCGATCCCGTATGCAACCAAAGAAGAGAGCATCGGGCCGCCCGCAGCCAACCGGCAAAAGAAACTCACGCGCTGGAGACGCCATGGCTTCCGCCGTTCAGGACCTGATCGAAATACTCGACCTCGAGCCGCTCGAGGTGAATTTGTTTCGCGGACGTTCCCCGCAATCGAGCTGGCAACGCGTATTCGGCGGGCAGGTCTTAGGCCAAGCGCTGGTGGCCGCCTGCCGTACCGTCGATGACGTGACGGCGCGACCGCCGCATTCGCTGCACGCTTACTTCCTGATCGGCGGTGACCCAAAAGTGCCGATCATCTATGAGGTCGATCGAATCCGCGACGGCCGTAGCTTCAGCACGCGGCGCGTCATGGCGATTCAGCATGGCCATGCCATCTTCTCGATGGCGGTATCCTTTCACGTCGAGGAAAGCGATCTGTCGCATCAGTTCGCAATGCCGGACGTGCCGACACCTGACGCTCTGCCAAGCGAAGCGGAATTTAAGAAGCGGATAACGCCGCTGATGCCGGAGGCGGTGCGCCGATACTACGAGCGCGAGCGACCTATCGAGCTGCGGCCGGTCGAGTACAATCGCTATGCTGGCGAGAAGCTCGCCGGCGACCGGTTTCATGTCTGGGTGCGCGCCACCGGCCGGCTGCCGGACGAACCGGCGATCCATCAATGCGTGCTAGCTTATGCATCAGACATGACATTGCTCGACGCCGCGCTCATTGCCCACGGCCGCAGCGTCCTGAGCGACGACATCATGGCCGCGAGCCTCGATCACGCGATGTGGTTCCATCGTCCTTTCCGTGCCGACGAATGGCTGCTTTACGCCCAGGACAGTCCGAGCCTGGCCGGCTCCCGCGGTTTTGCTCGTGGCCTGATATTCGCGAGCGACGGCACGCTGGTGGCGTCGGTGGCGCAGGAAGGCCTATTGCGGCAACGCCGCGTCCCTCGAACCCCTGGACGTGGCGCGGGCTGATCAACACAATAGATGAAGTGATGCAATATCGCGTCGCGAGCCGGGGAATATCATGAAACTCGTCACCGCCATCATCAAACCGTTCAAGCTCGAGGAAGTGCGCGATGCGCTGCTGGCGATCGGCATTGACGGCATGACGGTGACTGAAGTGAAGGGCTACGGCCGTCAAAAAGGTCACACCGAAATCTATCGCGGTGCCGAATATGCCGTGAACTTCTTGCCGAAAATTCGCATTGAGGTCGCCGTCACGGAAGAGAATGCAAACAAAGTCGTGGAGGCCATTAGCATCGCGGCGAAAACAGGCGAAATCGGCGATGGCAAGATCTTCGTCACCCCGATCGATCACGCGCTGCGGATTCGCACCGGCGAAACCGACGCGGACGCGTTGCGATAGTGCAGGGATGTACGGTAGGTGTGAACGGCAGGTGTGAACGGCAGGGGTGAACGGACCAGCAAAACCTGCTAATGGCTCGGATCAACGACAGCCAACCGCAAGCGGAAACGCAAGCCCCCAGGAGACAGTGAGGACGTCATGTACGCCAATCTCGAGCTTTTCATTGACGGCAAATGGCTCGGCGGCAACGGCCGCCGCGGCGAGGATGTGATCAATCCGGCTACCGAAAAGCCGCTTGCGCATTTGCCGCATGCCAGCCAAGCCGATCTCGACGCTGCGCTTGAGGCAGCCAAGAAGGGCCTCGCGCTCTGGCGGGCAACGCCCGCTTATGACCGCGCCAAGATTCTGCGCAAAGCCGCCGATCTGATGCGCGAACGCTACGATGCCATTTCGAAAATCATGGTCCAGGAGCAGGGCAAGGTCTATCCGGAGGCCCGGGCTGAAGTGATCACGTCGGCGGATATTATCGACTGGTACGCCGAGGAAGGCCGGCGCGCCTATGGCCGCATCGTGCCTGGCCGCGCCAAGGGGATACGTCAGATCGTGGTGCAAGAGCCGGTCGGGATCGTTGCCGCGTTTACGCCGTGGAATTTTCCGACGTTGACCCCGGCGCGCAAGATTGGTGGCGCGCTCGCTTCCGGTTGTTCGCTCATTCTCAAAGCCTCGGAAGAAACGCCTGGCGCTTGCGTCGAGATGGTGCGCTGTTTTGTCGACGCGGGACTGCCTGCCGGCGTGCTCAATCTGGTCTTCGGCGTCCCATCGGAGATTTCCGAGCACCTCATCGCCAAAGACGAGGTGCGCAAGATCTCCTTCACCGGCTCCATTCCCGTGGGTAAGCATCTCGCGGTGCTTGCCGCCAAAGGCATGAAGCGCGCCACCATGGAGCTCGGCGGTCATTCGCCGGTCGTGGTGTTTGCCGACGCCGATCCAGAAAAATCGGCCGAGACGATTGCGGCGTTCAAATATCGCAATGCCGGCCAGGTCTGTATTTCGCCGACGCGCTTCTACGTGCAGGAGCCGGTCTACGATCGCTTCCTGACGCGTTTCACCGAATATGCCAAGGCAATCAAGGTCGGCGACGGTCTTGAAAAGGGCAACACGATGGGGCCGATGGCGAATGCCCGCCGCATCGACGCGATGGAAAGTTTCGTCAATGACGCCAAGCATCGCGGCGGCAAGATCGTCACCGGCGGCAATCGCCGCGGCAATCAAGGCTATTATTTCGAGCCGACGGTGGTCACCGACGTGCCGGATGACAGCAAAGTGATGACGCAAGAAATATTCGGTCCGGTGGCGCCGGTCGTCACATTCAAAAGCTTGGATGAAGTCGTCGAACGCGCCAATTCGCTCCCCTTTGGACTTGCGGCTTACACGTTTACGAGTTCAACGCAAACCGCGACTACGATCGCCGATGTGTTGCAATCCGGCATGGTTGGTGTGAACTCGATTGCGATTTCAACGCCAGAAACACCGTTTGGCGGCGTCAAGGAATCGGGCTACGGCAGCGAAGGCGGCATCGAGGGGCTTGCCGCATATTTGAACACGAAATTTATTTCGCAGGCCTGACCGCGCTCACCAGCGCTTGCGCGGCAACAATCCGCCCCGGACTCGAGCCGGAGCGGACGGTTTTTTGCCGGGTGTCGCAAACCGCCACCTAAAGCACGATCCCGAAAGTGGATTCCGGTTCACATCACGACGGCGTTATCGTCGCGTTCGCTGATTGCGCCATTTTTTGAACGCGTTCTGTTCTCAACCCGGGCTTGCGGGCAAGGAACTAAAAACAAACATCCCGCATTGTAGCGCGGAGCGGTGAAAATAAACCCCGAGAGCGTCGATGGACATTTTGGCAGGCATGTTTGCTTATTTGGCCGGTATCGGCGCCGTTATTGCCGCACTGGCGATATCTTTTTCTGTGCTCGTTTCCCAGCCGAACCAGGCGGTCCGGCCGCAAAATCAAGCACAAAGCGCGACCGCGATGGTGGTTAAGCCGATCCAGCCAAACAAAGCAGCGCCAGTGGAAGCGAATTCAAAGCGAATGAGCGGTCATGCTGAGAAACAGGCGGCCGCGACCAACGCGTCTGCTGCGGCACAGCCAACGCCGTCCGCCAAAGACCCCCACCGTACGGCCACCGCCTCCGCGGCGAGGTTGCGGCGGCTGGTTCAGGAGGAGCGCGCACGTCGCTGGGCCTTTCAACAAGATTCAAGACAAGACTCAAGTTTCGAGAGCCGCTTTCTCGGCTACGCCGACTGAACGGTTCCGCGTTCGCGCGGAACCTCAGGCGTAGGAACGGTCCAGATACGACACGGCATCGTCGGCGAGTTCATCCGGATCACGCTCACCGCGCTGGGCCATTTCGATGATGCGCTTGGCGATTATTTCCTGGGCGGCGCGTTTATAGGCCGGCGATGCCAGCTTGCTTCCGGACTGTTCGACCTTGTGCCACGCGGCTTCGAAGACCGAGACCAATTTTTCAATCGTCTCCGGGTCAAAGGCCGATTGTGCGAGCAGGGGAATTATCGACATGAGATCATTCCGGAATCTGCAACCTGGCCTAGATTAACTCGCGAGGAAGAGAATCGATGTCGGCGATCGTTCAAGAACGGCCGCGGCGGTGTTCCCAAACAATAGCACATCGCCGGGACGCCGGCTGACCCCAAGTACGGCAAGATCGTATCCGCGTTTCGCCTCGTGCAGGATCGCCTCGTCAGGAGCCATGTTGGCGCGGGTCGTACAGCGCAAAGGGACCTCATGGCGCTCCGCCAGCGCCTCGATATCCTCCAGCACCGCCAATTCGTTGCGCCGCATGGCCGCTTGGCGCGAGGGGCTGGCCTGGGGCCGGGAATTTGCCCGTGTGACATAGAGCGCCGTGACGTGCGCATCCCTGGCGCGCGCCAGAAGGAGGCCGACCTCGACGGCACGGCGCGAGACGTCCGTACCGTTCACCGGGATCAAAACGCGGCCATACCGCTGCTGCGCCGGTTCGCGCCTCGGCGAGCGTGAGTCCACCACAGCGAGCGGGCCGTCGAATCCTCGTGTGATCAACGACAAATCCTTGCTAAAGCCACCCTTCGGGTCATGGGTATCGGCAATGCCGACGACAAGGAGGTCGTAGCCTTTGCCGGCTTCACTGGCGACGGCCTCGGGCCCGGCTGCGTGCTGCCGCGTGATGACGTCGACCGTCCCCGCTTTCTCCTCGTCCGAATGAGTTTCGAGCGAGGTCGTCGCTTCGGCGGCTCGTTTGATCGAGTCTTCGGAAGGTCGCCCATCGGACTTTGCGTCGTCCCCCGGTTGGCGAGCCGTCGCCGCCGTTCTTTCGGCCTTTTCAGTGTCCTTTTTGGACTTGGCGGCGAGATCGAGGATGGTCGTCGGTTTGCTTCCGGAGCCGGCGATAATCCCGGCCAGCTGCGCGGCGAATTTGCCATTGGCGCTGTCATCGGCCGCGACCAGGAGGCGTTCGAGATTGGTCACGAATCCTTTTGCGTCCAGCTCCTCACGTTGTAGCCGCAGGCGTTCTTTCTTCCGCATCGGCAAACGCTTGAGCGCCCAGCGCAGCATGGCCGGCATCGCCGTTGTGGTCACGATCGCCATGGCGACGATGAGCGTGAACAGATTTTGACTAAGGAGCCCGGCCGACAGGCCAAGCGTGGCGACGATCACTTCGGTCGAGCCGCGCGCATTCATGGCGCATCCGAGCGCGAGCGATTCCGCGCGCGACAATCCGCCGATGGTGCCGCCCACAAAGGCGCCGAGAAATTTTCCGACACTGGCGATGACGATCAGCGCACCGGCGAGCAGCGCGAGATCGGCGCTGCGCAAAATCGTCAGATCCGCATTCAGCCCGGAGAGACCGAAGAACACCGGCATGAACAGCGCGACGATCAGCCCGCGTAATTCCTCCTCGATGTGGCGGGTAAGTATCGGCGATTCGCCGATGAGAACGCCGGCGACGAATGCACCGAGCACGGTGTTGACGCCGATCAGTTGCGTGGTGAGCGCCATCAGCGCCATGATGATCAGGATGGTGGTGATGACTGAAAATTCGCTGCGGAAATTGTCGTTGGCCCAGCGGATCAGGTGGAACACTATGCGCCGCCCGACCGTAAAGCTTGCGAGCATGAAAAGTCCGGTGCCGAGCACGGCGCGGCCAACCGACCACAGATCGATGCTGCCCGCGGCGGCGAGGCCGAATGCCACCGCGATAATGATCCAGCCGATGGTGTCTTCGAGAATGGCCGAAGCGACAATGATTTGGCCGAGATCGCGGCGCATGAAGTTCATCTCGCGCACCACCATCGCGACAATCTTCACCGAAGAAATCGACAGCGCGATGCCGAGGAAGATCGCGGTTACGAGCCGGGCTTCGGGCTTGGGCAGGAATTCGGCCGGCAGCATTTCGCCAAGCGCAAAGCCGCAGGCGAACGGTATGGCGACACCAGCGAGCGCCACGGTGACGGCGCCGCGGCCGACCCGTCGCACCATTTGTAGATCGGTCTCCATGCCGGTGAGCAGCAACAGCATCAGCACGCCGAGCTCGGACACGGCGTCGAGCATGCTCTTCTGCGCCGGGTCGCCGAACGGAAAGATCGCGTGCTGCGCCGACGGCCAGAGCAAACCGAAGAAGGAAGGGCCGAGCAGCAATCCGCCGATCAGTTGGCCCATGACTGAAGGCTGACCGATGCGCTGCGCCAATTCGCCCATCAGCCGGCCGACCAGAAGCAGAAGCGCGAGTTCGCCGATGAACAGCGCTTGCGACCCGGCATGCGAGCCGTTGTCCGCGGCCAGAGCCGGAATCGCGGTGAACGCGGCCGCCAATGCAAGGACAAGAATGCCCAGCGCGGACAAATACGGCTGCACTGCGGCGCGACCGTTTGCTCCGGCAGGTGTCCGACGCGCTGTCATGCTCTAATCCGCGGTAAGCCGATGCTTGAGCTTGATAACGCGCGACGCCGCCGCACGATCCGCCCGGATTTTGCGTGGAGGCTTCTTTGTCTCTAACCGCGGTGATGGCGGAAATTGGCGGCAAAAGCCGCTGGTCCGCGCGAAAGCGGGGACCCAGAAGAAAAACCTGTGACGGCAAATTATCTGGATTCCCGCTTTACGCGAGAATGCGCGCGCCGCGCGTCTGGTTGATGTGACGAGCGCTAGCCGGCCGAATTTGTAGTTCACGCCGGCGCGCACGATCCACATTGTATCATGGACATCGAAGCGACCAGATAATGGCGGGTTGCCTATTCTGGCAGCGACAGTAGCCGAAGTTTTTCCCAGATCGACGTACAGCGCTTCAGCGTTCACAGACCACCGTGGGTCCGGCGCATATTCAACGCCCAGCCCGGCGGCAAAGCCAACTTTTGCCGTGAAGCACGACGAACAGGTGACATAATCTCTCACGCACATTTCAAAAGTTTTTTTCACAACGCGTTGCGTGCGTGCCAAGGAAAATGCGCAGTGCGTTTTACAAAACTCGCTTGTAAATGAAATTGATTCACTTTACCTTCGGCATCGCCTGAGAGGAAATGCCGGCGCGCGCAAATGGCTGGGCGCGCTTGGGTTCTAAGCGCCGCGGCTGCGCATCCAAAAAATCACGAGGGAGGAGAAGCGATGTTTCGCAGGAGATTGGCACGTTCACTGGCACGTTCACTCGGCATCATCGGTCTGGCATCGATCTTGGCTGCGTCGCTCGCACAGGCGCAGGAATCGCCGCCCGTTCGCATCCGCGGCACCATCGAACGCGTCGACGGCGCGATTTATGTGATCAAAGCGCGCGACGGTGCCGAACTAAAAATCACGCTTGCCGACAATGCGCAAATCGCCGGCATCATCAAAGCGTCGCTTGCCGATATCAAACAGAACTCGTTCGTCGGGGTCACCGCGATGCCCCAGCCCGACGGCAGCCTCAACGCGGTTGAAGTGCACATTTTTCCTGAATCGATGCGCGGCACCGGCGAAGGACACTATCCGTGGGACCTGCAGCCGCAAAGCACGATGACCAATGCCAACGTGGAGGAGGTCGTCAGCGCAGTTGACGGACGAACGCTGACCTTGAAATACAAGGACGGGGAAAAGAAGATCACAGTCCCTGCAAACGCGCCAATTGTTGCTTACGTGCCAGGCGACAAGAACGACATCAAGCCCGGCGCCAAAGTCTTCATCGTCGCGGTTAAGCAGGCCGACGGCACTTATCAAGGTCGCGCCTGGCGGATCGGCCGCGATGGGCTGACGCCGCCGATGTGATCGGACCCGGACGGGACTGCGCCTAAAGGGCGCCACCCCTACTACTTTCCGCAGCTCCCAATGTTGTCGAATGTTGACATGTGATGCACATGTTTCTATGTATGTCACATGTCAGCTATGATCCAGATTCGCAACGTTCCCGATAGCCTCCATCGGCGGCTCAAATCGCGAGCGGCCTTGGCAGGCATGTCGCTGTCCGATTACCTGCTGAGTGAAATTCGCGAGGTTGCGGAAAGGCCAACCTTGGACGAATTGCGCAGCCGCCTGCAGGGTCGATCGCGGATAACGCCCTCGCTGGCACCCGCTGAGGCAGTTCGCGCCGAGCGCGAACGCCGGTGATCGTTGTCGATGCCTCAGCGCTGCTCGAAGTTTTACTGCGCACGCCTTCCACAGAAGCGGTAGAAAAGCGGCTGTTTGCTACTCACGAGACATTGCACGCTCCTCATCTTCTCGATGTCGAGGTGGCGCAAGTCATTCGTCGCTATGCCGCCGCGAGAGAAATAAACAAAGAGCGCGGACGCGAAGCGCTCGCCGATCTCGACGCCTTTCCAATACGGCGCTATCCGCACGGGTTTCTGCTGTCGCGGGTCTGGGAACTTCGAAACAGCCTTACGGCTTATGACGCAGTCTATGTGGCGCTCGCAGAGGCGCTTGATGCGCCTTTGCTAACGAGCGACCGGCGTCTTGCCAAAACGGCGAGCCATCACATCCATGTCGAACTATCGTGAAGATGGCCTGCCACCCAAAGCCCCAAAGGGGCGTAGGGTGGCGGAGAGGGAGCCTGTAAAAATCTTGTCCATAGCGTCCACACCGCACGAAACATCGTAGCAAATCTTAGCGTGAAGTGTATGGACGCTGTGGAACGTGGGTACGGCCCACAAAGGGATTTTTCATGGCGCGCCTCATTCAACAACTCACCGAAGCAAAGATCCGCACGCTCACCGACATCAAGCTGCATCCAGACGGCGCCGGTCTCTATCTGCAAATCCGGCCGGGCGGGGCGCGATCTTGGATCTACCGATTTACGCTGAACGGCCGGACGCGCGATATGGGGCTCGGCGCACTCGCCGACGTGAGCCTCGTTAAAGCCAGGGAGAAGGCCAGCGCTGCGCGGGCCTTGGTGGATAACGGAATTGATCCGATCGAGCATACGCGGGCACAAGCCATTATACCCGCCGCGCCGAAGCGGTGTTCCTCGCCCACCTTCGAGGAAGTGGCGGAAAGCTATATGGCCGACCGGCTGAAGCGTCTGCGAAGCGAAATCCACCGTCATCAATGGCGGCAGACCCTTCAGGATTATGCCTATCCGATCATCGGCAAGATGCCGGTCGACGAGATCGAAACCAACGACGTGCTGGCCGTGCTCAAGCCGATCTGGGAGAGCAAGTGCGAGACCGCGTCACGGCTGCGCGGAAGGATTGAACGCATCCTCGCTCGCGCTGGCGTCGAAGGGCACCGCACCGGCGCTAATCCTGCTGCCTGGCGCGGGCATTTACAGGAGGCATTGCCGTCGCGATCGGAGGTGCAGCCGGTGAAGCATTTCCGGGCGATGGACTATCAAGACGTTCCTGCCTTCATGGCCGAGCTCGGCCAAATTGATACCGTCGCCGCCCGCAGCCTTCGCTTCCTCATTCTGACTGCCGCGCGGACCGGCGAAGTCATCGGTGCGCGCTGGAACGAGGTCGACTGGAACGAGCGAACGTGGACGGTGCCGGCTGTGCGGGCCAAAACGAAGCGCAATCACATAGTGCCGCTTTCCACCGGGGCGCTGGCGATCCTCCGTGAGATGGAACCGCTGCGGAGTTGCGCCGACGATTTTATCTTTCCGGGCCAAAAGGGCGCAGGCCAGTCATCCATGACCTTGCTTGTATTACTGCAACGTCGAATGAAGCGCGCCACCGTAACCACGCATGGTTTTAGATCGACTTTTCGCGATTTTTGCGGCGATGAGGCCGGCGTAGCTCGCGACCTGGCTGAAGCTGCATTGGCCCATGTCATCAAAGACGCCACTGAGCGGGCTTATCGCCGTAAGACGGCCGTGGAGCGGCGCCGCGGCGTAATGCAGCAATGGTGCGACTACATCCTGCCCTCGGCGCCAACTGAAGTTGTGAATATTGAGGAGGCCCGGCGGGGTCGAGCGACAGCCGCGTGATATTCTGAAAAAGCGTGGGGACGGTCGACGGACCGCCGCTGCCGCTACACACCGCCGGCAGCTTCCCCACGCTCCTAGCGGTGGCGGCTGGTGTGTGCCGTGAACGATCGTCCCGGGAAGCCCGATGAAGATTCTATCCCGACGCTTACGGCATGGCATCGCGTCGCAAAGATGCTGTTTCCGGAAGAGCCGGTAAGGTGCCTCACGAAGCGTGATGACTGGCTGATCGATCGGTATTACCCCCCAGCACGCCGCAATACTGCTCTCGACGTTTTTGATGACCGCATCCCAGCACCGAAAGAACTTATTGCCGAAGTTGATCGCGCTTACTTTCGCCAGTCATTGCAAAATGAGGTTGACGAGTGGTTCAAAAGACGGGGCTTTGATCCCGACGGGCTGACTATTCCAAAGCATCCGTTTGAAGCGGTATTTCAGGCTGATTTTGGTCAGCTCCCGCCTGAGCCTGTAAAGCCTCTCGTCGAGAAGGGCGCCGCTAAGGCGAAGCCGCGCAAGCCGACTACGCCAGCCAAGAAACCGAAGAAAACGCAGCGCACTCGATTAATCAGTCTCATGGAGGAGATTGGCCTAGCAAAATCGGGATTGCTTCTGCACGAGGTTCGCGAAAAGGTCAGGCCACAATTTCAAAAGACGCATCGCGGCCTCAAACTGCCGGCGGACTCGACAATCGACCGCGCTTACGGGAAGTACGCGAGCGCCACGGACACGAGCGCCGAATAATCATTCTCGTCATTCTCGTCATGACGAGTTTGCTGAGTTTGCTGAGTTTGCTGAGTTTGTTGCGCCGCAAGCTACATCCTCAGCGCGCGCGACGCACTAAGCTTCCACGTTGCTCACGCCTTACGTGGAAGCAAAATGCGTCCGGAAGTTACTGGCAAGAAAATCCTGCCGCTCGCGGAGAGGTTTGGCTGCACCGTCGCGGTCGCGAGCCAGTATAGCGGCATCAGCAAGTCGAGTATTTACGAGCTGCTTGCCTCTGGTGACCTCGCCGGCCGGATTATTGCTGGCCGAATGATCGTTGAGGTGCAGGGCCCGCGGGGCTTATTGCGCCTGTGCGGCCAAGCACCGTCCACCAAGCGTGAAAATAAAACGGCGAGGTCGGAGTCCGCCTTGCCGTAATCAATTTCGGGACACGCCCGGCGCGACGCCGTCGGCAAAGGGTGGTCTCTGCACAGTACGGCAATCCGAGCGCCCCAGGGCCAAACTTTTGAGGAGGTGAGGCCCTGGGGAACTCAAAGTTCTAAACCAGAAAGGAAGTGTCGACATGCGCTACATGTTCGACAGCGGGACAAGTAACGGTTTTGTAGTTCCAAATCAAGCGGCGCGCCGTGACGCGCCAGTGAAGTGCGCAATGTGCGGCCGCACCGTCATGCGCCGTTCACGTCAGCAGAAATACTGTTCGGACCGCTGCCGCGATTTTACCCGTCGTGAAAATAACGGCCGTACAGCGATTAAAAATCCTGTCGTGGTGGTAGATACCGCAAAACCCACGAACCCCCCTAAAAAGTTAAACGGTTTCAACGAGCTGCAACTAGGAAAATCCGGGTTTAACCCCCGCATTTTCGCCCCCCGGCATGTGATCGAGCGCGAGTTGTTCGTCGGCCGTGATTGGCACGAAGAGGTTTCGCCCGACGGGGTGGTGACTCAGGTCGCGCAAGTGCGGAGAGCGCCATGAGTCGTGACCGAGCCGAAGCAGTGGCCAGCGCCGTCCTGCAGATAATCAAACAACATCTGGACGACGACGCGCTGCGCGGAATGTTGGTAAGGACGGCACTAGCACTGGCGTCGCGCGGCCTCAGCGTTTTTCCGCTACTGCCGCGCGACAAGCGTCCTGCAGTGCCTGGCGGGCTCAAGGTGGCAACTACCAATCCCGACGAGATTAGGGCCTGGTGGCGGGATCAGCCGGATTACAATGTCGGCATCGCGACCGGACCGCCGTCGCATGTTTTTGTTGTTGACGTCGACGGCGACGATGGCGAAAGCGCGCTAGCCAAGCTCGAAGCGCAACACACTGCGTTGCCGGCGACCGTCGAAGCGATTACTGGCAGGGGCCGGCATCTTTATTTCGAATGGCCAAATCTGCTAGTGCGCAATTCGGCTGGCAAATTGGCGCCAGGCATCGACGTGCGCGGCGACGGCGGTTACGTCGTGGCGCCGCC
>Ga0306920_100006975_pt1 | contig 14821 bp, 16 predicted proteins | sample flu12Cox44000170_FD_204666 | JGI IMG/M metagenome (GOLD analysis project Ga0306920, IMG submission 204666) | Lab enrichment of tropical soil microbial communities from Luquillo Experimental Forest, Puerto Rico - flux4day.12C.oxic.44.000.170 (v2)... | ecosystem: Environmental > Terrestrial >... | reverse complement strand
AGACGCTTGAAGCGGTCGTCGAAGCGATGGAACGGCATCACGTCAAACGCCTTCCCGTCACGCGCGGCGGGCGCGTGGTCGGGATCATTAGCCGCGCCAACCTCATGCACGCCCTGGCAAGCCTATCGCGCGCCAGCATATCGCCGGCCGGCGGTGATTCGGTGATCCGTGACAAAATCCTTGCTACGATCGCGAAACAGGATTGGGCGCCGCGAATCAACGTGATTGTCAAGGACGGTGTGGCCGAGCTGCACGGAATCATAACTGATGATCGTGAGCGCCAGGGCCTCGTCGTCGCGGCTGAGAATGTCGCCGGCGTCAAGCGGGTAGTCGATCACCTCGTGTGGGTGGAGCCAATGTCGGGAATGGCATTTCCCTCCACCGAGGACGAAGCTAAAGAACGCGCCGCACGTTGACGAGGGGGCAACAGTGAGATCATGTCTCGCGATGCTGCGGGCCGTGCAGTTCTGTATCGGTGCCGCTCTTTTTGCCAATGTGCTGGCGATAGCTCTGACGCTCGCTCCAGCGCCCGCCAAGGGCGACGAGGTGCTGTCGCCACCAGCGCAGCGCGGATTAGTCATTGTCCGCACGAATTGCTCGCGTTGCCACGCGATCGGCAGGGTCGGTGACAGTCCACTGCCGGTCGCGCCGCCGTTTCGCACGCTACACAAACGCTATCCCGTTGAAGACCTCCAAGAACCACTGGCCGAGGGAATTGTTACCGGTCATCCGACCATGCCGGAATTTCGCTTTGACCCCGGTCAGGTCGGCGACATCATCGCCTACCTGAAATCACTTGAGCAATAACCGCTTTTCGTCGGTACCCGGAAACCGCGATCGCAACTTGATTTAAATCAACGCTGCAATCGTTGGCGCGTGATTGAAAGAAAAATCAAACTTTCCAGCACAGCGGATTCGCACCCGATGAATGGACAGGCCAAATTTATGACCTACGGTGAGGGCGGGCTGGCGGCCGCCTTTATCGCGCTTGCGTTCGTATCTGTGATCGTCGCCGCTAAAGCCTACACGCCGGCCTACGCGTTCCATGCCTACCTGTTTGCGGCGGCCAGCGCAGCCGCGGCTTTCGCCATTTTCAACCACTATTTCGCGCGCGGCGCAGAACCAATTCCGCTCACGATCGCCGGCAAACCGAACTACAATATGGCGCCGGTCAAAGTGGCAACGCTGCTTGCCGTGTTCTGGGGTATTGCCGGCATGGCGGTCGGGCTGTGGATTGCGCTCGAGCTGGCCTATCCGTCATTGAACTTCGATCTCGCTTTTATCTCCTTCGGTCGCCTTCGCCCGCTGCATACCTCGGCCGTCATCTTCGCCTTTGGTGGCAACGTGCTCCTTGCCACATCGTTTTATGTCGTGCAGCGCACGTGCCGCGCGCGGCTCGCCGGCGAGCTCGCGCCTTGGTTTGTGGTGCTCGGCTACAATTTTTTTATTGTCATCGCCGGGACCGGTTACCTGCTCGGCATCACTCAGTCGAAGGAATATGCCGAACCGGAATGGTATGCCGATCTTTGGCTTACCGTCGTCTGGGTCGTCTATTTGCTCGTCTATGTCGGCACACTCGTGCGGCGCACCGAGCCGCACATTTATGTCGCCAACTGGTTTTATCTCGCCTTTATTCTGACCATCGCGGTGCTTCACCTCGGCAACAACGCCGCGGTGCCGGTATCGCTATTTTCCTCGAAGTCCTACGTAGTCTGGGCCGGCGTGCAGGACGCGATGGTGCAATGGTGGTATGGCCACAACGCTGTGGGCTTCTTTCTGACCGCAGGCTTTCTCGGGGTCATGTATTATTTCATCCCGAAACGCGCCGAGCGGCCAATCTACAGTTATCGGCTTTCGATCATCCATTTTTGGTCGCTGATTTTTCTCTACATTTGGGCCGGCCCGCATCACCTGCATTACACGGCGCTGCCGGACTGGACCCAGACCCTCGGCATGACATTTTCAGTCATGCTGTGGATGCCGTCCTGGGGCGGCATGATCAACGGGCTGATGACGCTCTCGGGGGCGTGGGACAAGCTGCGCACCGATCCGGTGCTGCGGATGATGGTGCTGGCGGTTGCGTTCTACGGCATGGCAACGTTCGAAGGGCCAGTCATGTCGATCAAAGAGGTTAACTCGCTTTCCCACTACACCGATTGGACCATCGGCCATGTGCATTCCGGTGCACTCGGCTGGGTCGCCTTCATTTCTTTCGGCGCGATCTATTGTCTGGTGCCCTGGCTCTGGAACCGGCCGTTATATTCGCTGCGGCTCGTGAGCTGGCATTTCTGGATCGCAACAATCGGGATCGTCGTCTACGTCAGCGCGATGTGGGTGTCAGGCATTCTGCAAGGCTTGATGTGGCGCGCCTACACCAATCTGGGCTTTCTCGAATACTCGCTCATCGAAACGGTCGAGGCGATGCATCCGTTCTACGTGATACGCGCGCTCGGGGGCGCGCTGTTTCTTGCCGGCGCGCTGATCATGGCTTTCAACATCTGGCGCACGATCTACCCAGCACGTGAAATGACCGAGGCCATGCCCGGCCTTGCTCCGGCTGAATAGAGGGTCCGATGGCGCAGTCGCTCTGGCAGAAACATTGGATCCTGGAGCGCAACTCGATCCTGCTCCTGGTCGGTATTCTGATCGTCATCGCTTTCGGCGGTCTTGTCGAAGTGGTGCCGCTGTTCTATCTGCGCAGCACCATCGAGACTGCCGAGGGGATGCGGCCCTACACGCCGCTCGAGCTCGCCGGGCGCAATATTTACGTGAGCGAGGGCTGCTATCTATGCCACTCCCAGATGATCCGGGCACTCCGCGATGAAGTCGAGCGCTATGGACATTATTCATTGGCGGCCGAAAGCGAATACGACCATCCCTTTCAATGGGGCTCGAAGCGCAATGGTCCCGATCTCGCACGCGTCGGCGGCAAATATTCCGACGACTGGCATCGCGATCATCTCAACGATCCGCGCGCGGTCGTACCCGGTTCGATCATGCCGTCCTATCCGTGGCTGTTCACGACCGACCTCGATTATTCCCATATCGCCGAGGACATGAAGGTCCAGGCGCTGCTCGGCGTGCCATATAGCGGCGAAATGATCGAGAAAGCGGTCGCCGATCTGCGCACTCAGACCGCGAACGATGCGCCCGACGCTGCCGCGCTCGCGAAGCGATATCCGAAAGCGCAATCGCGCAATTTTGGTGGCGATCCGACTCGTATCACAGAAGCCGATGCGCTGATCGCATATTTGCAAATGCTCGGCACGCTCGTCGATTTTAAACTCTACGACGACAAAGCGAACATTCGCTGAGGAGACGCCTGTGGAATCGAATTACGCTTTCTTCGCGCACTTTGCCCAGACTTGGGGTCTGGTCTATTTCGTCGTGATCTTCATCGTCGTACTGATCTATGCGCTTTGGCCGTCGCGCCAGAAGCAATTTGACGAATCCGCGCGCGTGCCGCTGCGGGAGGACTGATATGAGCGGGCAGACCGAACGCCTCGACAAGCTCGCGCGCAAACCGGCGTCCCAATCGACCCGCCAGGTGCCGACGACAGGACACGAGTGGGATGGCTTACAGGAATTGAACAGACCGCTGCCGCGCTGGTGGCTGTGGTTGTTCTACGCGACGATCGTCTGGTCGGTCGGCTACTGGTTGGTTTATCCCGCCTGGCCCCTGCTGTCATCGTATAGCAACGGCATTTTTAAATGGCATTCGCGCGCGGCCGTTAGCAGCGATCTCGCTGTTCTGCAGACGCAGCGTGGTGCCATGACCACCCGACTCGCTGCTGCCTCGCTCGCGGAAATCGAATCGACTCCTGAAATGCTCGATTTCGCCCGGGCGCTCGGCGGCCGAGCCTTCGCCGATAATTGCGCACCCTGCCATGGCGCTGGCGGCGGCGGCGCCAAGGGTTACCCCAATCTCGTCGACAATGACTGGCTATGGGGCGGCAGCCTCGACGCTATTTCGCAAACGATCACGCACGGCGTGCGCTCGGGCGACGAGCAAGGACACCAGGGCTCGATGCCGGCATTCGGCCGCGATGGCATGCTCAAGCGCGACGAAGTCCTTGTCGTTGCCGAATACGTGCGATCGTTGTCCGGGCTCTCAACGACGGCCGGGGCCGATCTCGCGCGCGGTGCGAAAATCTTCGCCGACAATTGCGCGGTTTGTCATGGCCCCGACGGCAAAGGAAATCGCGCGCTTGGCGCACCAAATCTGACGGACCAGATTTGGCTTTATGGTTCCGATACCCAGGCAATCATCGAGGGCATCTGGAACGGCCACGGCGGCGTCATGCCGGCTTGGGGCGGCAAGCTCGATCCGGTGACGATCAAGGCGCTCACGGTCTACGTGCACACCTTTGGCGGCGGGGAATAAAGCATGTGCCCGAGCGGCTTATCGGTGTCCGCCGGCGTGGGTCCGACCGCAGCCGTTATGCGAGCGGCTCACCCACTGAGCGATCTCGCCGCCGCAGCCACCGATGCAGCCACGACAACAACCATCGCCGAATCGGATTTCCCCTCTGATCCCGACGACGAGCCGCTTTATGCCGCGCGCAAGAAAATCTACCCACAACGTGTCAGCGGCACGTTTCGCAGATTGAAATGGGCGCTGCTCGTCATCACGCTAGGGATCTATTATTTTCTGCCATTCGTCCGCTGGGACCGCGGCCCCAACGCGCCCAACCAAGCCGTGCTGATCGATTTTCCCGCCCGGCGCTTTTATTTCTTCTTCATCGAGATCTGGCCGCAAGAAGTTTATTACCTGACTGGCCTGCTCATCATCGCCGCCATGGCATTGTTTTTGATGAACGCCGTAGCCGGACGGTTATGGTGCGGTTACTTGTGTCCGCAGACTGTCTGGACCGACCTCTTTGTCACGGTCGAGCGCTGGATTGAGGGCGATCGCCGCGAACATTTGCTGCGCGATCAGCAGCCCTGGGGTCTTGACCGGGCTACCCGCGCGGCTGCGAAGCATTTTTGTTGGTTGATGATTGCCTGGTGGACCGGGGGTGCGTGGGTTCTTTACTTTGGCGATGCGCCGACCCTGGTTAGAGAGCTCGCGACCTTTAAGGCGCCGCCGGTCGCCTATGGCTTTATCGGACTGCTGACCTTCACCACTTATGCGCTTGCCGGCTGGATGCGTGAACAGGTCTGCGTCTACATGTGCCCGTGGCCGCGCATTCAGGCGGCCTTGACGGATGAATACGCACTCAATGTCTGTTATCGCCATGATCGCGGCGAGCCACGTGCCTCTCTAAAGAAGGCGGCGGCACTACATGAGCACGGCCAAGCGGCTGGCGATTGCATCGATTGCCGCCAATGCGTCTATGTCTGTCCTACCGGCGTCGACATTCGCAACGGTCCAAATCTCGGCTGTATCCAATGCGGGCTTTGCATTGACGCGTGCGATGCCGTGATGGCGAAGGTCGGTCGCGCACCTCGCCTCATCGCCTACGACACCGATCTGAACATCCGCGCTCGTCAGCACGGCGGACAAACATCTTATCAGTTCGTCCGCATGCGCACCTTGCTTTATGCGGCCATCATCGCCGTTGTCGGAGGCGTGATGGCATACGCATTGGCGACTCGTCACGCGCAGGCGCTTACGATCATTCACGACCGGAATCCGTTGTTCGTGCGGCTTTCCGATGGCGCCATCCGCAATGGCTATGCGGTTCACATAGCCAACAAGAACCGCGAGACGCAAAGCTTCGTGTTGAAAGTGACTGGTCTCGCCGGGGCTGACGTCGAGACCTTCGGCAGCGACAAGAGCGCGGAGGGCCAGCCGGTAATCACGGTTGGACCCGATCAGACTCGACAAGTGCGCGTGATTGTCACGACGCGTCAACTGCTCGAACCGAATGCGTCCATTCCGTTGACGTTCAGCATTGTGACCGCAAATGGTCAGGTTGGCGCCACCGCAGGTGATCGCTTCGTCGGACCGTGAGAGGCCCATGTCAGAGTCAAATAGCGACGTTCGAACAGCGCCGCGGCTCACCGGCCGGATGGTGCTGGTTTACCTGTTGACGTTCTTCGGCATCGTTATGGGCATAAACGGCGTGATGATCTACGAAGCGCTTTCGACAATGCGCGGCGTCGACACCGAGAGCGCTTATCAGGCGGGCCGAATGTTCGAGCAGGACGTCGCGATGGTCAAAGCACAGGACGCGCGGCACTGGCAGATCGACGCCAAACTGACGCCGGCGCGTAACCATATGCGTCTCGAACTCGTTGCGCGCGACGAAGCAGGTCATGTCCTGACTGGCATGACCGCATCAGCGAGTTTTGAGCGTCCGATCGATCGCGGATTGGATCACAGCGTTGCGCTCAAAGAGGATTCGCCTGGACAATACCACGGCGAAACCGAGCTCATCCCTGGTCAATGGGATCTTGTGATCGAGATTTCGGAGCAGGGTCAGCGGCTGTTCCGCTCCAAAAACCGCATTGTGCTCAGGTGAGTGTGCGGATGATCGAAGCTCTCGACCTTTCCAAATTTGTCGAGCGAAGTGAGCCCGGCTGCGCGCATATAACGTTGGCTGTCGAGGGCGTCGGCTGCGCGGGCTGTATTCGCAAGATCGAGGATGGTTTGCAAAAACTGCCGGGCATCGTCAACGCGCGGCTCAATTTTACGCAGCGCCGTCTCGCGGTCGAATGGCGCGATAGTGAAACCAATGCCGAACGGATCGTGGCTGCGATCGAACAAATCGGTTACCGCGCCTACCCATTCGCTCCCGAGCGCATAGCGGCTGAAGACAACCACGAGACCAAATGGCTGTTGAAATGTCTCGCCGTTGCCGGCTTTGCAGCAATGAACGTGATGCTGTTGTCGGTTTCGATCTGGGCCGGCAATGTTTCGGATATGATGCAGGAGACGCGCGATCTGTTTCATTGGCTCTCGGCTTTGATCGCGCTGCCGGCCGCGGCTTATGCTGGGCATCCGTTCTTTAAAAGCGCGTGGCGAGCCATTGGCGCGCGGCAGTTCAATATGGACGTGCCAATCACGGTAGGCGTCATATTGGCGCTTGGCCTATCGCTCTATGAGACCGCCACGCACGCAGTTCACGCCTATTTCGATTCCGCGATTATGTTGGTGTTCTTTTTGTTGTGCGGACGTTATCTCGACCGGTCAACGCGGCAAAAAACGCGGCAATTTGCCGGCAATCTCGCTTCTTCCAAGGCGGAGTTCGCACACAGGTTTGGGCCTCGGGGCGAGCTGAGCCGCGTACCGGCATCCGCCTTGCAGCGAGGCGACTGCATCCTGGTGCAGCCCGGGGAAGCAGTGCCGGCCGATGGTTTGGTCGCAAGTGGCCAGTCCGAAGTGGATCAGAGTCTGGTGACCGGTGAGACCATTCCCCAGCCGGTCGAACCGGGCATGACGATCTATGCCGGCGCCATCAATTGCTCGGGCGCGCTGACGATTAGGGTCGCCGCCGCCGGCAGTTCAACGCTGCTCCAGGAGATCGAGCGTCTGCTGTTGCGGGCGACCGAAGCGAAATCGCGCACTGTTCGGCTCGCGGATCGCGCAGCACGGCTTTACGCGCCCATCGTTCACTTGACCGCGGCCGCCACCGCGGTCGGCTGGCTATTGGCCGGTGCATCGCTTCACGATGCGATCGTCACAGCCGTTGCCGTTCTCATTATTACCTGTCCTTGTGCCATAGCGCTGGCGATACCAACGGTGCAGGTGGTTGCGGCTGGACGATTATTTCGCGCTGGCATCATTCTTAATTCTGGCGATGCCATCGAGAGGCTTGGGACAGCCGATACTGTTATCTTCGACAAGACAGGCACGCTAACGTTGCCCGAAGGCGTGGTCGATGGTTCATCAGTTGATCCGGATATTCTTGAGCGCGCGGCCAGGCTAGCCTTATCCAGTCACCACCCGTTGGCGGCGGCGCTGGCGCGCTGTGCACGCGAACGCATACCTTACGCCGGAGTGATAGAGGACTGCGGTAACGGCGTGCGCGGCAACATCGAGGGCCAAGAAGCGCGGCTCGGCAGTGCGCCGTTCTGTGGACTGACGAGGCCGTCGTCCCAAAACAAAGCGGCGAACAGCGCGGCATCCACGATTTTTTTCACGCATGCCGGGCGTGTCGCCGGCATCCCGATTTGCCAACGGCTGCGTCCCGATGCCGTCGCCGTCGTCAAGGCGCTGATCGGGCGCCGTCTTGATCTGATGATCTTGTCAGGCGACCGGCCCAACGCTGTCGAACCGATCGCGAGACAGCTCGGTATTACGCAGTGGTATGCTGGCCTAAGTCCCGCTGAAAAAATCGCCACGATTGAGAAGCTCAAGGCGCTGGGCCGCCGTGTCCTTATGATCGGCGACGGATTAAACGACGCACCGGCGCTCGCAGCGGCAACAGTCTCGTTATCGCCGATCACGGCGGCGCAGCTCACGCAGACCCGCGCGGACGCGCTGTTTCTCGGCGATTACTTAGTCCCGGTTTTGGATGCAATCGCGCTGTCTCGCCGGGCCAGATCGTTGATGCAGGAAAACCTCGGGCTCGCGATCATCTACAATGCGCTCGCCGTTCCGATCGCAGTGGCAGGCCTGGCCAACCCCCTGATTGCGGCCGCAGCGATGTCGGGCTCGTCGATCTTGGTCACGCTGAACGCCCTGCGCGGCCGACTTGGGCGACGGCCCGAGGTCCACGCGACTGGGGTCGCGCCGACGCAAGCGGATGAACAACCGGCACCGTCCAAGGCGCGTGTAACGGAAAGTAGGCCAAAAGATCGCGTCTTGGAAAGCGCGGCCGCGGCACGCGATCGCTTGGAATATGTGCGATGAACGTTCTTATCTATCTCGTGCCTATGGCGCTTTTGCTCGGTCTAACGGGGCTGGTCGGATTCATATGGACGTTAAGGACCAACCAATACGACGACCTCGATGGCGCCGCACTGCGCATCCTGCCAGACGATGATCTCGAAAGTGAATGAGCATCCACGCACGATTTCCGAAGACGAAACGCTTGAAGCGTTCGTAAGCGATGGAACGGCATCACGTCAAACGCGTTCCACAGGCCTCTTAGCTTCCGCTCGGGCAGCGCAAAATCGCAGCATTACTGTCCATCGCCACAGAGTTCACTATGGTCCTGCGCGCGATGGCAGGGTCGCGCTCTCAAGCAACCAACAAAGTCGGGAAAAATGTATCGACCACTTCCGGTGTCAATGACGCTTCTTGAGTCAGGTAGATTGAGGTTTCGAACTCATTGCCACACTTCGAGCAGACCCAAAAATTCCTGACTTGTGCCTCGCTCACGTATGTGGACCGCTCAGGAGCTGTAAGCCATTCTCCACAGCTGGGACATTTGAAGGACTGGTGGAGTGAATTGGTCGTTGTCATATCGGTCCCTCCTCTTGCTTTAGGCCTTTTCATTAATCCGCCTTTCGTCGATATCGTTATCGAAAGACATCATGCTGGACATTCGGATGTCGTCCTTAAGGGAAATTACGTAGACCGTTTCTGTCTCGTGAGGACGGCAAAACGGACGTGCCTAGCCCCGACGTGAATCGGCCGCAACCCTTCAATCTCTGCCAGTATGGGACCTCAATCCTGGTCCTTGACAAGAGTGTGCGGGCGGTCTCGGCCTCTGGCGGTTTCGGTGTGCCAGTTGCCTTCGTCATCCTCATATTCGATCGTTTCGGTGTGCCCAGGTACTTCCTGCTCCTCCGCGGCCGACTGTGCCGCGGCGAGGGCCTCGGCATGCGTCGGGAAGCTTTCCGAAAACGCGCCATTGACTTTATAGGCCTAGCCACCGTCATGCTGGACAATCTCATAGGTGACATCGGGCATGGCATGTTTTTTGGGTTCGCTGACAATTAGTTGCCGTCTGCGATGAGACGATTTCTGCTTTCGCAATTTTGCGTGTGCCATCGGCTTGCTCCATCCGCTCCGCCTGGAATGCAGCGGTGACGATCCTCGCCACCTCCAGTTGCTGCCGAATACAGATTAAGTATCGGCGAAGTATTCGTGATTTGAATTGATATAACTCAACTCATTATTAGTACTCAGGCCGGCATCGGGTCATGCGCCAATAGACACATTGATGCATTCAATCAACTCGGCCGACAGGTTCTTTCGTTGATCAGCGCTTGCCACTACGCGTCAAGTTGAAGGCGGCGTTTACTGTCGAGCCAAGTCGCTCGGACTGGGATATCGCGGAGGGTCGAAGGATCGACCTTGGTAAAATCTTGGTCGAGGATGACAAGGTCGGTGGATTTGCCCGCTATTAAGACACCGGTCGGCGCGACAGATACTTTCAACACTGTGACAGCGCGCTCAGTGCAGTGCAGACGTGCTTGGTTTGCGACTTGGCGTTGATGTAGATTAATGCTGAAAATTCACTGATTTGTTCCTTTGTCACAAAGCAATGAACGGTCGCGCTATGTCTGGCGCGCGCCAATGGCTTGGGCACGCCGGTCGTAATCCGCAGTGCCTCATCGCGTGTGAGCAATCTGGGATCCTCGTATTCCCCACCGATTGTATGGATCGTTATTTTTCCTGCACCAGGCTCAGATAGCTGACGATGGCGAGCAACCGCTCTCTGATGGCCGCTTCGGAATCGCAGGGAAGATCGAGAAGAGAATCAAGTTCGTTCTCGTGGCCCTTCATCTGCGATAAAATTCTTTTTGGTATTTTGTGTTTGCGCTTCGTAGTTGCGGGAATATCGGGAAGCGGGGTTTGGTGTCACATCCCCAAATAGGCATGTCAGCGTTGTGGTGACTTAAGCGCGGATTCCGTCCGTCAATCATCTGATAGACCGCGCCGGGATCAAACCGTCCGTGGTTTCGCTTAGCCAGCACCGTCAAATCGGCAGGCTTTATATGGAGCTTCGGGCTCTGTGGACCCGAGCCCTTGGCATCGGTGCCGTGGCAACCTGCACAGTTTAGTAAAAATTCAATCTGGCCTCGGTCTGCGTCTTGCGGTCGAGCGTAAGGAACAATCGCCATCACAGCGGCCGTAGTGAACACGAAAATTAAAATTCTTGTCGGCATCTTCATCATGGCCGGACCCCAAACGATCTCGCACTCAGCCGGTCGGCACTGGTTGCCACGGCAAATAAGTCATTGATTTCTTCGACGGACCACTCGCGAGAAACAGGTGTGCTTGGACATGGCTTAGCTACAGTCAGGCCCGTGTCGCAGATAGTGCTCTGTGGTTGAGTTTGCGGTTCATCAGTCGCTGGATCTCTGATAGCTCGTGAATCTTCAACACCCGAGCAACAACCAAATATATGCCAAGACCGATAAGGCACAGCATTCCGCTGCGCAGCAGGATGACATCGAGATCCATTCGCAAGAGAAAATCTGGAAGAAGAGAGCGGATCACCAGCCCTACGGTGATGGCGATGGCGCATGCCAAGGCCATGCGCAGGGCGGGGCCAAGCATGCCGTCGACGCGATCAAGGCTGTCCTCTCGGGCGGCGGCTTCGCGGCTGAACCGTCGGTATTGTAACCAGCCTAACAGCAGCACATAGACGAGAATTGCGATTGCGCTTGCAACTGCCAGACCGATCGCACCGTACTCGCGCCGGAGCACGACGTAGAGAGGCACAGCACAGAATGCGACGGCCGTACCGACAACGGTGGGCAGCCAAGTGCTTCCAAGCGCATAAAAGCCGCGGCTGATGACGGTTTGCGCCGCCCAACCAGCGAGACCGAGCGAAAGGAATGCCAATACCGAGCCGGTCGCCTCGGCGTCAGCAGTGCTGAACCGGTGCGATAGAAAACCCCAGATGAGATACGTCGCTTCAAAGCCAGCCAATGTCAGACAGATTTGAGCAGCAAATGTAACGAAGAGCGTCAGCCTTACTGCGTGCGCCAGCGTGCCATAGGCTTCCACCACACCGCCGGCCGCCACCATACGGCTAATTGTCGGGTAGGAGGCGACGCCGATTGCCATGCCGAAGACGCCAATCGGGACTTTCATGAGCGTCCGGCCATATTGCAGATAGGACAGAGCGCCCGCTGACAGGTACGAAGCCTGATTTTTGACGATCCATTCATCGACCACGACGATCGAGAAGCCAATCATGATGGGAAATGATAGCCACAGATATGTTTTCAAATCCGGGTTTGCGAAAGAGAAAATCGGATACCATCGCATTTTGCTGCGCATGCAGCCGACCAATGGCAACGCGAACGGTCCGAGCGCCGCACCGATCAGTACGCCCCATGCAAACCCGTCGGCACTCGCGCCCACACGTGATCCGATCAGGCCGCCGGCAATAATCCCCGCAGAATAAACTAGCGGCGCCATTGCCGGCAGCAAATGCCGGTCCTGTGCCTGCAGAGCCGCCGACAGCAGACCGCCGACCACCAGAAAAATCTGAGCCGGCAAGATGATTCTGATGAGATGCGTTAGCGTGTCCAATTCACCGTCCCCGGTAAATCCGGGCGCTACCAAACCCGCAAGCGGTCTAGCAAATATTATGAGTAGCGCGATCGCCAACCCACCTACCACCAAGATAAAATTTGCGATGGCGCTCAAAGCACGCCATGCTTGGTCGTGCTCGCCGCGTTCGACGTGCTCGACGAAAATCGGAATGAAGACGATCGATAACGCGCCGGCTGCCAGGAGATAGTTGAGGAAGTCAGGCAAGGTAAAACTAGCAAAATACAGGTCTGCCTGCCGGGTAGCGCCTAGTGTACGCCCTATGATTTGTTCGCGCACCAGTCCCATGATGCGGCTAAACAAGATCGAGCTCGCCCAGATGATTGAGGCGAAAGCAATGGTTCGACGGGAACTCTGTGAGTACGTCTGTGCCGCTGACAAAGTAGTATCTCGAAAGATTACGAGTGCCGCTCAGTACCGCTCACGCAATTCCTCTCCAAAAGAGAAGCGCCCCCAACATCGAGCGAATTGCATTAGCCCAATCAATCAGGCCATCTTTTGACTTCAATCAATGCGGTTGCCGTTGAGGCATTCGCAGACCTAGTATCTACCCCGTTCCATCCATTGGGATTTCACGTGTTGTCTCTTTAAGAGCGCGCATGACGTCTTCGCGAGAGATAATGCCATCCAATTGACCCTCAGCGCTCACGACTGGGAAGCTTCGGGTCTTTAGACTCACCATTAATTGAAGAACTCGCGTTAATGGCGATGTCGGATCGACATCGACTACAGCCTCGGTCATGACTTCTGCCGCGGGCCGGCTCATCAATTCATTGTAATGCGGCACAACTTGACTGGTGGTAAATGCGAAGGCGCGAAGGAAATCGAACTTGCTGACAATTCCGAATAGCTTTCCCTCTTCCACCACCGGAAACGCATTGAAGTCGTGCTTCTCAAATAACACGGCGAGCTCGCGCATTGTGGTCTGGCGTTTCACAGTCGTCACGCTCCGCGTCATAAACTGCCTAACCGTGCATTCGACGAAACCGTACATCGCTTCACCAGGCTCTTTTTTCGTTTGCATTGCCTTGCTTTCCTTAATCCAAAGCCAATACTGCATTGCCGCTTATTTGCGAGCCGACGTGGGGCGTCATCAAGGGCGCGTGCTAGAGCGTTCTAGCGATGCTCGTTTAAGCTCAGGATATAGGCGATAACATCGCTAAGATCGCTGCCCTTGATGATGACATTGGGCATGGTCTCATGCGAGGTCCGTAGCGCGGCGGTCAGAGCTATGCTGCTCATTCCGGGTGTATTGGCAATTTTTGCGAAGGTCGGCGCATCGCGGTTTGGTGACTGGCCGCCCGTTTCCTCGACGAGATGGCACTCCGCACATTGGGTTCGGGCAATCCTGAGGCCCAGATTAGGATTTCCCACCTCTTGCGCCTGGAGGTTGCCAACTGTGATCGTCATCCCAGCCAAGACCCAGCAAACCATCGATCGGATCGATAGTACGCTGCGAAAACACGACAAATACGATAGGTTGTGTCCCACCAATGCTCTCTGAAGCAGTTCCAGTCTATCTTTTCAAACTCGCGATATATGCGGCGATATCATCTGCCGCGGCCCGGCTCAAAGGCAAGTCAGGCATTTTCGGATGCGGGTTCAACAGAAAATAAGCTAATTGCTTCGCATCGAAATTTGGTGACCTCGCAATCGTGGCGAAGGGTGGTACGTCAGCGCTGACCCGTTGCTGCTCTGGCGAAACCACATGGCACGAGGCGCACCATCGTTGAGCGAGCGCGAGACCATGCTCAGGATCTGCGCCATAGCCCCGTGTCGTTGAAGCAAGCAGCACGGCAGTAAATTGGAAAAGCGCAAAAATTCGCATTAAACACCCGTCCGATCTAGTGAGCGTTGCACTGACATAACTGGCGCAGCCGCGGGCGCCAAATATGACGCAAACAAGCTTAACGTATAGGTCGGCCGTGCGTATACTCGAAGTGCCTTTGCTCCTAAAGCTCAAGACGAGGATTTTTCCGTGAAAACTTGCTCTGCGGTGACGTTGGCAATGATTGCTGGTTTTGGGCTTGGAATTCTCACAGATCGGCCGCTTGCGCAGACCCCTCCGCCTGCCTACGTCGTCACCCTCTTCGACAGTGGATTGAAATCAGAGATGGACACTGACTACCCCTCACTCAACCCGGCCACATTCAGCCGTTTGGCGGTCACTACATCATCCATTTTGGGAGAACCGTTAGCTTCGATGGGCGTCCGCCGAATCGATCTGTGATTATCGCGTTCGACAGCATGGAAAAAGCACAGGCGTGGCATTCGTCAGACGCCTTCAAGCAATCGTACGATGCTCGAAAAGTGTCAAATGTCCGCGCTTTCGCCGTGGAGGGAATAATTCCATAGGGACTCCAAAGCTAGGGGTTTTTCCTTAGGGACATCACCTGAATTTTCGCCCCGCCTCTC
>Ga0306920_100006974_pt1 | contig 14821 bp, 10 predicted proteins | sample flu12Cox44000170_FD_204666 | JGI IMG/M metagenome (GOLD analysis project Ga0306920, IMG submission 204666) | Lab enrichment of tropical soil microbial communities from Luquillo Experimental Forest, Puerto Rico - flux4day.12C.oxic.44.000.170 (v2)... | ecosystem: Environmental > Terrestrial >... | reverse complement strand
CGAAAGCGGACGCGGACAAGGTGTTCTTCGGCAACCTGGAGCGCATCACGGGCAAGAAGCTGGTGAAGTGACGCGTCCGGCCGGTCCCCCTCATCCGCTCCGCTCGCGACCTCTCCCCGCAGGGGAGAAGGGAGCGTGCGGCACTGCTTAGTCCGATCCTGCATGGCGGCATCTGATCGCCGATAGCGCAGCGTTTGTTTGATGGCCTCCCCGCTGCAGCAAACCTAATGAGCTTCCGACGTCCTCTCAGTGCCGGCCGGATTAACAGGCACAGCCCTTTGGAACCTCCACAATACGCGGCAGCCGGATCGTGAAGGTCGAGCCGTGACCGGGCGCGCTCTCGACTGTGATGTCGCCGCCCACCATCTGACAGAACCGTCGGCTAATAGCGAGGCCAAGGCCAGTGCCGCCGTATTTGCTCGCCGTGCTGGATGAAGCCTGGGAAAACTCCTGAAACAGCTTGCCCATCTTCGTGCCGATGCCGGTATCAGCAACCGCAATGGTTATCCAATCGCAGCCGTTTTCTTGTCCCGGACGCGCATCGATGCTGATCGCGCCTGGTTCGGTGAATTTGTTGGCATTGCTCATGAGGAACGTTGAGCACGCGGTCGGCCGCAAACTGTTACATTCTTGCAACGGAGACCGAGCGAGAAGCGCCATCGCGGGGGGTGCCTTAACTTTCACTCAATCTGACAGGCTATTGTGCGACCGCAGTCGTTTCCGCGGTGGTGGTGTGCTCCGGTATGGTGAACAAGATCCTCATCGGGGTTGCTGTCATCGCCGGGTTGCTGGGAGAGCGTGCTCTCGCGGCCGATTTGCCCCTCGCGGCCCCGGTCCCCGTTCCGGTCCCAGTCCCGAGCTGGTCCGGCCCTTACATTGGCGTTGCACTGGGCGCCCGGTTCGATGCGGTTGACACGAGTGTGACGTCGGCCACCGTTGGAACGCCTCCTGTCGGCATTCCTTTTCCAATAGCGGGCCATGGGTTGGCATTTTGGCTGGAGCCACAGGGTGCCCAGGAGTATCTCGACCACGTCGCCCTGCGTGGTGGGTTCTATGCCGGCTGGAATTTTCAGGTGGCGCCGGCTTACGTGATCGGTGTGGAAACGGACTTCGCGTACGCTAATGAGGCATCGACTTTCCATGGCAGCCCCTATCCCGCCAATCTGCAATTTGGCACTCCGAGCCTCCCTTTCGGAGCTTCGCCAAGCGACAGTTTGAAGTTGGCAACGAGGTGGGATGGCAGCCTCCGCCTGCGTGGCGGTTGGCTCCCCACCCCATCGATCCTGCTTTATCTGACCGCCGGCCTCGCTTTGGCCAACGTCGAGGCTAACTCCGTCTGTTCCCCCTTTAATACCCCGAACGTCTCAAACTGTGCGCCGGGTAATTACTTCTCGGGAACTCTTGGGCCGTCCGCCATCACGCACACGGCGACCAACTTTGGCTGGACGGCAAGCTTCGGTATGGACATGCTGCTTGGCGCACATTGGATGGCGCGGGTGCAGTATCGCTTCGCAGATTTCGGATATCCCTTCGGCGGTTCCCGTGCCTTCAATTTTACGGATGTCCGAACCTGTAGTGGGTGCGCTTCTGCGGTCAACCCGCTCACCGTGTCATATGAATTCCTTCTGATGCAGCATATTTTCGAGGTCGGCCTCGCCTACAAGTTCGGGCCATAGGGTCGTCATTCTGCGATGCAGCCGGCCGCGTCAGGATCGGTTGCCCCCTCCCGGAACGCCGCGATATAGGCCTGCCCTTCCGGATCGTTCTCGGAAGAGAACGTCAACACGCCGATCCTGCCGTATACGATTACGGTCGGAAGACTTTGCCCGTGCGGTGAGCGACCACGCTGCCGCCGCGCCGCCGAGGAGCGACATGAACTCGCCCCGTTTTAGTTGACCGAATTGCATTCGGTGCCCATGGTCACGGTCTTCGAGGCAGCAAACCGAATTGGTGACGATCAGTCAGGAGTTGCTGAGCTGGCAACTTGCCATTCCCACCTTGGACCGGCGTGCAGGTGTAGGCGGTCGAGCGATTGCGGCTGGACTATCCGTTATGGGGCACGCGCCTCGTGCTGATCGAGTAGCAACAACGACGACAACGCCCTCTGCGGTTTGATCAGATCGGCCAGTGTATATCCGTCCAGGACAGCGAGAAACGCCTGCATCGCATCGTGCAACACGCCGCGCAACACGCAAACGCGCTCGATCGGACAATAACCGCGCCGCCCCAGACAGCCGATAACATCGAGCCTATCCTCGGTCTCGCGCACCACTTGGCCGATATTGATGTCGCGCGGCGGGCGACCCAGGCGGATGCCACCCCCACGACCGCGCACGGTATCGAGATAGCCCTTCTGACTGAGATGGCTCACGACCTTCATCAAATGCTGCTTTGAGATGACGAAGCTTTCCGCAATATCGCTGATCGTTATCAGCTTGCCGTCCGCGATCGCGGCGTGAATCAGGGTGCGCAGAGCATAATCGGTATGAAGCGTCAGTCGCATTTTCTTCTCAACGGAAAATAAACATGGCGAACCCCGGTCGCTCGCGCCGCCGCCTCTCGAAAAAAACCACGCGCTCGCCCGCGCCAGAGATGTGTTGCCGAGCTTCCGTTGAACGGGGGTCGCCGATCGGTTTGGACTTTTTTGCCAGAGAAAGCGTGGATTAGCTTCAACGTCTCACAACAGGTCCGCAAGTTATAGATTCACTGCTGCGCTCTGCTCACGAATCATCTCAATCGAAGAGATTCTGTCAATCAGTAAGGTGTCCGAAATGGTCATTTCCAGGGTTACCCTGAGTGCTTGAGCGGGTAGGCTAGGACCTAGCCTATGTCATAGCTGAGCTGTCACTTTCCGGTATGGCATCGGCGAGAGGCTGTAAATGAGTGACAGCCATTTACAGCCTCGCTTCATTTTATCAGAGAAACGCGCAACTACCATAAGACACTCAGCAGCCATCTATTGTTTGTTCGATCGAGCGAAAGGCCGGAGGTCCAAGGCAAAAATCGTCGATTGACGGCGAGGCAGGTAGATAATTCTCTGGATGTACATGCCGTCCCCTCGGGGGCAGCCTACCCCTGTGTAAGTCCCCCAGGCGAGGTGGGAGTTGTTATTTGCATTCCAGAGAAACTCACGCCAACCATATGTACAGGCGCTCGCCTTCGGGCTCGGAGTAATGCTGTACGGGAATTCTTCACTGCCTAATGCGCCGGCACCGGCGCCGGCGCCGGCGGACGTAGTGACGGCTCCGATGTGCTAATTGCGGGTAGCAGGCATCGACTGGCGCGCGGGCATCGACCGCCTGCAGATAAGCGGTGAGTGCCTGTGCCGAGGCGGAGCTGCTCGTGTAGTGCTGCTGCAGGAAGTTGGACAGCGTCCAGTTGAATCTATCCTTTGGCGAGGCCGCGAAGACTGCGATGGCAGTCCGCGCAGATGGTCTTGAACAGTTCCGCTCCAGACTTGCCCTCGTCGAGACCGTCTGCACGCACAGCCCCGCCCGCCAACGCCAGGATGATGATGAGCGAGGGCAATCGCCAGCCGACCAGAGAGATGGCACGCACGGTGGGGGGGGTCAGGATTTTCTGTCCATTTTGGTCAGCCTTGCCGAGATAGCCTCAGTCGACTGGATAGCCGCGTGGCTCAAGCTCGCGTATGAAACGACCTCGTTCGCGATACGGTCGCCCTCGTGTTGCAGCCATTCGCGCAACACTGTGAGGTCGTTGATGATCCAATCGATCTCTTGCATCGAATTCCCTGACACACGCTGCAGCAGGAAACCGAGATCGCTGACCACCATCTCTTCATCATTCACAGGTTGGCGCTGCGGCTCTGCAATGTCGGAATTCACCAATTCGCCGATTTTCCCTTTCACATCAGCCGCGACCTTCTCGTCGGGTTCACTTGCCTTACGCGCAAAGATACTCATGTTTGAAGTCCCCCTTGGTTCCCCATTTCATACTGCAACTTTTATTGGGCACGCGTAATGTGACGGCTTCGCGGCTTACCAAGTCTCCGCGACCTACCTAAGTACCAATACTCGATCGTCTTCTAACCAATATCATCTTACGGCGATTCGACGCCGGGAGCGGGCGCGCCGCACAACCAGACTCATGCAGCGCAGCAGATTATCAGTAACGAGTTACCTGCACTATATGCCATCTCGACGCCTAACTGGTGACTGAGGATTATTAGTTGTGAGCTGAGTCGCGTCGTGATTGCTGAGGTGAATGTGATGCGCTGTTTGCCTTGCGGTACAGAAATGCGATCTGTGGAAGTAGTGACATACCAGGCAATCGTAAAGGCGCGCGAACTGCACACGTTCAAGTGCCCGAATTGCGGGCGCACCGAACGACGACTTCTCTTTGCCCACAGTATCGGGTCGTTTCTAACTGAACGAATGCAGCTTGCCTCGACAACATTACCGCTAGTCACACCTCTGATGCACAAAACGGTTGTTGTATCCCGGAACGGCTGGACGTGCATGGTCCGGACCCTTCGCTATGGCACCTTTTCAGCATCCGTGCTGGTGAAGAGAGTGCTAGTCGCTGCTCGACATGCATGGGCACAAACGACCGTAACGCTTCGCTCGTCTGCATGTGCCGGGGCGCCCAAATCGGCCGATTCTCCAGTCGAGAAATCGACCAAGTACAATATGGTCAACACCCGCAAGATCGCGGAGGCCCTTCACTCCGTCTTGTCGCCGAAGCTGCTCGTGCTCGCAGAGGAGGTGATTAGTGGCCCCCGTCGCAATTACATACTGTCAGGTGCGGCTTGTGCTCTGATTCTTGCAATCCTGCTCCAGGCCTTCGCGCCAGGCAGGAACATAGCCGCAGTCCCGACGGGAGTGTCGCATGCCGGGCAGGCTTCAACGGAAACATCTTCGACTCCCACAGCCGTTACGAGTGAAGCGTCCTCGGCGACCGCTCTCACAACCACGGGCCCAGCGAGTGCAACTGAGCAGAGCGCGGTCCCTGGCCCACTGGCTTTGGCCGATCCCGCCGATCGCGTGATCGCCGAGAAGATTCGAGATCTCCTGGCAGAGAAGTCACGCAGAATATTTGCCAGTACGAAGGACCGCGAGGCCATCGAAGCATTTTATCAGAAACGCAATCTTGCAGCTTTTTGGCTGGACAAGGGCGTAGAGAACGCTCGGGCCAAATCGATCATCGCACGCATAACGAATGCCGATACCGACGGGCTCGAGCTCAGGGATTACAACTTGCCCAACTTCGCCGGCCTCGGCCCGCAAGCACTGGCTGAAGCCGATGTCAAGCTCACTCAGACTGTACTGACCTTTGCCCGCCATCTGCAGGCCGGCCGTTTTCCCTATCACTTCGTCAGCCGCAACATCCAGCTGCCGCAGGCTCCGCCGGAGCCTTCCGATGTCCTCAGCCGAATCTCGGCTGCTGCGGATCCCGGTAAGGCTCTCGACGAGTTCAGCCCGCAGCAGGAGCCCTATCGAAAGCTGAGGACGGCACTCGCGGAGTTGCGGGGCAAAACAGGCGGCGCAGGGAGCGAGATCGCTGAAGGACCGGTGCTCAGCTATAGCCGCAGCAGGCAGATCGAAACCATCATCGCGAACATGGAGCGCTGGCGCTGGCTTCCGCGTGATCTCGGTAACGCGCATGTACTCGTCAATGAGCCCGATTTCACGCTCAAGGTGATGCATAACGGCGCGCAGGTGTGGGCCACGCGCATCGTGATCGGCAAGCCCAGCATGCCGACGCCACTGCTCAGCGAAACGATGAAATCCATCACCATCAATCCGACCTGGAACGTACCGCCATCGATTGTGCATAATGAATATCTGCCGGCGCTGGCGCAGGATCCGACGGTGCTCGCGCGCATGGGCCTGCGCGTCAGCTATAGTGGTGGCGAGGTACAGATCACGCAGCCGCCAGGCCCCGGGAACGCACTTGGGCGTATCCGCTTCAACTTCCCGAATCGGTTCCTCGTTTACCAGCATGATACCCCGGACAAATACATGTTCGGCCAAGACCTTCGCACGGAGAGCCACGGCTGTATGCGCGTGCAGGATCCGGCAAAATACGCCGAGGTTCTTTTCAACATTGCGCGCCCGGACGACCACTGGACGGCGGAGAAGGTCACAAGCATGTTCGGCAGGGTGGAGCAGGACATTCAGCTGCAACCGGCGCAGATCTGGGTTCATCTCACGTATCAAACCGCGTTTGTGGACGATGATGGGAAGCTGCAGATGCGCCGTGACGTCTATAATCTTGACAGCCGGACGATCGCAGCGATCAGAAGCGAGCGCGCCATCATCGAGCCGATTTCAGAGGGTAGGAGTGAGCAGGTGGTTGCTGCCGGATCCGGCGTCCGCAGGGTCGCGACGCCACGCCCCGGCTCATTTTTTCCACCCCTTTTCTTCCACGGAAGACCGCTGCGACCGCCTCGTGGAATTGGTGACTGATTACTGTCTGCCCGCTCTAAACAGAGCGGGAACGAGGGTCAAACCTCGCAGGGCGCAAGCAACCAGTCGGCAGATGAGGGATGAGATGGCCGAGCGATAAGGTTGAGTGCCGCCCTCGCCTTTTGCACTAAAGATCACGGGCAAGGACTCCCGGCCCTCTGAGTGCGTCGGCAGTTCAATCAGGTGCGGACGTAACGAGAGCTCCCGGGCACTTCGGGTCTGTGCCATAACTGGACGTGAGCAGATGCAGCAATGGCCCGTTTATTCGATGAGTTCATCGGCACGGGCAAGCAACGTGGCTGGCACTTCCAAGCCGAGCGCCTTCGCAGTCTTGAGGTTGATCACCAACTCGTACTTGGTCGGCGCCTGCACCGGCAGGTCGGTCGGCCTCTCACCTTTGAGAATGCGATCGACGTAAGAGGCGGCGCGTCGGTAAGGGTCAATCGTATCAGTCCCATAGGAAATCAGGCCGCCGCTGGTGACATGGTAGCGGAACGGGTAGATCGCAGGCAGGCTGTGCTGAGCAGCGAGCGATATGATCTTGTCGCGATGAACTAAGGTTGGTGCGGCCGCCGTCACCACAAGCCCTCCGTTCAAGGCCTGCGCAAAAGCCGTGATAGCGCGCTCCATATCGTCCTCGTCCCGCGCATTGATCGGGCTCACTTCGACGCCCAGTGATGGCGCCAGGGCATGAATTGCTCCCCACTGACCCATCCCACTCGGATCGCTGGCATCACGAATGACTGCCGCACGCTTCGTACCGGGCGCGATCTGCTTGAGCAGTTCCAGCCACTTCCCGCTCATGCTGAATTCAATCTGGGTAAATCCGGTGGCATTGCCGCCCGGGTGAGCTAGGCTCGCAACAAATCCAGCACCGACCGGATCGGCAGTCTGCGTGAACACGATCGGTATGGTGTGCGTTGCCGCCAATAATGCCGGCATTGCCGCCCCCGAACCCGCTAGGATCACATCCGGCTTAAAGGTAACAAGTTCGCCTGCGTATCTGCGAAAGAGTTCGGCCTCGCCAGCACCCCAGCGAATTTCGATGCGCATGTTCTGGCTGTTGGTCCACCCTAATTGCTGCAGGCCTTGTACGAATGCAATGAGGCGTGCCTGGCCTTCCGCATCGTCAGCAGCCGTATTCATGAGCACGCCGACGCGCCGCGTCTGCTGCTGTGCGCGCGCCGCGAGCGGCCACGCTGCCGCCGCGCCGAGTGCACCGAGAAATTCGCGCCGCCTCATGTGCTGTCCTCAATCCGAGGTTTGCTCTTACCATACTAGGGGAATGCCGCGTTGTGCATCACAGCAAACTCGGACGGCCGAGGTCCGAGATGGGTCAAAACGAGAATCCGCCGTTTTCGCGCTTATGTCAGCTTCCGCCAGCTGCGGACATATTCGCTTGGCGGCCGTCGCGGAATATTCACTCCGCCGCCTCGCGCAGCTCCTCGAGTGGCGGGCAGGAGCACAGGAGATTGCGGTCGCCGTAGACATTGTCGACGCGGTTGACCGGCGACCAATATTTGTCTGCTTGCAATGTTTTGAGGGGAAAGCAGGCCTGCGAGCGGGGATAGGGGCGCTCCCATTTCTCGGCGGCGAGGTCGGACGCCGTATGCGGGGCATGCTTCAGCGGATTATTGTCGCGCGGCAAACGCCCCTCCTCGATCGCACGAACCTCCTCGCGGATCGCGATCATGGCATCGCAAAAGCGGTCAAGCTCGGCCTTCGATTCCGATTCCGTCGGCTCAACCATCAGCGTGCCGGGAACCGGAAAGCTCATGGTCGGAGCATGAAAGCCATAGTCGATGAGCCGCTTGGCAATGTCCTCGACGGTGACGCCGGCCGCCTCCTTGAGCGGGCGCGTGTCGAGAATGCATTCGTGCGCGATGCGTCCGTTGCAGCCCTTGAACAGGAGCGGATAGTGCTCTTTGAGACGCCCGGCGATGTAGTTGGCGCTGAGGATCGCCGCCTCGGTCGCCGCCGTGAGGCCTTCGCCGGCCATGAGCAGGATATAGATCCAGGAGATGGTGAGGATCGACGCCGAGCCGTAGGGCGCCGCCGCAACCGCGCCCCCAGCGCGGCCAGGAAGGAAGGGCGCCAGATGCGCCTTTACGCAGATCGGCCCCATTCCCGGCCCGCCCCCGCCGTGCGGGATGCAGAATGTCTTGTGCAGGTTGATATGGCTGACATCGGCACCGTAGTCGGCAGGCCGCGCGAGCCCGACTTGCGCGTTGAGGTTGGCGCCGTCGAGATAGACCTGGGCGCCGCAGGCATGCACGATATCGCAAATCAAGCGGATCTCCGGCTCGAATACCCCGTGCGTCGAGGGATAGGTGATCATGAGCGCGGCGAGGCGCTCGGCATTCTTTTCGGCCTTGGCGCGCAAATCCGGGAGATCGACATTGCCCTCCCGATCGCAATCGACCACCACCACCGTCATCCCCGCCATGTGGGCGGAAGCGGGGTTGGTGCCATGGGCGGAGGACGGGATGAGGCAGACGTTGCGCTGCGACTCGCCGCGGCTGCGGTGGCAGGCGCGAATGGCGAGCAAGCCTGCATATTCGCCCTGCGCTCCGGAATTGGGTTCAAGCGATACGGCATCGAACCCCGTAATCGCGCACAGCTTGGCCTCAAGGTCGGCGATCATCTCCGCATAGCCTCGCGCCTGATCGGCCGGCGCAAAGGGGTGAATGTCGGCGAATTCCGGCCAGGTCAGCGGCATCATCTCGGTCGTGGCATTGAGCTTCATGGTGCAGGAGCCGAGCGGAATCATGCTGCGGTCAAGCGCGAGATCGCGGTCGGCGAGGCGCCGCATGTAGCGCAGCATCTCGGTCTCGCTGCGATGGCGATGGAAGACCGGGTGGGTGAGGAAAGCGCTCGCGCGCGTCAGCGAAGCCGGCACGGCATCGGGAGTCTCGCTCGAGAGAGCCGGATATGAAATCTCGGCGTGCGAGCCGACCGCTGATCCGAACGACCGCCACACCGCCTCGACAATCTCGGGCGTGGTCGTCTCATCGCAGCTCATTGCAATGCGATCGCCGGTCACGCGCAGATTGATCCTGTTCTCAACTGCCCGGCGCCGGATTTCCTCCGTCGGGCCGCCGGTCTCGACAGTGACGGTGTCGAAGAAATGCTTCGACGCAATACGCCAGCCCAGCGCGGCGAGCCCGTGCGCCAGCACCGCGGCACTGCGATGCACATTGCGGGCGATGCGCGCGAGCCCCTCGGGTCCGTGATAGACCGCATACATGGAAGCGATGACGGCGAGCAGCACCTGCGCGGTGCAGATGTTGGAGGTCGCCTTCTCGCGCCGGATGTGCTGCTCGCGGGTCTGCAGCGCAAGCCGATAGGCGGCGCGCCCGCGCGCATCGACCGAGACCCCGACAATGCGGCCCGGCAACGCGCGCTGGTGCGCCGCGCGCGTTGAGATATAGGCCGCGTGCGGGCCGCCGTAGCCCATGGGCACGCCGAAGCGCTGCGTCGAGCCCACCGCAATGTCGGCGCCGAGCTCGCCCGGCGGCGTAAGCAGGGCGAGCGCCAGCGGATCGGCCGCCATGACCGCAAGCGCGCCGGCCGCATGCACGGCCGCCATCGCCGCTCGGTAGTCGCGGATCTCGCCGCCGCTGCCGGGATATTGGAACAGCGCTCCGAACACCGCGCCCGGATCGAGGTCGGTGAGCGGATCGCCGACCACGATCTCCCAGCCGAGCGGCTCCGCCCGCGTGCGCAGCACGGCGACGGTTTGCGGAAGGCAATCGCCATCGACGAAAAAGGCTGCCGCCTGTACCCGCGAGATGCGCCGCGCCATCGACATCGCCTCAGCGGCGGCGGTTGCCTCGTCAAGCAGCGAGGCGTTGGCGATCTCGAGCGCGGTGAGATCGGCGATCATGGTCTGAAAGTTCAGTAGAGCCTCGAGCCGCCCCTGGCTGATCTCCGACTGATAAGGGGTGTAGGCCGTATACCAGGCCGGGTTCTCCAGGATGTTGCGCCTGATCACCGCTGGCAGGATGGTGCCGTAATAGCCCTGCCCGATCAGCGAGGTCATTACCTCGTTGCTGCACGCGACCGAGCGCACTTTCTCCAGCGCCTCGGCCTCGGACAAAGCAGGGCCGAGATCAAGCCGCGCACTCTGCCGGATCGTTTCGCGCAGAGTCTGCTCGATCAACTCGTCCATGCTCGCGGCGCCGATCGTCTCCAGCATGCTGCCGATGTCCGCCGATGACGGACCGATGTGGCGAGCGGCAAACGCGTTCTGCGCGAGTGCCTTGAGCAGCGTGGAACGTGAGGTCATGCGGCAACCTTTACGTCGTGTGGATCGGCAGCCGACGGCATCAGCCGGTCAGCGCACGATAGGCGGTCTCGTCCATGAGCGTCTCGATCTCGGAGCGATCGGCGACCCGGAGCTTGAACAGCCACCCCTTACCCATGGGATCGGCGTTCACCACCCCGGGCTCGCCCACAACGCCTTCATTCACCTCGACGACCTCGCCGCTGATCGGAGAATAGACATCGGAGGCAGCTTTGACCGATTCCACCACTGCCGCTGCCGCGCCCCGCTCGAGCTTTCTGCCGGGCTGCGGCAGCTCCACGAAGACGAGATCGCCGAGCTGCTCCTGCGCATAGGCGGTGATGCCAATGGTCGCCGTGTCACCGTCAATGCGCAGCCACTCGTGATCGCTGGTGAATTTCAGCATGTGTCGCTTCCCTGCTCGGAGATCATTGCCGGCGCTTGTAGCGCTGCTGGACGAAGGGCAGCGCCGTCACCTCGACGGGAACGCGCCTGCCGCGGACATCGGCGAACAGCACCCTGCCGGGGTTTGCCGCGCGTTGCGCGACATAGCCCATGGCGACCGGCCCGTTCACGCTCGGACCGAAGCCGCCGGATGTCACCTGCCCGAGCGGTGTCTCGCTCCCCGCGCCCTCAAACAACGGACTGCCGCCACGCACCGGGGTTCGTTCCCGCGAACGCAGGCCGACGCGCCGCCGCGATGCGCCCTGGGCAAGCTGGCTGTCGATCACATCGGCGCCGGGGAAACCGCCTGCGCGCGCCCCGCCGGCGCGGCGCGCTTTCGCAATCGCCCATTCCAGGTTCGCTTCGACCGGCGTGGTTTGCGTGTCGAGGTCGGCACCATAGAGGCACAGGCCGGCTTCCAGCCGCAGGCTGTCGCGGGCGCCGAGCCCGACCGGCGCAACGTTGTCGTCGGACAAGAGCGTGCGGGCGAGCGGCTCGGCGTGCGATTCAGGAACGCTGATCTCAAACCCGTCCTCGCCGGTATAGCCCGAGCGCGTGACCAGGCACTCGACCCCCAGTAGGGAAAGGGTGCGGACTTCCATGAAACGCATGGCGGCGACCTCGGGCGACAGGCGCGCCAGCACCGCCTCTGCGAGCGGACCCTGCAGCGCCAGGAGCGCACGATCGTCCAGCCGCTCGACGCTGCAATGCTCGGCAATGGCCGCGCGCAGGTGCGCCTCGTCAACCTCCTTGCGGCTCGCATTGACCACAAGCATGAAGCGCTCGGCAAGCCGCGCGATCATCAGGTCGTCAAGAATGCCGCCCGCCGCATTGGTGAGCAGCGCGTAGCGCTGCCGGCCTGTCGGAAGGTCGAGCACATCGGCGGGGCTGAGGCTTTCCAGCCCGCGCGCCGCATCCGCCATATCGCGCGCGCGTGGAAAAATCGCGAGCTGGCCCATGTGCGAGACGTCGAACAGGCCCGCGGCCACGCGGGTGTGCAGGTGCTCCTTGAGAATGCCGGCGGGGAAGCTGAGCGGCATCTCGTAGCCCGCGAACGGCACGAAGCGCGCGCCAAGCTCGGCGTGCAGACGATGCAGCGGCGTGCGCTTGAGTTGCGGGGTGACGGCTGGCTGCGGTTGCGAGGACATTGGAGCACCTTGCGATCCAGCCACTGGCCGGATCTTCCCGGGTGCCCCCTCTGTCTGTTTGCCTGAGAACGTTATCCCGTCGGCGGGCGCAAGCAGCGCCACTTTCCAGAGTCTTCTCGTCTATCGCCTGGTCCGTGTGCCTGAGAGTTTCCGGGGCGGTTGCTCCTTCGGCGTCGGCGAAAAGCCGATCTCTCCCGCAGCGATAGTGTCGGCATTCTACGCCGGCAGCGGCGGAACGCAATTCATATGGGCCTTCTATGCTGCTAAATTGCGCTGGCCCGCGGCAGGCACCGGGCAACCGCCGCACTGCGGGGGAGCAATGACGAGCACGCGAGCCGCAGCAGTGGCTACCGCAATCGTGGTGCTGGCGAATGCCGCCGCCCATGCGCAGGCGCAGCATGCCGAGCCCGCATGGAAGCCCGAGGCAAATGTCGAATTCGTCGTCGGTGCGGGCGCAGGCGGCGAGAATGACCGCATTGCAAGAGCCATCCAGCATGCGTTGTCGAGGGAGCACCTCGTCGAATCGATGACGGTGCTCAACCGGCCCGGCGCCACGCAGACCATCGCGATCAGCTATCTCGCAGGCAAGAAGGGCGACGCGCATGCGATCGGCCTTGCCTCGGGCAGCTTCATCAACGCGATCGCTCGCACCGGATCGAGCCTGCACAGGCAGGTGACGCCGCTGATGAAACTTTTCGATGCGTATCAATGCTATTTCACGCGGGCCGATTCTCCGCTCAGGAGCATGCTCGATGTCCGCGACCGCCTGCGCACCGACCCGCGGTCGGTGACCTTCGCATTTCCGGTCGGCCTCGGTACGCCGCTTCATGTCTCGGCAGTCAAGGTCGCCAAGGCGGCCGGCGCGGGCGCGAGCGAGATCGTGACCGTGGTCTACAATTCCGGATCCGATGTCGCCGCGCAGGTTGCGGGTGGGCATGTCGACATCGGCATCACCAGCATCGGGAGCGCCATGCCGCTGATTGCGGCGGGAAGGCTGCAGATGCTGGCCATTGCCTCGCCTGCGCGCATTGCCGGCGCGTTGGCGCGCTATCCCACCCTGCGCGAGCAGGGGCTCGACGTGATTGCCGCCAATCCCTACACGGTGCTGGTGCCGAACGGCCTTGCGCCCGAGCAGTTGAAATTCTGGACCGACGCGCTCGATCGCGTGATTGCCGATGCCGATTTCAAGCTCGATCTCGATCGTAATTTCTGGGTGCTCGAGCCCATCCGATATCCCGAGACCGTTCAATGGATGCAGGCGGACTACGACGAGAACCGGGGCATCCTGAAGGAGCTCGGGATGATCCAATGAGCGAGCCCCGGCGCACGCTGCTCGACAAGCTGTGGTCCGATCATGCCATCGTGACATCGCCGCAAGGCGAGGACCTGCTTTATGTCGACTTCAACCTGATCAACGAAGGTCAGTCCTTCCTCGCGTTCGATCAGCTTCGGATGGAGGCACGCAGCGTCCGCCGCCCGCATCAGCATCTTGCCGTCACCGACCATTACCTGCCCACCACCAACCGGTCGCTTGGTCCAGCGGCCATCCTCAATGCCGAGATCAGGCGCGTTGTCGAGATGCTCGACGAGAACGCAACCGAATTCGCGCTGCCGCATATCGGCTGGCATCATCCCGATCAGGGCATTGCACATGTCATCGCACCAGAGCTGGGGCTCGCGCAGCCGGGCATGCTGATCACCTGCAACGACTCGCATACGGCCACCAACGGCGCCTGCGCGGCGCTTGCAATCCCGATCGGCGGCGGCAACCAGCTGCGGCATGTGCTTGCAACCCAGACCGTCTGGATGAAGAAACCGAAGCGGATGCGGATCTGTGTCGAGGGCGCTCTGCCTGGAGCAGTCACGGCAAAAGACGTGATCCTCTCCATCATCAATGAGATCGGCGTTGGCGGCGCGACCGGCTTTGCCGTCGAGTACGCGGGGTCCACGGTGCGCGCCATGTCGATGGAGGCGCGCCTTACCATCTGCAACATGTCGATCGAGGCCGGTGCGCGCATCGGCATGATCGGCCCCGACGATACGACCTATCACTATCTGGCCAGCCGGCCGAACGCGCCGAAGGGAGCGGACTGGCCGCGTGCGCTTGCCTGGTGGCGGACGCTGCCGACCGATCCGGAGGCGGTCTTCGATCGCGAGCTATGCTTCGAGGCCGGCCGCCTCGCCCCCATGGTAAGCTGGGGAACGAGCCCCGAGGATTGCGCGCCGGTGGATGGCTGCATCCCCGACCCCGCGAACATGGGTGACGGCGAGCGCCGCAGGCACATCGAGCGGGCGCTGGACTATATGGCGCTCAAGGCGGCGACGCCGCTGGAACAGATTCCGATTGACCGCGTCTTTATCGGCTCCTGCACGAACAGCCGCATCGAGGACCTTCGCGCCGCGGCCTTGGTGCTCAAAGGGCGACGCTCGACAGTCCCCGGGATCGTCTCCCCCGGGTCGAGCGCGACAAAGCGGCAGGCGGAAGCCGAAGGGCTTGATCGCATCTTCCGGGCCGC
>Ga0306920_100006973_pt1 | contig 14822 bp, 11 predicted proteins | sample flu12Cox44000170_FD_204666 | JGI IMG/M metagenome (GOLD analysis project Ga0306920, IMG submission 204666) | Lab enrichment of tropical soil microbial communities from Luquillo Experimental Forest, Puerto Rico - flux4day.12C.oxic.44.000.170 (v2)... | ecosystem: Environmental > Terrestrial >... | reverse complement strand
CCCGGACGGTTCCGAGGAAGATGTCCCGTTGTCCAACGTGCACGTGGGAGACCTGCTTCGCGTCCGGCCGGGCGAGAAAGTCCCGGTGGATGGCGTCGTGACGGAGGGCGCAAGTTCACTCGACGAATCGATGATTACCGGGGAGCCCATACCTGTAACGAAGCGCGCAGGAGATCATGTCATTGGCGCGACGATGAATGCGACAGGCAGTCTGGTCATCCGGTCCGAAAAGGTTGGCTCGCAAACCGTGCTGTCGCAAATCGTGCAGATGGTCGCTCAGGCACAACGGTCCAGGGCGCCAATGCAGCGGATGGCTGACAAGGTTGCCGGCGTTTTCGTCCTTGTCGTCGTCGGCGTCGCGCTGCTGACATTCCTGGTGTGGGGTCTGTTTGGGCCCGAGCCCAGCTGGGTATTTGGTCTCATCAATGCAGTCGCGGTGCTGATTATCGCGTGCCCTTGCGCGCTTGGACTCGCCACGCCGATGTCCATCATGGTCGCCAGTGGCAAAGGAGCATCAAACGGGGTTCTCTTTCGCGACGCGGCCGCGATTGAAAATTTGCGCAAGATCGACGTACTGATTGTCGACAAGACAGGAACACTGACCGAAGGCCGTCCCGCCTTCGAGCAGGCTGCGGGCGCAAATGGCTACACGCCTGAAGAGGTACTCCGACTGGCGGCGAGTGTCGACCAGGGCAGCGAGCATCCACTTGCCGCAGCGATTGTCGCGGCTGCCCGCGCGAAGAACCTGGTTCTCGAACGTGCTGAGGACTTCGAATCAGCGACGGGCATCGGTGTGCGAGCGCTCGTTGCCGGCAGGAAGCTGGCATTGGGCAACACAGCGCTGATGCAGGCTGATTCCATATCGGTCGAACCGCTGGCCAGGGAGGCGGACAGCATGCGGGCACAGGGGGCAAGCGTCATGTACCTGGCTATTGATGGCCGCCTGGCAGGGTTGCTGGCCGTAGCCGACCCGATCAAGGCGACGACGCCGGAAGCACTCGCGACGTTGAAGGAAAACGGCATTCGTGTCGTGATGGCGACCGGCGACGGCGTGGTGACGGCAAAGGCCGTTGCCGGGAAGCTGGGTATCGACGAATTCCATGGCGAGGTCAAACCGGCCGACAAACTCGATCTGGTGACGCAGCTTCAACAGGCCCGGCATGTTGTGGCAATGGCTGGAGACGGTATCAACGATGCGCCGGCGCTTGCGAAGGCCGATGTCGGCGTTGCCATGGGGACAGGCACGGATGTGGCGGTGAGCAGTGCGCAGGTCACCCTTGTCAAAGGTGACTTGCGCGGTATCGTCCGTGCGCGGGAGCTGTCCGAGGCAACCGTCGCAAACATGAAGCAGAACCTTGGCTTCGCGTTCGTTTATAACGCGCTTGGCGTTCCTCTGGCTGCCGGGGTGCTTTTCCCGTTCACCGGATTGCTGCTCTCGCCGATGATCGCGGCGCTTGCCATGAGCTTGAGTTCCGCTTCGGTCATCTCGAACGCGCTCAGGCTGCGTAACGCCCGAATCTAGATTTGATGTCGCCGGAGACCGGATGCATTAACTCCCCTTGCGCCGTGCGCGTGTGTGACCATTACGGCTGGCCGTTTCCGGGAGCACTTGAGAAAGCGGAAAATGGAGCACGTTTAACCGGCAGCGCGCTCAGGCGTTCATCCGAAACCGGCATTTGACAGTCCCGCTACGGGAATGTTTAGGATGTTGTAATTTTTTAAAATCAAGACTTCGATGCTTCGCTGGCGTACGTTCCTTTTCGCAATGCTGCTGGTCCTGAGCCTGCCGATCCGGCAGGCCGGAGCCGTGCCACTGCATTGCGACGCTGCGCCGGTAGTGAACGTGCCGGTGAAGGTCATGCACCATGCGGTGGAAGTCGTGCGTGCGGACTCCGCCGCCGCGGCCCGCGCAGAGTGTCAGCACGCGGACGCGGAAGTCGCCCATACCGCACACGCTGCCGGCCAGTGCGGCGCGAGCGCCTCGTGTTGCACCGGTTTGGCCGTCACAGCCCCCGCAATTCTGATGCCCGGCTTCGAACCAGCCTGGTTCCACGTCGTTCGTCCTGTTTCCGATGCCGCACCGATATTTCTGACAAGCGGCATTGATCGCCCGCCTCGCCCGTTCCTCTCCTGAAGATTCCGGCACGCCCGTGGTGTGTGCCTTCGTGTATCGGTAGCCCGACAGGCCGTCCGACCGACTTTATGATGAGGCAATCAAATGCAGAACTTTATCGATGCGCCGCCTGGAGCGGCACAGGAGATGCCGGCGATGAGCCGCCGTGGATTTCTCAAGGGCGCCATCGCCGGCGCAGCTGCGCTGGCATTGCGGCCCGCCTTGAGCCGGGCCGCGCAGGTTGGGGCTGAACCCGCCGCCGGCACGGCGACGCCCACGCAACTTGCCGTCGTGCGCAGGACGATCGAGGTCAACGGCCGCGCAGCCAGCGTCTATGGCATTCAGCAGGCGGACGGCACGGCCGGTATCCGCCTGCGTGAGGGGGGAATGTTCGACGTCGTCCTGCGTAACGAGCAGTCCGAACCTGCGATCGTTCACTGGCACGGCCTCACGCCTCCGTGGCCGAGCGACGGTGTGCCCGACGCACCTCTTCCGCCAATCGCCAAAGGTGACTCCCGCAATTTCAATTTCCCGGTGGGCAATGCGGGAACCTTCTGGATGCACGCTCACTCGCTGCAGGAGCAGCAGTTACTCGCCGCGCCGCTGATTGTCGCCGACGCGGACGAGGGGAAACGCGACGAGCAGGAGATCGTCGTCCTGCTGCATGACTTTTCGTTCAAGTCACCCGAGGAGCTCCTTGCTGAATTGACTCACGGCCAGTCCGCAGCCGGCGGTCACGGTATGCATTCCAGCGGACGTGGGGACAGCGGCGCGATGATGACAGGTGATCGTGATATGTCGGGCATGGATATGTCGGGCGGCCACGGCTCAATGGGCACCATGCCGATGGGCGCTGCCGCGATGGCGATGGATCTGAACGACATCGACTACGACGCCTATCTGGCGAACGATCGAACGCTCGACGATCCCGAGGTCGTGCCTGTCGAGCGAGGTGGCCGGCTGCGGGTGCGCGTGATCAACGCGGCTACCGCTACGGCTTTCACAGTCGATTTCGGCCGTCTCGTGGGCACACTCATCGCTGTCGATGGTCAGCCCGTGCAGCCGATCCATGGCAAGCGCTTCCCCCTGAGCATGGCCCAGCGTATTGACGTGCGTTTGCAACTGCCCGCCGAATCTGGCGCCTTCCCGATTTTCGCGCTGCGCGAAGGCGAGCGGGAGCGCACCGGCATTGTGCTTCAGACGAAAGGCGCACCGATCGCGAAGCTGGCTACTGTTGGTGCCACAGCGGGTCCGGTCCTCGATCTCGGGCTCGAATCGCGGCTGCGTGCCCTCGCTCCGCTCACGCCGCGGCAGGCGGACAAGACGTTCGAGATGACGCTCGCCGGCGACATGGCTACCTACCGCTGGAGGCTGGAAACGCAGCCGCACCTTGCCGTCAATCGAGGAGACCGGGTGGAGGTGGTCCTGCGCAACGCGAGCATGATGGCGCATCCGATGCATCTGCACGGACATCACTTCCAGGTCGTCGCGATCGACGGGCACCGCTTCGCCGGAGCGGTGCGCGACACCATTCTGGTGCCGCCAGGGCGCTCGGTTACCGTCTCCGTTGATGCCAATAATGTCGGCCAGTGGGCCTTCCATTGCCATCATCTGTATCACATGGCAAGCGGGATGATGGCGACGTTTGCGTACAACGCCTGAGTGGACGGCGGCCGGTCGAGGCGACTAGCGGAGCAGGTTATCTGCTCCGCCAAGATCAGGTGCCGTCAGCTGGCCCGCCCAGAATCCTGTCGCGGCCAGTCGACGAATGCGAGCACCCAGAGCCCCAACAAGTTAAGCAGTGGCACAAACGCCAAAACCGCCCAGAACGGAGAGAGGCCGATCCGTTTCAGAATCCGCCCGATGGGGTAAAGCAGAACCACCGCCATGACCAGAAAGACGATCCAGTGTGCGGCTCCATATCCGGCCATACCAACTCCGTGATACATCATGATGCATCTCCTCGGCTGTAATCGGCGTGCGTCTTCGTTAATGGTCGCCGCGTCGTTCGACGACCAGGGCGTCCGCGAATCATAGCCCCATCGCGAACGAAATATGCGTAGAGTTTTACAAGTGGATAAATCTCAAAGGCTGCCCTCATGAAGCCCCGCATTCCGCCACCAATCGTGATGCTAGCCGCGGCTGCCCTCATGTGGGCTCTGCACCGCTGGATACCACTCGCCAACTGGATCGCCCCGCCGTGGAACCGGCTCGGCAGCGTGCCGGCTGTGGTTGGACTCGTCATCGCTGTGGCCGCCATCGTACGTTTTCGTCAGGCGCGTACGACCACCAATCCCATCGATCTTCGCAAGGCCTCCTCTCTTGTGACAGATGGGGTGTTTCGCATTAGCCGAAACCCGATGTATCTGGGATTGGAGCTGCTCCTGACCGGTTGGGCGGTCTGGCTGGGCAGTGCAAGTCCATGGCTCATTCCACCGCTGTTCGCGATCGTCATCACCATCGCCCAGGTCATTCCCGAGGAACGGGCGCTGGAGCAACGCTTCGGAGATCAGTACCGCTCTTACCAACGACGCGTAGCACGATGGATCGGCCGCCGCGGGTAGTCGAGAAAGTTGCCCATTTGCAGCCGCTATTCGTTGCGTCGCGATCGTTGACAAGTCGACGCTGGTGGACTGCAACGGGTCGTGAAGCGTCTGCGGCTTCAATTGTTATCGGTCATCTGCCGGTGCACGCGACCGCGGGCGTAGATCGCATTAAAAGTGCACCGCGTTGGGTGCTTGCCTTAGGCCGCTGCATTCGTGGCCATAGAATGTTGTTCGCGTGAACGAGGCTGGAGAGGCCGGCGCCCCCTCGTTGACTTCATTCTGCACGCGGATATCCGCGACGACCCGCGGCACACAAAATTCTGCGGTAGCATCAGACCTCATCCAGTCGAAGTGTGACGAACGCATGTCCATGAAGGTGCTCATTGTCGAAGACGATTCCGCGATTGCCGCGAATCTCTACGACTATCTCGAAGACAGCGGCTACGAAGTCGATATGGCTACCAGTGGCAACACGGGGCTGCAGATGGCGCTCGCCGAGTCCTGGGACGCCATCCTGCTCGACCTGGCACTGCCGGGCATGGACGGACTCACGCTCTGTCGCAGGCTGCGCGAAGAGGCTGGCCGGGACACACCGGTGCTGATGCTGACCGCGAGGGACGCGCTTGACGACAAGCTCGAGGGCTTCGTGCATGGTGCCGATGATTATCTGGTCAAGCCGTTCTCCCTGAAGGAAGTTGGTGCACGTCTTGGCGCGCTGATCAAGCGCTATCGGGGGCGGGTCGCCACCATGGAGCTGCGGTTTGCGGATGTGCGGCTCGACCTGTCCACCATGACCGTCGAACGCGCCGGGCGGCCCGTCAAGCTTCCTCCCAAATGTCTTCAGCTGCTGCGTATCCTGATGCAGTCGCCCCACCGCACGTTCAGTCGCGCCGAGCTCGAGTCCGAAGTCTGGGGCGAGGAGCTGCCCGACAGCGACACGCTGCGCACGCACATCTACACCCTGCGCCGGGCACTCAGCGAGCCGGGCGAAACCGACCTGGTCGAGACCATCCATGGTGTCGGCTACCGGCTCGTGGCGAGCGGTCATGATACGAAATAGCCTGCGCTTCAAGGTCGCACTTTTCTTCTCGGTGCTGACCATTGCGCTGTTGCTCGCCCAGGCGCTTGGCGTGAGAACACTCGCCGAGGCACAGGAAGAAAGGCTGATTACGGCGCTCATTGGCGACGATATTGCGAGCGTGCTCAAAAGCTACGAAGCGAACCCGTCCTTGCGGCCGCCGTTCGATATGCGGATGAATGGCTATGTGTCGGGCGCGGACCACCGGCTCATTGCCCTGCCCACGACCGTCAGGGACCTGCCCTTCGGCACGCACGAGATCATCATCGACGGACGGGAGATCCACGTCGCGATCGCACCACTCGGCACGGCGCGCTTGTACCGGATCTACAACTTCAGCATCTACGAACAGCATTTCAAGGAGGTCATCAATGCCCTGATGGCAGGCACGGGTGTCTTTGCACTCCTCACGATCTGGCTGTCCTTCGGACTGTCGGGCCTGCTGGTGCGGCAGGTGGCAGGTCTTGCGCGGCAGGTGAAGACGTTCCGGCCCGGAGCATCGGCGCCGATCCAGCCGGGGAAGTACGACGAGACAGAGCTCGTCGGACTCGTGGAGGCTTTCAACGACTACCACCGGCGCATGGCCGACATGATCGAGCGCGAGAAGGAGTTCACGAGCAATGTCAGCCACGAGCTGCGCACGCCGCTCACGACGATCAAGACGAGCTGCGAACTGCTCGAGCAGGACACGGCAATCAACGGCAAGTCGCGCGCGCGGCTGCAGCAGATCGAGCGGGCGGCCGACAACATGTGCGAACTCGTCAACGCTCTGCTGATGCTCGCCCGAGAAGACTCGGCACGTGATGTCGAGCCGGTGTCGATCGCGAACATGATCGAAACCGCGCTGACACCGTTCGCCGACCGGCTCGCGCAGAAGGGACTCGATACCGTCATTGACGTGGATCGCGAACTTCGGGTCGTGGCAAGCCGGCCCGCGCTTGCGATCGTGCTGTCCAACCTCATCGACAACGCCGTCCGGCATACCGAACGCGGGCGCCTTCTGTTTCGCTACGCCAACGGCTGGTTGTACATCGAAGACACGGGGCCCGGAATTCCAGCGCATGCGCTCCCGTATGTCTTTGACCGCTTCTACCAGGCAGGATCGCCACGAACCCCGACGCCTGGCGTCGGGATCGGCCTGTCTATCGTCAGGAAGCTTTGCGACCGCTACGGGTGGTCAATAGAGATCGGCAGCGAGCCCGGCAGGGGGACCTGCGTGTCGCTTCGCCTGCCGGCTGCGAGCCGGACCTGAGCCGGATTCACGGGAACCCGACAGGTTCTTGACGAAAACTTCACAAGCAGTGGCGTAGCATCCGCCCCCGGAAACTGCCCCTGCGGGCGGTAAAACGTCCGACAGGATGCCAGAATGCGCCGCGCGTTATCGATTGTCTTCATTGCCTTGACCGGGGTGGCCGGTTGTACGACCTACCATCCCCAGCCGATCTCCCCCGTCCAGCTTGCCCAACAATTCGAGCAGCGCTCACTTGCGAGCGAGGAGCTGCATGCCTACGTGGTGCGCGAGACAGGCCACGAGGTCATCCCGTGGCCGCCTGCCCACTGGAATCGCGAGCTGCTCACCCTTGCGGCCTTCTACTACAGCCCCGCGCTCGACCTTGCCCGGGCGCAATGGGGCACGGCGAAAGCCGGTATCGACGTCGCCAACGCGATTCCCAACCCGGTCCTGCAGTTGCCGTTCCAGTACAACACGCCTAACCCAGGGCCAGGGGCACCCTTCACCTGGGGGCCTTCGCTCGACATCCCGATCGAGACCGCACACAAGCGCGGCTATCGCGTCGATCAGGCGAGCCATCTGTCGGAAGCCGCCCGGCTGAACATCATCAATGCAGCGTGGACGGTTCGCGCACAGGTCCGGGACGCCATGCTCGCAGTCTATGCGGCGCGCGAACGCATTGCCTTCCTGTCCGCGAAGGCTGACGCGGAACGGCAGATCACTGTGATGAGCCGCCACCGTCTCGCAGTCGGCCAGTATTCGCAGCCTGACGTCGACGCCACCGTCCTTGCCGACACCCAGGCACAGAGCGATCTGGCCGCCGCACAGAGCGCCGAAAAGGACGCGCGCGCGCAACTGGCTGCCGCGCTTGGCGTGCCCGTCGCCGCACTCGACGGCGTGACGCTCGACCTGAGCGCCTTCGGCTCGGTTCCGCCCGCGCCGCCGGCTGCAGATGCGCAGCGCGCGGCGATCTTCCATCGCGCCGATCTGCTCTCCTCGCTTGCCGATTACGCCGCGGCCGAATCGGCGCTTCAGCTCGAGGTCGCGAAACAGTATCCGGACATCCACCTCGGATCCGGCTACACGTACGACACGGGCACCAACAAGATTGGCTTCGGACTCGCCGGCATCACGTTGCCGATCTTCGACCAGAACCAGGGTGGCATCAAGGAAGCCGAGGCCAGGCGCAGGGAAGCGGCGGTGCGTACCGGCGCGTTGCAGGACAGGATTCTCGGCGATCTTGCGCACGCGCTGGCCCGCTACCAGTCGAGCATCGAATCGCTGCACCTGTCCGATACGCATCTGGCGAGCGCCCGCCGGCAACTCGACAGCCAGGCGGCCGCTTTCTCCAGCGGCAATACGGACCGGCTGACCTTTACGCAGGTAAAAGCCGACTATCAGACCAGCGAGACCGCCCGGCTGGACGCCGAAGTCGCCGTCCAGCAAGCCGCTGGCGCTCTCGAAGATGCGATGCAGCAACCCCTCGGTCACGAGGAAGTGAGCGATACCTTCAGTGAAGGGACAACACGATGAAACTCCGGCTGATTCTTCTCTCCGTCATTTCGCTGGCGCTGGCCTCGGGCGCGGGCTGGTACATCTATCAGGCGATGCACGGCTCCAGCGCCTCGACAGCCGCGGATACCCGGTCGTCCCTGCCCCCCGCCTTGCAGACGGTCAACGGCGAAACCGTCGTGGTCGTGAGTCCCGAGGCCCAACGCGCCAGCCACATCGAAGTCGCGCCACTCGCAGTCGTCGCGAGCCAGTCCGACATCAGCGCCGACGCGACCGTCATCGATCTGCAGCCGCTCTTCGACCTGCACAATCGCCTCGCCAGCGCGCGCGCAGACGTTGACACGTTCACCGCACAGGCCGCCAGTTCGCGCGCGCAGTACGAGCGCAGCCGCGCACTGTTCGCCGACGACCGCAATATTTCACAGCGGACTCTGCAGGATGCCCAGTCGGCAATGCAGGGCGACGAAGCGAAACGGCAATCCGCCCAGGCGACGCTACGCGGACTGGACGGCGCGATGCGGCAGCAGTTTGGTGAAGCACTGGCGACTGCTGCAACGGCACCGGCCTCGAAGCTGCTCCAGCGTTTGCAGTCGGGCCAGTCGGTCGTGGTGCGCATCACGTTGCCTTCCAGCTTCGGCGTGGCGGCGCCTGTGCGCATCGCCGTCGATACACCCGACGGCCGCGCGGTGCCGGCGCAACGGCTTTCCGCTTCGCCCCTCGCCGATCCCGCCGTGCAGGGAACCCCCTGGCTTTACGTCGCCGACACCGCGCTGCCAGCCAACCTGCGCGCGAGCGCGCGCGTGCCGACATCAAGCGAGGCCATATCCGGGCTGTTGATTCCGGCGCGGGCGGTGGTGTGGTACGGCGGTCAGACGTGGGCCTATGTGCGCACGGCACCCGAACGCTTTACGCGGCGCTACGTGCCTGCCGCCAACGAAGGAGACGACGGTTTCATGGTGACGTCCGGTTTCCACGCCGGCGACCAGGTCGTGACGCAGGGGGCGCAGCTGCTGCTCTCCGAAGAGCTCAAGCCTCAGGGTATCGCCACCGCCTGCAAGGATCCGCCCGAGTGCGATGACTGATCCTGCGACCGTCCCGTGCATGACACGCCGCCCAGAACACCGCGACTCCACTTCCCATGCTTAACGCGATCATCCGCTTTTCGCTGCGCTATCGCGGCGTCATCTTCTCGCTGGCCGTCATGGCGGCCGGCTACGGACTCTTTACGCTGACGCGCGCGAGACTCGATGTGTTTCCCGAATTCGCGCCGCCGATGAGCATCGTGCAGACGGCCGCGCCGGGCATGACGAGCGAACAGGCGGAGACCCTCGTCACGCAGCCGGTTGAAAATGCCCTCGGCGGCATGACCGGCCTGCAGTCGATCCGCTCGCGGTCCATGCAGGGCCTCTCGTCGGTGACGCTCGTCTTCGATGACCATGCGAACGTGATGCAGGTCCGGCAGCTCGTCACCGAGCGCATCAGCGGGCTCGCGGCCACCTTGCCGGTGGGCGTCGCGCCGCCGCAGCTTTTGCCGCTCACCACGACAACGAGCGTCGTCCGCACCATCGGCCTCACGTCGAAGACGCGCTCGCTCGCGGACCTCTACGACATCGCCCAGTGGACCGTCAAACCGCAGCTGCTGAGCGTTTCGGGCGTGGCCGACGTGATCGTGTTCGGCGGCGAGACGCGCCAGATGCAGATCCAGGTTGATCCCGCGAAACTGATGCGCCATGGCCTGTCGATCCAGGATGTCATTGCCGCAGCGCGCCAGGCCACGGGCGTGCGAGGCGCCGGGTTCATCGAAAACAGCAACCAGCGCATCGCCGTCAACGCCGACGGACAGATCACGACACCACAAAAATTCGCCGCTGTCGTGCTCCGTTCGAGCAACGGCGCGGCGGTTCGCCTTGGCGACGTCGCCACTCTGACCTGGGGTAGTGCACCGCCTGCGGGCGCGGCATCGATCATGGGCAAGCCCGGCGTGATGGTCGTGATGGAAAGCCAGTACGGGACCAACACGATGGCGGTGACACATGACGTCGAAAAGACGCTCGCCGGACTCGGGTCGGCCCTCGCCCGCCAGGGCGTGGACGTGAGCACCAACGTCTTTAGGCCCGCCAACTTCATCGAGGCCGCCGTGGGTCACCTGCGCACGGCGCTCATCGTCGGCGCCGCGCTGGTCATTGCCGTGCTGTTCCTGTTCCTGCTCAATGTGCGCACCGCGGTGATCTCCGCGGTGGCGATTCCGTTGTCGCTGCTGGTCGCGATCATCGTGCTGACCAGGTTCGGCGTGAGCCTGAACACGATGACGCTCGGTGGTCTCGCGATCGCGCTCGGCGAGGTGGTCGACGATGCAATCATCGACGTCGAGAACATCTACCGGCGCCTGCGCGAGAACCGCAGACTGCCCCAGCCGCTGCCCGCCTTTCGCGTCGTGCTGCGCGCTTCGATCGAAGTCCGCAGTGCCGTGGTGTTCGCCACCTTCATCGTGATGCTGATCTTCCTGCCCGTGCTCACGCTCACGGGTATCGGTGGACGGCTCTTCGCGCCACTGGGCATCGCCTACATACTCGCCGTGCTCGCGTCGCTGGGCGTGGCCCTGACGCTTACGCCCGCGATGGCGCTCGCACTGCTGGCGAAGGGCCCGTTGCCCGTGCACGAGCCGCGACTGATCGCGCACCTCAAGACACGCTACATCGCGCTGCTGACGAAGGTCGAGCAGCACGTGAAGGTGGTCATGGTGACAGTCGCGCTGATGTGTGCCGCTGCGCTCGCCTCGCTGCCGTTCATGAGCGGGAATTTCATTCCACAACTGCGCGAAGGCCACTACATCGTCCACATGGGGCTCGCGCCGGGCACCTCCCTCGCGGAGTCCATGCGCATCGGCACACAGGTGTCAAAGGCGCTGATGCAGGTGCCGGACGTGCGTCTCGTGGCACAGCGTGCGGGCCGCGCGAGCGGCGTGGTCGACCCCACCGGCGTGCAGCTATCCGAGTTCGAGGTCGACCTCAAGCCGACGGGCGCGTCGGGCCAGAGCTGGGCGCTGTACCGGATTCGCCAGGCGCTGGCGCGCTTTCCGGGCCTCTCCACCTCGGTCAACACATTTCTCGAAGAACGCATCGACGAAACCATTTCGGGCACAACGGCGCCCGTAGTCGTAAATGTGTTCGGCAACAATCTCGACGTCATCGATCGCACCGCGCAGCAAATCGCCCAGCTGATCGGTACGATCCACGGCGTTGCCAGTGTGCGGGTGGATTCGCCACCCGGGATTCCCGAACTGGATGTGCGGCTCAATCCCGACGCCCTGAGCCGCTGGGGCTTCCGGCCCGTCGAGGTGCTCGATGCGATCCAGGCCGCCTACGCCGGCGTGACCGTCTCGCAGATTTACGAGGGCAGCCACACATGGGACGTCGCCGTCGTGCTCGACCCGGCCCAGCGTCAGACCGTTGGCGACATTGGCAAGCTCATGGTGCGCAATGCCGACGGCTTTGCCGTGCCGCTCTCCACGCTCGCGACGATCCGCCAGATCGCTGGTCGCTACCAGATCACGCACGACGGTGGCCAGCGCGTGCAAACGGTATCGGTCAATCTCGGCAGCCGGCCGGTCAGCGACTTCGTGAAGGAAGCGCAGGCGCGCGTGGAGCGCGAGATCAGCATGCCGCCCGGCACGTATGCCGTCTTTGGCGGCGAGAGCGAAGCGCGCGCGCAATCGCAGCGCGATCTGCTTGCGTACGGCGCAATTGCGCTGGTGGGCATCGCCTTGCTGCTGTTCCTTGCGATGAAGAACCGGCGCGCCGTGCTGCTGGTCATGATCAACCTGCCCTTCGCACTCGTGGGCGGGGTCTTGAGCGTGGTGTTGACTGGCGCGAACCTGACGCTTGGCAGCATGGTGGGCTTCGTTACACTGCTCGGCATCTCGCTGCGCAATTCGATCATGCTGATCAGCCATTACGAGCATCTGGTGTACGTCGACCGGCTGGCCTGGAACATGGGCACGGCAGTGCGTGGCGCGTCGGAACGGCTGGTGCCAATCCTGATGACTGCACTGGTGACCGCGCTCGCCCTGCTGCCGCTCGCCGTGACGAGCGGCTCGCCGGGCAACGAAATCGAGGGGCCGATGGCGATCGTCATTCTTGGCGGCCTGATCACGTCGACTGCACTGAACCTCATCGTGCTGCCCACACTGGCGTTACGGTACGGGCGTTTCGCACACGACGAGCTGGCCGAACCCGGACCTGCGAGTGCGTGAACCGGCAGAATTCACGAGCAGCGAGATCCCGCACCATAGCTACGGTGCTGACACCTCCGTCTGGCAAGTCCGGCACCGGCATGCCGTGGCAAGAACGAAACGAGTGCAACGCGCAATGCAATCCCTGGGATATCTCCATGACTGGCCTGAACAGGTTACTTGACGAGAAAAAGCTGCACCTGGTATTCGAAGTAAGCCTGTGGTTCAAGGCGGTTTTTGCGCTGTCGGAAATCGTAGCCGGTGTTGTGGCGTACCTCGTTCCCCAGCGGCTCTTTCTGACGTTCGTGCTGTGGGTCACCCGGGAGGAGTTCGCCGAAGACCCCCACGATCTAGTAGCCAACTTGCTTCTCCATACGGTTCAGCATCTTTCTGTCGGCACGCAGGAGTTTGCGGCCATCTATCTGCTCGCCCACGGCGTGATCAAACTATGGCTGATCATTGGCCTGCTGCGGGAGAGGCTCTGGTACTACCCGGTATCCATGGCCGTCTTCGGCCTGTTCATCGTCTACCAGCTCTACCGGCTTACGTTTACGCATTCGATCTGGCTGCTGCTCATTACGGCGTTGGACGTCGTCATTCTTGCTCTCACGTGGCACGAGTATCGCTTTCTCAAGAACGCGCGGAAAACGACCACATCGATCTCGTGACAGAATCCGCCATCGCATGCGCCTGATGCAGTCCATAGCCCCAAATCCTCGGACCGCCCCGTCGAGGCCCTCCGACCCTGTCCCGCGCCCGCCCGTGGATAACAACGCTACCCACATGCTGCCGGCGGAATAAACCGTCCGCTCCATACGTTTATCTGTCAAAGCGTTTATCTGTCGAAGGAACACCGGCAGGTGACATCATGTGCAACGTACTTCGACTTGGACCGGCGCTATTCGCCGGTCTGGTCTGCGCCGCCCCCGTGGCAGCCCAGACTTATGAAGGGCCGCCGATCGACAGTTCCACGTGCCGCGACGTGTCAGGTCAAGCGGAAATAGACGGCATCATGCAGCCGTACACCGGGCGGGCGTGCCGGCAGCCTAACGGCACCTGGGTGTTCGTGAACGGCTATGGCCAGTCCTGGGTCATGCCGGACTACGCGTACGACTATGAACCGTGGTACTTCGGGCCGCCGGTCTTGTTCGGTGGGGGCTTCATTTTCTTTGACGAATTTCACCGCCACCACCATCACCACCGTTTCGACCACGATCGCTTCGGCCATATTTTCGACCGTGATTTCGACCACGATCGCTTCGGCCATCATCCGAATCACATCGTAGCCATGCCATCCAGCGTCCCGCCCGCTCAGCCGTTGCGTCGCCTGGCCATGCCGCCAGCCCCCGCTCAAGTGCCGCACGTGGTAGCGATGCCGCCGAATGCCCCCGCTCAAGCACCGCACGTGGTAGTGATGCCGCCGAATGCCCCCGCTCAGGCACCGCACATGGCGGTCATGCCATCGAATGCCCCCGCTCAAGCACCGCACATGGCAGTGATGCGGCCAGGCGTCCCCGCGCAGGCGGGGCACACGTCGACAGGCGGATATGGCGGGGTCGGCGAAGGCGGACATGCCTCGGGTGGCGGAGGCGGTCGTATGGGGAGCGGCGCGGGTGGTCACTTCACGGGAAGCGGCTTTGGCGGCGGCACGCACGGACATTGATCGAGCCAACGATAGGGGCGATCGAAATCGATGGGTGCGAGTTCGCTACCCGGCAACCCCATTGGTTCAGACGATTACGCTTTCCGGACAACGATCACGGCGTATTTGCAACGTTGTGAACTTTGGGTCTTGAAGACGCTGTCGCCAGGCGGGCCACGTCCGATGCAATCGCCCGCCCCCGATTCACTGCGTTCCCCACCTTCGAGCCGGAAGTGCGCCCCTGTGTGTCCCCACGATAAGTCCGACAGCATTGCGTCGATCCTGCGGTACCCTTCTACGCTCACTGCGATCTTTCTCGACGAACCGCCAGTCCGCTGAGCCGCACCACAAGGGTTGCGTTGACTACATGACTTCGCCCACTGGCAGCGTGCACTTTGCCGCTGCCTGGCATCAACGCCAAAATCACCAGGCGGGAAATCTTGCCTTCAAGCACCGCGGAATAAAGGGC
>Ga0306920_100006972_pt1 | contig 14822 bp, 15 predicted proteins | sample flu12Cox44000170_FD_204666 | JGI IMG/M metagenome (GOLD analysis project Ga0306920, IMG submission 204666) | Lab enrichment of tropical soil microbial communities from Luquillo Experimental Forest, Puerto Rico - flux4day.12C.oxic.44.000.170 (v2)... | ecosystem: Environmental > Terrestrial >... | reverse complement strand
TACGAACGCGAAAGACGGCGGCCTCATTTTTGAGATGGAGCTGCCACTGGTCGGTGAGGGTTACCGTTATCTTTAGATATTCTTGAGGTCCTTGCTACCGACGAAATCCGGAACACGCGTGTAGCGTTCTAAAGCAACCGTGCCCCTGGCGGTACGCCGATAAAGGACTTTTCTGAGTTCTACATAAATCAGGCACAGCACTCTCAGCCCAACAAGCAAAGAATCCACTGCGGTCTACCTTTGATCCGGAGGCGAGGTCATCTCTTGAAGAATTTTGGCTCTTTCTTGACAAACCGTGACCGCACGGCGTTTCGAGGCCCCCTAACCTTGCTGTGACGAGGAACAGAGCCGGGCTTCTATAAGTCCGGTCAAAAATGAAACTACGAGAGGCATATCTCATGCAATTGAATTCAGCGGTATTAAACCTGAAGGATGACAATCTGATCATAATGGCCTTACAAGGGGATCAGGAAGCGCTGCACGTTCTGTTTGCACGGTACCGCCGATTGCTTTACGACCTGGCACACCGCGTGCTCCGCAACGACGAAGAAGCAGAGGATGCTGTGCAGAACTGCTTGCTTCTGGCCTATCGAAATTTGTCCGATGTCAAATGTCAATCTTCTTTTCGCAGCTGGTTGGTAAAAGTCCTTATCGACGAAGCTTTCGCGATTGTCCGCAAGAAAAAGAGCAGACCCACAGTCGCCCCAGCGCCGCCTGCCACTGAAAGAGACTGGCTTGAGGGATTTCGCGCTGCAGGACCCCATCGAGGACAAGCGCTTGCGAAGAGTGAATCCGTCGGTGCTCTCATGGCGCGCTTGGTTCGCCTGCCTGCACCGTTACGGTCGACGGTAATGCTTTGCGATATCGGCGAGCACACCATCAGAGAGGCCAGTGCGCTTCTCGGTTTGGCACCTAAGACCGCGAAAGCCAGGCTTCATCGCGGTAGAGGAAAGCTTGGGCCGGACATGCGACGGCGTCGGCCACGAATCATCGTACCCGACGTCTTAATCGGTGTATGAGGTGTGCATTTCCCTCGGGTTACCGCGCTGAGTGGAGTGCTCTTTTCCAGGTTCGGGTGTGCTGGTTAAAAGGAGTTTCGACGCGGAAAATGCCCGCGCCCAAGACATATTCTTGACAAGCTACCATTCACAACGCGTTCGTCGTATTCTTCGGGCAGATTCGCGACAGCCACTCGATGAAGCCAGGCCCCACGCTTCTTGTAAAGGCCCGAGCCGTATCCCGCGACTTGGTCAAGGTTGAGAAGGTGATGACAGACATGCGCAAGAGATTGCATTGCTCTCGCACTTTGGGGTCGTGCCCGTGAGTGAGACGGATAGTGTTAACGCTGACGACGGTCACCGAGGAGCATCGGACACCGCTAACCATGGTTCGTAAAATCCACTTGACATGAGCTGAGCGAGCGCGTATTCCTCTGTGAACCCAGCCACATCCCATAAGCTTTGAAGCCTGCCGAATACGCGTGTGCGTGGGGGATTAAATGTCTATTTCAAAGGTGGATTCTATTTGTGCAACCGCGAGGGTTGTTTGGAAACTACTCCGACCGATAAACACTGTACTACCAGAAGGAGAATTGCCTAGCCCACGCTGGGCTCCTGGACCTGTTTTAAAGCGAAAACACCGAGCGCCGATGGCCGCGGGTGTCCCGAGAAAAACGCTTTCTCTATGCCCTGACTGTAATCGTGAAGCCGTAAAAGCATTCCTTCGCGGTGAGCGCGACGCCGCCGATTTCCGCGATCACCCCGGGATCGTTGAGGCGGAGATCGTTGAGGACGGAAGCCGTATCCTGATGCGAAAGTCGTGTCAGAGGCATGGGCCGTTCGAGGATACGCTTTCCAATCACCCGGATTTCTTTCGGAGGATGGAAGTTCTTGCGTTCGGTAAGGACTTCGAGTGTGTCGGCGACGAGCATGTGCACAATCACGGGCCAAACAGCATCAGTTCAGGCCGCGGATCATACCTGATCGTTGATCTTACCAACCGCTGTAACATGATGTGCTCCCCCTGTTTTATGGACGCGAATGCGTCCGGCTACGTCCATGAATTGAGCGTGGAAGAGGTAGAGACGCTCTTCCGCAACGCTGCTTCATTTAAGCCCCAACGCCAAATCAATGTGCTCTTCTCCGGTGGGGAGCCAACACTCTCCCCCATTTTCTTTGAGGCTCTGCGACTCGCAAAAAGCATGGGTTTCTACCGTCTTCACGTTGCCACGAACGGTTTGCGCTTTGCCGAGAGTCGAGACTTCGCTGCCCAAGCCAAGGCCGCCGGTCTACACGCCGTTTATCTGCAATGCGACGGGGTCTCCGACGAGAAGAACGAGCACCGCGGCTTGGGAAATTACATGGAAGTGAAGCTCAAGGCACTAGAGAACATTGCCGCGTCTGGAATGCGCACGACCCTCCAGGTTACGGTGGTCAACGGCCTCAACAACGACAGTGTGGGCGACATGGTTCGCTTCGCGGTTCAGAATATAGACAAAATCCACGGAGTCCTGTTTCAGCCCGTGATGTTTACCGGCAGGGACCAGAACATCCCGACCGAAGAACGATATGCTCGCCGGTACCCGCTTTCGCAACTCGCGTACGATTTACAGGAGGAAAGTGCCTTTGACTGGCAGCCCTTGCGCGATTGGTTCCCTGTCTCGACCTACGGGATTTTTGCCCATTTGTGCGATGTTCTAAACCCTTCGGCGGAGGTGGGCAGCCTCTTCGTGGATAGCCATCCTGACCACGGAATATTCAGCCCGATGCTCGTAGACAGACAGAACAAGGAAGTCGTCCCGATTCCAGCCTTCTTCAACTTCGAGCGATTCACACGGGATCTCATAGAAATCACGGATTCCGCGAGGGGGCCCAAAGCAACTAAGGCCCTTGCCACGCTCTCCTTACTCCGCAATTTCGATTCCAGGAAGGCCCCTACTGGTTTCGGTCCTGAGCAGTTTCGCGAGTTAGTTGACGATTGTTTCTACCGGGTAGCCGGTAACGGCGACGACTGGTCCGAGAAGGCCTATTCCCATCACGGACGCTGGAGAATCATGGCGCCCGCTGCTATGTGGTTTCAAGATGCCTTCAATTATGACTTCGCAGCTCTGGCCAGCGCGTCAACCCCGGTTGCCACCAGCGAAGGTGAAATCAGTTTCTGTGCTTACAACGGCGGCGGTTGGCGAAAGGTCGTGGAGCATAAAAGCCAGACTGCTACGCTGGCGCAATGGTACAAAACGCGGGGTCGTCAGAAAATCTATGCAAAGGGCAAGAAGGTGGACCTTGAGCAACCGCTGCATAGCCCCAGAGCCGAATTGGTCCAGATCGGCAGCAAAACTGACCCCGAATAAAGTGAGGCATGTTCTCGAGAAGCCTCAAAGCATCGAATCCGGGAGGAGCTTAGGGGGCTGACGCTAGGGTAGAGGGTGGTCCGTCTAGCGGCACAAGCTATCGAAATCCAAAAGCATGATCCGGGCTGCGACGAACTCAACTACAGCTTCGTTTTGACAATTACAAGGAGCTCCTATGACGATCGGCGAGAACTCAGGTGCATCCTCTCCGTCCGCTTCGGAATACATTCTCGACAACTTCGAGCCAATTGACCGGATCGCGATGCTGGTGCTGAATCGCGACCTCGGCGAAGTCCTACAGCGCATCACGAGTGCAAAAAAGGCGTCGAGTCCTGAGTTTCAGGCGTGGCTGCGCTATAAGAACGCGACCGGGTCAGACATTTATATCGGGATGAACCCCCTACGGAAGCATGCCTCAACCCGAACCAAGGAAGACATCAGATCAATCCGGCACGTCTACCTCGATCTGGATCAAGGAGGGGAAGCGGCTCTGAACTCCGTTAGAAACTCGAGAGCCGTGCCAAAACCGAACTATGTCCTCACCAGCTCACCGGGGAAATTCCAGATCGTTTGGAAGGTCGAAGGAATGGGCCTCCGTGAGGCAGAAGGCCTTCTGCACGCGATGGCCCGGGAGTGCGGCGGAGATCCCGCTGCCACCGACGCGACGCGCGTGTTGCGTCTGCCTGGTTTTGCCAACAAGAAATATGAAACAAATTTCTTTGTCGAGGTTCGAAAAGAATCTGCGCAGAGCTATCGTCTCCGCGACTTCAAGTTGAACATCGACCCTCAGGACTCGTCGAGCTACAACGATCACGAGCGCGCAAAAGGAGCCAGCTCTTCGCGGGCCAACCTGAGCCAGTCCGAACACGACTGGGCTTTTGCAAAGCGCGCACTCGCTCGTGGCGAACCCCTCGAAGAAGTAATCCGCCGGATTGCTCAGTACCGAGCGGCCTTCAAAAGCAACCCACTCTATTACGCACGGCATACCGTTATGAAAGTGGCGAAGCTCTTTAGACAAAACTCATCCATCGAAAACAAAAAGGATGGACCCCGAGAATCAAAGGAAGAGCTTCCCTCCGAGCACTGAGGTTGAGCGTGTCACCTTTGATTGATGCATACAGGCAAATCGATGACTTCGAGTCCTACCAGGACTTTACCGATCGGACTCATCCGCAACTGACCGGTTCTGCCTTCTTCTCGACATAAGGATTTGGGCAAACACCCCTCTTGATTGGAGAGTTGCTCTCTTTTCGGTGCCAGGGTGCTGTGGGGCACAGTAACGCGCGGCGCGGCGTAGCATACCCGGGATGGGCGCGGACGAAACTCAAGAAAACGCCAGAAAACGTCAAGAAAAAGTAGCAAAAGGAAGGGAGAGTTCTGGTTTTTGAAGCGAGAAGCAATCCGACGCGTGAAAATGTCAGAGTGGGATTATACCGGGCGTTGTTCTTGGTGGCCTAAGGCGCTCCAGCGGTTTCCTCCGCCACCAGTTTCTCGAAATTGGTTGTTTGTTCTGCGATCCAGCGAGCGTATCCCTCCGAATCCACCCACGCTTTCACTCCTTCTGAGGTCGCGTGCTCCCTTTTACTTGCGGGGTCGAAAAACTCCGCGTGATAGGCAAGGTAAATGTCCGGATGCAGGGTCGCGAGGAAGGCGAGGGTACGGCGATAATCGCCGGCGATGCCCGGGTACGACGGATTCTTCACCAGGTGCGTACCTGGATTGACAGTTGTGCCATCGGGAAAAACCACCATGTAGGAACGGTCGCCGTCCTCGACGGTAGTAACCCAGGTCGTGGTGCCGCGCGTGTGACCTGGGGTGAGCCGGGCTGTTAGCCGCATCCCGCCCAGCGAAACCGTGTCGCCATCCTTTAATACGCGGTCGCTGCTCACGCCGGCGAAATGCATCTTTGGATTTTTTGCGAACAGATAGTCAGTCGCCCCGCCCGACCTCAACAGTTCGACTTCTGCGTTCATCACTTCCACCTGCGCGCCGGTGAGTCTTTTCAGGTCAGCTAGCGTCCCGACATGGTCAACATGCGCATGAGAGATCAGGAGAATCTTGATGTCCTCCGGCTTGTATCCGAGCTTCCGGACCGAGGCTGCGATGAGCGGCGCGGTCCCCGGCATTCCGCCATTCAGGAGGATGTGTCCCGCGGGCGTGGTGATGAGGTAGATGCCGAGCCCCCGCGTGCCCACGTAATGGATCGGCCCGACAATCTGGAACGGCTCCGTCGGCTCGGTCCAAGTGCTCGTGTCGGCGGCGGTTGGCCGGGTTGCAGTCCACACGGCACTCAGGCCGGCTGCAGCGAATAATAATACGCGAACGATTCTCATGGGATGTTCTGAGCGTGCGACGTCGATAAAGGATTTCGCGCGCATCGGTGCCCGCAGCCCGTCTTAGCGAGCAGCGGAGGACCTAATGCTTTGCGATCCATTGTTCACGGGTCATGATGCACCGGAAACCAAGATGATTTGTGCCGGTGCTGATCTCACCCTTGCCCCGCGTTCCCGCGATGTACCGCGAACAGTACTGGTCGGTACACAAATAGGATCCGCCTCGATGCACCTTTTTCCGCTCGGTTGGCTCCGTGGGATCCAACGGAGTATCGGGTCCCTGCGGGTTTCGGGCGACCACGCCGAGGGAAGCAAGCTGCTGGTAGTAATCTGGCCGGTACCAGTCGCTGGTCCACTGCCAAACGTTTCCCGCCATGTCGTAAAGTCCGTAAGGATTCGCCGGATAATGCGCCACGGGGGATGTCCCGATAAATCCGTCTTCACCGGTGTCCGTGTCGGGAAAGTGCCCCTGATGCGTGTTTGCCATCCATTTCCCCTTCGGGCGAAATTCGTCTCCCCAAACAAAAGGCTTGCCGGCTACGCCGCCACGCGCGGCAAATTCCCATTCCGCCTCCGTGGGCAGTCCCTTCCCCGCCCATTTTGCATACGTTGTGGCATCTTCATACGCGATCTGGACAACCGGATAATCTTCTTTCCCTTGAATGTTGCTTTTCGGGCCGCTCGGGTGACGCCAATTGGCCCCTTTCATGTAGCTCCACCATTGCAAGTGATTATTGAGAGGCACGGCGTGATCGGGAGGAGAAAAGACAACGCCCCCGGCAACAAGATTCTCAGGTGGCGCTCCAGGAAAATCCTCAGCTCGTGGCGTGCGCTCCGCGACAGTCACGTACCTCGTCGCCTTTACGAACTCCGCGAACTGCGCGTTGGTCACATCCGTCTTGTCTATGTAGAAGCCATCCACATAAACGCGGTGAATAGGACGAGCGTCAAACGTGGCCTTCATCCCCACATCGTCCATGTCGGGCGGATCATTTGCCCCCATCGAGAATTCCCCCCCGGGAATCCACGCCATTCCTTTCGGAGCAGCTCCGGGAGCAGGGCCGCGATTCTCAACCGTGGGCTGAAATCTGCCTACCGAGGCGCCGGCGCTCAGAACTTTGGTAGCGCCTGGCTGCGGTCCTGCCGACACCGTGCCACTCCTACGCGAAGAATGCCCCCGGTAGGCGAGATACGACGCGCACGCGAGCAGCGCGATCGCGGCGATAGCCAGCCGCACAGAGATTCTTCGATGCTTTGCACTCTCTGCTGCGGGCGGCGCCGGCGGAACCGGCTTCGCTCTTCGATGACGGCTCAAGGTAGTCCCTCAACCGAGCTGAGTATAATAGGAATTCCCGTCGCCGATGTTTGATTTCTATGGGGTACCCGACTACCCGCGACATTTCCTCAGCCTGTCGAAAAACGCTCTGAACATTTTCGCCAAATACCGATAGAATCCGCGAAGAAGGTTTTCCTGCATGACAACATGGCGAATTGCTGTTGGCAGCACAAGGCGGCCGAAATTGAATGCTGTAAGGGATGCGGTTCTTGCCTTTGGACCATTCTTCGGCGGGGAAATAACACTGACAACGAGCGGGTATGAGGTGGATAGCGGGGTCAACCACACTCCCGTATCTCGCGACGAACTGATGCGCGGCGCGCGTCATCGGGCGGAGGCTGTGGCCGAGCTGGTCGCTTCCCAGGGCGAGAGCGCGAAGTTTTTTGTTGGACTCGAAGGTGGTTTCGATGTTGTGCCGGAGAACGGCCGTAACCGTGTCTTTCTCGAGAGCTGGGCGTATGTGAGCGATGGACGGGGCGGGCACTTCGGATGCTCCGGGAGCGTCGAAGTGCCGGAAGCTTTGGTCGAAGTGGTCCTCGTGCGCGGGAAGGAGCTTGCCGTGGCGGTGGACGAGTTTGCCGGCACCGCCGGAATACGCGATGCACAAGGTGCCTGGGGCGTACTGACGCGGAATCACATCACGCGGCAGGAGTCCTTCCGGCAAGCGGTTGTAGCCGCATTTGCGCCTTTCTACAACCCAAAATTGTACCGTGCGAGCTCCGCGGCCGGTGCCTAACGAGAAGCGCAAAGACCACCGAGCGCCGCGAGTTCCGTAGCGTTTTTTGCCGTAAGATAAAAAGAGGAGACTGCGCCTTGGACATTGTGAAAGGCAACATGGGCTGGATCGAAGTTGTGGTCGGCCCGATGTTTTCAGGCAAGAGCGAAGAGCTGATCCGGCGTTTGCGCCGTGCGGAAATTGCGCGGCAACGCGTACAGATTTTCAAGCCTGCTATCGACGCGCGCTTCGCAGCCAACGAAATCGTCTCGCACTCAGGACTGGGTATCCCTTCGGACAACGTCGGCAAGGCTTCCGAGATCCTCGAGAAACTGCAGCCGCGAACCGAAGTGGTCGGAATCGACGAAGCTCAATTCCTCGGCGAAGAAGTCGTGGACGTTTGCACCAAGCTGGCGAATCTCGGTAAGCGCGTAATTGTAGCCGGGCTGGATACGGACTATCGCGGCCGGCCGTTTGAGCCGATGCCGCGCCTGCTTGCGATTGCGGAAGAAATCACGAAGTTGCTGGCGATTTGCGTCCGCTGCGGGAATCCGGCTGTGCATACGCAAAGGCTCGTCGAAAGCGAAGAACTCATCGTGGTCGGGGCCAGCGACTCTTACGAAGCACGCTGCCGCCGGTGTTTCGAGCCAAATCCCGCCCAAGCGCGCCGCGAGAATGGGCCGCCGATCCTGATTCGCAATCGCGCCAGCGGCGGCTTGAAGTAAGCTCGAGGCCGGAATTCGCCCTCGAGGGGCTGTGCTTCACAGGACGCGACGATGCGCATCGAATCGAAAGCACCGACACGGGTCGACCTTGCGGGCGGCACTCTGGATATCTGGCCCCTCTACCTTTTTCATCCGGGAGCGGTCACGATCAACGCTGCGATCTCCCGTTACGCTTACTGCGTCATCGATTCGAACCTGCCCGGCGACGATCGAATCAAGCTCGTTTCCCTGGATACGAACTGTTCGGAGGCTTTTGCTTCCTTTGAGAAACTGGTGCACGCCAGGCACTACAAGCTGCCTCTGTTGGCGGAAATTGTGAAGTTTTTCAAACCAAGAGGCGGACTTTCGCTGACCACCAATTCGGAAGCGCCGGCCGGAGCGGGAATCGGCGGATCGAGCGCGATGGCAGTGGCAATTTGCGCCGCTCTCGACCGTTACACCAGCACGGGCCGGAGCAAGGTCGACTGGATCCATATCAGCCGCGACGCCGAAGCCATCGTCATTGATATTCCCACAGGCATGCAGGACCACTACCCGCCAGCGTTCGGCGGGGCGGCCGCCATTGAACTGATGCCCGGCGGCGAGCGGCGGGTTGAACTGAACGTGAACCTCGATGAACTCGAGAAGCGTCTCGTGGTTTGTTACACCGGCAAGCCGCGTCAATCCGCCATTAACAATTGGGCCGTATTCAAGGCACACATTGATAGCAAAGGCTCCGTGAAAGCGAACCTCGAACGTATCTCCCAGATCGCCCAGAAGATGCGACTGGCGCTCGAATGCGGGGACTGGAAAGAGACCGGGCGGCTGATGAACGTCGAGTGGCAATTCCGTTGCAAGAGCCTGCCGACCATCTCGACCAAGACCATTGACCGGATCATTGCCAATAGCCGGCGCAAAGGGGCCCTCGGAGGCAAGGTTTGCGGAGCAGGCGGCGGAGGCTGCGTGGTCCTCCTGATCGAGCCTGACGCACGGGAGAGGGTTGAAAAGACGGTCGTTGAGTCCGGGGGACAACTCCTTCCGATGAAGCTCGACCGCCAGGGGGTTACGGTGGTCTCCCAATAAGTTTTTGTTTGATGATGCTACTCAAGGCGCCCGGGGCATCATAAAATAGGAGGGGTACCTCGGAAGGGGTGGTGCCTCCTCTGCCATGCATTCGCGAGTCGCCATTACGCTGACCTTGGTTCTGTGCATGTCCGCAGACCTGCCTCATCTTTTCGCTCCTAGCGCGGCGGAGCGCAACCCTCGCGAAACATTCCTGCCTGACGACCGCATTCCTTTATTCCCGATGGTGGTTGCGAACGATCCTCAGGACGGAGACAGGCCAGCGGTCCCGACAACCGAAAAAAACACCACTCTGCAGGAGGCCTCCAAGCTGCAGTTGATCCGGTACGTTTCGGGCGAGTTCGCTAAGGCGCGCAAACCGCTGCCCGGCGGCAAGGATGGAGTCACTTTACTCGTCGACAAGCCGCTCAATGAGGAAACGCTGAATCACGCTGTGATGCTTCATGGCGCTGCGGTCAACTCCGGCGACAACGTGCAGATCACGAAACTCGAATTCCGCGAACGCACGATCATCGTCGACGTGAACGGCGGTGGCCGGCCCAAGAAAAACTGGCGTGATCATATTCAGTTCGGCCTGGGCGGAACCATGCCCACTACTTCCGGGAGCGGTACTACCACGCAGCAGGATCAGGGACCAGCCGGCTTTCAGCAGGGCATGGGCGGCACCATTTATCTGCAATTCCCCAAAAACGTGCCGGATATTTCGCCGGAAGAGTTGAAGGGCATCCTCGCGCCGTTTCTGGACTTTTCCAAGGAGCGGTCCGCTTCTGTGCACTGGATTGACACGCTTCCTCCGGAAATGAAGAAAGCCATCACGGAACGCCATCCGATTGTTGGAATGGATCGCGACGAAGTAGTCGCCGCGATCGGCAAGCCCGATCGCAAGGTTCGCGAACGCGATGCTGAAGGCAACGAAACCGAAGACTGGATTTATGGGCACCCGCCGGATAAGACCACCTTCGTGCATTTCAGCGGCGAGCGCGTGACCGGAATCAAGCAGTATCCGTAGTAAGCCTCTAAGCCCTCCCCAAGTCCTTCCCGAAATCCCCGGCACGTGAAGCCTTGAAGAGCAAGGCAGATTCCTATTGCCAAGCCATAGGAAATGTGGGATATTCCTATGGCCAAGCCATAGGAGGATCGCGTGGGAGACAAGGCGGACGTCTGGCAGGGAACTCTGGCGCTCATGGTGTTGAAAACCCTGCAAGCGATGGGCCCGCTGCACGGCTACGGCATCGCCCGGCGCATCGAGCAAATCAGCGGCGACCTTCTGAACGTGAACTACGGAACGCTGTACCCGGCGCTTCTGAAGCTGCAGCAAGAGGGCTACATCGATTCCGAATGGGGCGTCTCCGATAACCATCGCAAAGCGAAATATTACAAACTGACGCGCGCGGGTCGGAAGCAACTTGCCAAAGAAGCGCGCGAATGGCGGCAAGCCACCGACATTCTGGCGCGGTTTCTGACCGAACCGGAGCGCACCTCATGAGGCGTTTTCGCGCGTGGCTGGTAAGGCTGGGCGGGATGTTCCGCAAGGGGCGGAGCGATGCGGAACTTGCGGCGGAGCTCGAGAGCCACGTGCAAATGCACATCGAGGAGAGTATTTGCGCGGGCATGACGCCGGAAGCCGCCCGGCGAGACGCGCTCATGCGCCTGGGCGGCGTGGAACAAGCCAAGGAAGCATATCGCGAGCAGCGCAGCCTGCCGTGGCTTGACGCGCTGCTGCAAGACCTGCGCTTCAGTGCGCGGATGCTGCGCAAGAATCCAGGCTTCACCGCGGTCGCCGCGCTCACCCTTGCTCTCGGCATCGGCGCAAACTCTACAATTTTCAGCTTTGCGGATTTGATTGTGCGAAGGCCCATTGCCCTTCCGGACTTGAACCGGCTCGTGGCCGTGTCCGAAATTGTCACCTCGACCGAAGAAAAGGGAATCTCTCCCGCGAACTATCTCGATCTGAAAGCTGAGCCGCATGGTCTTGAATCCCTGGCAGCCTACCAATATTGGAGCGCGGTTCTGAGTTGGGAGGGCGGGTCTGAAGCCGTAACCGGCGTGCAGGTCACAACCGATTTTTTCTCTGCGCTCGGAATGCAACCGTTGCTTGGCCGAACCTTTCTTCCCGATGAAGCCGAACCGGGCAGGGAAAATGCTGTGGTGCTGAGCGATTCCTTTTGGAAGAGCCGGTTCGCTGGAGATCGCAATGTCGTTGGAAAAAAGATTACGCTGAATCGGCGAGTGTTCACGATTGTGGGCGTCATGCCTGCGCGGTTCACCTTTCCCCTGGGTGCGCACCTGTTTTGGGTGCCACTCGCGTTCACTCCGAAGGAGAGAACGGAAAGGAGCGAGCTCTCTCTCGGTGCCGTCGGCCGGCTTGCGTCCGCGGCAACCGTCGAACAAACGCGCGTGGAAATGCAAACCCGCTGGGCGCGGATGGAGAAAGAGTACCCTGATGCAACATTCGGTCGGACCCTGCGAGTTGTCCCTCTTTTGGATGACATTGTGTTGGATTACAACCGCCAGTTTGCCCTACTTCTTCTGGGTGTCGTCGGATTCGTGTTGCTGATTGCCTGCGGCAACGTCGCGAACCTGCACCTCGGGCGAGCCGCAGGGCGAAAACAGGAAATTGCGATTCGCACGTCGCTCGGCGCGAAGCGCGGACGACTCCTCGCACAACTCGTGACCGAAAGCGTCCTCCTGGCAGTTGTGGGAGGCGCGGTCGGCCTTTTGCTTTCCTTTTGGGGAGTGCACGTTCTTCGCTCAACCCTGCCGCCGGACGTTCAGGAGTTTTGTGACCTTAACGAACTCCGCGTCGATTTCGCGTCCCTGATTTTCACTCTGCTGCTGACGTTTGTGGCGGGATTGCTTGCGGGCGTCGCGCCAGCGTGGCAGCAAACACGGGATTATGTGCTCGGCGCGCTTAGTGAGACCGGTGCGCGAATCGCTGGCGGCCGCGGCCACCGTTTGAGGCGCGTCCTTGTGACCGGCGAGCTCTCTCTGGCCGTGGTGCTCTTGATTGGATCAGGCCTCATGATCAAAGGGTTTGCCACACTGTTGAGCGCGAACCCTTCCTTCGCACCGGACTCTCTCGTCACGATGCACGTGAATCTCCCTCCGGAGCGCTATGGCGAATCGAACCAGGCAAAAGCGTTCTCGGATCAATTGCTTTCGCGGCTGCAATCCTTGCCAGCCGTGGAATCAGCAAGCCTAGCTAGCGGGGTTCCCTACAGCTTCTACGACGACCGCGCCGCCGTCCGCATCGCGGGCCGTGTGGAGCTTCCCTCGCGCCAGCTCCCCATGGTGATGCCGGAATCGGTATGCCCGGCCTACTTTCGCACGATGCACATTGCTTTGAGAGAGGGGCGGGAGTTCGACGTCCGCGATGTTCCGAGCGAGGCCCCCGTAGCTATAGTCAGTGAGAGCATGGCAGTGCGCCTTTGGCCTGGAGAAAGTCCGATCGGCAGGCAGCTGGCGGTTGTAACTCCGAACCGTCGGAGCGGCGCGATTACGGTCGTCGGGGTTGCGAGCGATGTCCTGCATGAAATCTATGACCATTCCTTTCGATCAATCCTTTATCTCCCGTACGCGCAGGCGCCTCCCGGGTCAATGGATTTTGTTCTGCGCAGCCAGAACGCTGGACCCAACCTTCTTGCCTTAGCACGCGCAGCGGTTCAGGAAATCGACCCCAACATTCCAATCGATCATCTCGAAACGATGACGCAGAAAATCGCCAACCAAACCAGCGGGCTACGCTACGTTGCACGGCTCATGGCCTTTTTTGGTGGAGTTGCTTTGCTCCTTGCTGCCGTAGGTGTTTATAGCGTGGTCGCATCGTCTGTGAATGAACGGCGGAGCGAGATTGCTATCCGCATGGCGCTCGGTGCGCAGCCTCGAGATGTTCTTGCGCTTGTACTGCGCAATGAGGTTTTGCTCACAGCGCTTGGTCTTGGGATTGGAATTGGGCTGGCGCTCGCACTCACGCATGTTGTGGCGGGTCTGATCTACGGCGTGAGCTCTTGGGACCTGACGATCTTCACGGGCGTTCCGGCTCTGTTGGCTTGTGTTGCGCTACTTTCGACCTCTATACCAGCGCGGAGAGCGATGCGGGTCGATCCAATGGTGGTCCTGCGGTACGAGTAAGCGGAGGTTCCATGAGGGGCTTGCGAGCTTGGCTGATCCGGCTAAGCGCAGCGTTCCGCAGGGAACGGGCCGACACGGAACTGGTGGAGGAACTCGCGAGCCACGTGCAAATGCACGTTGAGGAAAATATTCGCGCGGGCATGACGCCTGAAGCGGCGCGGCGGGATGCCTTGATGCGTCTCGGCGGCGTCGAGCAAACAAAGGAGTCGTACCGTGATCAGCATGGCCTGCCTTGGCTTGATGCGCTGCTCCAGGACCTGCATTTCGCGTTCCGGATGCTGGCGACTCGGCCCGGCTTCAGCGCGGTCGCGATCCTAACGCTCGCCCTCGGGATAGGCGCTACGACCGCAGTTTTCAGCGTAGTGGACCGCGTTTTGTTCCGCAGCCTTCCGTATCCGCACGATGAACAGCTTGTTTCCTTTGGGGTGAAAGCGCCGTTTGAGGGCATCGAGTTCATGCTGGCTCCGGAATATGCCGTCCTGCGATCACAGAACACTCCCTTCGCGTCCATGACGTCGCTCACGCCGAGAGGGGCGGACTGCGAAATTACCGAGGAAAATCCTGTACGACTCAGTTGCGCCTTGGTGGAGTGCACATTTCTCTCCACACTCGGAATCCATCCGATCGTCGGGCGTGATTTCATTCCTGAAGACGATCGACCGAACGTGCCGCGCGTGGCCCTGCTGTCCTACGGTCTGTGGAAGTCGCGATTTGCCGGCGATCCAAAGGCTGCAGGGAAGAGCCTGTCGCTCGACGGGAAGCCCGTCCGGATCATCGGCGTGCTCCCTGCCGAATTCGAGATGCCTAACTTGGGGCCCGCAGACATACTTTTGCCTCAAGCGCTCGACGAGTCGGCGCTCGACCGGAATAATCCGCGGGTAGTTTTGAGAGCTTTTGCGCGGCTCAAGCCATCCGTCACGATCGAGCAAGTGAAAGCTGGACTGAAACCGTGGTTTCAAGACTCGCTGCGATTTGTGCCGCCGCCGTTTCGTGCCGAAGTGTCGTTGCGGGTGCGCTCGCTGCGCGACCGCCAAATCGAAGACTCGCGAGTGGGCGCCTGGATCCTGTTATAGTTCTCTGCATAAATAATGGAATGAATTAACGCAAAAAAAGAGGCAGTTCAGACTGCAGAATGCAGCCGTGTAGCTTTGCGCGAGACCCTCGAATGCCG
>Ga0306920_100006971_pt1 | contig 14823 bp, 13 predicted proteins | sample flu12Cox44000170_FD_204666 | JGI IMG/M metagenome (GOLD analysis project Ga0306920, IMG submission 204666) | Lab enrichment of tropical soil microbial communities from Luquillo Experimental Forest, Puerto Rico - flux4day.12C.oxic.44.000.170 (v2)... | ecosystem: Environmental > Terrestrial >... | reverse complement strand
GCGTTGATCGCCATCGTTGTCCTCGTCGTTGTCAAGCCGTTCTGACCAGAAAGGCAATCCGGCCATGATGGGGAAGTCTTGTAATTGTGTTTGACTTGCATATCTCATTTGGCTAAGGGGGTCGCTATACCGGTAATCGGTTTTTCGCGCTTTTCCCCGATAATCCCCGCCCGACCCAGCCTGCCCGAGTCATCCTCTGCAGGTCCCCTCTTGGACGGGCGATCCTTGTCCCAGCCTCACGTAAATCTCAATGAATCTCCAGGAACTCAAGCGTAAAACCCCGGCAGAACTCCTAGCCTTTGCCGAAGAGCTGCAAATCGAGAACGCCTCCTCGCTGCGCAAGCAGGATATGCTGTTCGCAATCTTGAAACAGCTGGCCGAAAACGACGTCCCGATATCCGGCGACGGAGTGCTCGAAGTGCTGTCCGACGGGTTCGGTTTTCTAAGATCTGCCGAAGCCAATTACTTGGCCGGCCCCGATGACATCTACGTCAGCCCGAGCCAGGTGCGGCGTTTCGGCCTGCGTACCGGCGACACGGTCGAAGGGCAGATTCGATCGCCGCGGGATGGCGAGCGCTATTTCGCGCTGCTTAAAGTCAACGGCATCAATTTCGACGAGCCCGATCGTCTGCGCCAGCGGATCAACTTCGACAATCTGACACCGCTCTACCCCGAAGAGAAGCTGCAGCTCGAATTCGATGATCCGACCCGCAAGGACCTGACCACCCGGGTCATTGACCTGATCACCCCGCTCGGCAAGGGCCAGCGGGCGATCATCGTGTCGCCGCCGCGCGCCGGCAAGACGGTGATGCTACAGAACATCGCGCATGCGATCGCCGCCAACCACCCCGAGGTCTATCTGATCGTTCTGCTGATCGACGAGCGGCCGGAAGAGGTCACTGACATGGCTCGCTCGGTGCGCGGCGAAGTGGTCAGTTCGACCTTCGACGAACCTGCTCAGCGGCATGTGCAAGTCGCCGAGATGGTGATCGAGAAATCCAAGCGGCTGGTCGAGCACAAGCGGGACGTGGTCATCCTGCTCGACTCGATCACCCGCCTCGCGCGGGCCTACAACACCGTTGTGCCGTCGTCGGGCAAGGTGCTGACAGGCGGCGTCGACGCGAATGCGCTGCAGCGGCCAAAGCGCTTCTTTGGAGCCGCTCGAAACATCGAGGAAGGCGGGTCGCTGACGATCATCGCGACCGCTCTGATCGATACCGGTTCGCGGATGGACGAGGTGATCTTCGAGGAGTTCAAGGGCACCGGCAATTCCGAAATCGTGCTTGACCGCAAGGTTGCCGACAAGCGTACTTTCCCGTCGATCGACATTACGAAATCCGGGACGCGCAAAGAGGAGCTGCTGGTCGATCGCGGGGTGTTGTCCAAAATGTGGGTGCTACGCCGCGTGCTGACGCCGATGGGCACCGTCGACGGACTCGAATTCTTAATCAACAAGCTCAAGGAATCGAAGAGCAACTCCGAGTTCTTCGACGCGATGAATACCTGACCCGAGATTTCTTGTCGTCCCGGCCCGGGTTGCGGCGACAGAAGCTCCTACACGGTCAGCACCGTCTGTCCCGTGGTCTTCCGGCCTTCGAGGTCGCGGTGGGCGCGAGCGGCCTCGCGTAGCGGGTAGGTCTGGTTGACCGCGATCTTGACCGCGCCGCTCTGCACGACCTCGAACAACTCGCGTGACGCGGTCAACAGGTCCTCGCGCGACGCCGTGTAGTTGAATAGGGTCGGGCGGGTTAGAAAAAGCGAACCCTTGGCCGAAAGAATACCGATGTCGACCGGCCCGATCGCACCGGAGGACTGGCCGAACGACACCATCAGCCCGAGCGGCGCCAGACAGTCGAGCGATTTGTAAAAAGTGTCCTTGCCGACCGAATCATAGACGACTGGCAGTTTCTTGCCCTGCGTCAGCTCGCCTACTCTGGCGACAAAATCTTCGCGCCGGTAGACAATCGCATGATCACAACCGTTCTTCTTGATGAGTGCTGCCTTCTCGTCGTCACCGACCGTGCCGATCACGGTCGCACCCAGATGCTTCGCCCACTGGCAGACGATCAGACCGACGCCACCGGCCGCGGCGTGGATCAGGATCGTCTCGCCGCGCTTCACCGGATGGGTACGGCGAACCAGATACCAGGCGGTCATGCCCTTCAACATCATCGCAGCCGCCTGCTGATCGGTGATCCCGGCGGGAACCGGCACGAGCCGATCGGCAGGAATAACCCGCTCATCGGCGTAGGCGCCGATTGGCCCGCCGGCGTAGGCGACACGATCGCCCGATTTGAGCCCGCTGACACCCGGCCCGACTTCCTCGACGACCCCGGCCGCCTCTGAGCCGAGCCCGCTCGGTAGCGGCAGCGCGTAGAGACCGCTGCGGTGATAGGTGTCGATATAGTTGAGCCCCACCGCGGTATGGCGCAACCGGACCTGGCCCTGCCCGGGTTTGCCGACTGCGACCTCCTGCCACGCGAGGACCTCGGGGCCGCCGGTCTTCTCGAAACGGATCGCGTGAGCCAATGTTTCCTCCTCGGGTTTACTAGCGGTGACTGATAGCCACAGCAGAGCCCTCCGTCACTAGGGTCCGCATCTGGCTTATAGAGCGCGCATGCCACTGCCGAGATCGGTCGGGTGCTCCTCGGACGTTATTCGGAACACCTCGCGCCAGCCGGGAAAACCCTTCAATTTCAGCAAGCCGATGCTGGCGAGTTCCCAATGCGTTGCGCGCCGAGACAAGATCCCTGCGACCTCTTCGCTGCAAAGCACGTAGTTCTGCAAGGGAAACTGCTCGGGCGGGATCGGATTTAGCGCCGCCGGGAGCGAGGCGCGCGAGATTTCCTCGAGCCGGAAGGCCATCGAAATGTGCGGTCCCTCGCGGTCATTTGGGACGACATCGACCTCGCCCAGATGGACCGCACATCGCAAGTTCAGCGCGCGTTCTTCCGAAACCTGGCGGTTCCTCGCAAATATTCGGCGCAGCAGCTCGAACACCGCCTCGACGGCGCGGATGGCGGCCATCTCGGCAGATTGCGGATCAAAGAAGGTGAGAAGATAGCCGTCACCGGTACTCCTGACACAACGCAACCCGCGGACCTTACCAACCTCACCGATCAGGGTTCGAAGATCGCGAAGCGACTGGCGGCCAACCGCATACCAACCGAACAAGTTGCTGGTCAGCGTCGATTCGACGAGATCGATTACAACGATCGCCTCGGTGACGATTTCCGGCATCGGTTCGGCGTCACTCACGGCCATTCGCGTTATGCCCCCGGCAGCGGTATGCGACAAAATTCCACGTCGCCGACCCCTTTGACCGAGCGAGTCTCGCTGGACCCCGCGCCGACCCGGCAATCAATCGGCATCCGCTCCAGCGCAACCTGCGAGACGACGATCTCATGCGGCCCAGCGAGATCATTCAAGCGCGCGGCAATGTTTACATTCTTCCCAAGAATATCTTTGCCATAAGAAGTTTCGATACACAGAGCATCGCCATAATGTAGGCTAAACTTAAACCCGAGTGACCGTCCAATAAATATAGGATTTTGCGACAACAAGCTTTGTACAGAAAGTACAAATGGCATCACATTGGCAACGTTCTCAAATGCCGCGAGAAAGCTGTCACCGAGAAACTTGATGATCAGACAGTGATGCTCTGTGCTGAGGCGGCCGGCTTGTTCAAAGAATTCGCGCAACACCGTCGCGACGACAAGATCGCCTTCCTGAGCCCCGAGGCCGGTGGTGCCAGCGATATCGCAAATTACCAGCGCGAGGGACTTTCTAAGTGGAGCCGGTGCCTCCATCCTTCTCTCTCTTAACCACGGCGCAGGCTGGGTATCAAACCCCTGACCCCGCCGCATCACTAGCGCACTCGGGCGAGAGTTTCGAGTAAAGTCTGAGGGTCGGTGACCGGTAGCGAGCACACCGGCCCCTCGCAGACATAGGCGGCCGGTCTTCCATCGACGAGCCCCTTGCTAAATGCCGGATGATCGGCAGGAAGCGAGCCTCCCGGGGGAAGGCAAACGACCACGCGGTTCGGCAAGGAGACGTCGTAGACTGCACGACGCAGTGCTTCGAGCGCCGGAGCGCCGCGCTCTCCGAGGAGGACGATCTGTAACGGCTTTATCAGCAGCTCGACATTGTTGAGCAAGGTGGCGAGCGGGAAAAAGTTGCGGCCCATCTCTCCGGAAAACGTCTGGAGGATCGCCTCGGCGCGGCGCAGATAGGCCTCTTCGCCGGTCAACATTGCGAGCCGCGGCAGCACGCCGACCAAGGTCCCATTGCCGGCGGGAACAGCGGAATCCGCCGCCGTCTTGGGGCGCGCGACCAACCCTTCGGTATCCGTTGCGGCAAAGAAATAGCCGCCTTCGGCCGAATCCCAATAATGTTGGTCAAGGATCCGCACCCAGTCGCGGGCCTGGGTCAAAAAAGCGCCGTCGCCGGTCGCCTCATAAAGCGCTAGAGCCGCGCGGCAGAGGTTGGCGTAGTCGTCGACGCTTGCCGGATGGCGGGCGCGACCGGCTCGCCAGCTGTGCAACAGACGCTGGTCCGGTCCGGTGATCTGCCGGCGAATGAAATCGAAGGCGCCGCGCGCAAGCTCGATCCAGGCCGGCCGCTCGAAGACGAGCCCGGCATTCGCCATCGCGGCGAGCATCAGCCCGTTCCAGTCGGCCAGCACCTTGTCGTCGAGACCCGGCCGAACCCGCCCGTCGCGCGCCCGCAGCAGGAGTACCCGGCAATGGGCGAGCTCGCGCTCGGTCTCGGCATCGGCAAGCGCCGGCGTCTTTAGCCGATTGAGAATGTTGTGCCCTTCCCAATTGCCCCCTGCCTCGACATCGTAAAAGCGCTTGAACAAAGCGGCGCGATCGCCGAGGACCGCATCGATCTCGGCCGCGGCCCAGACATAAAACTTGCCTTCTTCGTGCTCGCTGTCGGCGTCGAGGCTGCTGGCGAACCCGCCCAACCAGGGTCAGGAGATCTACAAGCTCGGCATTGTCGTAGAGCATCTTCTCGAAATGCGGCACGAGCCACCGCGCATCGGTCGAGTAACGGGAAAAGCCGCCGCCCAAATGGTCGTAGATGCCGCCCTGGCACATCGCGTCGAGCGCCTTGACCACGGCATCGCGATAAGGCACCTGCCCGGTGCGTTTCCAGGCCCGCCACAACAGCTCGAGGATGCCGGTCTGGGGGAATTTCGGCGCGGTGCCGATGCCGCCATGGATCTGGTCGACCTCGCGCAACAAGCGCTCGGCGATAGGGTCGAGCTGGTCGGGGGCGATCGAGCCACCGCGCTCCGGCCGGCCGAGCCGCTGCAGCGCCTCGCGCAGCACCGTTACGTTCTTGGCGACTTTGTCGCGGTCGCGCGCATAGGCATTGCTCATCGCGTCGAGGACCTGGGGAAAACCGGGCCGCCCCCACCGCGACTCAGGCGGGAAATAGGTGCCGCCCCAAAACGGCTCGCCGTCGGGGGTCAGAAACATCGTCAACGGCCAGCCGCCCTGCTCCCCCATGAGCGCCAACGCGTGCTGGTAGATCTGGTCGAGATCGGGTCGTTCCTCGCGGTCGACCTTGACGTTGACAAAGAGCGTGTTCATCCGCTCGGCGATTTCCTGGTTTTCGAAGCTCTCATGCGCCATCACGTGGCACCAATGGCAGGCGGCATAGCCGATCGACAGCAGGATCGGCTTGTCGGTGGCCTTGGCCGCGGCCAGCATCGCATCGCTCCAAGGCTGCCAATGAACGGGGTTGTCCTTGTGCTGGAGGAGGTAGGGGCTCGTCTCCTCGCCGAGGCGGTTACGGTCCATTTGGGTTCCTGCCGTGCGGATTTGTCGGGTGTGCCGGGCGGTGCGCGCAATTGCCCGCGGCGCCGCGACAGGCTAGGGTTGCAGTCTACTCCAGAAAACGGCGGTCTGCCTCATCTGCTCCGCCGTGCACACTTGACACGGAGAATGCCAATGGCAGATGCACCCGCCGACCCGCGCCTCTTTTACGCGCGCCACATCTTCATGTGCACGAATGTGCGGCCCGAGGGCCATCCGCGCGGCTGCTGCACCGCCCGCGCCGCGGACGGCGGGGGTGTGGAGAAACTGCGCGGCTATGCGCGCGAGAAGGCGCGGCAGCTGGGGATCGAGAGCATCCGTTGGAATGCTTCGGGCTGTCTCGACCGCTGCGAGTTCGGCCCGAACATGGTGATTTATCCCGAGGGCGTGTGGTATCGGTACGAATCCCAAGCGGACATCGACGAGATCCTGGAGACGCATGTCAAAAACGGCGGGCGGGTCGGACGGCTGATGCTCCAGCCGGAACAGCTGCCGCCAAAGCACTGAGGGCCGCGGCGGCAGCTTCCGATACGATATTCGCTCCGGCGACGGCGGCGGGCCGCGCCGCCATCGCCATACTGCGCCTTAGTGGACCCGATGCCGCTCGCGCTGTCTCGCTGGTTGCGGGCAAACCTCCGCGGCCGCGCGTAGCGCAGCGCCGCCGCTTCATCGATCCCGCTACCGGAGAGCACCTCGACGAAGGGCTGGTGTTGTGGTTTCCCGGCCCAGCCAGCGCCACCGGCGAGGATGTTGCCGAGTTTCATGTGCACGGCAGCCGCGCCGTGCTCGCCGCTATGACGCAGGCGTTGCGCCGCCTCGGATTGCGACTCGCCGAGCCCGGCGAATTCACCCGCCGCGCCTTTGTCAACGGCAAGCTCGATCTCGTACAGGCCGAGGCCATCGCCGATCTCGCTGCGGCCGAGACCGAGGCACAGCGCCGTCAGGCGCTTCGCCAGCTCGACGGTGAGCTTGGTGATCTCTATCGCGGCTGGAGCCAACGCCTGACCCGGACTCTCGCCCATCTCGAGGCGGCCATCGATTTTCCCGACGAGGATCTGCCGTCCGAGATCGAAGACCGGATTCTCGGTGAGACCGAGGTGCTGATCACCGAGGTCGAGCGGCACCTTGCGGACGGACACCGAGGTGAACGGCTGCGAGACGGGATCATGGTCGCGATCATCGGCCCGCCAAATGCCGGAAAATCTACCCTTATCAATAAGATAGCTCGGAGAGATGCGGCCATCACGTCGCCTGTCGCCGGCACCACGCGGGACATCGTCGAGGTCGTGGTCGACCTCGAAGGGTATCCGGTTGTCCTCGCCGACACGGCGGGCTTACGCGACAGCGAGGACGTGGTCGAGCGGGAGGGGCTGCGGCGCGCTTTGCGGCGTGCCGAAGAAGCCGAGATCAGGCTGTTTGTCTTTGATGCACGGTGCCCCGAGGAGGCGCGCGGCGCCGCGGCTTGGCCCAGGCCCGATACGATCCTGGTCGCGAACAAGATCGACCTCCTGCCGGCATCCCCTCTCCTCCCTTCAGGGGAGAGAAGAAAGGCCCCTCACCCCAACCCTCTCTCCGCTTGCGGGGAGAGGGAGGGACCCGCGAAGCGGGAGGGTGAGGGGGGGCAAGTGACGGACATTCGGAGATTTTCCTGGGGCGGGTTTCCACAGGAAGCGATCGTGGTCTCGGCGCTGACCGGCGAGGGCATCGATGCCTTGTTGTCGGCGCTCGGCGAGCGAGTGGCACAAACCTGTCGAATAGAAGCCCCGGTTCTGACCCGTGCAAGGCATCGCCAAGCTCTGGAGGAAGCCGTTTCGTCGTTGCGGCGAGCGCTCGGTGCAGCCCTGCCCGAGCTGCGCGCCGAAGATTTGCGCCTAGCCTTGCGCAGCCTCGGCCGGATCACCGGGAGCATCGATGTCGAAGATCTGCTCGACATGATATTCCGCGATTTCTGCATCGGTAAGTGATCGGAATTATGTAGCTGTCTTACCGAAAAGCCCGCCTGATCCTAGAGCGCATGGGGCGGCAGCCGAGTGAACGGGCAGTCGTGATGCTCGCCAAGACGATTCACTCATCCTTTTCGAGGCAGAAGAACCCGGTTGTCACCTATGATCGCGCTAGTAGTTGGCCGGGAAATGGCACTTACTATCACGCGACGGTTAGCAGCCCTTCTCTGACTTCACCAGTCTTGGGACGATCCCGACGAGCTCTCGACGCGCACGCCTGAGTTCCTCGTAGCGCTCACGGACTCCTTCGTTCCTATCCAACTCTGCGCTTATGAAAGCGGATACGGCTGCGCGAATAACCTTCGATTGGTCCGCGCCGAACATAGCTTCGCAAAAATCCTGCAATTCAGTACGGCTAGGCTCGCCAAGCCGATAGCGGTCTGGCTGGATCTTCGGAGACTTGCCGTCCATTCCCCGTGCCATAAGGATCTAATCATGCCTGAATGTACCGCGCGGTACAATGCGGTACATTTCCCACTTGACCAATGGACCCTATACAGGATAAAAAAAGAAGCGCCCCCGAAGGGGCGCCAGTTTGGGTTGGGTGGTTTCTAGGACCTTCGGTCGGTTACGACGACCTTGGCCATTTCCGCGAGTGGGAGCGGACACGCTCCCAGTTCCCGAGACGAAGCTTCAGGTATTCCCGTACCATTACGGTCTTACCGTTGGCGTAACGAAAGGTGCTCTTCATGGCACCTCCTTTCCGGGACTTGACGCCCCCGCCAAGTAGGCGTCGGGGTCCGGATCGGGCGGTGAATTAGCGCACCAGTCGCACCACAAAGAGACTGCGGGTCGTGTGCTCGGTCAAGACTGCGGGATTTAATCCTTAATTTTGGAGTAAATCAGGGATAACGCGCGCAATAAGCCTGTGGATAGGCAATCAACAGTAGTCAAATCGCCGCCTGATAGGCTCTGGTGCAAACGTGCAACTCGCGAATCGCTCCGAATCGCCGGCTCAACGATTTCGAAAGGTGTTCGTGTCAAAAGCCTCGCATGTCGGAGGAAAGAGAATGGCTGACGCTGCGGCAGATCGACCAGCTTAGAGTGGACATCGCCAGTGTCGAGAGCGGGCAGGAATTCCTGATGCACCGGGTCAATGCACTGCCGAGCGCATCGGATCTATGGCGGGCAGCGACGCTAATCGGGCTTATCGGGGGTGTGCTCGGGATCGTTGGCATGGAGTGGCTTCATCGGTATTTTGCATGCGGTTCAATTTGATCATTTGATCTGAACCGCGGCAGGAGGAGACCGTGGCGCCGCGTAGCCGCGCGAACAAAATCGAAGACGGGAAACAGTCGACCCGGACTAAAATCGCCCGGTTCGGTCCAAATGAGCCAACTCGGGCTTCAGATCAAGCACGCTGGACGAAAGAGCACAGGGGCAGACCTTTAAACGAGAACCCCCATATTCGTGCAAAACGGTACTCACCGGCCGAATTGGCGCGAGCGCAGAAGCACAAGGAATGGGCGAAGGGTAATGCCGGAAGGGACGCTGAAAATCCGCATTCATGGCGTCCGGACCTGGGAAAGCCGCGAGGCGCGCTCTTTGGTGAGACAGCTACATAATTCCGTAAGTGATGGCGAGGTCATTCCAGGCTCGGCCCGTCCTGCCCGTCCTGCAATGACCGACAGGGTGTAACTGCCCTTCTATATGCAACTCCTTGCCAGCCGTAGGCACGGGACACTGTATGTCGGCATAATAAACGACCTCGAGGGGCGGAACCCGGACTGACACGACTTGTATCCGGCGCCTCTCAAGTCGGGTTTCACGTGAAACACCGTTTCGGATGTCCTACATTCCGCCGCTATGAATAACAGTCTCCAGAGATACGACGTCGTCGTGGTCGGCGGCGGGCATGCCGGTTGCGAGGCGGCCGCGGCCGGCGCACGTCTCGGTGCCAAGACACTGCTCCTGACCCACCAGCGGGCGACGATCGGCGAGATGTCGTGCAACCCCGCGATCGGCGGGCTCGGCAAGGGTCACCTGGTGCGCGAGATCGACGCGCTTGACGGTATCATGGGCCGGGCGATCGACCGGGCGGGCATCCAGTTCCGGATTCTCAACCGCAGCAAGGGAGCGGCGGTCCGCGGCCCGCGCGCGCAGGCTGACCGCAAGCTCTATCGGCAGGCCGTCTCCGAGCTGCTGGCCGAGACTGAAGGCCTCGACATTATCGAAGGCGCGGCCGAGGATTTGCTGCTCGATCATGACGGTCGGGTGGCCGGGGTCTCGCTCGGCGACGGCCGTCACTATGCAACAGGGCGGGTTGTACTGACGACCGGCACCTTCCTAAACGGGCTCATTCACATCGGCGAGGAAAAGATACCGGCCGGCCGGGTCGGCGAGCGGCCCTCTCTGGGTCTGTCACGCACCCTCAACCGGTTGGGCTTTGCCCTCGGACGGCTGAAGACCGGCACGCCGCCGCGGCTCGACGGCCGGACGATCGATTGGGCCGGGCTTGAAAATCAGCCCGGCGACGATCCCCCGCCGCCGTTTTCATTTATGACCGACACGATCGCGACCCCGCAGATCGCTTGCCACATCACTGCAACGACACCGGCGACGCATTCGGTCATACGCGCCAACCTTGGCCGCTCGCCGATGTATTCAGGACAGATCGCCAGCATCGGACCGCGCTATTGTCCATCGATCGAAGACAAGATCGTGCGCTTTGCCGAGCGTGAGCGGCACCAGATCTTTCTTGAGCCGGAAGGGCTCGACGACGACACGATCTACCCGAATGGCATCTCGACCTCGCTGCCGCGCGACGTCCAGCAGGCCATGCTGCAGACCATCCCGGGGCTCGAACGGGCGGCACTGCGGCGGCCCGGCTATGCGATCGAATACGATTTTGTCGACCCGCGCGAGCTTTATCCAAGCCTGGAGACCCGGCGGGTTCCCGGCCTCTATTTTGCGGGTCAGATCAATGGCACGACCGGCTACGAGGAGGCGGCGGCCCAAGGCCTAGTCGCCGGGCTCAACGCGGCGCTCGCGGCCTCGGGCGCCGAGCCGCTCGTGCTCGACCGCGCCGACGCCTATATGGGCGTGCTGATCGACGACCTCGTCACACGCGGCACTAGCGAGCCTTATCGCATGTTCACCTCGCGAGCCGAATATCGGCTGACGCTGCGCGCCGACAACGCCGACCAGCGGCTGACCGGGATCGGACTGCGCCTCGGCTGCGTCGGCGCTGCGCGAGGCCGGCGTTTTAAGGCGAAAATGACAGCGCTCGCCGAGGCCCGCCGGTGTCTCGCGGAATTGCGGATGACGCCGCCGGCATTGAAGCGCTACGGCATCGCGGTCAACGAGGACGGCATTACCCGTAGTGCCGCGGAGCTTCTCGCCTACCCGGGGATCGACCTCGCAAGGCTTGCTCGGGTCTGGCCCCGGCTCGCGGCGCTGGCGCCGGAGATCGCCGAGCAGCTCGAGATCGATGCGCGCTATGCCGGCTATCTCGAGCGGCAGGAGCGCGATATCGTCTCGTTCCGGCGCGATGAAGCGCTGCTACTGCCGCCCGATCTCGACTACGGGGCAGTCGGCAGCCTATCGCGCGAGATCCGCGACAAGCTCGCCCTCGCGCGGCCGTCGACGCTCGGCGCTGCGGCGCGCATCTCGGGGGTAACCCCGTCGGCGTTGGTTGCCTTGCTGAAGCATGTGAAGCGTCGTGCGGCGTGAGCCCGTTGCTCGATGCGCAAGGCTTTGCCGAGATCATTCCTGTTTCACGTGAAACACTGGCACGGCTCGAAGCCTATACAGAGCTGCTGACCCGCTGGTCGGCGCGCATCAACCTCATTGGGCGCGATACGATCGCGGATCTCTGGCGGCGCCACATCCTCGATTCGGCGCAGCTTAGCGCGTTTGTGCCCAGCCCGGCGCATAGCATGATCGATCTGGGCAGCGGCGCCGGCTTGCCTGGACTGGTCCTGGCGATCCTCGGGGTGCCCGGGGTCGAGCTTGTTGAGGCCGATTCGCGAAAATGCGCCTTCTTGCGCGAGGCTGTTCGAATCACCGAGACTGACGCGGTGATTCGCCCGTGCCGGATCGAGGCGGTGCCGCGGCATCCGGTCGATGTCGTGACCGCGCGCGCCTGCGCGCCGCTGGACCGGCTGCTCGGTCTGGCCGAGCCGTTCCTCGGCGCCGGCAGCGAATGCCTGTTTCTCAAAGGCGAACGGATCGAGCAGGAATTGACCATCGCCCGCGAAGGCTGGACAATGACGGTCTCGGCTTCCCAGAGCCGTTCCGATCCGCGGGGGGTCGTTCTTAGCTTGCAACAGGTAGCCCGTGAGCCTCGCCGCGGTTGAGGTCCTGCCGCGGATCGTTCCGGTCATTCGCCGGGCCCGGATCGTCGCGGTCGCCAATCAAAAAGGCGGCGTAGGCAAGACGACGACGGCGATCAACTTGGCGACGGCGCTGGCGGCCGCAGGGCATCGCGTTCTCGTCATCGACCTCGACGCGCAAGGCAACGCCAGCACCGGGCTCGGCATCGAGCGCAAGGCGCGGACGCCGACGAGCTACGAGCTGATCCTGGGCGAGGCCGAGCTTGAAAATGCCGTCGTCGCCACCGACGTCCCCGGCCTTTTCATCATTCCGGCATCGCCGGACCTGGCCGGCGCCGACCTCGAATTCACCGCCCGCGATCGCCGCGAGTTTCTCCTGAGCCGAGCGATCCGCAGCAGGGTCGGCGACTATGACGAGGTGCTGATCGATTGTCCGCCGTCACTGAACCTGCTGACGATTAACGCGCTGGTGGCTGCCGATTCGGTCCTGGTGCCGCTGCAATGCGAGTTCTACGCGCTCGAGGGGCTGAGCCAGCTGATGCGCACGATAGAACGAGTGCAGCGGGCGCTCAACCCACGGCTCGACCTGCAGGGCGTCGTACTGACGATGTACGATCAGCGCAATAACCTCTGCGACCTCGTTGCCGCCGACGTGCGTGGCCATTTCGGCTCCAAGGTCTTCAACACGGTGATCCCGCGCAATGTGCGGATCGCCGAGGCGCCTTCGCACGGCAAGCCGGTGCTGATCTACGACCATAACTGCGCCGGCTCGCAGGCCTATATCCGGCTCGCCGCCGAGGTCTTGACCGCCGAGGTGTTGCGGCGCACCGGAACAGAGGCACGATGAGCGAGCGCGCGGCACGACGTCAGCTCGGTCGCGGTCTCGCGGCGTTGTTTGGCGAGGCGGAGGGCAGCGCCTTCGCCGGCGCGGCGCCGCAGCGTCTCGCGCCGATCGAACGGATCCGTCCCGGGGCGTTGCAGCCGCGGCGGCTCTTTGCCGAGGCCGAGCTCGAAGCGCTCGCCCAGTCGATCCGGGAGAAGGGCATCCTCCAGCCATTGCTCGTGCGATCGCTGAATGCGGAGGAGACCGATTTCGAGCTGATCGCCGGTGAGCGGCGGTGGCGCGCGGCACAGCGCGTCGGGTTGCATGAGGTCCCGATCCTTATTCGTCAGATCAGCGACAGCGAGGCGCTCGAAATCGCGCTGATCGAGAATTTGCAGCGCGAGGATCTTTCGCCGCTCGAAGAAGCGGAGGCCTACCGCCGGCTGATCGACGATTTCTGCCGCACCCAGGCTAGCCTCGCCGAGGCCCTCGGCAAGAGCCGTAGCCACATCGCGAACATGGTGCGCCTGTTGTCGTTGCCGGCGCCGGTGCGCAGCCGGCTCGATGAGGGTGAGCTTTCGGCAGGCCATGCGCGGGCACTGCTCGCCGCTACTGACCCCGTGGCGTTGGCCGAGGAGGTCGTGCGCCGCGGGCTCAACGTCCGCGCCACCGAACGGCTCGTCCAGCGTCGCGCCGAGACACCGCCCGCAAAGCGGCGTCCGCATGACGCCGACACCATGGCGCTCGAGCGCGAGCTCGCGACGGTGCTCGGGCTGCGCGTCACCATCGAGGCGAAAAAGCGCGGCGGCGCGCTGACACTGCACTATGCGAGCCTCGACCAGCTCGACCAGGTCCTGCGCCTGTTGCGCGTCAGTTGAACACTGCCGCTCCTTTATCCGAATTTGCGATATCAAGAAATTTCCATTGTTATTCGATTGTTAGGGCAGCGAAAATTCGTTGTTCCGTTCGAAAATTCCATTGATCCGTCCGAATAACGAATTTTCGATGTAAACAATTGATATAACGTGCTATTCTTTGGTTGGAGTTAGGCTGTTGCGTCGCGAAAATGTGATTTTCGCTGTATCTGGGGCCTCGATGGGGTGACCGGCTAGCCGGGTGAGCTCGGTCCGCAGCGCCGCTAGCGTGTTGCAATCTCGCCGCCGATCTCGCGGCAGGACGATCGGCATTTCCGCCACCACCCGCCCAGGTGCTGGCGACACCACGAGGACGCGATCGGCGAGCTCAACCGCTTCGGCGAGATCGTGGGTGACGAAGAGCACGGTAGCGGGTCGTGCCGACACGAGGCGAAGCAGCAGCCGGCGCAGCCGGTCCGCCGCCGCGGCATCGAGCGACAGGAAAGGTTCGTCCATCAGCAAGAGGTCGGGTGCGATGGCAAAGGCGCGGGCGAGTGCCGCCCGCCGGGCCATCCCGCCCGATAACTGGGCCGGGTAGGCGTCGGCCATGTCGGCCACCCCGACATCGGTCAGGAGACCCTCCAGTTCTGTCCGGTCGGCGTGACGCGGCCGCACCAATGCGATGTTTTCGCGCACGGTTCGCCAAGGCAGCAGACGCGGGCTCTGGAAAACGTAGCCGATGCGAGGAACGCCGCCATCCGACGGCGCAAAGCTTAAGGTGCCCGCGAAATCGCGGTCGAGACCGGCGACGATGTTGAGCAGGGTCGTCTTGCCGCAACCCGAGGGACCAGTGATTACACAGAACTCGCTGGGGGCGACGCGAGCCTGCAGGTTGCGCAGGGCGGTAACCGGTTCCGCTCGGGCGCGGCCTGGGTACCTCTTCTCGTGAATATCGACGGCGATCGCGACGGTCACCGACGCCATCTCGCCAGCCGCCGTTCCAGCGGTTGCAGAACACCCCACTCCACCGCGAGCACGACGGCG
>Ga0306920_100006970_pt1 | contig 14824 bp, 12 predicted proteins | sample flu12Cox44000170_FD_204666 | JGI IMG/M metagenome (GOLD analysis project Ga0306920, IMG submission 204666) | Lab enrichment of tropical soil microbial communities from Luquillo Experimental Forest, Puerto Rico - flux4day.12C.oxic.44.000.170 (v2)... | ecosystem: Environmental > Terrestrial >... | reverse complement strand
TGACCGTAGGTCTTGGCCACCCCGTACGGGCTGCGCGGGTGGAACGGTGTCCGCTCCGTCTGCGGTGACTCCGACACCAGGCCGAACATCTCCGACGACGACGCCTGGTAGAACCGGATCTGGCCGCGCCCGGGAGTGCGGGAGGCGCTGATCCCGCTGCACACCCGGATCGCCTCCAGCACCCGCAGCACGCCGAGCCCGGTCACCTCCCCGGTCAGCTCGGCCTGCTGCCATGACATCGGCACGTAGGAGATGGCGGCCAGGTTGTAGACCTCGTCCGGCTGGACCCGCTCCACCGCCGCGATGAGGCTGCCCTGGTCGAGCAGGTCGCCGCGGACCAGCCGGACCTCGCCGAGCAGCTCGCGCACCCGCCGGACCCGCGGGTTGGCCTGGCCGCGCACCAGCCCCCACACCTCGTACCCCCCGGCGAGCAGGTGCTCGGCCAGGTACGACCCGTCCTGCCCGGTGATCCCGGTGATCAGTGCACGTCTCACCATCGCCAGCCTTCCACCCGCCGTCCGTCGCCAGCCGCGGACGCACATCAGCCGCACCCAGGCTATGCGGCGGCAGCCTACTGTCGCTGGAGGGGCCCGCGGCACCCGGTGTACCCAGTGGTAATGTTCGCGCCAAGCAGGCATGGCCCTCACCCGCCAGCGAAGCGGACGAAAGGTGCGAAGCTGCGTGGTCACCACACCTCGCCCGCTCCGCGTCGCGCTGGTTTCCTATCGCAGCAAGCCGCACTGCGGTGGCCAGGGGATCTACCTGCGGCACCTGTCACGGGAACTGGCCGCGCTCGGCCACCAGGTCGAGGTCTTTTCCGGCCAGCCCTACCCCGAGCTCGAGCCCGGCCCGGTGCTGCGCCAGGTGCCCAGCCTGGACCTGTACCGGGAGCCCGACCCGTTCCGTAACCCCCGGCCGTCCGAGTTCCGGGACTGGATCGACGTGCTGGAGTACGCGGCGATGCGCACCGGCTCGTTCCCCGAGCCGCTCACCTTCAGCCTGCGCGCGCGGCGGATCCTGCGCGCCCGGCGGGCCGAGTTCGACCTGGTGCACGACAACCAGGTGCTCGGGTACGGACTGCTCGGGCTGCCCCGGGCCGGGCTGCCGCTGGTCACCAGCATCCACCACCCGATCAGCGTGGACCGGCGGATCGAGCTGGCCGCCAGCCGCGGGAAGGCCAGGTTCGGCAAGCGCCGCTGGTACTCCTTCGTGCGCATGCAGGCCCGGGTCGCCCGTCACTGCGGCCCGATCCTGACCGCCTCGGAGTCCTCCCGCGCGGACATCCTGCGCGACTTCCGTGCCCCGCCTGGTAACGTGCTGGTCGTCCCGCTGGGCGTGGACACCCGGCTGTTCCACCCGCGCGGCGGCCGGGTACCGGGCCGGATCGTCGCGGTCGCCAGCGCCGACTCACCGATCAAGGGCGTGGGCACGCTGCTGCAGGCGTTCGGCAAGGTGGCCGCCGAGCGGGACGCCGAGCTGATCGTCGTCGGCAAACCCGCAGCGGGCGGGCCGACCGAGCGGCTGGCCAGCGACCTCGCCCTGGCCGACCGGGTCCGGTTCGTGCACGGCATCAGCGACACCGACATCGCCGAGCTGCTGGCCAGCGCCCAGATCGCGGCCGTGCCCTCGCTGTACGAAGGCTTCTCGCTGCCAGCAGTGGAGCACATGGCGTCAGGCACCCCGCTGGTGGCCAGCCGGACCGGTGCCCTGCCGGAGGTCACCGGCGACGCGGCCATCCTGGTCGAGCCGGGTGACGCTGAGGAACTAGCGGCCGCGCTGCGCGTGCTGCTGGACTCGCCAGCCGAGCGGGACCGGCTCTCGGCCGCCGCCTGGCAGCGGGTGCAGGAACGGTACACCTGGTCCGCGGTCGCCCGCGCCACCGTCGCCGTCTACCACCAGGCGATCGCGGCCTCGCGGGAAGAGACCGCCGGACGGGCAGCCGCGCCATGCTGACCGTGGACTTCCGCTGGTTCCCGGTCGGGCCGGGCGACCGGGTGCTCGATCTGGGCTGCGGCGGCGGGCGGCACGCGTACGAGGCCTACCGGCGCGGCGCCGACGTGATCGCCTGCGACACCAGCACCTCCGAACTGGCCACGGTGGCCACCATGACCGCCGCCATGCGCACGGCGGGTGAGGTCACCGGCCCGGCACAGGCCCGGCCGGTGGCCGGGGATGCGCGGGCGCTGCCGTTTGGCAGCGATGTCTTTGACCGGGTGGTGGCCGCGGAGGTGCTTGAGCACATCCCCCACGATCAGCAGGCACTGGCTGAGATCGCCCGGGTGCTGCGGCCGGGCGGGCTGCTGGCGGTGACCGTGCCGGCCTGGCTGCCGGAGCGGATCTGCTGGCGGCTGTCGGATCAGTACCACAATGTCCCCGGCGGCCACGTGCGCATCTATACCCTGGCCGAACTGGCCGCCAAGCTCGCCCAGGCCGGGCTGGCAGTGGGCGGCCACCACCACGCGCACGGGCTGCACTCGCCCTACTGGTGGCTCAAGTGCGCGGTCGGGGTCGGCAACGACGCACATCCGCTCGCGCGCGCCTATCACCGGCTGCTGGTGTGGGACATCATGCGGCACCGCGCGCCCACCCGGCTGGCCGAGGCGATGCTGAACCCGGTGATCGGCAAGAGCCTGGTGATCTATGCCAGCAAGCCCGCCATCGCGGTCCGCGCCGCGGCGTGAAGGCGAGCGCGCCCGCCGTGCCGGGCATCCTGTCCGCCCGCGAGGTGCTCGCCACCGGCCAGAGCATCGCCAGCATGCAGCAGCCGTCCGGCGCGATCGGCTGGCCGGACGGCCACACCGACGCCTGGAACCACACCGAATGCGCGATGGCGCTGTCGGTGTGCGGGCTGACCGGGCCGGCCCGGCGGGCGTTTGGCTGGCTGCGGTCGAGCCAGCGGGCGGACGGCTCGTGGCCCAAGCGGACCGATCCGGACGGCCGGGTCGCCGATCCGGCCGCGGACAGCAACCAGGTCGCCTACGTGGCCGTCGGCGTCTGGCACGAACTGCTGGTCACCGGCGACGCGGGGTTTGCCGCGTCGATGTGGCCCACGGTGCGCCGGGCGATCTCGTTCGTGCTCGGCCTGCAGACCGCGCGCGGCGAGATCGGCTGGGAGCGGGCCGCCGACGGCACCCCGGCCGGCTATGCGCTGCTGGCCGGCTGCGCCAGCATCTACCAGAGCCTGCGCTGCGCGGCCATGCTGGCCGAGTGGGCCGGGCAGCCGCAGCCGGACTGGGAACTGGCAGCGGGCCGGCTCGGGCACGTGGTGGCCAGTCATCCGGAGGCGTTCGCCGACAAGAGCCGGTTCTCGATGGACTGGTACTACCCGGTGCTGGCTGGCGCCGTCCGTGGTCCCGCCGCCGCCCGGCGGCTGGCGGCCGGCTGGCCCCGGTTCGTGGCACCGGGCCTGGGGGTCCGGTGCGTGGCCGACGAGCCCTGGGTGACCGGCGCGGAGACCTGCGAGCTGGTGCTCGCGCTGGACGCCATCGGCGACCGGGACCGGGCGCTGGCCCTGTTCGGCGACATCCAGCGGTTGCGCGATAGCGACGGCGCGTACTGGACCGGCTGGCAGTTCGCCAACCGGGCGCATTTCCCGGCCGAGCGCAGCAGCTGGACCGCGGCGGCGATGATCCTGGCCGCCGATGCGCTGGCGGGCCCCGTGGTGACCAGCCCAGCAGCTGCCCGCCTGGCGTGGGCCGGCCTGCGGTGGGCGGGGGCGAGCGGCGGGGCCGGGGTGTTTCGCGCCGCCGGAGCCGGGCCGGGGCCGCTGCCCCCGGCCGACCCGGCCGTCTGCGGCTGCGCGCTGCCTGCTCCCAGCTGACCGGCCGCTAGCTGCCCTCGCCGGTGCGCTCCAGCACCCGCAGCGAGCCGGTCACCGCCACCTCGGTGAACGCCCCGGAGGCCAGCGCCCGCAGATAAATGTGATACGGCGGCCGCCCGCCGTCGGCCGGGTTGGGGAAGACGTCGTGAATGGCCAGCGCGCCGCCCGGCGTCACCCACCGGGCCCAGCCCTGATAGTCGGCCTGGGCCGCGTCCTCGGTGTGCCCGCCGTCGATGAACAGCATCCCCAGCGGGGCCCGCCACAGCCGGGCCACCTGCGCCGACCGGCCGACGATGACCACCACGTCGTCTTCCACCCCGGCCCCGGCCAGGGTGGCGCGCAGGTGCGGCAGCGTGTCGAGCCGCCCGGTGCCGGGGTCGACCAGGGCCGGGTCGTGGTATTCCCAGCCGGGCTGGTTCTCCTCCGACCCGTGGTGGTGGTCCACGGTGATCACGGGCTGGCCGGCCTGCCGGGCCGCCGCGGCCAGGTAGATGGTGGACTTCCCGCAGTAGGTGCCGATCTCCAGGACCGGCCCGGCCGGGGCGTACGCGGCCGCCGCCGCGTACAGGGCCAGCCCCTCGGCGGGCGGCATGAAGCCGGTGGCCGCCTTGGCCGCCGCGCGCAGCCGGCCCGGCATCGGCGGCGGGGAGAGCCGGGCGCCCCGGTCGCCGGTCATGGCGCCCGCCAGACGGTCATGTGTCCCCGGTGGCCCGGCAGATGCAGGACGTCGGACAATGCTGCGGTGAAGGTCATGGTGGATCCCGGTGTCTGCGAGGCCAACGGGGTGTGCGCCGGGCTGGTGCCAGATGTCTTCGGCCTGGACGACGACGACCGCCTGCACATCCTGGTCAGCGAGGTACCGGCCGAGCGGGCGGAGCTGGTGCGCCGCGCGGTGCAATCGTGCCCGAAGACCGCGCTGCGGCTGGCTGAGTAGCGGCTGGGCGGGGTCACCCGCTGGCCGGCGGCTGCTGGAGCTCGATCCGGTTGCCGGCCGGATCGCTGCAAAACGCCTGCCGTCCCGCCCCGACCCGCACCGGGTCAGTGACCGCGACGCCGTGCGCGCGCAATTCGGCGACCGCCGCGTCCAGGTCCGCGACCGCCAGCGCGAAATGCTGGCCCAGCGCGGCGGGCACCTCGGCCTCGATCAGGTGGACCTGCTGGCCGCCGGCATCCAGCCAGGCGCCGTCGAAGCTGAAGTCGGGCCGGTCGGTGCGCTCGGTCAGCCCCAGCAGCCGGGTGTAGAAGTCGCGCGCCGCGGCGACATCGCTGACGTTGATGGAGACGTGGTGAAGCCCGGCTGGCCGCATGCGCTCAGTCTCCCGGCCCGGCCGGGCCGTGGTGGGACCCGGCGCGGCCGGCCCGGGTGAGCCTGGCGAGCGCCTCGGTGAGCACGTCCGGCTGCTTGCAGAACGCGAACCGCACCTGCGACCGGCCGGCCTCGGCGTTGTCATAGAAGACGATGCTGGGGATGGCGACCACGCCGGCCCGGCCCGGCAGTTCCCGGCAGAACTCCATGCCGTCGCGGTACCCCAGCCCCCGGACGTCGGTGGTGACGAAGAAGGTCCCGGCCGGCCGGTACACCTCGAACCCGGCCTCGGCCAGCCCGGGGCAGAACATGTCCCGCTTCACCCGCAGGCCGGCCGCGACCGAGGCGTAGTAGCTGTCCGGCAGGGCCAGCGCCTCGGCGATGGCGTACTGGAACGGGCCGCCGGTCACATAGGTGAGGAACTGCTTGACCGTGCGGACCGCGGTGACCAGATCCGGGCTCCCGGTCACCCAGCCGATCTTCCAGCCGGTGAACGAGAAGGTCTTCGCCGCGGAGCTGATGGTGACCGTCCGCCCAGCCATCTGGGGATACGTAACGATTGGCACGTGCACACCCTCATAGATCATGTGCTCGTAGACCTCGTCGGTCACCACCAGCAGGTCGTGCTCGCAGGCGAGAGCGGCGATCCGCGCGAGTTCGCCCGGGGTGAAGACCACGCCGGTCGGGTTGTGCGGGGAGTTGAGCAGGATGAGCCGGGTGCGGCTGGTGATGGCGGCCCGCAGCGCGTCCAGGTCGGGCCGGAAATCGGGTGGCCGCAGCGTCACCGGTACCCGGGTCGCCCCGGCCATGGCAATGCACGCGGCATAGGAGTCGTAGTACGGCTCGAACGCGATCGCCTCGTCCCCCGGCTCCAGCAGCGCGATCAGGGTGGCGGCGATCGCCTCGGTGGCGCCCGCGGTGACCAGTACCTGGGTGTCCGGATCCAGGTCGATGCCATAGAAGCGCTTCTGGTGGGCGGCGATCGCCTGCCGCAGCTCGCTGATGCCCGGACCGGGCGGGTACTGGTTGCCCCGGCCCTCCATGATCGCGCGGGCGGCCGCCGCGGCGATCTCGGGCGGGCCGTCGGTGTCCGGGAAGCCCTGCCCGAGGTTCACCGACCCGGTCGTGGTGGCCAGCGCGGACATCTCGGCGAAGATCGTGGTGCCCATCCCGGCCAGCCGGGCATTCAGCAGCGGTCTGCTCACGGAGCCATGACATCACGCCGCCGGCTATTTCCCCACCCCCGCCACCCGCCCACCCTCCGCACCCAGTCCGGCCCCACTCCTTTGCACTCAGCACGCGAAAGGGCTATCAGGGTGCCGGGTCTGCCCGGTATGCGAAGCCGAAAGCCGCGCTAACTGAAGGCCAGGCGGTCGCTTAGGCTGCGGGCATGCGGATCGCACTGTGCCAGTTGCCCATCAGCCCGGATCCGGCGGTCAACCTGGCGCGGGTCGCCGACGCGCTGGCCGCGGCCGCCCAGCAGGGTGCCGACCTCGCGGTATGCCCGGAAGCCACCCAGGCCCGGTTCGGCAGCGACCTGCGTGCGGTGGCGGAGCCACTGGACGGGGGGTTCGGCAGCGGCCTGGCCGAGATCGCCCGCCGGACTCAGGTGGCGGTGGTGGCCGGCGTTTTCGAGCCGGCCCCGGACGGACGGGTCTACAACACCGCTGTCGCCTACGACGCCAGCGGTGCACGGGTCGCCGCCTACCGCAAGATTCACCTGTTCGACTCCCTCGGCGAGCAGGAGTCAGCTGTGGTCGCGCCGGGATCGGAGCCGGTGGTCGCCGACCTGGCCGGAATCCGGGCCGGATTTGCGACCTGCTATGACATCCGCTTCCCGGAACTGGCCCGCGCGCTGGCCGCCGGGGGCGCCGAACTGATCGTGGTGCCGACCGCCTGGGCGGCCGGGCTGTTCAAGGAAGAGCACTGGGTGACCCTGGTGCGCGCGCGGGCGATCGAGAACACGGTCTGGGTCGCGGCGGCCGGGCAGGTGCCGGATCCGGCATCCCCGCCGACCCGGGCCCCTACCGGCGTCGGCCGCAGCATGCTGGTGGACCCGATGGGCGTTGTCCGCGCCGACCTCGGGCCGTCGCCGCAGGTGGTCGTGGCCGACCTGGACAGCGCGGTGACCGCGCAGGTCCGGGCGGTGCTGCCGTGCCTGGAGCACCGCCGTGCCGACGTGTTCGGCCCGGCGGCCGGGGTTGTCCAGGCCGGCGGGCGCGGGCCAGGCGCCCCGGCCGAACCGGTCAGCCAATCCGGGCGTGCCACAGAATGAGGTGCTGCCCGGCCGGGGTGGCGGCATAGCCGACGCCGGTGAGCTGGCCCTGCAGGCCGGCCAGGGCGGTGATGGCGTGCGCGCCCGGCCCGCTCAGCCCGCGCCCGGCCGGTCGGGCGAACTGCCAGCTGCGGCCGTCTGCCGACCACCAGGTGATCACGTACTGGCCGCGGGGCGATGCCACTGTGCCCATGGCAGCAAAACCGTGGCCGGTTGCGGCCAGCGCGGTCACGTCGGCCCGATGGGCGGGCACCGGCAGCGGGTACTCCCGCCAGGTCCGGCCGCCGTCGCCGGAGACGGCCGCGAACGGGACCGGACCTGACCCGCGCGCCTCGGTGCCAAGTGCCGCGATCCGGCCGCCCTGGATGGCCACCTGCCGCAGGACAGCGCCACTGGCGCCGCGCGGCAGCGCGAGCGAGCGCATGACCCAGGCCTGCCCGGTCCGGGACAGCCATACGGCCGGCCGGTTGCCGATCCCGCCCACCGCCGCGAAACCGGCTGGGCCTGCGGCAACCGCCAGCGGCACGGAGACCGGCTGGCCGCCCGGCGCAGACCCGGTCCACCAGCCCTGTGGCTGCCAGGTGCGCAGGTCGGCCGACCAGAACACGGCGGGCACCGGCTGACCGCCGTAGCTTCGCAGGCCGACCACTACGTAGCCGGCCGGCCCCGCCGCCGCCCCGGTCAGCGTCAGGGTCGACGTCGCAGCCGGCCCCAGCCCTGCCTGCGCCTGCCAGCTGTGGCCATCCGCCGACGTCAGCAGCAGCGGCTGCGGGTGACTGCCGACAGCATGGACGGTCAGCAGGCCGGTGCTGGCCAGCGGCGTGGCCGGCCCCGGGCCACCCTCAGTGCCGATCGCCAGCCAGCCCGCGTTACCGTGCACCACGCTGGTCAGGCCCGGCCCGTCACCCTGCCAGGACGCCGGTGCAGGGGTGGCCTGCTGGGTCCACTGGCCGCCGGCCGGGCGCAGCCAGATGGCCGGCCTGCCGCCGGCCTGGCCGACCGCGACCTGGTCGCCCTGGCTGGCGCCGAGGCCGTTGACGCTGACCCCGGCGGCCGCCGCTGCGGCCAGGACGGCCTGCCCAGCCGGCACCCGGTGGGACCGGGCGAGCAGCAGCAACGGCGATGAGTCCACCCCGGCCGCCACCACATTGCCGTGCGGCCCGACGGTCACCCCGGTCACCGGTGCCGCCGGGTATACGGCCAGTTCGGCCGTCCGCCGCCAGGACCGGCCGCCCAGGCTCACGAAGGCCAGCTGGCGGCGACCCGCCGAGCCAGCCACGACCGCGCCGTTGTTACTGCCATGCACCGCGGTGACCACGAACCCGCCCTGGCGTGGCCGCAGCTTGCCCGCATATCGCCAGCCGGCCCCGTGGGTCGCCAGATAAGCGACCGCGTCGGGGACACCACCGGTGGTGTGGCCGGGCCGGATGGCGACCAGTCCCGCGCCGGTCGCGGCCAGGCCTGCCAGCCCAGTGGTGGCACCGCTGGTGACCGGCGGGGTCGCCCTGACCCAAGTGCGGCCGCCGTTGGTGGTCAGCCAGACCATCTCCGACTGGACGGTCACGGCGGCCCGGTGCCTGCCCCGGCGGATGGTGAGCTGGCGGGCGACATCACCAGCGATCATCACGGTGCTGCCCTTAGCGGCCAGCCAGCGCAGCCCGGCCACCCGGCCCTTCCCGGCCGGCAGGCGCAGCTGGGCGGCGCCCTCGCGCTGCCAGGTCACCCCGTCACTGGTCCGCCACAGCACCGGGCTGCGCGTCACCGTGGTGCCCTGCAGCTGAATGTTCTCGCCAACGGCGAGGAACCCGGTCGCGGTCGCCGCCAGCGCCTGCACCCGGTCACCGGCCGCCACCGGCGCGATGGCCGGGCCGAGCCGCCAGCTGCGGCCGTCCGCGGACGCCCAGGTGGCATCGGCAGCCATCACCAGCCACCCGTTCCGGCCGCCGGCCACCATCAGCGGCACAGCACCCGCCCCGGCCATGGCTCCGCCAGGCTGCGGCAGCACATCCCGCTGCCAGTTCTGGCCGCCGTCGCCCGATGTCAGCGCCAATGGCTGGGCGGCAGGCAGCGTGGCCCGCGCGCCGATCGCCACCACCGTGCTGCCGCTGGCGGCGATCCCGGTCAATGCCGGTGGCACGGCCGGCCAGGCGGTGCCACCGGGGCCGGCGAACTGCCCGTCGGCGAGCACGGTGGACTGGCTGGTGATGGCCGGACCGGCACCGCCACCGGTACCGGTGCCGGTGCCGGTGATGACGATCGCGGAGATGGCTACCGCGATCACCGCGACACAGACGATCGCGCCCACCAGCACCCCACGGCCAGCCCGGTGGCGGCCGGGCATCTCCGGCGCGATCTCTGGTTCCGCCGCCGCCGGACCCGGCCCAGCGAGCCCCGCCGATGGCGCATCGCCGGCCGGCCCTGTTGCCGCGGCCACCGGCTCTGGCGCCGCCGCGCCAAGGGCTGGCTCCGCGGGAGCTGGCTCCGCCGTGGGCTCGGCGGGAGCTGGCTCCGGCGCCGCCTCGGCGGGGGCTGACTCCGCAGTCGGCTCGCCAGGTGCCGACTCGGGCGCCGCCTGGGTAGGGGCTGACTGCGCCGTTGCCTCGCCAGGTGCCGGCTCGGGCATCGAAGGCCCCGGCTCAGGCGCCGCCTCTCCGTGTGCCGGCTCTGGCGTCGGCGGCCCTGGCTCGGGGGTCGCTAGCCCAGCCGCTGGCTCTGGCGTGGGCGGCTGGGCCACTGGCTCTGGGGTCCCCGGCCCGGGCGCTGGCTCTGGCAGCACCACCGGCTGGTCCGCCCCCGCACCCGCCGCCATGGCCGCCGTCTCCGCCGCCACGGCCGCCGCCCCCAGCACCACGGCCCCAGCGGCCCGCTCACCGCCGGCGGGCTTGGTCTTTGCCGGTGCACTGTCCGCCGGTGCACTGTCCGCCGGTGCACTGTCCGCCGGTGCACTGGCCGCCGGTGCACTGGCCGCCGCTTCTGCCGCGATGTTGGGCGCGCGGCCGGTCTCTGGTGCGGGCTCGCCCAGGCTGGCCGCCGTGCCGTCGCCGGGGGAATCCGGCCCGGCGTCGGCCTCCGCACCGGGCGGCTGCTCCGGTGCAGGTCTGGCCGTCGCCGGCGAGACATCCGCGGCGGGCACGACCGGGATCGGTTCGGTCCGCTGCAGATCGACATCGAAGGCCGTCCCGCCGACCGGGCTCTGCCATTCCAGGCCCGCCGCACGCCAGACGCTGAGCGCGCGCTGCCAGACCGACCTGCCGTCGTCCCTGGTGCCCGTCCCTCCCGGCACGCGGCCACCGGCCGCCCGGCCGGGCTGCTGCCGTCCGGCCAGACCCGGATCGCCCGCCCGGACCGGCCACCTTTCGCGTCCCCGGCCATCCGGCCCGGCACCATTTCCCCGTCCGGCGCCGCTTCCCCGCCCCGGCGGCTGCAGCAGCCCGGGCAGCGGGCTGGCTGTCCCGTTTTCCCGCGCTTCCTGCCCGGCCCCGGCCGGAGCTGTGCCGGCCGCGGCATCGGGCCAGGCCTCGTGTGCCGACTGGTCCTCCTCGGCCAGCCCGCCCGGCCAGCCAGGGCCGGCCAGGCCGATCCCGCCGGGGAATCCCCGCAGTGCGGGGGTCCGGCCGAGTGCGGGGACGGCCCCGTGCAGCGCCCACGGTGCCACGGTGAGGCCGGCCTCGTCCTGAGCGGGGACAGCGGGTGTGCTGCGGCGGGAGCGGTAGAGCCTCACGCCCGACGATGCTAGCGGCGCGAGGGCCGGCAGCCACCGAGATCTGGCCAGGTGCTGGCGTGGTGTCCGGGTCCACGCCGGTCCGTGGTTGCCCGCCGGGCCTGCCGCCCGCGGGTCCGCGCCGGTTTACCCGCCGTCCCCGCGCTCCCGGTCGACAGCCAGGGCCGGCGCCCGGCGGTGGCGGCGTACCCCCCAGACCACCAGCGCGGCCAGCACCAGGGCGGTGATCGCGATCGCCAGGCCGGTGCCGACCTCGTGCACGATCACGGTATAGGCGGACCCGGCGAGATAGCCGAGCAGGCAGTATCCGACACCCCAGATGAACCCGCCGATCGCGTTGTAGATGACGAACGTCCGGTAGGGCATCCGGGCGGTGCCGGCCAGCGCCGGCATCAGCGCCCGCAGCACCGCGGTGAACCGGCCGGCCAGCACGGCAACCGCCCCGCGCGCGTTCAGCGCGGCGCCCGCCTTGTCCACCGTGCCTGACATCCGGCGCAGCGGGCGGGAGGCGACCACCCGGCCGCCCATCCGGCGGCCGATCTCGTAACCGACCAGCGGGCCGATGATCGCGGCGATCACCACCACCAGCATCATCAGCAGCAGCGAGACCCGCCCCCGGCTGGCCAGCACGCCGCCCAGCACCACCGCGATCTCCCCCGGCAGCACGAACCCGAAGAACAGTGCGGTCTCGCCGAACACCAGCGCTGCCACCATGGCGTAGGCGACCAGCCCGGACATGTGGCCCAGACTGGTGGTGATAGCGCTCACACCCGCTCCTGCCGCTGGCTGCTGGCGCCCGGTAGCGCCCCACTCGACGATAGACGCTCCCGGCCTGGACATGGGCTGGCGCGGGACCGCCCGGATCACAGATTCGGCCACTCCCGCGTGTCAGGCGCGCGGAGATGCCCGTTCGTGCATCATCTACTCAACATCCACGCGCCACGGCTGCCCCGCCAGCGTGGGGATGACCCGTTGCTCTCAATTCACCCTGGTGCGGGCTTCGTGCCGTCTAGCCAGGCCGCCCGCCCCACGACTCTGAACAGCCTGATCACGCAGGACGGATCGACCGGCTATGCCGCCGAACCCGGCCGCTATCAGCTGTACGCGTCGCAGGCCTGCCCCTGGGCCCACCGGGCGCTGATCGCGCGCAAGGTGCTCGGCCTGGAGCGGGTCATCGGCCTGTCACTGACCGACCCGATCCGGGACGGGAACGGCTGGCGGTTCCCGGCCAGCACTGGCGGTGCGGATCATGTCACCGGCGCCCGCTACCTGTCCGAGCTGTACCGGGCGACCGACCCCGGGTACGCGGGCCAGTTCACCATCCCGTGCCTGTGGGACACCCACAGCCAGCGGATCGTGACCAACGACGTGGTGCAGATCAACGTCACGATGGAAACCGAGTTCCGCGGCTTCCACCGGCCCGGCGCGCCGGACCTGTACCCGGAGGAGCTGCGCCCGGACATCGACGCCGTCAGCACGCTGATCTTCCACGCGGTGGATACCGGCGTGTACAAGGCGGGCCTGGCCACCTCGCAGGCGGCCTACGAGGACGCCTTCGACACCCTGTTCGCCACCCTGGCCGCGCTGGAGGAGCGGCTGTCCACCCGCCGGTACCTGGTCGGCGGCCAGCTCACCGAGGCGGACGTCCGGCTGTTCCCGACCCTGGCCCGGTTCGACGCGGTGTACCACACCCATTTCAAGTGCAACCTGCGGCGGCTGACCGACTACCCGAACCTGTGGAGCTACGCACGGGATCTGTACCAGCAGCCCGGCTTCGGTGACACCACCGACTTCGGGCAGATCAAACGGCACTACTACCAGACCCAGGACTGGATCAACCCGTCCGGGATCGTGCCCAAAGGCCCCTATGTGAACTGGCTCTCAGCACATGACAGGAACCGCTTGTCTCCGCCAGCATGAGCTGCATCTGCATGATTGCAGGGGCTGCCCGCCCAGGTAACCTAAGGGACGGGCAGATGACAGGTATGCAACCGTCGGAAGAGGGCGATGTCCGCCGTGCCTCCGGAGTCGCCGCGGGCGTCCGCGGAATCCACCGAACCCGCCAGCGACAAGCCCGGCGGGCCAGCCCCGGCCACTGCTGATTTCGGGCCGAACGAATGGCTGGTGGATGAGCTCTACCAGCGCTATCTGGCCGATCCGGGCTCGGTCGACATGGCCTGGTGGAACTTCTTCGCCGATTACCAGCCGCCCTCCGGGGGGAGCGCGGACCTGGCCGGGCCCGCCACCACCCCGTCCGGCGCCGCGGCCGGCGCGCCCGCCGGCCAGGCCGCCAGCGCGGCACCAGTAGCAGGCGCGGCGCCGGCCGAAGGCCCGGCTTCCACGGCGGCCGGGGGGCCGGACGGCCAGCACGCCACCGCCGCCCAGGCCACGGGGGCAGCGCCCGGGCAGGCCCCCGCCGCCCCGGCACCCGCCACCAGGGAAACCCCCGCCGCCGGGCAGGCTCCCACCGCCGCACCGGCCCCCACCGCCGCACCGGCCCCCACCGCCGCACCGGCCCCCACCGCCGCACCGGCCCCCACCGCCGCACCGGCCCCCACCGCCGCACCGGCTCCCGCCGGCGGCCCGGCCGCGCCGCCCAGCGTGCCCGGCGGGGAGCAGATCCGGCTGCGCGGGACGGCCGCCCGGACCGCCGCGAACATGGCGGCCAGCCTGGCCGTGCCCACCGCGACCAGCGTTCGCTCCATCCCGGCCAAACTGCTCATCGACAACCGGATCGTGATCAACAACCATCTTGGCCGCGGCCGCGGCGGCAAAGTCTCGTTCACCCATCTCATCGGATACGCGCTGGTCCGGGCGCTGCAGTCCACCCCGGAGCTGAACGACGCCTATACCGAGGTGGACGGCAAGCCGGCGGTCAGCCGGCCCGAGCACGTCAACCTGGGCCTGGCCATCGACGTGGCTGGCCGGGATGGCGGTCGGCAGCTGCTGGTGCCGAGCATCAAGGCCACCGAGACCATGGACTTCCGCCAGCTCTGGATGGCCTACGAGGACATCGTGCGCCGGGCCAGGACCGGCAAGCTGACGGTGGAGGACTACGCGGGCACCACCATCACCCTGACCAACCCGGGCACGATCGGCACCGAGCATTCGGTTCCGCGGCTGGTCACCGGGCAAGGCTGCATCGTCGGGGTGGGGGCGATGGAGTACCCGGCCGCCTACCAGGGCGCGTCCAGCGAGACCCTGGCCCGGCTGGCGGTCAGCAAGACCGTCACCCTGACCTCCACCTATGACCACCGGATCATCCAGGGCGCCCAGTCCGGCGATTTCTTGCGGCACATCCACCGGCTGCTGCTGGGCGAGGACGGCTTCTACGATGTCGTGTTCGCCGCGCTGCAGATCCCGTACGAGCCGGTCCGCTGGGTGCGCGACATCCCGGCCGGGCACGAGGAGGACATCAGCAAGCCGGCCCGGGTGCACGAGCTAATCCACGCGTACCGGGTACGCGGCCATCTGATGGCCGACACCGACCCGCTGGAGTACAAGCAGCGCAAGCACCCCGACCTGGACATCAACCAGCACGGGCTGACCCTGTGGGACCTGGAACGGGAATTCCCGACCGGCGGGTTCGGCGGCAAGCCGCTGATGAAGCTGCGGGAGATCCTCGGGGTGCTGCGCGACTCTTACTGCCGCACCGTCGGCGTCGAGTACATGCACATGCAGAACCCGGAGGAGCGCGCCTGG
>Ga0306920_100006969_pt1 | contig 14824 bp, 17 predicted proteins | sample flu12Cox44000170_FD_204666 | JGI IMG/M metagenome (GOLD analysis project Ga0306920, IMG submission 204666) | Lab enrichment of tropical soil microbial communities from Luquillo Experimental Forest, Puerto Rico - flux4day.12C.oxic.44.000.170 (v2)... | ecosystem: Environmental > Terrestrial >... | reverse complement strand
CCGCCGCCGACCCAGCGGCAAGCGAAACAGAGAAAGCCTGCCGCGAGAACAGTGGCGCCCGCGGCGAGATGCGAAAGCAAGACAATACCGCTTAACCCGCAGAGTATTGCGACGAGCGCGAACCCCGCGAGCAAAACGAGCGAGATGCGGTTCGTTATCGTCATGGTCAAGAGATCGCTCGCGGCAGCGAATGCCATCGTCGCAGGAAACAACGTCAATGCGATCGCTTCGCTCAACAAGGCGCCTCGCCGTCTCCAAAATTAAAAGGCTCCGAATGCGCGACCGGAGCCCGCTTCCAAATCCTGTACCCGGCTTTATTTCAGCGTGCTGGCAAGGCTGGTGAACGCCGTCTTGAGGTTGTTACCGAGACCCTGGATCACGGCAATGATGGCAACCGATATGCCGGCGGCGACGAGACCATATTCGATGGCGGTCGCGCCTGATTGGTCTTTCGCAAAACGCGCGATAAGAGCTTTCATCGGGGTCTGGCTCCTTAAATTGCCACTTGCTGTTTGCGTTCGGGGTAAAGGGTTTACAAACCCTTTCAATTCAATCGCAAAATATCGGCGAGACATTTCGGGCCGGTTAAGCAAACCGCGTCGCTAATCGCGTTCGCTCGCTGTAGTTAACGCGTTGTTGCCAACGGTGCTCGCCGCGAGTGGTGCGCGGGCAACGCGACCGCGTGGACGGAGAACGCGACTTCGCCGCCCGTCAGACTACCGATGAAGATGCTGCTATCTGTTCTCGGGAATTGGCAGCGTCGTTGTCGCCTTGATTTTTTCCATCGCGAAGCGCGAGGTGACGTTCTTCAGAGGAATAGCGGCGATCAAACGCTTGTAGAAAGAATCGTAACCGGCAATGTCGGCCACGACGACGCGCAACATGTAATCGACGTCGCCCGCCATACGATAGAATTCCATCACCTCCGGCATTGCGGTGACCGACTTGGCGAAGCGGTCGAGCCAATCCTGGGAGTGGTCGCCAGTCTCGATGGAAACGAAGACGCTGATGGGAAGCCCCACACGCTGTTGATCGACCAAAGCGACACGCTTGAGGATGACGCCATCGGCCTCAAGGCGCTGGATCCGCTTCCAACACGGCGTCGAGGACAATCCGACCCGGCTGCCGATCTCGGCGACCGAAAGAGCGGCATTCTCCTGCAACACAGCAAGGATTTTCCTATCAATCGCATCCATAAGTTGGTTTTTCCACTGGCCTCACCCCAATGGTTCTTAAATAGAAAAATATTCTAGCGCAAGCGGCGTGTACCGATTTTTACCCGACCCGCTGCGGCGACGCTGGAAATGGGTCGCCGTCACGGGACCCCGTTGAACCGGGACCCCCATTTGCTGCCAGGAAGGCGTCGACTTCGGGCCGTTTAGGCGCACCGGCCGAACCGCCAATGCGAGTGCATTTTATACCGGCGACCGCGGCGCCAAAGCGCATGGCCTCGACCTCGCTCCGGCCTTCGGCGAGCGCGAGCGCAAAGCCACCGTGAAAGGCATCTCCCGCCCCAAGTGTATCGACCGCGGCGATCTTAAACACCGGCAGGCGCCGTACCCTGCCTCCGTCAAGATAGACGATATCGTCCGGTCCGTTGCTGACGGCAAGGAACGCGTCAGTCTTGCCGGCGATGCGCAGCAGTCCCTCGCCGAGATCGGCAATGCCGGTGGTCTCGCGCAGGCACTCCCAGGAAAACACGACATGCGAGGCGACGCGAAACAGCGGATCGTCCTCGATCGTCGGGCGATCGCCGTCGAGCACGACCGGCAGGTTGCGTCGCCGCGCCGCTTCGCAAATCGGCCGGACGAATTCCGGGTATCGGTTGTCGGCAAGCACCGCGTCGGCCGCGCTGATGATCTGCTCCGGATTGTCCGGCGCCGCGGCCGCGATACGTTCATCGCGATAAGTAACAATGGTGCGGTCGCCGCGCGTATTCATGAAGATCGCCGAGAGCGCCGTGGCGAGGCCACCGATCCGCTGACAGGCCGCGCAATCGACGTTCTCGCGTGCCAAGGCCTTGAGCACGCGGTCGCCATTCTCGTCTTCCCCCGCTGGCCCGCCCATCGGCCCGGCCAGCGCGGCATGGCCGCCCAGCCGGGCGATTGCCACCGCGGCATTCGCGGCGCAGCCGCCATTGACGACAAAGAACCCCTTGGCTTGGACTTTGCCGTCGGGCTGCGGAAATTCGTCGACGCGAAACACCTCATCGAGCACGATGATACCGGTGCACAAAATGCGCGGCGCGCGCTTAGCAGACGACATCGGGGCCGTCCTCGACGTAAGTGCGGATAATGTGATGGGCGATCGCAACCGGCGGCGGGGTCGTCAGGCCTTGCGGGTGCTGCCGATTGAGCATCAAGGCGAGTTCTTCGCGCTCGAACCAGCGCGCGTCTTCCAGTTCTTCACGATCGACGACGATCGATTCGGAAAGCGCCTCGGCGTGGCAGCCGATCATGATCGAAGAGGGAAACGGCCACGGCTGGGACGCGAAATAACGCACGCGCCCGCAAGCAATGCCCACCTCTTCCAGGACTTCACGGCGGACTGCCTCTTCGAGGCTTTCGCCAGGCTCGGTGAAACCGGCCAGACACGACCACATGGTCGGTGCGAAGCGTCGCGATCGCCCGAGCACGCATCGTTCGCCGGAGATCGCCAGCATGATGACGACGGGATCGGTGCGCGGGAAATGCTCGGCCCGACAGGAGGGACAATCGCGCCGCCAGCCGGCCTGGATCAGTGCGGTTGCTGCGCCGCAATTCGGGCAGAACCGGTGCCGCGCATGCCAACCGAGCAATGCCTTGGCTTCGGCCAAGGGCGGCAGATGATCCGCCGCCACCATGCCTTGCACCGCGATCGAGCGCAGGTCGGAGATCTTAAGGTCGTTGCGCGCCTTCAATTTCTCAACCGCCTCTGGGTCGAGGCCAAACCCGAACCGCGGCGCTGTATCAGCAAGCCCGAGGAACACGACCTCGCGCACGTGGCCGAATACGCGCGCCTCGCGCGGCGTAAACAGCGGGTCGCACGGCTCGCCGGCTTTGAGCACCACAAGTTCGCCCCCGACCACGTAGCCAGCGGCCTGCGCATGTTCGCAATATTGCTTGAGCGCGGAATCGTCACCGCGGCTCGTTACGGCACGCTCGAGCCGACTGGCGATGTAGCCCAGCGCCGGACGCGGGCCGAGATCGGGGCGAGGTGACACGATTAGGAACGAGACGATTTAAGCTTCATCACTCGGCCGCCTCATGGAGCGGCCGCGGATAGATCGCGTCGTACAGCTCCGGGCGCTGCCATTGCGGACCAAGCACCCCCTGCTTCGCGCCGCAAACCATCGATGAGCCGACCTCGTCGCGCGAGGCACGCAACTGCCGAATGCGGTCGAGACTCACATCGACGATGCTCATACCCGCTGCCGTGCTCTCGAACATGATTTCCTCCGGCGCCGCCACCATTGCAAGACCGCGCTGCGAATGATCGAACAGATTCTGCGTCGTGACCACGACTGCCAGGTTCTCGATCGCGCGCGCCCAAATCAAAGTGTGCCAGGTGCTCCACAGCCGGTTCTTGTCGATTCCCGCCGGCATGAAGATGAGCTCGGCGCCGCGCAGTGCCAGCGCGCGCGAGACTTCCGGCATATAAACCTCGCTGCACATCGCAAGTCCGACCTTGCCCTGTGCGGTCTCGAAAATCGGAAAATCATTTCCCGGGATATACTGAAACTCCCAGGATCGGCCCCCTGTATAGATCCACGGTCCGTTCGGATGGGTGCGGCGATAGCGCGCCGGAGCTCGCCCATCCGGATAGGCCATCACAATGAGGTTGTAGGCGGTTGCCGTCTTAACATCGAGCGGCTCGATGGTCCCGAATACGACATAGATGCCATGCCTGGCGGCGGCTTCCGCAAGCGTGGCGGTCGGATCGAATGTCGCCGGCATGCGCCATGGACCGGGATATGTCTCCGGGAAGCAGACGAAATCCGCTCCGTCCGCCGCTGCCCGCTCGATCCATTGCACCGCATCGGCAACATTACGCTCGGCTTCGGCGGGTGAATGCGAAATCGGCTGCACAACGGCGATACGGAAGGTCATTGGCGTCTCCCTAAAAGCATGGCGCGGCAGAGTGGGAACCGCTTTTCCAGGATCATGCTTCACAAAAAAGCTTAAGACCGTCAATCGATTCGGCCGCGAAGCGTTCGGGCCTTACTACCCAGCCCGGTCGTTGCGGGGAATTCAAACCGCCGCGCGTAGCAAGGTCAAGGCACGCGAGGGTCAACGCGCTGCAACCTCGTCGTACCGAAACTCGGAACGGAACCAAGGCCGGCGCGTCCGTTCGCCGGATCTGAATCGGGGATGAAATCATCGGTCGCAAACGGCAGCGCTGAAAATGTGATCAGCGCGAGCGGTTTCACGGCGGCGCTGCGCGACCATTGGTCGGCGAGGGCGGCGGGGTGGCCCCATCGTGCTGCCATGCAGCCAGGACCTGCCTTGCCAAAATCATGAGGATTTACAAATGCTGGCAAATCGCTCGGCTACCGGAATGGTCCGCGCTTGCTTTCCGATCGTCCGCGGCCGATATAGGTGATGGGAGGTTGGCGGTGGACGAGCCACTCGCCAACCGGGTCAGGTCCGGAAGGAAGCAGCCCTAACGAGCGCGGTTCGGGTCGCTCGTCAGCCTCCCACCCCTGTTTCGCGGCCCCGCGACTGTGCCTTGTGGCCTATGCTGCGACCGCGCACTGCGTGTCGTGGCCCCCTGCCCTCCAGCGCTCCCGGTGTAAGATCGGAGGGCCGCGCGCAGCACAAGCATGTTTTTAGAGTCAGAATCGCCTGCCAAGCAGACCATGACTGATACGACCACGTCATCCTACCGCGTCCTGGCGCGCAAATATCGCCCGGCGACATTCGACGACCTGATCGGTCAGGACGCGATGGTGCGCACGATCTCGAATGCTTTCGAGGCCGGGCGGATTCCGCAAGCCTGGATCCTTACCGGCGTGCGCGGCGTCGGCAAAACGACGACCGCCCGCATTCTCGCTCGCGCGCTCAATTACGAACTGCCAGGTGGCTCAATCACGGCGCCGACCATCAACATGCCGGTGCTTGGCGTTCATTGCGAAGCAATCATGGAAAGCCGTCATCTCGACGTTATCGAGATGGATGCCGCATCGCATAACAGCGTCGATGACGTGCGACAGATTAACGATGCGATCCGCTACGCGCCCGTATCGGCGCGCTACAAGGTCTATATCCTCGACGAAGTGCACATGTTGTCCGGCGCCGCGTTCAACGCGCTGTTGAAAACACTCGAAGAGCCGCCGCCGCACGCCAAATTCATTTTTGCAACCACCGAAATCCGAAAGGTTCCGATTACGGTGCTGTCGCGGTGCCAGCGCTTCGACTTGCGGCGCGTCGATGCTGCCCGGCTGGTGGAACATCTGCGAGGTATTGCCGGGAAGGAGGCGATCAAAGCCGAGCCGGAAGCGCTCGCTCTCGTCGCCCGCGCGGCCGAAGGCTCGGTGCGCGATGCGCTTTCGTTGTTCGACCAGGCGATCGCTCACGCCGGCGCCCAAGCAGATATTTCCGGCGCCGCCTCCGGGCTGGTTCGCGCCGATGACGTGCGGCAGATGCTCGGGCTCGCCGACCGCACGCGGATCATCGAACTCTTCGATGCGCTTATGCGCGCCGACGTCGCCGCGGCGCTCAAGGAGCTTCGCGACCAATACGATTCCGGCGCCGATCCGGTCATGGTGCTCGGCGATCTGGCCGAATTCACCCATTTCGTCACGCGCGTCAAAATCGTGCCGTCATTGGCAGACGACGTATCGCTGACCGAAGCCGAGCGAGTTCGCGGCCGCGCCTTTGCCGCCAAGCTTTCGATGCGCATCCTGGCGCGGACCTGGCAGATGCTGCTCAAAGGCATTGCCGAGGTCGAAGCTGCGGGCCGGCCGATTGACGCAGCCGAGATGGTCCTGGTCCGCATCGCTTATGCCGCAGACTTGCCGACGCCCGATGAAGTTATCCGCACGCTTGGCGACGCGCGCCGAGGTGAAAATCCCGCGCCGAATAACTCGCCTATCGCCGGCGCCACGGAACTTCGCGCCCAGACGCGTCCGGAGCCGGCCCGTTCGGAGCAAACGCGCCCGGACGTCTCGGCGCGCGGCTCGCGCGGGCCGGTAGCCGCAGCAACGCCAGTGCCAGCGGCCGCGCCAATCCCGGTCGAAACACTGCATGCTGATGCTGGACAAATTCGAGCGGTCAAAAGCTTTGAGGATCTGATTGGCCTCGCCGCCGAAAAGCGGGATCTTTCAATCAAGAGCGCGCTCGAACGCGACGTGCGGCTCGTTCGTTTCGAAGACGGCACTCTCGAAATCGCGCTGGAAACCGGCGCACGCAAGACATTGATCGGCGAGCTTTCGAAGAAGCTTTCCGATTGGACCGGCCGACGCTGGATGGTTGCGATTTCGGCGGAACCGGGTTTGCCTTCGCTTCGCGCGCAAGCCGAAATGCGCAAGGCGGAGATGAAAGACGGCGTGCGCGGCGACCCGCTGGTGCAAGCGGTCATGGAACGATTTCCGGGCGCCGAAATCGTCGATGTGCGGCCGCCGGCCGGGCCGGCGCCGGAACAGCCGGGCGAAATACCGGCAGGTTCACAGCTGGACGGTGATGTTGCAGACGATGATACACTCTAGGCCTGCGCATCGGCGGGCAATCCACGCTGCGGGTTCGGAGAGGCAGGAAATGTCATGGCTGATTTTCTTGGCCTGGTAAAACAGGCCACCGAATTCAAATCGAAAATGGAAGCCATGCAAGCTGAGCTCGAACAGCTTGAAGTCGAGGGGGCAGCGGGCGGCGACCTGGTGGCCATCAAGCTGTCCGGAAAGGGCGATCTGCGCGGCGCTCGCATAGACGATTCGCTTCTCAAGCCGGACCAAAGAGAGATACTGGAAGACCTCATCGTCGCGGCGCATGCCGAGGCGCGACGTAAGCTCGAGACCGCGCTCCAGGAAAAAATGCAGACGCTCACCGGCGGTCTGCCGCTGCCGCCAGGCCTGAAGTTATTTTGACAGCTGCTTGATGCCCGCCATTTCCGCCGGACCCGAAATCGAGCGCCTGATCCAGCTGCTTGCCCGATTACCGGGCCTTGGCCCGCGTTCAGCGCGCCGGGCAGCGCTATTCCTAATCAAGAAACGCGAATTGCTCATGGCGCCGTTGGCCGCCGCGTTGCAAACCGCGATTGAGAAGATTTCAGTCTGCCGGATCTGCGGCAATATCGACACGCAGAATCCGTGCACGCTCTGCACCGATCCGCGGCGTGACGATTCGACCATCGTGGTGGTGGCGGACGTCGCCGACCTTTGGGCGCTCGAACGAGCCCACGCCATCAACGCGCGCTATCACGTACTGGGTGGAATCCTTTCGCCGCTGGATGGCGTCGGGCCGGACGACCTCTCCATCGACGCGTTGATGAAGCGCACAGGCGACCCTGCCCTTAAGGAAGTCATCCTCGCGCTGAGCGCGACGGTCGAGGGCCAGAGCACCGCCCATTACATTACCGACCTCATGCACGGGACGAAGGTCAAGGTGACGCGGTTGGCCCATGGCGTCCCGGTCGGCGGTGAGCTTGACTATCTCGATGAGGGCACCTTGGCCGCGGCAATTCGCAGCCGCACCCCGTTCTAGAGCCGCGTTTCGCTGGTGCGAGCATTGGAACGGCAGGTGCGTGCCTGCAATTTAATCAGACCACGCCTGCGATCGCACCATTGGACTGATGGAATCTGCACCAAAAAGGCTAGATCGATTGTCGCTCGCCGTGCCAATGGCAGGGATTTGCCGATAACGGGGCCGGGCCGGACGCCTCCTCACTTGGCCCGTCCCTTGCATGAGCGAGTGTGGCGGTCTCGGTGTCACAAAGCGTGGCGAATTGAGATTGCTGGAGCCCCGGAATCCCGGCACCGGGGCTCTATTCTTTTGTGGGCCGCCCCAGGGGCCGGCGGCAAATGCCCGACGCCGGGTGGCGAATGGGCCGGGCAACCCTTACAAGACCTGCAATCGGAAAACGCGCCGCTGGCGCGCGAGAAATCCATAGGGGTTAGCGGACCGTCACCCAATGAATGACGACATCCCTTTCGACAAGAGTTTCAGTCTTGCGCCGGATCGGGTCCAGGAGGTAGCGCCCGGCGTGCGGGCGATTGCCGCCGACAACCCGGGCCCGCACACGTTTAAAGGGACCGTCAGTTACATTGTCGGCGGCGGGCAGGTAGCGATTATCGACCCGGGCCCCGACGACGCCGCCCATGTCGCGGCACTGCTCGACGCCGTGCGCGGCGAAACCGTGACCCACATTTTTGTTACCCATACGCATCGCGACCATTCGCCGGCTGCAGCCAGGATCAAAGCAGCAACCGGAGCGCAGGTATTGGCACAAGGACCGCATCGCCTGGCCCGTCCGCTGCACACCGGCGAAATCCGGAGGCTCGATGCTTCCGCAGACATGGATTTTCGGCCCGACGTCGCGCTGGCCGACGGCGATAGCGTGAGTGGTCGCGGCTGGACGCTCCAGGCGGTGACAACGCCCGGGCACACCGCCAATCACATGGCTTTCGCGTTCAAGGACGCCAATCTGCTCTTTGCCGGCGATCACGTCATGGCGTGGTCGACGACGATCGTGGCCCCGCCTGACGGTGCGATGGCCGACTATATGGCATCGCTACACAAGCTCGCGCAGCGCAGCGAACCGCTCTACCTCTCCGGACATGGCGCGCCGGTGCGAGAGGCGCCGCGCTACGTGCAGTATCTGATACGGCATCGCCAAGCGCGCGAAGCATCGATTTTGCACCGGCTGGGTAAAGGCGAAGCCGATATTCCGACCATCGTCAGGGCCATCTATATCGGCCTCGATCCGCGTCTGGTCGGTTCTGCCGCACTGTCTGTGCTTGCGCATCTAGAAGAGCTGGTGGCGCGCGGCGCCGTCACGACCGAAGGACCGCCGTCGATCTCCGGGACCTACCGCTTGGCCTGATTACCCTTTCCGGCCGGTTTCGGAGGCGGCGCCGGTTTCTTTTCGGGCTGCGGCGTCGAGAGCACGTCGTCGATATCATCGATGAGGCCGCGTACGCGCTTGGCGTTGGTTCCGAGATCATGACGGCCGTAGCGCGAGGCGGACCGTACGTCGATCCGCGCCCCGTCGACTGTCGGTCGAATCCGCAGCACCACGTCATCGCGGAAGCCAAGGATCGGCGTGCGCGCCACCGCTTCGATTATGCCGTCGCGCACAGTGCCGGCTTGCGAGGCCCGCGCGTCAATCACCCGCGGCTGCGGGCCCTGCGGCGGGCGCGAATCCACCACACGCCATTTTCGCTTGGCTATCACCTTCATGGCGGCGGCATAGGCGTCTTGCGGGGTCGCCGTCGTCTCGTCCGGCTCAATATCGGGATAGGCGGCGTGCTGCTGCTCGGCGGTATAGAGGCCGGCATAGGTAACCGGATTGGCGTCGCGGGGGCGCAATCGCGCGATGGCATCGAATTGCGGCGGATCAATCGGATCCGTTGAGATGTCATAGATCGCCGGCAGCCGGAACGCCTTCACCCCGAGATAGAGGGGATAGGCAATGAGCGCCGTGCCGATGACCAACGCCGTTACCGCCTGCCGGCCGCCGCCAATCCCGTGTTGCCAGATGACGATACCGGCGGAAAAAGCGAGCAAGATCGCCATACAGGCCAGAGCCAGTGCCCCGGCGAGCGTGGAAAGCGCCGGCACGATCTCGAGCGCGCCGGATCGTACGATGATCACCGCGACGAATGTCGCCGCGAGCGAGAATAGCGCAATGCGACGCGCCCAAACGGCGAGCCGCGAGACCGGTGCCTCGGTGAACGATTGTCGTCGCATTCAGGGCCGTCTTCTCGGTTTGCATATTAAATTGGGCAGTTGTCGGGCGGAAAGCCAAAGGCATTATATTTGCCCTGGCAAAGCTCGTCTTGGCTTTCAAAGAGCAATCAGGAGCGTTCAATCGTCAAGAAGGCTGTCGATCTCGACCTGAATGCTCTCACCCGGCGTACAGCGATGACCCGCACCGGCGGCAAGAAGTTCGCGCGCCTGCTCCTCGGTCTCAGCTTCCACGCACCATTCCTCGGCCCGCGTGACCAGCATCCTGGCGTGGAATAGGCGGGGCCTTTTCTCGGGCGCGACCTCGGGGAGGGCCCTGGCTGCGCGTAGCAAAGCGTTTCTTGCCGGCACGGTTTACGTTCGAATCAGCGGACCTGCGAATTTTAGTCGCTTAGCCGTGCAGAACAAAGAAGAAACGCCGGAGCGCGGTTCCCTTGTGGAACGTGAGTTCCCTCAATATCGTTGAATCGGCGTTCCTCGAAGTTCGGAGTATTTGTCGTGGCCCCGCGCGCGTACTGGAAAGGCTACCTGAAGCTGTCGCTCGTCTCATGTCCCATCGCGTTGTTCCCGGCGACGTCCGAGCGGGAAAAAATCAGCTTCCATCAGGTCAACAAAGAGACCGGCAATCGCATCCGCTACAAGAAAGTGGACGCGGATACCGGTGACGAAGTGGATAATGCCGATATCGTCAAAGGCTACGAGATCGCCAAAGGCGAATATATCGAGGTGGAGCCCGACGAACTCGAGGCGGTCGCGATCGAAAGCAAGCACGTGATCGATATCGACGAATTCGTGCCGGCCAAGGAGATCGACGAACTTTATTTGCGCGATCCGTATTACATCATTCCGGATGGCGAGGTTGGTCAGCAGGCTTTCGCAGTCATTCGCGAAGCGATTCGCAAGGAAGGCATGGTCGCGCTGGGCAAGGTCGTATTCACCTCGCGTGAGCACATCATAGCGCTCGAAGCCCGCGGCAAGGGAATGCTGGGCGTAACATTGCGCTACCCTTACGAAGTGCGCGACGAGAAGGACTATTTCGATACGATCGAGGACGAAAAGATTCCCAAGGACATGATCGATCTCGCGGTCCATATCGTCGAGACCAAGACCGGACACTTCAAACCGCAACAGTTCAAGGACGAGTACGAGGACGCGCTTAAAGAACTGCTGCGGCGCAAGCAAAAGGGCGAGAAGATCGAGCGGCCGAAGGAGCGCGCACCGTCCAACGTCATCAACCTTATGGACGCTCTGCGACAGAGCCTCAAAGCGGGCGGCAGCAGCGCGCGCCGGAGTGCCTCGCAATCGAGTTCACGCGCGTCCAAGAAGCCGGCGCGCGCTCACGCGCGGCATAAGAAAGCCAGCTGATGCCCGGCAAGCGGGTACAATTCGACGAGGAGACCTGGCGACAGATCGATCTTCTCGGCCGCGATCAGATGAAGGACTTCCAGGAACTTACGGATGAGGCTTTCCGCGACCTCTTGAAAAAACACGGCCGCCCGGTCGACCTGAAAGATGCGCTTCGCCGCAGCGCCGGTGCGTCGGCGACAATTCACCGTCTCAAGCCCAAGAAGACCGCCCGGCCGCGGCGCAAATAGAACAACTAGCGTTTCGGCTTCCACAATTTGAGCAACGGTCCGCTAGCCCCGAATACCGGGTCTTTGCGAGGACGTCTCACCTTGGCGATGGACTTGACCCTCCAGTCGTGCTCATCAGCGTCGGGCCGGCACTCGTCATATGTGCCGGACTGCGGATAGGCGCCAACTACCAGAAAGTCCTTGCTCGCGGCGAGACATTGATGACCGATCCCCGCCGGAAGAACGACAATATCGCCGGCACGGAATTTGAATGTACGGCCGCGGTCGCCGGCGAGCCGAACCTTGGCGTCGCCGCGCGCCACCCCAAGCACTTCGTGAATGCGTGAGTGATAATGCAAATAATCGTAAATACCGTTTCGCCAGCTGTCGCCCCAGCCATTTTTGTCAAATAAGTCTTCCATAACGGCGGCTGGATCGAGCGTTCGCGGCAGCTGGATCGCGTTCCAGTAAACGATCACGGGCCATCGCGGGTGATTTGGAATCTCTCCGTCGCCGCCGAAGCGAAACATACCGCACTTGCATTGCCGCAGCAGCCCCGCGATCTGATCGGAGGTCAGGCGCTGCCAACCGCTAAGCCGCTCGGTCGATTTCTTTATGTCTTCCAGCAAAGCCATGGCTTCAGACCCGTTACAGGCGCTCAATTCGCGCTTAATTCGGCCGCCTTTCCAACGGCGGCGTCAACGCATTTGTTCCGAGGACCAACGTACGACCCAATGCAGCGTTAGAGGCCGAGAAGCTTCTTGGCGTTGCCTCCGGCTAAAGCCGCGACGGTCGCGGCGTCAAAATCGCCGACTGCTGCGATGTGACCGATCGGATCATATTCAGCCATGTCATAGGGGTAGTCGGTTCCGAGCAGGACGTGATCCGAGCCGTATAGTTCCACCAGCGCCGCGAGCTGATGCGGCGTGAACACCACTGTGTCGACATAAAGCCGCTTGAGATAGGCCGTGGGGGCCTGCGGCAGCGCGCCGTGGCTATCGGACCGCGCGCCCCAGGCGTGGTCGATGCGCCCCGAATAAGCACCAAGATATCCACCGCCGTGCACGGCAAGGATTTTGAGCCGCGGATGATGCTCGAGAACGCCATCGAAGATCAGATAGTGCAGCGCGATCGTCGTCTCCAGCGGATTGCCGATGACATTGTTGAAGTAAAACCGGGTTAGCCGGGACGCGTCGGTAAAGCCATTGGGATGGATCATCACCAAAGCTTCGAGTTCTTCCGCCTTCTGCCAGAACGGGGCGAATGCCGGATCTGACAGCTCTTTGCCGGCGACATTGGTAAGAATTTCCACGCCGGTAAAGCCGAGTTTGCGAATGCAGCGTTCGAGTTCCTTGGCTGCTTCCGCGCCGTCGGTCATCGGCACCGCCCCGAAGCCTTTCAGTCGCTCGGGCTTCACTGCACAGAATTCGGCGATGCCATCGTTGACCATCTGCGTCGCCTTGACGGCGATTTCGAGTGGCACGGTGTAATAGCATTGCGGCGGTGGCGGCGCGATCAACTGAACATCAATTCCCATGGCGTCAAGGTCCGCCAATCTGTGGTCGTGGCCGGCTCTGGCCCGAATGTCGGCTTCCTGTTTCTGGCTGAGCGCCCGGGTCTCGGCGTTGGCGAAATGCGCAAGCGGTATTGTGGCCCAATCGAGATATGGCTCGACAAATTTTGCCGCCGTCGGCACCGCGACGTGGGAATGAATGTCGACGGTTACGCTCTTTGGCCGCAGCTCGCGTCCGGGGCGGCGGCCATGCCGGCGCGCGGCAGTGGGAGCGTATTTGTTCCATTGATCGGGCATGCGAGGTCCTCTCTTACCCGCGTGTTCGACGCGGATGCCATCGGTTTGGCATGAAATGGGAAATTCGGTTTAGCGCTGCGGCCCGCAAGGCGTGAGGTCGCGTTCGGCACGAAAGACATTACTGTAGAGGTTTGCCACCCACTGCCGACCGCTTGAGGTCAGATTGAGATAACGAATTGCGCTTTGAATGTGCGGCGATACGCTGTTCCAGTAAAATTGCGGATAAAGGTCGGTTAGATCGGCTGGCGAACTGTAGCCGAGCTGTTTGTTCATTCCGACTTCCTCGAACTCGTAATAGAGCGCATTGGCCTTGCGCAAATAATGCGGATCGCCGAGTTGACCGATAAGGTCGGCGGCGCGCATTAACTGGCCCTCTTCGTTCTCGCCGTTGACGGCGTTATGCGCAGGGAAGCGGGTGAATTCGATAGCGTTCGCTATTCTTTCGGCATCGAGTTGTTTTCCCTTGCCGACGCGGTCCATCACGAACATCTTTGAGCGCTCAACGTGGTAAGGCAACAACGCGGCGTCCGAGGAACCGCGAGGCAACTTAACTTTGTTGCCCTTGATGTCGACCACAAAGCCCTCGTCGCCGTCGCCGCTGAGAATTCCGCGAACATAGCCGATATCGTGCAGCAAGCAGGCGACGAGAAGATGCGCCACATCGCTGGCATAGGTCGGTCGCAGCAAAGCGCGGCCCTTCATGATGTCATAGCCGACGAGCGTAACCAGCATCGTGTGCTCGACATTGTGATAAAGCGCATCGCTGTTGCCGATGCACTCAAGCGCAATTCGGGCAATCGACGGGATCAATTCGGCCAGATGCGCGTGGGTTGAACCAAAATTGCGGTTCAAATGCTCGGACAGGAACGAGCCTAGGGCCTCAGCCGACAATTCCGGTACTGTAATCAAGGAGCACCCCCTCCGCACCCTGTACCGGCCATCGTGACGGCGAGTACCGCAATTTGCAACATCGATTGTGCCGTCAGGCCACGCACCCGCGCGCCCTTGCCTTGGCCGATCGGCCCCATTCGCACCGGCGGCCCGGTTCCATGCGGTAGCTGTCTAAGGGTATAAGGTGCTGGTAGCCTCGCCCGGCGCTCGCAGGCTTTGGCCGAGCCGATCAAAAATACGATCAGAAAATTCCGAGATGCTGGCGAAGATCGCTGCCGTCGCTCTTGAGCGCCGCAGCAGTTGAAACCACAACGACGCGGCCGCTGTTGAGAATTACGACCTCATCGGCGATATCGAATACCAGTTTCGGGTTCTGCTCCACCAGTACGATGGAAAGCCCGCTTTCCTTGAGCTTGCGAATGGTCGCCATGACTTCGGTGACGATTTGCGGCGCCAACCCTTCGGACGGTTCATCCATGAGAAGCACGCGCGGATTGGCCATCAGCGCGCGGCCAATGGCGAGCATCTGTTGCTCGCCGCCCGACAGATGGCCCGCCAGCTGGCTGCGCCTTTCCGCCAGCCGCGGAAACATGACGAAAACCGTCTCGGTCGTCCACGGTGCATGCCGTTGGCCGGCATAGCCCTTATGCGCGGCGACCATGAGATTTTCG
>Ga0306920_100006961_pt1 | contig 14834 bp, 15 predicted proteins | sample flu12Cox44000170_FD_204666 | JGI IMG/M metagenome (GOLD analysis project Ga0306920, IMG submission 204666) | Lab enrichment of tropical soil microbial communities from Luquillo Experimental Forest, Puerto Rico - flux4day.12C.oxic.44.000.170 (v2)... | ecosystem: Environmental > Terrestrial >... | reverse complement strand
CGGGATTTTTAGATCAGGATTGCCCGGCCTGATCCGATCGACCTCGCCCGCGATCCAACCCAAACCTTCGGTCACCTGGTATTCCCGGCCGCGTTCCGCCATCAATTGCATGCCGACGCAGATGCCGAGAAAGGGCCGGCCGCGTTCCCGCACGCTCTCGTTGAGGGCTTCCACCATTCCGCCGACCGCATCCAGCCCGCGTCGGCAGTCGGCGAAGGCACCGACGCCCGGCAGCACAATGCGGTCCGCGCGCCGCACGAGATCGGGGTCGCGCGTGACCACAATGGCCGCAGCACATTGCGCCTCGCGTCCGGCACGCTCGAACGCTTTGGCAGCCGAATGCAGATTACCCGAGCCGTAATCGACAATAGCAACCGTCACCGGGATGCTCCGGGTTGCGGGAACAGTCCGATGATGTCCGGTCCTGCCGCACCCGCTGCATTGGGGCCTGGCGGCGCGGAAACGGATTTGGGCGGTGTCGGCGTACGTGCCTCTCCGTGCACCCAGGCATCGAAGAACCGCCGCTCCGCCGATTCGAGATCGTCACCGACGACGATACCGACATTCTTCCACCGGCGCCGCGCGAGCGTCAGGCGGCGCAGCGTAGCAGCCTCGAATCCGACCAGCAGCGCGAGCAGCGCGCCCGCCGCAAACGCCAGGGCGGATTGCGCGCCGGCCGCGCGCAAGATGAATTGGAGCGCGGCCGCGAGAACGAGATAGCCCACGAGCACCAGCCACAATCCGTGCCACAGCATCCACAATGGCCCCAGCAGAAAGGCCCAGAAGGAAAAGCCGTCGCGAACGAAGACGAACCGCTCCGGATCTGGAGCGGTTTGATCCGACTTCGCAGGTGGCGCGTGCACGGTATAGATCGACATCTTGCTCTTTCCCGAACCGAAGGCCACGAAGCCGCTAATAAAGCAGGCGGAAGGACCGCAGCCGGCTATAGGATCACCCGCCCAGGGATCCCTTGGTTGACGGAATTTCGTCTGCGGCCGCAGGGTCGATGGCGACCGCCGCCCGTAGCGCTCGCGCCAATCCTTTGAAGCAGGACTCGGCGATATGATGGTCGTTGGTGCCGTAGAGGGTCGCGACGTGCAGCGTCATCCCGCCGTTCATGGCAAAAGCCTGAAACCATTCCTGCACCAGTTCAGTGTCGAAGGCGCCGACCTTGTCGCGTACAAATTCGGTCTTGAACACCAGTAATGGACGACCGGAGATGTCGACGGCGACGCGCGTCAACGCCTCGTCCATAGGCACGTGCACATCGGCATAACGGGTGATGCCTTTCATGTCTCCGAGCGCCTGCTTCACGGCCTGGCCGAGCGCAATCCCGACGTCTTCGGTGGTGTGGTGGTGATCAATGTGCAGATCGCCCTTCGCTTGCACCATGATGTCCATGCGCGAATGGCGCGCGAGTAGATCGAGCATGTGATCGAGGAAGCCGATCCCGGTGGTGACGCTCGAGTGCCCGCGGCCGTCGAGCTCGACTTCGACCGCGATGTCGGTCTCCCTGGTGACCCTTTTGATCGAGCCCTTGCGCATGCGCTTTCCGGCCTTGGTGGGCGCCTTTTATCAGGGGCACATGCTTTTCGCCACTGCCGCGGCAAATTTGCGCCCGCGCTTCAAAGTGCTTACATCACGTCCTCGCAGGCAAGGCGCCCATGCAGTCTCCTCCTTCTGACAGCTGGCACGGCACCACGATTCTTACCGTTCGCAAGAACGGCAGCGTGGTAATTGGCGGCGATGGGCAGGTCTCGATCGGCCAAACGATCGTCAAGGCCAATGCCAAGAAGGTTCGGCGGCTCGGAAAGGGTGATGTCATCGGCGGGTTTGCGGGCGCCACCGCGGATGCATTCACGCTGTTCGAACGGCTGGAAGCCAAGCTCGAACAATATCCGGGGCAGCTCACCCGCGCGGCAGTCGAGCTGGCAAAAGATTGGCGAACCGACCGCTATCTGCGCCGGCTCGAAGCCATGATGATTGTTGCGGATGCGCAGGTCTCGCTCGTCCTCACCGGTACCGGCGACGTGCTGGAGCCGGAAGCCGGCGTCATGGGCATCGGGTCGGGCGGCAACTATGCGCTCGCGGCCGCCCGCGCCATGATCGACGGGCCGCTCGATGCCGAGGCCATTGTGCGCAAGTCCATGGACATTGCCGCCGATATCTGCGTCTACACCAACCGCAACATCACGGTGGAGAAGCTCTAGAGCATGATCCCGAAAAGTGGGAACCGGTTTTCGGAAAAAGATCATGGCTCAAACAAAAAGTTGGAGCGGGATGATGATTCGAAGAAAAATCATCCCGCGCTAGGCCGCCAATATCGCGAGTCGGCTATTGCGGTCGCACTCCTGCGAGGCCAAATACAGCGACCATGACCGATTTTTCACCCCGCGAAATCGTCTCCGAGCTCGATCGGTTTATCATCGGACAGGCTGATGCCAAGCGCGCGGTTGCGGTTGCGCTGCGCAACCGCTGGCGGCGCCTGCAGCTCGACGAGAAGCTGCGCGAGGAGGTGCTGCCGAAGAACATTCTGATGATCGGGCCGACGGGTGTCGGCAAGACCGAGATTTCGCGGCGCCTCGCGCGGCTTGCCGGCGCTCCGTTCATCAAGGTCGAGGCCACCAAGTTCACCGAAGTCGGCTATGTCGGGCGCGACGTCGAGCAAATCGTGCGCGACCTCGTGGAAGTTGCCATCGTTCAGACGCGCGAGCGAAAGCGCAAGGACGTGCATGCGCGGGCACAGCTTGCCGCCGAGGAACGGGTGGTCAACGCGCTTGTGGGAGAGAACGCGAGCGCGTCGACGAAAGAGGCGTTCCGGCGCAAGCTGCGCGCCGGCGAGCTCAACGACAAGGAAATCGAAATCGAGCTTCAGGCGAGCGGCGGCGGGTTCCCGCTGTTTGAAATTCCGGGCATGCCGGGCGCGCAGATGGGCGCCATCTCGATCGGTGATATTTTCGGCAAGCTCGGCGGCGGCAGAACCAAGACGCGCCGCGTGACGGTTGCGGAATCCCACGACATTCTGATCAACGAGGAGTCCGACAAGCTGCTCGACAACGATCAACTCGTATCGGAATCCATTCATGCAGTTGAGCAGAACGGCATCGTTTTTCTGGACGAGATCGACAAGATCGCCGGCCGCGAGGGGCGCATCGGTGCCGATGTTTCGCGTGAAGGTGTGCAGCGCGACCTGCTGCCGCTGATCGAGGGCACCACGGTCTCGACCAAGCACGGCGCCGTCAAGACCGATCATATCCTGTTCATTGCGTCAGGCGCCTTCCACCTCTCGAAGCCGTCGGATCTCCTCCCGGAGTTGCAAGGGCGCTTGCCGATCCGGGTCGAGCTTCGCCCTCTCACGCGCGACGATTTCCGCCGCATCCTTACCGAAACGGAAGTGTCTCTTATCAAGCAATATGTCGCGCTGTTGGACACCGAAGGGGTCAAGCTTGAATTTAGTCCGGATGCAATCGATGCCATTGCCGATGTCGCGGTCGCCGTCAATTCCAGCGTGGAGAATATCGGCGCGCGACGTTTGCAGACCGTGATGGAGCGCGTGCTGGACGAGATCTCGTTTGTGGCGCCCGACCGCTCCGGCGAAACGGTTTCAATCGATGCGAACTACGTGCACAAGCATATCGGCGATCTCGCCAAGAACGCCGATCTGAGCCGGTTTATTTTGTGACGGACCGCGCTGCGCACGCGCATCAGCCGCAAGAACGCCATTGCACGTGGCTCAGCCGCACCGCGTGCGCACGCCGCGCAAATGCGCGGCTTTGCGCACCCTACACGCGCGGCCGCCTCAGGCGTCCTTCTCGCATTTGTCCATGAAGCTCTTCTTGGCGGCACCGGCGAGCGGCTTGCCCTCCGCGCTGACCGCCTTGGGCTCGCATGCCTCGCGCTTGCATTTCTTCAGAAAGCTGTTGAGTGCGGCGCCGACGAGCGCCTTGCCGTTCTTGTCGACCGCCTTGCTTTGACAGGTTTCCTGCGCGAGCGCTGGACCGGCCGCGAGCGCAACAACGATCGCTGCAAAGAGAATTCGCTTCATGGGTCTCCTCCTCATCAAGCCGACATGCTGACCAGTTTGCTTATTGTAACAGAAAAAACAGAGCCGGCGAAAGAGCTGGCAGGATCGCTTCTTCACGCAGCCGGAGCAGAGGGCTGCTGCGCGATGCCGACTGCGCGGTTGCGGCGCCACCCAGTCTCGATCAGGCCGGCGATGCCGCGCGGCATGAAGATGACGAAGAGAATGAGCAGAATGCCGTAGATCGTATTCGCCGCTCCGACGAAGTTCGCGCCGAACCACACGCGCAGGCCTTCGGTCAAGGCAAGGGTGAAGAACGCTCCGATGGTGGGGCCCAGCATGGCGTACATCCCGCCTGCGATGGCAGCGAACACGATCTGGAGTGAAACCCCGATGCCGGACACCGTCTCGGGATTGAGATACATCAGATACTGCCCGAAGAAAGCGCCGCCCAAGCCGGTGAGCGCCGCACTGATCAGCGTCACCCGCAGCTTTTCGCGCGTCACGTCAATTCCGATCGCCGCTGCCGCCTCCTCGTCCTCCGAAATCGCTTCGAGCGCTTCGCGGCCAATGCCCGTATCGATCCATCGCCACACAAAAAGACCGCCCAGCCAGAGCAAAAGCGCGATGAAGTAGAAATAACCCTTTTCCGGAAATTGCAGCGCGTACCAGGAATGGCCGACCGCCCGCTGCGTCATTCCCAACGAGCCGCCGGTGATGTCGCGCGCGGCCACGATGGTGAGCAGCACCACTTGGCCGAGCGCGAGCGTCACCAGCGCGAAATAGTGGCCTACGACCTTGAGCCGGAAACAGGGATAGCCGACGACGACCGCGAGCAGCACCGAGAGCGCCACGGCGAGCGGGATTCCGATCCAGGGCGTGAGCCCCGCGTAATTCCAAAGGAGCGCCGGCACATAGGCGCCCACCCCCATGAAGGCGCCGTGCCCGAGGGAGACGAAGCCGAACCGTCCCATCAGCGCCCAGGCGGTATAGACGAAGCCCCACAGCAGCGCCTGAATCAGGAGATGCAGAAAATATCCGGGCGTGACGAGGGGCAGGACAGCGAGAGCGGCGACGCCGATCAGGGCCGCACGCGTGTTCATGGCGCGAGAATCCCGCGCGGGCGGATGAACATCAGCACGATGAAGAGCGTGAACGCCATCACGTAGGACAATTCCACCGACGAATAGTAGCCGCCGATCGAGATGATCTGGCTCACGATAAAGGATGCGACAAAGCCGCCGATCATGTTGCCCAGTCCGCCCAGCACGCAGATCATGAAGATGAGCGGGCCGAACGTGTTGCCGATGAAGGGATGCACATCGTACTGCAGCGCAAGCAGGCATGCGCCGAGCCCCGCCAGCGCGCCTCCGATCGCCGAAGTCACGAGATAGATCCGGCGCTGATCGACCCCCATGAGGCCCATGATGTCACGGTCTTGGGCAATGGCGCGGATCGCCGTCCCGATATAGGTCCGCCGCAGAAAAAAGTAGAGCGCGACCGCGCCGATGAGCGCCACCGCAAAGGCGATCAGCCGGGAAAAGCTGATGAAGAGATCGCCCACCTCGATGATCGGCAGTCGGACGCCGATATTGCGGAAATCGGTGCCGAACACGAGAGTGGCAAAGCTTTGCAGAAAATAGAGCAAGCCCCCGGTTGCCAGCAGCTGGTTGATCGGCGCCGAGCCCAGAATGGGAGCAATGATCAGGATATGCACCAGCAGTCCGAGCACCGCGACAATCGCAATCGCCGCGAGAAACGCAAGCGGCAACGGCCAGCCGAGCTCGGTATACAGCCAATAGACCGCGTACATGCCGCACATGACGAGATCGGCATAGGCGATCCAGACAACGTCAATCACTCCGAAGATGAGATTGAGACCGAGCGCAAGCAGCGCGAGCACACCGCCGAGGAGGAGCCCGTTGATCACTGCTTCGACAAGAAAAATGTCCATCTACAGGCCCATATATGCCTTGCGGATGAGCTCGTTGTGCTTGAGCTCCGCGGATGTTCCTGAAAGTTTTATGCTGCCGACTTCGAGCAGATAGGCGCGGTCGACGACGTCGAGAATCTGCTGCACGTTCTGCTCGACAATGAGGACGGTAAACCCTTCCGACCGGATGCGGCCCACGAGCTCGAAGACCTGCTGGACCAGGAGCGGCGCGAGCCCGGCGGATGGCTCATCCATGAGCAGGAGCTTGGGGCGCGACATCAGCGCGCGCCCGATGGCACACATCTGCTGCTCGCCGCCCGACAGCGTGCCGGCTGGCTGACTCCGCCGTTCCTTGAGCCGCGGAAACAGGTCGTACACCCACGCCAGGCGTTCGGCGAAATTACGCCGCGCCTTCGGGATGAAAGCCCCGATGCGCAGGTTGTCCTCGACGCTCAGGCGCGGAAACAGCCGCCGGTTTTCCGGAATATGCGCGATCCCGCGGCCCACGATGCGATGGGCGGGGAGACCCGGGAGCGACACGCCATCGAACGTCATCTCGCCCGCCGAGAGCGGGATCAGCCCCGAAATGACCCGCATGAGGGTCGTCTTGCCCGCCCCGTTCGGGCCGATGACGCCGACCGCCTCGCGCTCCTTCACGTCGAGCGAGACATCGAACAGGGCGCGGAAGGAGCCATAGCCAGCGCAGACTCCGGCAAGCGAGAGCATCTCAGCTCGCGTGCGCGCCGAGATAGACTTCGGCGACCTTCGGATCGCGCGCCGCGTCCGCCGGCAGGCCTTCGAATATTTTTTCGCCGTGGTCAACCACAACGACTCGATCCACAACGCGCATGAGCACGCCCATGATATGCTCCACCCAGATGATGGTGATGCCCAGCCGGCGGCGGATGTCGAGCAGCAGATCGGCTGCTCGTTCCATTTCGAGCGTGTCGAGCCCGCCCAGGCTTTCATCGAGCAGCAACATGTCGGGCCGCGTCGCGAGCGCCCGCGCCAGCTCGAGCTTCTTTAGCGCCGCGGCGCCGAGCCCGTCCGTGGTGGCAGCCGGATCGACCGGCAGACCCACCATGCCCAGCGCTTCCTGCGCGCGATCGCGCGCTTGCGCGCGATCGAGCGCGCCGGCTTTGCCGTAAAACGACGCGAGCGCGACATTCTCGACAAGCGAGAGCTTGCGAAACGGTCGCGGGATTTGAAAGGTGCGCCCAATGCCGCGCCGGCAGATCTCATGCGCGGGCAGGCCTGCAATCTCGGTATTGCCCAAGCGAACGGATCCTTCGCTCGGCCGCAGCGTGCCCGAGATCAAGCTGAAGATCGTGCTCTTGCCCGATCCATTCGGTCCGATGAGGCCGAGAATCTCGCCTTTGGCAACCTCGAAGCTCACGCGGTTGACCGCGAGAAACCCGCCGAAGCGTTTGGTCAGACCACTGACCGCCAGCATCGATCAGTGCTCCGTCACTGCCAGCCGTTCCACCCTACAAGAATCTCGATTCAGCGCATCGCATAGATCGACGAGGCGGGCAGCGGCAGAACGGGATCCTGAGTCTTGATGTTGCTCGGCCAGACCACCGCGATGTGCTCGCCGGCGTATTGCATGACTGCGGGCGTCGAGCGCTCGTTCTGTCCCGCAAGCTGCGTGCCGGGCGGATAAAATTTGACGCCGTAGCCCTGAATCGTGCCGCCCGACGGGATATCCACGTCGAGGGCCGCCTTGCGGACTGCCTCCGCATCGAACCCGCCATATTTCTCCTTGGCGACCGGCAACACGTTGTTGAGCAGCACCCAGGTCTGATTGAAGCCCATGGACGCGTGCGGCGGCACATCGGTTGCCTTGGTCTTGGCCTTGTAGCGCTCGACCATGGCCTTGGTGAGATCGCCGAGGCCGGGCGCGAGCGTCTTGGGATCAAGCAGCTGGGCGGAGACCGGATCGATGTTGCAGAAATTGTCGACGTCGGCGCCGAAGGTTGAGCGCAGCTTGTCGAGTTGGGAATAGCCCGCGCCGTTGCCGATCAGCATCTTGAAGCGCAATCCGCCCTCGCGCGCCTGCCGCAAGAACAGCGTGATATCCGGATTGTACCCGACGTGGGAAATAACGTCGGCGCGTGCGCGCTTGAGTTTGGTAACGAGGGAGGAAAGATCGGGTGCGCTCGCGGAGTAACCCTCGCGCATGACCACCTCGAAGCCCTTCGCCTTTGCGAAGCGCTCGCCGGCTTCCCCCACGCCGACGCCGTAGGGTCCGTCCTCGTGGATGATCGCGACCTTGATCGATTTCGGCTCCGCTCCGAGCTTTGCCTTCGCGTTCTCGGCGAGAAAGCCGGCGCACGCCTCGCCGTACTGATCGGAGTGGATTTGGCCGCGGAAAACGTAGCGCAGATTGCGATCCTTGAAGACCGAAGTTGCGATCGCTGTCGTGATCCACAAGATCTTCTTTTGCTCGTCGACCTTGGTGGCGAGCGGCACGGCGTGGGCGCTGGAATAGACTCCAAGGACGATCTCGACCTTTTCCTGATTGATCAGGCGTTCCACCTCGTTGATGGCGGCGTCGGCCTTGCTCTGCGAGTCGGCGTTGATGGGCTCCACCTTGTATTTGCCGGCGACGCCGCCGCGCTCGTTGACGAGATCGATGGCGATCTGGGCGCCGATGGAGCAGGGAACCGAGCCGGCGGCGGCAAAGGGGCCCGAGAGATCATAAATTACACCGATGCGAATCAGCTGCTCCTCTCCGGCAGCGAACCGCTGTCCGAGGCTCAATGCGGCAAGGCTCACGGCCGAATTCTTCAGCACCGATCGGCGCGATATCGTCATGGCGTTCTCCCTGGCAGGTTTGCCCCAAACCTGATCCTCATTGCTTGATCGGAAACCAAATCGCCCGCCTTTGCAAGCAGGCCGGTTGGGTGGGCAAAGCCGCGCCATGCAGGGCTTCGCCCATTCTCTAAATGTGTGCGCACGGCGCGCGAAGGCGCGCGCCTTTGCGCACCCTACAGCGCTTCTGATGAGTAGTGCTAACCCGCCCTACACAATATCAGAAATTGACCACCCGTTTGGGGGCTGCGGCCGGTGCTGCGGTGCCCGCCGGCAGATTGAACATTCCGCTGGGAAGACTATCGAGATAGGCCAGCACCTCCGACGTCTTCACCACATCGGCATATTTCGCATTTATGTCGCACAAGTTGATGGCATGGCTCGCCTGCGATCGGTCGAAGCAGCCTTCTTCTGCGAGCGCCACCCGGTAGTTGAGGCTAAACGCATCGATCACGGTCGCGCGCACGCAGCCGGACGTGGTCGTGCCGGTGACAATCACGCTGTCGCAGCCGAGCAAGGTCAGATAGCTCGTCATGTTGGTGCCGAAGAAGCCCGATGGCTTCTGCTTGAGCACCACAATGTCCTGGGGAGCGGGCGCGATCTCGGCGACGATATCGTTGCCGTCGACGTTGGTGGCAGGCTTGCTGAACTTGTCCTCGTCGGAGCGCCCGTTCTTCCAGATCCAGCTGCCGCTGTCCCAATTATCCTCGCGCCGCACCCCAGTAGTGTAGATCACCGGCACGCCCTTCTCGCGGCACTTCTCTATGAGCGACTTGAGATAAGGCATGGCAACCCACGCATCCTCGCCGCAGGAATTGCGCCATCGTTTGATGGATTCGAGGATCGGCATGGGACGCTCGTCACAGAACGCGTAGTTGACGTCAATGACGAGCAGCGCTGGCCGTTTGCCGAACCCGCCGCGCGCGCCGTAACCGGACGTCGCGAACACCGCCTTGTCACGCTCGGTGAGGAATTTGTTCCAGATGGGCTCTGACATGATTGCGTTCTCCCTTTGTCGCGTTACTGGCCGGCGCGAATGCTTTCGACGAAGCTCATATCGATGATCTCGTCGTACCCCACGTCTGATTTGAGAATGTCGGCGCCACGAACCACAGCGCTCGCGGTTTTCCAGGCCTCTCTGCTGATCATCCCGTCCTTGCTCCACAGCTGGTCCGCAAAGGAGCGGTCAAACGTCGCCTTGAGGTCCTCGATCGGCATGGTTGGGAACTGCTTCTTGGCGATCTCGGCGCTCTCCTCATGATTGGTATCGAGGAATTTCAAGCCTTTGACCATGCCGCGCACGAAGCCGCGCACCAGCTCCGGTTCTTTTTGAATGGTTTCAAGCCGCAAATTGAACGTCGAATAGGCGTAAGGTCCCAATTCCCGCGGGATGTTGAGAAACGGCTCGCCCCAGATCGATTGCCGCACGCCCTGCGTGACATAGGGCTCGGTCGTCTCGCCGATCTGCGCCTGCTTGCCGCGCACGGCGGCAATCACCGCCGAGTTCGCGGTTTCGATGAGCGTGACGTCGTTTTTCGCATCGAGCCCCCACTGCTTGAGCAGGTATCGCATGATGGAATTGGGCGTGCCGCCGTAGGGACCGGGAGCGATCGTCTTGCCCTTGAAATAGACCGGCCAGTTCCTGTCCGCCGGCTCAAGCCCTTTCGCGGCCATGAAATAGACATTGCCGCGATCGACGCAGTGCACGACAGCCCGCAGCTCGGCGCCCTTGGCCTTGGCGAACGCGTTATGCTCGGGGCCCCCGATGAAGGCAAAGGCCTGGCCCGAGAGCACCGCATTGGTATGGCCGCCGCCGCTCTCGATGGTGACGATGTTCACGGTCACATCCTCGAAGAAGCCTTTGGCCATGGCGATGTAGAGCGGCAGATAGCCGGTGCTGTGGACGGGCTCTGCGACCAGCACTTCTTTTGCCGCTGCTCGACCGATGAATGGCCGCCCGATCAGTGCCGCACCCGCCGACGCCGTTGTTGCAAGGAATGTCCGCCTGTTCATGACGCCCTCAATCGCTGACTGGATTATTGCCGCACTCCTTTGCGCAGCATGCTTTCGAGCCACGAGACCGTCGCATACATGACCACGGCCAGGGTGGACAGCACAAGCACCGCCACCCAGACCAGCGCGATATCGTAGGTCTGGCCGGCATAGAGGATGGCCCGGCCCAGGCCGTGCTGGGAAGCGATGAACTCTCCGACGATTGCGCCGGTGAGCGCAAGGCCGATGTTCACCCGCAGTACGGATATGATCCAGGGCAGGCAGAATGGCACAACGAGCTTGCGGAACACCTGCATTCGGGTCGCGCCCAGCGAGTAGAACAGTTTCTCCCCGTCGGGATCGAGCGCCTTCACCCCAGCATAGGTCGTGAGCGTGGAAACCACGATCGTAAGCGCCATCGCAATTGCGACCTTGGACGAAAGCCCGATCCCGAACACCAGGATGACGAGCGGAGCGAGCGCAAGTTTCGGGATGGATTCGAAGCAGATAATATAGGGCTGCACGACGGCGGCATAGTTGCGCGACCACCAGAACGAGAGACCCAACAGCGAGCCCGCTGTGGTTCCCAGGAGAAAACCGAAAATGGTGGACCGGAAAGTGAAACCGATATCGGTCCAGGCATCCCCGCTCGTGAAGAAAATCGTGAGCGTGTGGAAAATGGCGCTCGGCTGCGACCAGAAAAATTGATCAATGACGCCAAAACGCGCACCGAGCTCCCAGCCTCCAATGGCGCCGACGAGGATGCCGGTCTGGGCAAGAACGAGGGCCCAGGCCGGCCAGTCCTTCTGTACAGGAAGGTGGCGCGCCGGCCGGTTTTCCGTCCCCCGCTCGCGGGGGAGGGTAAGGGTGGGGGCATCTTCACCCGAACGCACCTGCTGCAGGGCTGACATATCACCGAGCGTCGGAGTGTCCTGAACCGTCGTCATCTTGTGGTCCTTGCCGGCGTCAGGCGGCCGCGTTCACGGGCGCGGAGGGTGAGAGATTCACATCAAGGAGCTGAAGGCAGCGCTCCTTGATGGTCAGGAACTCGGGCGCGAGCGCGCTGGTGCGCCGGCGCGGGCGGGGCAGATGCACCGGAATGCTTGCGATGATGCGACCCGGCCGCGTGCCCATCACGTGCAGTTCGTCGGAAAGATAGATTGCTTCCTCGACGTCATGGGTCACGAACAGCACTGTCTTTCCGAAATCGCTCCACAGCGCCATGAGCCATTCCTGCATCTGCAACTTGGTCTGGGCGTCGAGCGCGCCGAAGGGCTCGTCCAGGAGGATGACGTCCGTATCGAACAAGAGCGTGCGCAAGAGCGCGGCGCGCTGGCGCATTCCGCCGGAAAGCGCGCTCGGATAGAGAGATTCGAACCCGGAGAGGCCGTAGCGATGAAGGAGCGGCAGCGCGCGCTCGCGCGCAAGGCGCAGCGGTACGGACTGGATCTCCATGCCGAGCACGACGTTGTCGAGAACCGTGCGCCACGGCAGCAGCAGATCCTTCTGCAGCATATAGCCGACGCGGCCAATGGTGCCGGTGGCGTCCACGCCGTCGATCAACACGCGTCCGCTGGTTGGCTCAAGCAGGCCCGCAATGATGTTGAAGATGGTGCTCTTGCCGCAGCCGGACGGTCCAATGAGACTGACAAAGCGGCCCTGGGGGATCGACAACGTAATGGGTGCAAGTGCCGCGAAAGCCCCCGTGGGGGTTGGAAACGTCATGCTGACGTTCTCAACGTGAAGCTTCGGGTCAGGAAACGACATGCATACTCGGGGATCGGCAGGCGGTTACCGCGCATTATAACGCAAATGCTATGCCAGCAGGTAGGTTGGCGCAGAGGGGCACGCCTGCGTCAATTCGCACCGGAGGATGCAGCCTTGAGAATGGGAGACCAACGGGCGATTTCCGCTCTCACGAATCGGTTGAATGCGTCGGGGCTTCGCTCTCCTTTGGGTGGGATGGAGGCCCCGAGGGCAGTCAGGCGTTTCGCAACAGTCTCATCTTCGAGGGCGTTGTCCAGGGCCGCTGCAATCGGCTCGATTACCTCTGCCGCGGTGCCTTTGGGGGCAAAGATGCCGGCCCAGATGCTCATCTCATATTTCAGACCCGCCTCGGCTGCGGAAGGGACCCCGGGAAGTGCCGGCAATCGTTGCGGCGCAGAGATCGCGTAGGCTTTGAGCGTGCCCGCATTGATCTGCTCGGCAAGACTCACCGATTGCTCGCAAAGAAAATCGACGTGTCCGCCGATGAGGTCGCTCACCGCCGGACCGCTGCCACGATAGGCAATCAGCGCAGGATGGAGCCCGAGCTCCGCGGTAAAGAGCAGGCAAGCCATGTGCGAAGACGAGCCGATGCCGCCATGTGCCTGTTTGACCGCTTTCCCGTGCTGCGCCACGTAGGCGATGAACTCGGCGACATCCTTTGCAGGAAAGTCCCCGCGCGCAACGATGACAGCGGGGGAATGCGCCGTAAAGCCGATCGGCTCGAAGTCGCGCGAAGGGTCGTATTTCAGGTTGGGCGTGAGCACCGGCGCGGCGACATGCGATCCCATGCTTCCCGCGAGCAGCGTGTAGCCGTCCGGCATCGATGCAGCGACCCGCGTGCTTCCCAGGGTGCCGCCCGCGCCCGCGACATTCTCAATGACCATCAGCTGGCCGAGCGTCCGGCTCATATGATCCGTCACGATCCGCGCGACCACATCGCTCGGTCCGCCGGCAGGAAACGGCACCACCACAGTGATTGGATGCGAAGGATAGCTCTGCGCATGCGCGCTCTGCGCAAAAGCGCAAGTGCCAGCGCCGTCGCGAAGCTGAATGCCTTGAGTTCTTGCTTCACTCCGCCGCGATCTTGTGCGCGGCCGCCCCGCCGCGCGCTTTCACCACCACCTTGATCGCGTCGTCCACCCGATCCTTGGCGTAGCGTATTGCAGTCGGCAGATCAGCCAGCGGGAAAGTGTGAGTGTGGATTTTGGTCGCGTCGAAGCGCTTCTGCGCCATGAACGCTTCCGCGCGGTGCGTTGCGCTCTTGCCCTCGCCGCGGATGCCGTAGAGATAGATATTGTTGCGCACGATGTGGGCGACATCGACCGGCGTTTCCTGGTGCGGGAAAGCGGCAAGGCACACTTTGCCGCCGCGGTTCACCATTCGCACCGCTTCATTGACGGCATTGGGCGCACCCGAGCATTCGAGCACGTAATCGACGCCTTTGCCGTCATTGAGCCGGCGCACCGCGACGACTGCATCCTCCTCGCGCACATTGATCACATGGTCGGCGCCGAGCGCGCGCCCGATCTTGAGCCTGTTGTCGCGCGTGCCCGTGAGAATAACGGGATATGCCCCCATGGCTTTTGCCACCGCCACGCCGAGAAGCCCGATCGGACCGGGGCCGGTAACGACGACGCTCTCGCCGGCGACGAGCCCGCCAAGCTCGGTGAGCCCATACATCGCCGTACCCGCGGTCACCACGAGCGTTGCTTCCTCGTCCGACATATCGGGAGAGATGGCGACCAGCGTGTTGATGTTGTTTACCTGATACTCGCAGAAACCCCCATCCGTGGTGAAGCCGTTGGCGCGGTGGCCCTTGTCCACATCGCCGTAATTGAGCCCGTAGTTGTGGCAGGCCGTGTACATGCCCTCGCGGCAGCGCTTGCATTGTCCGCAGCCGGCGTGAATTTCCACGGTCACGCGCTGACCGATCCGGTACTCGTCGACACCCGGTCCGAGCGCGACCACGGTGCCCATGTATTCGTGCCCGGGCGTGAAGTTCTTGTTGAACGGCATGCCGCCGAGAATGGAGGCAGGCGGACCGTGATAGATGATCTCGAGATCGGTCGCGCAGATCGCGACCGCGTCGATGCGAACAAGCACCTCGGCTTTCTTCGGCACCGGCACCGGCTTCTCGCGCAACGAAAGCTCGCCCGGATTGCCGAGCACCCACGCTTGCATGCTATCCGGAACGGGGAATTCGTTGTCGACCTTCACTCCGGCTGGCGCGTACATGGGGCTCTCCTTGAATTGCATGCGCCAGGCTCCGCCCGGCCGCACGCGAGTCATGCTGCTCAGATTAGGGTC